>ERZ773054.448-NODE-448-length-32550-cov-8.689952_pt1 | contig 32550 bp, 28 predicted proteins | sample MGYA00580630_ERZ773054 | MGnify/ENA primary metagenome ERZ773054 (study PRJEB29015, sample SAMEA2737994) | human oral metagenome | biome: human oral; feature: human-associated habitat; material: dental | place: China | collected 2115 ... | reverse complement strand
GTTCGAGTGCAGCTCGCCACGGAGTAGGCGAGCACACGAGTTCCGCAGTCTGTACCAAGTTTGTCGAAACTTTATTAACAGTACTGCGAGTATGATTGAAATAGGAAGTGTTTCTGTTAATTATTGCTGTTTAATTGTTTATGTTCCCAACATTACTGCACTACCGCTGCATCGGAAGTCTCTTCTTCCGCCACCTCGGTACTTAACTTTACATTTCTGTAACGCTTCATTCCCGTACCGGCAGGTATAAGTTTTCCTAAGATTACATTCTCCTTGAGTCCGTATAAACTGTCAACCTTGCCGTTAATTGCAGCCTCTGTAAGAACCTTAGTCGTCTCTTGGAAGGAAGCTGCTGACAGGAAGGAATCTGTTGCCAAGGATGCCTTGGTAATTCCAAGCATTACCTGCTTACCCTCTGCCGGAGTCTTGCCCTCTTCTATGAGTTTTTCGTTCATATCATTGAACTCAAGTACATCCATAGACACTCCCGGAAGTACCTCTGAATCGTTGCTTTCTTCTATCTTGACCTTCTTAAGCATTTGACGAACTATAACCTCAACATGCTTATCGTTGATCTCAACACCTTGCAGACGATACACCCTTTGAACTTCCTGTATCATATAGTCCTGAACCGCTCTGACACCTTTGATTTTAAGTATGTCATGCGGATTTACACTACCTTCTGTAAGAGCATCTCCCGGCTCTACTACCTGACCGTCTTGAACTTTCATTCTGGAACCGTATGGTATAAGATAGGTTCTTGACTCTCCTGATTCATTATCAGTTACTACAATTTCTCTCTTCTTTTTAATATCCTTAACTTCCACTACACCGGCAAGCTCTGATATAATAGCAAGTCCCTTAGGTTTTCTTGCTTCAAAAAGCTCCTCCACACGAGGAAGACCCTGTGTGATATCTCCACCGGCAACACCTCCGGTATGGAAGGTACGCATAGTAAGCTGTGTACCCGGCTCACCTATTGACTGAGCGGCTATAATTCCTACCGCCTCGCCCACTTGCACAACCTGACCGGTAGCCATATTTGCACCGTAACATTTTGCACATACTCCGGTATGACACTTACATGAAAGAATTGTTCTTATTTTTATATTATCTCTGCCAAGCTTTGCAAGTACCTTCATAACCTTACCTGCGGTCTTAGGCGTACACATTTGATTAGCCTCTATAGCCACCTCATTATTATCCGGATCTACTATAGTCTCGGCAATATATCTGCCTGTAATTCTTTCTTCAAGACTTTCTATGATCTCGTCTCCGTCTCTGAAGTCCTTGATCTCCATATAAGGTATATCCTTGCCTTCACAACAATCACTTTCCCTTATGATAAGATCCTGTGATACATCAACCAATCTTCTGGTCAAGTATCCTGAATCGGCTGTACGAAGTGCAGTATCTGAAAGTCCCTTTCTTGCACCGTGTGCAGATATAAAGTACTCAAGTACATCAAGTCCCTCTCTAAAGTTTGACTTGATAGGAAGCTCTATAGTATGACCTGTCGTATCCGCCATAAGTCCACGCATTCCTGCAAGCTGCTTTATCTGCTTATCAGAACCTCTCGCTCCTGAATCCGCCATCATAAATATGTTATTATATGCATCAAGACCTTCAAGCAGATCCTTGGTAAGCTTTGCGTCAGCAAGATTCCAAGTTTCAATAACTTCCTTGTATCTTTCCTCATCAGTTACCAAACCACGATGGAAGTTCTTGGCGATCTTATCTACTGTAGCCTCAGCTTCGGCAATAATTTGCTTCTTACTTTCAGGAACAGTCATATCCGATACGGAAACAGTCATCGCCGCTATAGTTGAGAATTTATATCCTATTGCCTTGATGTTATCCAAAACTTCCGCTGTCTTTGATAAGCCGTGAACATTTATAACTTTTTCAAGTATCTGCTTACATTGCTTTTTCTTTACTAAGAAGTCTATCTCTAAAAGTATAGCATCACTTTCAACACTTCTATCTATAAATCCAAGATCCTGAGGAATAATCTCATTAAACAAAAGTCTTCCCACAGTTGTCTCTATGTTGCCGGTAACCACCTTGCCGCCATCCATCTTCTTGCTTACTCTTACCGTTATTTTAGCATGTAAGCTTATAACCTTGTTATCATAAGCCAAGATAGCCTCATTAGGGCTCTTAAAGAACTTACCTTCACCCAAGGCTCCCGGTCTTAACTGTGTAAGATAATATATACCCAGAACCATATCCTGAGACGGAACCGTTACCGGTCCTCCGTCAGAAGGTTTTAAGAGGTTATTGGGAGAAAGCAGTAAGAATCTGCACTCTGCCTGTGCCTCTACCGAAAGCGGAAGGTGTACCGCCATCTGGTCACCGTCAAAGTCGGCATTGAACGCTGTACATACCAGAGGATGCAGCTTTATAGCCTTACCCTCTACAAGTACCGGCTCAAATGCCTGTATACCCAGTCTGTGCAGTGTCGGTGCTCTGTTTAAGATTACCGGATGCTCTTTTATAACTTCTTCCAATACATCCCAAACTTCTGTTTGCAATCTTTCCACCATCTTCTTGGCAGACTTTATATTGTGAGCTGCACCATTTGCTACAAGCTCCTTCATAACAAACGGCTTGAAAAGCTCTATAGCCATTTCCTTCGGAAGTCCGCACTGATATATCTTAAGTTCCGGTCCTACAACTATAACCGAACGCCCTGAGTAGTCAACACGCTTTCCAAGAAGGTTTTGACGAAATCTTCCCTGCTTACCTTTAAGCATATCTGAAAGAGATTTTAATGCTCTGTTTCCGGGACCTGTAACCGGTCTTCCCCTTCTTCCGTTATCTATAAGAGCATCTACCGCCTCTTGTAACATACGCTTTTCATTTCTTATAATTATATCAGGTGCTCCAAGTTCAAGAAGTCTTGCCAAACGATTGTTACGATTGATAATTCTCCTATACAGGTCATTAAGATCGCTGGTGGCAAATCTTCCTCCGTCAAGCTGTACCATAGGTCTTATATCGGGAGGAATAACAGGTATAGCTGTAAGTATCATCCACTCCGGTCTGTTTCCTGAGTTTCTGAAAGCTTCAACTACCTCAAGTCTTTTTATGATCTTAGCCCTCTTTTGTCCGCTGGCATCTTCAAGCTGCTCTCTTAAATCTTTTGACTCCTTGTCAAGATCTATGGCTTTTAAGATCTCATATATAGCCTCAGCTCCCATACCTGCCTTAAAATTACCATATCCATAAGCTTCTATAGCTTCTCTGTATTCTTTTTCTGAAAGAACCTGCTTATAGCTAAGTCCGCTTTCCATTTCATCAAGCACTATGTATGAGGCAAAGTATAATACTTTTTCAAGTACTCTCGGAGACATATCAAGTATAAGTCCCATGCGTGAAGGTATGCCCTTGAAGTACCATATATGTGATACCGGTGCGGCAAGCAGTATATGTCCCATTCTCTCTCGTCTTACACTTGCCTTGGTTACCTCTACTCCACACCTGTCGCAAACAACTCCCTTATAACGCACTTTCTTGTATTTACCGCAATGACATTCCCAATCTTTACTGGGTCCGAATATCTTTTCACAAAACAAGCCCTCTCTTTCAGGTTTAAGAGTTCTATAATTTATGGTTTCCGGTTTTTTCACCTCACCCTTTGACCATGATATGATCTTCTCAGGAGAAGCCAGACCTATTCTTATAGCATCAAATGATATAGGCTGATATGATTCGTTATTATCAGACATATATACTCCCTTCTATCTCTGTAATAGTTCGGTGTCGGAACACCTGTTTACTTGTATAATCCGTTACAGTTTCGGCAGCTTGCATACATATAATATACGCCTGAAAACAAACTTTCATTCGGTGTATTATACATATATCCATCAAGCTGCTGCCGGAATTCATTTTCATCTAATTTATAACTAAAAATTAAACATTTTTAGTTTTTTAACAAATATGAATGACCTGCCCAAACTGTAACCCCAATCCTGCCACAGTTCGAATTACTCTTCGCCATCCTCAAATTCATAGGCATCCTGTGTTTCATCAAATTCTTCATTTGATTCAAACTCTTCGCTATCCGAATCCATATCGGAGTCCTGACTTTTAAGTTGCTCATGTATTGTGTAGCCTGCTTTTTCAAAGCCGCTGTCCTCATTATAGTGTCTACTGTCACCTTCTAAAATAGAACTGAAGCTCGTATCACCATAACTTGTATTTTCCTTAAGCTCTATTTCAGAGCCTTCTTCCGTCAATATACTTACATCAAGTCCAAGAGACTGAAGTTCCTTTAATAATACCTTAAATGACTCCGGAATACCCGAATCAGGTATATTGTCACCCTTGATAATAGACTCATAAGTCTTTACTCTTCCGACAACATCATCTGATTTTACAGTTAAGATCTCCTGTAAAGTATAGGCTGCACCGTATGCTTCAAGAGCCCAAACTTCCATCTCTCCGAATCTTTGTCCGCCAAATTGTGCCTTACCTCCAAGCGGCTGCTGTGTAACTAAAGAATACGGTCCTGTAGAACGGGCGTGTATCTTATCATCTACAAGGTGATGAAGTTTAAGATAATGCATATGTCCTATGGTTACCGGACTGTCAAAGTACTCACCTGTTCTTCCGTCTCTTAAGTGCACCTTACCGTCTCTTGCTATAGGCACTCCCTTCCACAGCTCTCTGTGCTCTTTATTATCTTTAAGATAATCTATTATCTCTTCTTTTATTATACCTTTGTATTTGTTCTCAAAAGTTTCAAGGTCGGTATTAACATAGTCATTGGCTATTTCAAGCATATCCATAATGTCATTCTCATTGGCTCCGTCAAATACCGGAGTTGCCAGGTTAAAACCGAGTGCCTTAGCCGCAAGAGATAAGTGAATCTCAAGTACCTGCCCTATATTCATACGGGACGGCACACCCAGAGGGTTAAGCACTATATCCAAAGGACGACCGTTAGGAAGGAAGGGCATATCTTCAACAGGTATAACTCTTGATACGACACCCTTATTACCGTGTCTACCTGCCATCTTATCTCCTACGGATATCTTCCTCTTTTGAGCTATATATATACGAACATTTTGATTTACACCCGGCTGTAGCTCGTCACCGTTATCTCTGCTAAATACCTTGGCATCGACTATTACACCGTAAGCCCCATGAGGAACCTTTAGAGAAGTGTCTCTTACCTCTCTCGCCTTTTCACCGAATATAGCTCTAAGCAGTCTTTCTTCAGCGGTAAGCTCGGTCTCCCCCTTTGGAGTAACCTTTCCTACCAGTATATCTCCTGCCCTTACTTCAGCACCTATACGGATAATTCCTCTTTCATCAAGGTCTTTAAGAGCCTCATCACCCACACCCGGAACATCCCTTGTAATCTCCTCGGAACCCAGTTTTGTATCTCTTGCGGCACACTCATACTCTTCTATATGTATAGATGTATATACATCATCTTCTACCAGTCTTTCACTTATAAGTACGGCGTCCTCGTAGTTATAACCTTCCCAGGTCATAAAGCCTATAAGCGGATTCTTGCCGAGAGCTATCTCGCCGTTCTTTGTTGAAGGACCGTCCGCTATAATATCTCCCGCCCTTACAAAATCACCCTTAAATACTATAGGCTTTTGATTATATGAGTTTGATTGGTTACTTCTTGTGAATTTTATAAGTTTATAATCTTCCCTCTGACCGTTATCTGCCCTTTTTATAGTAATAAGCTCTGATGAACTTACAAGCACCTCTCCGTCATGCTTTGCAATCACACATACACCCGAGTCAACTGCGGTCTTGGTCTCCATACCCGTACCGACTGCCGGTGCATCCGTAATCATAAGCGGCACCGCCTGTCTTTGCATGTTTGACCCCATCAGTGCACGGTTTGCGTCATCATTTTCAAGGAAGGGAATCATACTTGTAGCAACTGAAAAGACCATACGAGGGGATACATCCATTAAGTCCACATTCTTCTTTGGAAATTCGGATGTTTCATCTCTGTATCTTCCCGATACATTATTATGTATAAAATGTCCTTCTTCATCCAAGGTTTCATTAGCCTGTGCAACTACAAAATTATCTTCTTCATCCGCTGTCAAGTATATAACCTCATCCGTTACTACAGGATTTTTAGGATCTATTGTCTTATCAACCAATCTGTAAGGTGCTTCTATAAATCCGTATTCATTGACCCTTGCAAAGCTTGCCAATGAGTTTATAAGACCTATATTAGGTCCTTCAGGGGTCTCTATAGGGCACATACGACCGTAATGTGTATAGTGCACATCTCTAACCTCGAAACCTGCTCTGTCTCTTGAAAGACCACCCGGTCCCAAAGCCGAAAGCCTTCTTTTATGAGTAAGCTCTGAAAGCGGATTGTTTTGATCCATAAACTGCGATAACTGTGAACTTCCGAAGAACTCTTTTACGGAAGCGGTTACCGGCTTTATATTGATCAAAGACTGCGGAGTTATACCTTCTATATCATGAGTAGCCATACGCTCTCTAACCACTCTTTCCATTCTGGAAAGACCGATCCTATACTGATTTTGTAAAAGTTCTCCAACCGCTCTTATACGCCTGTTGCCCAAATGATCTATATCATCTTTGGTACCTATATTGTCCTCTATATGTATGTTGTAATTAATACTTGCAAATATATCTTCTTTGGTTATATGCTTCGGTATAAGCTCAGATATATTTTTTCTTATAAGTGTTATAAGCTCAGCTCTGCCCTGTGCCGTATCCATAAGTTCTTTTAACTTAGGATAATATACAAGTTCCGTTACCTCAAGCTTATCATCCTCATTAATATCAACATATTTATTAATATCAACCATCAAGTTTGACAGTATCTTGATTTTTTTCATACTGTCTTCAAGTTTACTGTTTGCCTCTATCCATATATAAGGTAGTGCTGAATTTTGTATAGTATCAGCAAGTTCCTTATCTATGATATCTCCGGCAGCGGCTATTATCTCTCCGGTATTTACATCTACCACATCTTCAGCCAACACTCTGCCGAGAACTCTGTTTCTTAAATGCAACTTTTTATTGAATTTATATCTTCCAACCTTTGCAAGGTCATATCTTCTTGCATCGAAGAACATAGCGTTAAGCAGACTTTCCGCACTGTCTACTGAAAGCGGCTCTCCCGGTCTTATTTTCTTGTATAATTCCAAAAGCCCTTCGGAATATGTCGTAGCCGGATCCTTTGCCATACTCGCCATAAGCTTAGGTGAATCACCGAAAAGCTCCAATATGGCATTATTACTTCCGACACCCAAAGCTCGTATAAGCACCGTTACGGGAACCTTACGAGTTCTGTCTACACGCACATAAAATACATCATTGGAGTCAGTCTCATACTCAAGCCATGCACCTCTGTTGGGTATTACCTGACAGAAAAAACACTCTTTACCGAGCTTATCATGCTCAATCGTATAGTATATACCCGGTGAACGCACCAACTGGCTTACTATTACTCTTTCCGCACCGTTGATCACAAAAGATCCTGTGTCGGTCATAAGTGGAAGATCTCCCATGAAGATCTCATGTTCATTAATTTCATCTTTGTCATTATTACATAATCTTATCTTTACTTTAAGCGGAGCGGCATATGTTGCATCTCTATCTTTACACTCTTCTATACTATATTTTACATCATCTTTACATAATGCAAAATCAACAAAATCAAGACTTAAATGCCCTGCAAAATCTTCTATAGGAAAGATATCATGAAATACTTCCTTAAGTCCATCTCTTAAAAACCACTGATACGAATCCTTTTGAAGCTCAATTAGATTAGGCATTTCGAGTACTTCTTTTTGTGTTGAGAAACTCATCCTCATGCTCTTACCAGACTTAATAGGATGCATCTTGCTTTTTTCCATTGACGTTTCACTCCTGTGTATTTTTTTACTATATACATGTTACAGTGCCATAATAAATTATAGGGGTCATATGTAAACAGATTTACCGAATATGCATATGCAAACAAGTACTTAAGCATATTTATAAAAATTAACAAAAACTAAAGTATAATCTGTATTTACAAATATCCCCCTTTCTGATACTCTATAAAGAAAGTAATAACTAACACTTCAAATTTATAAAGAATAAACAGACAGGCACAAAGCCCCACGATATAGCACCCTTCATATTATCATAAATCTTCTTTACGGTCAATAACTTTACTTGATTTTTTTTAATTTTCCTGTTATAATTGTCAAAAGTTTGCAAAAATATCTTACATTTTATATAAGAACAAGTACTTTTTTGCATTTATCTAACTTTATATCATATTTCGGAGGAACTGATGAATACCATATTAACTGTTATAATAGTTATACTTGCCATATTACTTGCCGCTGTAGTAGCTTTGTATTTTATAGGAAGGAATCTTGAAAAAAAGCAGGCAGAGCAGCAATCTGCTATAGAGGCTTCAAAACAAACCGTTTCTATGCTCATTATCGATAAAAAGAAACTTAGGATAAAAGACTCCGGACTTCCTAAGATGGTATATGAGCAGACACCTTTTTACCTTAGATGGAGTAAGCTTCCTATTGTAAAGGCTAAAATCGGACCTAAAATAATGACTCTTATGGCAGACGAGAAGGTGTTTAATGCTATACCTTTGAAGGCGGAAGTTAAGGTTGTTATAAGCGGTATATATATATCGGAGATAAAGAGTGTAAGAGGTAAGAGTTTGGTTAAGCCCGAAGAAAAGAAGGGATTTTTTAAAAAACTATTTAAACGCTAAAAAACTGTCGCCCGCAAATATTTGCAGGCGACAGTTTTTTTCTTTTTTAGAATAGGCATACTCTTTTATTAAAATTTTACACTAAAAGAATGTCCACATAGTTATAATTTACTCCACTAAGCCTGCTTAGATCTTACATCCACCACTATATTACAATCTGACACAAAATCCTCCCCCAAATCAAGCAGATAATCCACAGAAACTTTAAGTCTGTCCTCGCTTCTTTGGATATCTATATTCTTAGTAAGAATCCCCATCACAAACTCTCCATAGGGAGTGTTGTAATAGGTTATATGTTTTTTTCCGTTTTTATAAAAGTTCATATTGGAGTTGGTAAAACCCTCTTTCAGTATACTTAAACCTTCGGTATCTACTGAAATAGTATTTTTTATACTATGCTTTGAGCCTTCTATAAGCTCATCATAGGTTATCTTCTCTATACCTGCCTCGGTGCTGTACTTAGCAGGTACTACAAGTTCTATATTCTCATTGTCTTCATCTCGCATATGAGTTCCTTTTATACTTACCAATACATCCTTTGTCATATCCCCTCCTACCGAATCAATATTCCTCTATATTGATCTTCTTGGTATTTTTCACCTCATTAGGCAATATCATAGAAGCAAAGTCCTGAAAAGACTCTGCCAAGTCACTTACATAAAACTCGTACTCTGCATTTGTTTTATTATTTTTTTTAATATTATACCTGTCCAAAAGTTTTGACAACTCCAAAGCCGTCTCATAAGCCGGATCTACAAGATTTACCGACTCTCCCATAATCTTTGCTATAGCCGGTTTAAGCAAAGGATAATGTGTGCAACCTAAGACTAAGGTATCTATATATTTGCTTTTAAGCTCGGTTACATATCTGGAAATTATCTCATCCGTTACATTATCATGCATCAGCCCCTCTTCCACCAGCGGACAGAGCAAGGGGCAGGCTTTTTGTGTTACCTCTATATCTTTATCTATATTTTTTATAAATTTCGGGTATATACCGCTTGATACCGTCCCCTTAGTACCTATAACACCTATTCTTTTATTATTTGTTACCCTTGTAGCCTGCACAGCACCTGCGTGTATCACACCTATAATAGGCAAATCATTTTCATCTACCAGTGTGTCAAGTGCATAGGCACTGGCTGTGTTGCAGGCTATAACTATAGCCTTGACCTCTTTAGTCTTCAGAAAATTAATGATCTGCCTAGCATATTTTATTATGGTGTCTTTGGACTTACCGCCGTAAGGCACTCTGGCTGTATCACCAAAATATACTATACTTTCCAAAGGCATTTGTCGCATTATCTCCACGGCTACGGTAAGTCCGCCCACTCCGGAATCAAAGACTCCAATAGGAGCATTACTTTTATCAAGCATATCTACTCTCTCTCATAAGCTAAGTCTATCAAACTTTGTATTAATCTATATTTATCTATGCCCTCAGCTTCCCAAAGCATGGGATACATACTTATGTTGGAAAAACCCGGCATAGTATTGATCTCATTAAATATAACCTCTCCCGTATTACTTAAAAAAAAGTCAACTCTGGCTATTCCATGGCAATCCATGGCTTTGAAAATAAGTTTTGAGTACTCTCTGATTTTTTCAACCGTATACTCATCCAGATCCGGATTCACTACAGTTTTCGAATCCGCATTATAATACTTTGAGTCAAAATCATAAAAGCTGCCTGCACTTACTATCTCTCCCACACCACTTACAAGAGGCTTATTCTTAGTTCCAAGCACGGCACATTCAAGCTCTCTTCCTATTATCGCCTCTTCTACAAGTATTTTCTTATCATGCAACACAGCCTCTTCCAAGGCATACTTTAATTCTGTGGCATTATTTGCCATGTTTACACCCTTGCTTGAGCCTGAATTTGCAGGTTTTACAAAAACAGGATATCCAAATCTGTTTTCCACATCCTGTATCGCACTAAGTATATCTTTATTGATTTTATGTCTGTGCAGCAGTTTATATGCAGCCTGTCTTATACCTATCCTGTCAGCTATCAGCTTGGTGTAGGACTTATCCATAGAAAGGGCGCTTGATAGTACATCACAGCCTACATAAGGTATCTTTGCCAACTCACAAAGCCCTTGTATAGTTCCGTCCTCTCCATATAAGCCGTGTAATACCGGAAATACCAGTGAAAGTTTAATCTTGGTATACTCACTTCCCTCTGTTATAAGCAATGATTTTTCCTTGGCATCCGGGAGCAGATAGGCTCCTGTCTTGCCCTCTCTCCAACTTTCATCTACTATGTCTTCAATACTTCCTACCCTAAGCCACTTACCTTCTTTAGTAATTCCTATTAAAATTATATCATATTTTTCTTTATTTATACACTTTATGATATTTATAGCCGACATACATGATACTATATGTTCAGAGGATTGCCCTCCGAATATAACTGCTATTACCTGCTTTGACATCAATCTACTTTTCCTTTAAGTTTTTTGCTACCGTAGTTTCCTGGTTATCTATATGCTGTCTGATCTGTTCCTTTGCCATGGCAACATTTCTTTCCTTCAGCGCTTTAAGTATACCCTCATGTTCCGTAACAAGCAAGGCTCTTTTATCAGCATCTTTTATATATTCAATCCTATACCTATACATCTGTTCTCTTAGATTACCTACCAAAAGCATAAGTTTATCATTGTCCGTAGCTTTAAATATCACATCATGGAAATGTTCATCACTCTTTGCAATCTCTATTAAGTCCATTTTCTCTACAGCTTTTTTAAAATCATCCATTGCAAGGTTTAATTCCCTTATATCTTCCTCATCCATGCGCTCACAAGCAAGCTCTATAGCAAGTTCCTCAAGAGCCTTTCTTACCTCAAGCACATCTCTTAGGCTTTTACCTGTAATACCTGCCACTTCGGCACCCCTTCTGGGTATCATAATAACAAGACCCTCAAGCTCCAGCATTCTTATAGCCTCTCTTATAGGTGTTCTGCTCACCCCAAGATCCTTTGCAAGGCGTATCTCCACAAGTCTTTCACCCGGTGAAAGATTGCCTTTTAATATAGCCTGTCTTAAAGTCTTAAATACCACATCTCTTAGCGGCATATAATCATTAACATCCAGTTTAAGTGTTTCTGACATTATAACCCTCCTTTTATAAATTCGCTTATATACACTTCTTTAACCTCAGCCCTAAACCCTCTTTGCTTAAAAGTTTCATAGCACTTTTTCGCAAGTATCGGGTCTTTAAAAACTCCGAACACCACAGAACCGGAACCGGTCATCACAGCTCCAAGCGCACCCTGCTTTATAAGCTCTTTCTTTATTTGTTCTATTAAAGGATACTTCTTTCCTATATACAACTCAAAAACATTTTTCATATTTTCGGCTATCTTTTTAAGATTCCCTTCATTAATGTAAGAAAGCATTTTATCGGTATCAGGTCTATCCCTATCTGTAAGCTTCGATAGATCCACCAAAGAGTAGGCTTCTTTGGTAGATATTGAAAATTTAGGCTTCACAAGCACCAAGTGTGCATCGGGCATAGATTTTAACCCGGACAGCTCCTCTCCTACACCCTTAGCCAACATAGTTCCCCCACATATACAAAAAGGAACATCCGCACCTATTTCCAAACCTATTTTCATAAGCTCTTCCTTACTTAACCTCAAGTTATAAAGCTCATTCATTCCTCTAAGAACGGCTGCCGCATCCGTACTGCCTCCTGCCATACCCGCTCCCATAGGAATATATTTATATAAATTTATATGCAATCCCTCTTTTATATCAAATCTTTCATATAAAAGCTTTGCAGCCTTATAAACTATATTGTTTTCAGGAAGGCATAAATTTTTAATATTGGAACTTATCTTTATGTCTTTTTGTCTTAATTTAGTTAGGTTTACCTTATCATAAACCCCAATACTTTGCATAATCATGCAAAGCTCATGATATCCATCCTCTCTCCTTGCTAATATATCCAAGGACAGATTGACTTTCGCATAAGCTTTCAGGCTTATATTGTCCATAAATTACTCCTAGGCAATTTTACTCTGATATAAAATTAACTAACTTCTAAAAACTTAAAAACCGCTTGTGCAATTTAAGATTTTTATGTATTAGTATACTGTATGCAATATTATAACACATCCAAATAGAATATATCTATAGAATATTTCAACATATCTTTACTATACTTTGACAGTTTTTCAGCCAGTTTAATTGAGGCGGTATTTCCTTTTTTTATCTCTATAGCAGGTTTTACTTTTTTATACACCTTTTTGATTATCTCTTTAGATATTTCATAGGCATAGCCTTTATTCCTATAGGCAGGATTAATAAAATAGCTAAGAAAATACCTTCCCTTATCATTTCTGAAATACAACCCTGCCATACCTATAAAATCGGAATTCTCCCTATCTTCAACCGCCCAAATCCCATAATCAAAGAACCTGTAAGTAATATTTATATAGTTAAGAAAAGTTGCTTCATCTTCAAAATACCTTCCGGATTCTGACAAAGCCTGTGATGACTCAATCTTAACATAGTCATCACAGGTTAATTCTCTAAGAGACAGTCTATCAGTATCTAATATGGTCAAAGGCTTATTATGCTTTCTGCAAATAACCTTTTTAAGGAACTCATCATCGATTACTTCAAGACTTCCTACTGCATATTCTGCCAAAGACAGATCAAGTATCTCCTCAGGGTCTATGGCTATAGTAGCGATTCCCCTACTCTTAGCCTCTTCCAAAGCAAAAGCCTCATCAGATATCAGCACTTTATAATCAGTACCCTCAATACTAATGTTTCTTAGGAGCTTCATACTCTACTCCAAAAGTATCAACTGTCATAGAAGCTATTTTTTGTTCCTTAAGAGGTCTGTCCTCTCTATCCGTCTGAACAGCTGCTATTTTATCAACCACATCCATACCCTCTATTACTTTTCCAAAAGCCGCATAAGCACCGTCAAGGTGTGGTGAAGTTTCATGCATTATGAAAAACTGACTTCCGGCAGAGTTCGGATCCATAGCCCTAGCCATAGATATAACTCCTCTTTCATGCTTTAAGTCATTCTTTATTCCATTATGAGCAAACTCACCTTCTATGGTATAACCCGGACCGCCTGTACCTATACCCTTCGGGCAGCCTCCCTGTATCATAAAGCCTGATATTACCCTGTGGAAAATAAGACCGTTATAATAACCTGAATTTATTAAACTTATAAAATTCTTTACGGTATTTGGGGCAACATCAGGATAAAGCTCAAGTTTTATTACCGAGCCGTCATTCATATTAATTGTAACTATAGGATTCTTACTCATATTCTAAGCCTCTCTTTTTTTAATATATTAAAGCTTCGCTAATTATAACATAACTTTACAAAGCTTTATAGCATAATTATTATGACCTTACCAAAATCAAATGCAAGGGTACTAAAATCCCTATATAGGCAAACATTTTATATAATCCGCTTAAAGTGTGTATAGAGTTTATATAGTGATAAACCGGCACAGTACACTGTAACAAAGGTCTTGACAAATCTATAAATATAGGACTTAAAATTACGCTCACTATCAAAATAACAGGTATGAATGCACTGTATATGTATATATTGTTAAATATAGCTCTTAGTATATTGCTTACTAAGGCAAGCGCAATCACATAGAAAAACAAACTCACAACTTCTTTATACAAAGCAATACCAAGACCCGATACATATATCGCTACAAGCATTATCAAGGCTGCCGTAGATGTTATAGCAAGTATGTATAAAAAAGAAAAAGCTGATTTAAGCCTTCTGTTAATCCATACCCAAAGCCCTGCATCTATATCCTTTTTATAAAACATAGCCGATATCATTGCCACAAGAAAAAGCCATATAGCCAAAAAACCTCTTAAGGGGCTTAGAATAAAGCTCTTATCTGTTTTTTTCTCTATGTAACCATCTTTGTCAAGACTTACGAACTCTATAATATCATCATTTATCTTTCTTGCTTCATAGTATGCATCCAGTTCTTCTTCTCCCTCTTTATCATCTTTTAAATAAGGGAACTTTTCTTCCATGTATTTTTTATATAAAGCCTTGGAAATATAAGGATATAGCTTTGCAAAAAGCTTTTCTCTCGATATACCCAGTATGCTGCTTTTTCTTGCTTCTATAACTTTAACAACACGCTTTTTCTTATATAGATTATTATTTATAGCCTCTGCTAAATCATCCGGTAAAATCCACAGGGCATCAAGCTTAACTTGCAGATCTTCATAGGCACTCTCCTCATCCTTATACTCTATAAAATTTATAATACTGTCTTCTTTGATAAGCTCCTTAATAATATCCTTTGATAATCCTGAATTTGCATCTGTATACAGTCCCACTTTAAGTACCGAACTGTCCCTTAAACTTATTATCTTTAGCGAAAAAGCAAGCAAGGGAAGCAGCAAAAACAGTACTATATAACTATAATTTTTTAAAGTTCTTTTATTAAGCAGGTAGTACCATGTAAATATTTTACGCATATCTTATATCCCTATCTTGTTAATGTGTGGCAATTTTTGAAACAGTGAACTTTATAAAATTTATAAAAACCGATTTCCGATATTTTGCAGTTTTTATAAATTATACTGCTCGGTTGCTGCGATATTTTTTCAACTGTTATCAAGCATATAATTGAATTTTCTTATTATTATTTTGCAGCTTTTACAAATTATACTTCTCGGTTGCTGCAATATTTTTACAACTGTTATCAAGCATATAATTAAATTTTCATATTATTATTCTACAGCTTTTATAAATTATATTGCTCAGTTGCTGCAATATTTTGCAAAAGTAAATTAGCATAATATTTAGAAAATAAACCAAATCAATTTATTCGTATAATCAAACAATTACCTCAATTCATTTACTTAAAAAACTATATCAAGCACTTTTTAGTATACGCCTTCTTCTTATAACTATACTAAGGAGTATTGCAATAAGGCTATAAAATACAAGCAAGGCTACATTCCCACCCTTTTGCTGCGATAAAAATACTCCCTGCATTATCTCAAGCCCCGAATTTATCGGCAAAAACTTAATAAACAGCTTGATCTCATCGGCAAAAAAACTTGCAGGGTAAAATACTCCCGACAGATATGCCATACTAAGCATAAGTACAAAGGAAGTACTTATTGCCGCAATAAAGTCTGATATCAGCTCATATATAAGCTGATATATGGCAGTTAAAACCATTACCAAAGGTAGGCTTGCCATAAGAAGACTTACAGGCTCTATATCCATATAGTCAAAATTGTAAAGTGCTATAAGTACAATAAATGGTAAGAGCAGGCTAATACACATATATATAAATGCCACTGCAAACTCGCTTATAACTTGATAAATAAAGGAAAACCCCTTACTTTGCAAGATTTTATAAAGCTCCATATCCTTTTTTATAAGTAAAAGACTTAAACCTATTCCTGACAGTATTATAAAAAAAGCAAACATTGCGGATATATAGTAGCTTTTTATATCAATTTCCTTATAATAATCCATTACCTCTATATCATACAGGTTATTTCTGGCAAATATCTTATTAATAAAAACCTTGTTCATATCTACAGTTATTTCACTAAGCTTTGGCTCTTTTTTATCTATCACAAAATCCTGCATAGCATATATAGCTCTTTCCGAATTAAACAAAGCAACTGATAACACTTGCGCCGCTTCTTTTAATATATTATCCGCAAGACCTAAGTTATACCTGCTCACAAACTTAAGTTTTTCATGTTCTCCTCTGCCTAGGGCTTCCAAAAACTCATCAGATATAATAATATAACCTGCGATCTGAGCCTTTTGAAGCTTTTGCCTTGCTTCTTTTTCCGACAACTTTACAAAGTTAATACTGTATCTTGAACTGTCCAGTCTGTCCAAGGCACTTATACCTAATCCTATATAACTATCCTTGGGATCTCCTACTATTCCTACTTTTATTTTTTGATCGTCTTCGTTTGAATTATCAAGGCTTATAGCAATATAGCTTACCAAGGTTGCCGCAATTAAAATAATAACAGCGGAAATCAATGAGAACTTACTTAGCTTAAGAGCTTTTTTTATATTCAAAACCGTATATCTAAAAATCATATTCATAGAGCCAGCACCTTCTTTTTATCTAAAATACATCTCTAAAGCTTTTTTATAAGTTCATCTACATTATCCTTGTATTCAAACGGACTCAATACACCTGATTTAAGTACATAATACTCATCGCATACTGTAAAATCCCCTACATCATGGCTGACCAGTATTATACTTCCGCCCTGTCTTTTATGCTCACTTATATATCGGTGTATATCCGCTTTACATATTATATCAAGGTAGGCTGAAGGCTCGTCCATTAAAAGTATCTTCGGCTTACTTGCAACAGCACAGGCTATACTGAGCCTCTTCTTCATACCCATACTAAGTGCTGACACCGGTTTTTTCAAAAACTCGTCAACTCCAAGCAAGGATATAACACCTGAGGATATCTCTTTTTTAAGCTCTTCTTTATCATACCAGAGCTTGAGATTATCTAAAACATTTAATTCTTCTATTAACGGAGATTTTTGCGGTATATAAGCTATAAGCTTTCTTCTTAAAGTCTGATTTTTAAGCAGGTCTGCATCACTATACATAACTTTTCCCGAATTCGGCTTTAAAACTCCTGCCAAAATGGAAAGAAGTGTGGTCTTTCCACTGCCATTGACACCCAGAATTCCCACACATCTTTCCTCATTAAGTTTCATATGTATATCTTTCAGTACCCACTTATCTTTATACCTTTTTGATATATTAATAAGTTCCAACATTATAACTCCTAATTACTTAAAAATCCCAAAGATGCCTCTATAGCATCGATCCACTCTTGCGGAAGATCCGTCTCACCTAGTTGGTCTATAAACTTATCGGTATCAAAAGTTTCAACCCACTCCGTTACCCCGTCATCTTCTATATCATAAGTTTCCATATCCTCAGGAATACTTATCTTCTTGGTAGCTTCTACCTTCTCGGTTCCTGTGATAGTAACTAGAGGAGATTCTTCGTCAAGTATAGCAATGACAGACTTTGACTTATTCTCTTCCAGTCTTAAAGCATAACCTGACAACATACTCATGCCATAGTACACATCATCTATTCCATCCTCTGCCTTGATAGTTAAAGCCATCTCTTGATTTTCATCACCAAGCTTTGCAAGGTTAAGCTTTTCAACATCAACAACAAATAGGGTAGTTTCATCATCGTCATTTCCTTGAACAAGACTAAACTCACCACTTAGATTAGTTCCTGAAAGCTTTCCTTTACCTGAAAATTCTATCGAACTTCCATCATAATCATATGAATAAAGTATACCTACATCTTTACCCTTTTTAGTAAATGCATATTTCATAACGATCTCTGATTCATCAGAAGCAAAGTTTATATCTCTTCCTACGATATTGCCTCCATCATCAACATAGATAGCCATGGTAAATGTCAATCCGTCAAAGTCAGCATCTTCAAGACTCTCAAGCATTTCTTCTAACGAACTGTCATAATCATCCATCAGATCATCTGCTGTAACACCTAAATGTTTAGCATTAGATCCCATTGAAGCCACTGAAAGCTGAACAAAAGCACGAATTACATCTTTAAGTTCATCATCATCTTTTGCCTGCTTGGCCAGTGCATTTAACATATCCTTTATTTTATCATCTTCTAAAGTATAGCTTAATTTATATACCGACTGTGATACTTCTGCAGCCTCAAGCTTTGTTCTTTCCTTCTTTACTCCTGATACATTCTTCAAATATGTGTTAAGATACTTTGTTGTAAGTGTTTTTAACTTATCCTTACTTGGTAAAGACTCGTATGATGACATATAGGCATCAAAATCAAAACCGTTATCGCTTAAATATTCTTTTGAAACTTGAATATAATCATCTGTCAGATCAGGTATGGTAAAATAAAAATTCTCATCATCTGCATAAGCTTTAAAACTTACCACATCCTTATCATTGACCTTTGAATTCATTGACATCTCATAGTTTTTATCTTTTGCCGCAAATTCCACATCAACATCAAGCTTTTCAAACCATGACAGATCCACCTCTGAAGACAAGTCACTTATAAGTTCCTTAGCATCATCTGAAAGTTCAATACTTATATTTTGAGTATATTTGCTTGAATTTATAGATGATAATCTTTTTACATAGGCATCATAAGACTTCCAGTTGGCATTGTTATTAATATTCTTTTTTTCAACATACTTGTAATAATCAGTAGCTGAAGAAAAAGTCCTCTTAAAGAAATTCTGACCTGCAAATACCGCAAAACCTATTATGGCTATCAATGCTACTAATGCTACGCCCAAACCTATAAAAATAGGTGCCTTACTTTTCTTTTTTGGAGGCTGTTCATTATTACCCGCTGCGTTTACATTAACTTGAGTTTGCCCTCCTGACTGAGTGTTGGAAGAAAAGTCAGGGTTTGTCTGACTCATATTGAGATCCGAGTTTGTCTGACTCATATTATCTATCAGAGGCTGACTTGGTGTAACTATAGGCTCTCCTCCTGATAACAGGCTTTCTTTTTCACTTTCTGCAAGATCTACAGTAGCCTCAGAAGGCTTGCTAAGTTCAACCGGTGCGGTTTGATTTGCTTCCCCCGAACTTACCATCTTATCACCGCAATTAGGGCAGAACTTATTATCATCACCTACTTCACTGCCACAATTAGCACATTTCATAAATACTCTCTCCCTTCTTTAAATTAACTTAGCTTAACTATAAAGCAATTCTTACAATGCGTCAACATTAATTATAAAACTTTAAGTAATTATATAAAAATAGCACTAAATATCTAAACAAAAACCCTCTAAACATATAAAATAAATACATTTAGAGGGTTTTAACACTTAGTTTTAATTATTTATCAACTTGTCTTCTTCATTGTTCCAACTGTAAAGTTTGCGTATATCTTTACCTACTTTTTCTGAAGGATGCTCAGCCGCAATTTTTCTCATTGCCTTAAAGTGTGCCTGACGACCTGCAGCTGACATATCGAGAAGGAATTCCTTAGCAAAACTTCCATCCTGTATATCGGCAAGTATTTTCTTCATGGCATCCTTTGTTTCCTTGGTAATTATCTTAGGTCCGCTTATATAATCTCCATACTCAGCAGTATTTGAAATAGAATGTCTCATGCCTTCAAATCCTGACTGATATATCAAATCTACTATAAGCTTCATCTCGTGTATACATTCAAAGTATGCATTGGTAGGATCGTAACCTGCCTCTACCAAAGTCTCATAACCTGTCTGCATCAGAGCACATACACCACCGCAAAGTATAGCCTGTTCTCCGAAAAGATCGGTTTCAGTTTCAGTTCTGAAGTCTGTCTCAAGTACTCCGGCTCTTGCTCCACCTATAGCAAGTGCATAAGCAAGTGCCTTTTCAAGTGCCTTACCGCTTGGGTTTTGCTCTACAGCCACAAGACAAGGCACTCCTTTGCCTGCCAGATACTCACTTCTTACTGTATGTCCCGGTCCCTTAGGTGCAACCATTGAAACATCTACATAGCTTGGCGGCTCTATACAACCGAAGTGTATATTAAAACCATGCGAAAACATCAACATATTTCCTTCTGAAAGATTAGGCTCTATATCCTTCTTATACATATCAGCCTGAAGTTCATCATTTATCAGTATCATGATGATATCCGCTTTCTTAGCAGCTTCTGCAGCCGTATAAACTTCAAATCCCTGTTTCTTTGCCTTTTCCCATGACTTACTGTTCTCATACAAACCAATTATAACATTGCAGCCGCTTTCTTTAGCGTTGAGTGCTTGTGCATGTCCCTGACTTCCATAACCTATAATAGCTATAGTCTGATCCTTTAACAAAGATAAGTTACAATCATTTTCATAATAAATTTTAGACATATCTTTTCCCCCTTAGGTATATTATTATAGTGTTTAGACAAAACTCTAAACTAATACTCACCCTCTGCAAAACATATATAAATTTGTAAAACAAATATTGCCAAGGAATGTGTTACGCAATATATTAGCAAGGCTTATATGTCTTGTCAATAAAAGCCTTGCTTTATAAAGGGCATTAATCCATATCAAATATTTATGACTTATATAACAAAAGTTAGTGTACCGGCTCAATGATATTTAAACTAATTACTTTTTCCATATATTTTAAAGCTATAGTATTAGTTTAAGTATCAACAGACTGCTATATTCAGTACATTCTTTTATAAACATAGCACAGCCTATATTTTTTCCTGATTACACTTAATTTATTCGTATAATACCAAGCTATATAATCCTATGTCTTTACCTTGAGTAAATTCATTGTTAGCTAAATGTCATTAATAATGAACTTTTCTATTACATCCACCACTCCGTCATCATCATTGGACTTTGTAATATAATCCGCTGCCTCTTTTAATTCATCTACCGCCTCTTCCATAGCAACTCCAAGTCCGGCAAATTTAATCATACTTATATCATTAAAGCTGTCTCCGCAAGCAATCATTTCATCCGGATCAAGACCTGCAAGCTCAGACAGCTTTTCCAAGGCATTTCCTTTATTCACTCCCTTGGGCATTACTTCTAAAAAGCAGGACTCCGATCTGTATATATCAAGTTTGTTGCCCATTCTTTTTTGCATATCTTTTTCAATCCACTCAAGTTTTATCGGGTCTTGCATAAATAAAAACTTTGCCACAGGAAAGTCAAGCTCCTTTTCAAAATCCTTAAGCTCTACCAAAGGTATATAATTATTGATCTGTGCATCTATGATTGCATAAATATCTTTTTCGTCTCCGGTATACATTTTATTAATTTCTCTGTTGTATGTTAAAATATTGACACCATATTCTCTCCACAACTTAAAGATCTCCGGATACAATGAAGGGTCAATATTTTGCTCATATAACAGTTTGTCATTGTACAAATCCCTTATCCTTGATCCGTTGAAAGATATCATATAATTTTTGTACTTTGCAAGTTCAAGCTCTTTTGCAATATGATTCATTCCGTAATCAGACCTGCCGCTTGCCAAGATCACCCTTATTCCCATCTCCTGTATATTCATAATTGCAGATTTAGTCTTTTTGCTTACTTTCTTCTCACTGTTTGTAAGTGTACCGTCCAAATCAAGTACCAATGTCTTATATGCCATAACTACCCCTTCAAATCATTTTAATACATGCTATTTCTTTTTGTTTCCGTAATAAAAACCTTTTTTTGTTTCTTTTTTATTTTCTGTTTTTATATAAGTAGAACCTATTGTCTGATTTTTTTCTATTTTCTTGTCCGTCCTTCTTTTCACAATAGTTCTTATTGATAAAGAAAGCGCAAACCCTCCTAGGAAAAATGCAGTCAAAATAGAAGATACGGCAAAGGCATTATTAGTTATATTTTCATAGAGAATATAACTATACATCATACCTACACCTCCGCTGCCCGCCATTAAAAGCATATTCTTTTCAAAATCACTTAATTTATTTATCATAGCTCTCCTTTTACTTCAAGTTTTAAAAATCACACTATATGTTTTAAGTATAATATTACAACAAATGAACAAATAACTCAAACTTCCCACACCCAAAATTTGGTCAGTATATTAAAAAACCAATGGAAGTTTTAGTAAATAATTAAACCGGCACCAAGACTAGTCTATGACTAATTTTGATGCCGGTGTTTTTTTCAGTACAAAGCAGTAATTTATTATATTTTATTACTCGACCAACTTATTAAGTGACTTTGACAACAAGAACAGTATTCCCATAGTTATAAATGAAACTACAGCAAATGTTACCATTATTGTCATAAATCCTAAGTTCTCAATAAATCCCTGAACATAGCCTGAAAGCTTATTTGATGCAAATGTAGCAAGTATCCATACACCAAGTAAAAGTGAAAGATATTTCTTAGGAGCAACTTTACTTACAAATGAGTTTCCAAGAGGTGAGAAGCATATTTCACCTACTGTAAGCAGTATGCCGAAGAATAACAGCCAAAGTACGGATGCCTTATGCTCACCGCCTCCTCTTGTAAGTTCCATAAAAATAAGTACTGTGTAAGAAAGACCTAAGAATCCAAATGAAAGTGCAACTTTCTGGAACATAGTAAGGTCTCCCTGTGGTCTTTTGGCAAGTGTAGCCCAAAGCTTTGCAGCGGCAAGGCTTAAGAATATACAAAGCAGACCGTTCCATGCAGTAAATACATGGGCAGATGAAAGCGTTACACCTGCAAGACTCATATTGACATGCTCCTCAGCATATAAAGGTAATGCACCTGATTGCTGCTCATAGAAGGTCCAGAATATAATTGATACAAATGAAACAAAACAAATTGCCCAAATTCCGTTCCACTCTTTCTTTGTAAGTTTATCTGATGAAATGTCTTCTTTTTTAAGTGTTTTAGAGGTGTCCTCTATAACATTACCCTGTGCATCTGTACGAAACTTAAACGGAAGCTTTCCTTGTCCATGGAGCTTTCCGTATGAAGCTGTGAAAAGTACTCCTCCTAAGATAACCAGTATTCCACAAACTAGAAATACCTGCCTGAATCCATAAACATCTCCATTCTTAAAGAAGCTTAAGTAAGCGGCACCCATTATAGCGGAACCGAAGAATGCACCTATATTAACAAATGAATACTGAACCGAGAAAGCGGAATCCATTTGATCATCATTTTCAAACATTCTTCCCATAAGTCCGGCAAGATTACCCTTAAATAAACCTGTACCTATTGAAACTACATAGATCATAAGGTTAACTGTATTTAAGTCATGTGACTGCCAACCTATCAAATACCCGAGACCCATTATAACACAACCGATACTTACCGCATACCTTGCTCCAAGCCATTTATCACATATATATCCACCGATAAGCGGTGCTATGTATGTATAAGCAGTAAAGTTTGCAGCTATTACAGCCGCCTCTGCTGTAGGGATTGCAAGTCCACCCTCTGCCACAAGCTTAGTAAGATAAAGTACAAGCAAGGGCTTGGTGCCATAGAAAGCAAATCTTTCAAAAGCATAGGTCATACACCCAACAAAAAAGCCTAAAGGATACTTGGGCTTTGTTGCACTAGAATTTTCCATTAACTAATCCTCCTAATTAAATTACTGTAGACACAATCTTCACGCAAAAAAACTATTGTTTATTTCTCTATTACTGTTCTTGTGTCTTAAAATACCTACTCACTATAACTGTAAATCCCTCATAAAATACCTAAAACTGCCTTGTCTTTCATTTCTTATTAATTAATATTTTATGTCAGTAAAGATTGTATCATAAAATCTTAAATATGTATATAAAAATTAGTTTATTTATAAAATGATATTCCTTCAGTCAAACATACTGTTTATTAATATTCTACTACTTAGATTTATTATATTTAGATTTTCTTATTATTTTTTTAAGCATAGATATAAAAGTCTGTGTGTTTTTTAATACAATTTGAAACTTTTTAAGTTTTACTTTTTTGTTTTCATTTGCAGAAGTATAGTTATATCTTGCTTTAACTGTCACTAATTATCCCTACTAAAATTATACAAAGAGCCTGTACTCATATTGACAATACTCAAAGTTTTACCGTCTTCCGACAAAAATCCGTAATAAGAATTTTTTGTTTCTTGTGACAACTTTTCCACACCATCCAGCAAATATGTATTGTAAGTAGTGTCTATGTATAAGGAGTCTTCTACTTTATAATCATCCGCATTATTAAATCCTTTTAATAATTCCTCTTGTGTAATCCCCGCTAAATAAGGATCAACATCACCTATAGAGTCAAAAACAGCCTCTCCCGAATATGACTTATAGCTGCCGCCAAAGTAATTATCATCTGTAACACCCTTATCCTTATACCAATAGAAAGTTCCATCTTCATTAAAAACCCAATACGAATTGTCATTATCGGAATTCCAAGCTGTTCCTGCGAGAATATCTTTCTCGACTTTTGCTTCCTCGGTTGATTCTAACTCTTTATTTTCTTGCTTTTCTTTTTTATCCTTATTTTTCTTTTTTTCTTTTTTATCCTTTGTTGTTTTTTTCTTTTTCTTTGTCTTGCTCTCTTTCTTATCTTCTTTGCTTTTTTCTACCTTTGTCTCTTCCTCTTTTTGTTTTTGTCCGGTACAAGCCGTTACAAATAATATTGCACATAACATAGCTAACAAAATCTTTTTTATTTTTTTCATAAGACCTCTTTCTTCTCTTTTAGAGATATCTTCTTAATATGACCTGTTACATTGGAATTTCTTTAATTGTCTATTATCATCACTTCTTTTTTTAATGCAGGTATTATCTTATTTAGAAAATCCTCGGTTTTTATCTTCAGCGTGGATGTATTTACGCAGGGGTGACATCTTATATGATCTTGCTGTATTACATCCCTATCTATTACAAGCTCCACCTTATTATCGGTGTCATTTAAAAGTGCAAGCACACTTACAGAGCCTGAGCTTACATTCAAAAATTCTTTTAAATGTTTTTCCTTTGCAAATGAAAGCCTTGACATTCCTATTTTCTTGGAAAACTCTTTAGTTATATACTTTTTATCTCCCGGCATCATAAAAATAAAAAATCTGCTCTCCTGCCTGTTACAAAGCATGATATTTTTGCAAATTTTCACTCCCAATACGCTTTCTATTTCTCTGCATCTATCCATATCAGAGGCTTCTTCATGGTCAACAACCTCATAGTCTATGCCAAGCTTACTAAGAAAATCATAGCACTTTCTTTCCTTTTCCTGCCTACTGTCAATATCCTTTGGTACTCCCCTATACACTTGTGAAATATACATCTATACCCGCCTTAAAAAATATACTTATTTTTACTTACATACCTACAGTAAAATAAGTTTGCTTCCTTTAGGAACACTCTATTTTCGACCTAAAATTATACTTATTTTCACTTACATGTCTACATCAAAATGAATTTAATTCTTTTATAAACACCCTAATAAGCATTGATTTATTTATCTTAGCCTTAATAATACCTTCACTACAGCAGTCTCAACATTTCTTCAGGGTTTTCAGCCGCCTTTACCTTATCCATCGCCTTTATTATAACGCCATTCTCATCAATCAAATATGTGGTTCTTACAATTCCCATAGAGGTTTTCCCATAAAGCTTCTTTTCCTTCCACACATCATAAGCCTGTATAGTTTGAAGCTCGGTATCTGACAATATTGTAAACGGCAAGGAATACTTTTCCTTAAATTTTTTGTGAGATGCTACACTGTCCTTGCTTATACCTATTATCTCTACATCCTTTTCACTAAACTGCGGGTACAGATTGGCAAAGCCGCAAGCCTGCTTGGTACAGCCCGGTGTATTATCCCTTGGATAAAAATACAGTATAAGTTTTTTTCCTTTATAATCTGACAGATTTCTAATTTCACCATTTTCATCAGGCAGTGAAAATTCCGGTGCCTTTGTTCCTTTTTCTAACATAATTCTCCTTTATCCGGTGTAGTGTATCGTTGGTATCTAGCCTTCAGGCTACTGTGTTAATAGATTACATACGATACATAATAAAGAATTTTAAGATTTACTCTAATACTGCTGATATTTAATTAAATATCAATGATACACTACACTAATTTATTTTACTGATTACTTTGCCCATTCTTTAAGTTCTGATGCACTTTTTACCAACTTAGCCTCTATTATTTTTGCCCCCTCGGTAACGGCTTGTACCTTCTGTATCGTTTTACCGATTCCGCCACCACCGGAAGTTGTAAAAATATAGATATTTTTATTTGCCCAATTATATTGTTTACAAAAACTGTATACCACCTTTGGAGCCGCCCCATACCAAATAGGAAAGCCTAAGTACACCGTATCATATTTTTCAAAATCTTCTACCCTGCCTGATATGGCTACATCCTCTTTTGAAAGCTGCTCCCTATTGCATCTTGCAAAGGGATTTATCCAATTTATATCCGCTGCCGTATACACTTCCCTCGGAACTATTTCAAAAATATCCGCTTCCATAGACGCTTTAAGTTCTTTAGCTACTGCTGCCGTTCTACCGCCGGCACTGAAATAAATTATTACTGCGCTCATAAGATACCTCCGTATTTTATATTCAGTATACTATTTGTACTAATGTATAGTATCATTGATATTTAATTAATATAGACAATAGCAGAGTAACTTTCAAATTTCTTTATTATGTTTATGTTACAATCTATTGACAAAGTAGTGGTAAAGCCGGATATCAACGATACGCTACACTGACTTAATATATTTTCTTCTATTATACCACAATAGGTACTATGTCAAGCAAAAAATAGAATAAATACTATTTCTTTATAAGCCATATATGATAAAATCCTAATATACCACAAATAAAAATGTCCTGTTTATGGTATATTATAATACAAAAAGAGACTGTCGCAGTTTAAGATTTTGCATAAGCTATAGATAACATTCTAGCAAAATGCCACTATATATTATACACCATCTTTATTTGCAACAGCCCCTTAGAAAATCTATTTTCCACTCTCCTCAATGCCTGTATTCGCATCATTTGGACTAAACGGATTTGGATAATGAATAACAAGTATGCGTACCTTCTTATTGGTATTATTCTCCCAATTATGCGGCTTTCTTGAATCCAAATATGCCGTATCCTCAGGGTACATATCATACACTTTATTTTTATAGTGCAATGTCAAAACACCTTCCAAAACATATACAAACTCTACGCCCTCATGAACATAGGTTTTTAAATGCTTACTCTTTGAAGAAGGCCACAATTCATAGAGTCTTGGCAAAAATTTGGCATTTTCAACATCCTTTGCCAAATAAAACTGAACAAATTTTGTATTTACAGAGCCTACCTGACGATTATAACTTCGTATTATCGGTTCTTCGTCATTAATTGATTTTTGAGGCATATAAAAAAAACTGTCCATGTCCATATCTAAGACCTTTGCGATATTTTGAAGTGAATCAATCGCAATTGTTGTCATTCCACGCTCAAATTGAGACAAAAAACCTGTTGAAAGACCGGTGCGTTCACTAAGCTCCTTAAGTGTGATATTTTGCTCCTTCCTTCTACTCTGTACCTTGCCTCCAATATCCAAATTATCCATATCTTAACCTATTTCTTTACTAAATTTGCAGTACGGACCTACAGCTTTCCTGACTTATAATATACTGCATTCATTGCCTGTATCACAGCTGAGCGCATACCTTTTTCTTCCAATACCGCCACTCCTTCGATAGTAGTTCCGCCCGGTGAACAAACCATATCCTTTAATGCTCCCGGATGCTTATTCGTATCCAGAACCATTTTTGCACTTCCAAGCACTGCCTGTGCCGCAAAGCGGTATGCCTTATCACGAGCCATTCCTTGAAGAACTGCTGCATCCGCCATAGCTTCAATAAACATAAATACATATGCCGGTGAAGAACCTGAAACAGCAACAACCGCATCAAAAAGTTTTTCATCAATACGCTCTACTGTACCAAAAGTACCTATAATTGTCTCTAATACCTCTTGATCTTCCTTAGTAACATTGTTATTGGGACAGATCGCTGTAACGCCCTCACCGACCATTGCCGGAGTATTAGGCATCGTTCTAAGTATCTTTGTGTTTTTTCCAAGACCATTCTCCAAATAAGCCAAAGTCTTGCCGGGAGCAATAGAAACAATAAGCTTCCTGTCTACTAAAGGTGCAATCTCTTGCATTACTGCATCATATATATTTGGTTTAACTGCCAGAAATATCACATCACTTGACTTTACTACTTCCTTGTTATCCATGGTAGTATTTATACCAAGGCGTGTCTTTGCGTCATCCAAGCTTGGCTGATAACCGTCACTTGCAAAAACACTCTGGGGAGCTACAAGTTCAGCTTTTATAATGCTTGTTATCATTGCCTTAGCCATATTTCCACAGCCAATAAAACCAATTTTTTTGTTCATCTTTTTCACCTCTCAATATATTTTATCACAAAACTTCAAGGCGTGCCAGTAGCACGCCTAAAATACTAATTAAAACTTTGTTCCGTTCTTCCGATAATCTCATCCTGCAATGCTTTGCTTAAGTTATGGAAATGGTCTGAATAACCTGCAACACGCACGATAAGGTCTTTGTAGTTTTCAGGATGCTTTTGTGCGTCAAGCAAAACTTCACGATCAATTACATTAAACTGAATATGATGCCCATCCATATTAAAGTAAGCACGAACAAGATTTGCCATATGCTCAAGTCCCAAATCCCCCTCTACAACAGATGGTGTGAATTTCTGGTTAAGAAGAGTTCCGCCAGTTGCCAAGTGATCCATCTTTGAACAGGATTTGATAACTGCTGTAGGTCCATGCACATCCGCACCTTTATCTGGAGAAATACCTTCAGAAACAGGTAAATGTGCTTTTCTTCCATTCGGACTCGCCATCATTACTTCACCGAAGTACACATGGCAGGTTGTCGGAAGCATATTGATTCCATATTTTCCGCCCTTAATATTCGGTCTTCCCACAACCATTCCACGATACAGATCAAATACCGACCTCATGATATCATCGGCATAGTCATCATCATTACCGTACTTAGGTGTCTTACTTGTTACAAGATGATGGATATCTTCATAACCTTCAAAGTTTGCGTCTAACGCCTTTTGTAATTCTTCTATTGAAAACTTCTTATTATCAAATACATTATATTTGATTGCAGCCAATGAATCTGTAATTGTTCCGATTCCTACACCTTGAATATAATTTGTATTATACTTTGCTCCACCGCCATTATAGTCTTTTCCTGATGCTATACAGCCGTTTGTTACAAGAGAAAGGAAGGGCACAGGCATATACTCTGCATAGATTTTTTCGATAATATTATTTCCTTCGATCTTAATATTTACGAAGTACTCTACCTGCTTTTTATAAGCTTCAAAAAACTCCCCGTAAGTCTTGAACTCTCTTGCATCGCCGGTCTTTGGTCCTAACTGCTGATTTGATACTTTATCATATCCGTTATAAAGTGTAAGCTCAACTATTTTAGGAAGGTTCAAATATCCCGTTAAAATATAGGCTTCATTTCCAAAAGCACCTGTCTCAACACAGCCGCTTGTTCCGCCTTTTCTTGCATCTTCCAAGCTCTTTCCGGCATTCAAAAGTTCTTGAACTATAGCTTCGGTATTGTAAAATGCAGGCTGTCCCCAACCTCTCCTTGAAATCTCGCAGGCTCTCTTAAGGAACTTATGCGGTGTCTTTCTGCTGATCTGCACATTAGAGCTTGGTTGAAGTAATCTCATCTCATCCATACAGTCAAGTATCAGATAGCTGACCTCATTGACACCGTCACTTCCGTCAGGAGCTATACCGCCGGTGTTGATATTTGCAAAGTCGGTATAGGTTGAACTTTCTTTCAAAGTGATACCAACCTTTGGAGGTGCAGGCTGATTATTAAACTTGACCCAAAGGCACTCAAGAAGTTCCAAAGCTTTTGCATCATCTAAAACTCCGCTTGCCATATCATTCTTATAGAAAGGATATAAATGCTGGTCAAGTCTTCCGGGGCTGAATGCATCCCAAGGATTAAGCTCAGTTGTTACTCCTATATGAACAAACCAGTACATCTGCAATGCCTGATAATATGTCTGAGGTGCGTGTGCAGGTACTACGCTACAGTTTTCCGCAATTTGAAGAAGTTCAGCCTTTCTTACCGGATCGTTTTCTTTCTCAGCCAGCTCTTTAGCATATTTTTCATATCTCTTAGCATAGATAATGATGGCATCACAGCAGAGCTTCATTGCTTCAAGTTCTTGTTTTTTTCTTAACGCATCTTTATCATTTATAAAATCCAATGCGTCAAGATGTGCCTGAGCTTCCGCTTTTAAGTCTAAAAAGCCTTTTCTGTAGAAAACATCTCCTCCGACAGTATGTCCCGGACCTCTTTGCTCCATAAACTCTGTGAAAATTCCGGCTCCATAGCACTTTTTCCACTCTTCTCCAAGGTTACTGAGCATTTTGTTTCTAAGAGAACGCTTTTCCCAATATGGAATAATCTCTTCTTCTTGAATTTTTCGGTCATTATCATTTACCTTGAAGAAAATGATGTCTCTGGAGTCCATAACATTCATATCTTCCAAAGTATGGCAACAAAGCTCAGGAAATGTAGGTGCTGCTTGAGGTGAATCACCCTTTTCACCCACAATCAGTTCATGGTCATTGATGCACAGACTTCTATTCTCCATAAAATGCTTAAAAGCAAGCGCTCTCATCTCAGGAACGGAAACTGTACCCTCATACATCTTATAAGCATCCGTGATCAATTTTGCACGCTCGATGTAGATATGCGGAACTGCTTCAACACTTTGTTGTCTAAGCGTTTTAATTCTTTCGTTCATTCCTCTGCTTTCCATTTTAACCTCCGATTTTTATAGGTATATTTTTTCGTTCAAAAATATTTTTAAGTTCCAACATACGATCTTTACTTGGAACCGAAAAATCCCTTCCCTCATACTCCATATCTATACGATCGTACTTGGCTTGACCTATCGCATGATAAGGCAGTAAACTAACCATTTTAATATTCATATCTTTAATAAAGTCTGCAATTCCGTTGATATTATCATCATCACTGTTAGCCCCTTCGATCACAGGAATCCTAACATGAATCTTTCCGTTCTTATCATTGAGTTTCTTTAGATTATCTAAGATAAGTACATTATCTTTGCCCGTCAACAATTTATGCTTATCTGGATCAATATGTTTGATATCATACAAAAAAGTGTCTACATAAGGCAAAACTTTTTCAAAACGCTCAAAACTAGAATACCCACAGGTGTCAATATCCACACTGTAGCCCATACGGTCACATCTTTTTAGAATCTGCAAAATAAAATCAATGTCCTGAGTCATAACCTCTCCGCCGGATAAAGTTACTCCGCCACCGGACTGCTCATAGAACATTTTATCTTTTTCTATCTCTTTCATGACCTCGTCTACAGAGTATAGCTTTCCTGCCTTTTCTCTTGCTCCATAGATACAAAAATCAACGCAGGTACCGCAGGCATCACATTTATCTCTTGGAACAGGATAGAAACCATCCTTAATAACAATAGCTTTTTGCGGACATTTCATAGAGCAGCGCATACAAGCAGCGCATTTTTCTTTGTTATACATAATCTCTGCCTGATAAGATTGACTTTCAGGATTATGACACCATTTACATTCGAGCGGACAACCTTTAAAAAATACCGTTGTTCGGATACCATCACCATTATGTATTGAATATTTTTGTATATCTAACAATAAATGTTCCATCGTACCCCCTGTTCCATACTTACAAAGATAAAACTTTTTACTTGTGATTAAATTAACTTACTCGTATCTGCAAAGATATATTGTATCTTCCTTGACTACCACATCAAAGCTCTGATTTGCTTCTACAACGAAATCTCCATGCTTTGAAATAGTCTTAAATTCCGATTCACCGGGAAGCTTCACATCCATCTGTCCGCTAGCCACAAACATAAACTCCTTTTTGGATGTCGAAAATTTATATTCTCCTGCTTTCATTACACCGACTGTTTGCTCTCCATCCGAATTTTGAACAGCCATAGATTTTACATTACCGGAAAAATATTCATTTACCTTAATCATACTACCTCCTATTTTCATTTCAGTGAATTTGTTTTTATTTTAATACTATGATATTTCATTTTTGTGAATTTGTCAAGCTTTTATCAATATAATTTATTAAAAATTTGGGCAGCATAAACAATTATAATAGAATAATTAACAGAAACACTCCCCATTTCAATCATACTCGCAGTACTGTTA
>ERZ773054.444-NODE-444-length-32885-cov-20.993116_pt1 | contig 32885 bp, 29 predicted proteins | sample MGYA00580630_ERZ773054 | MGnify/ENA primary metagenome ERZ773054 (study PRJEB29015, sample SAMEA2737994) | human oral metagenome | biome: human oral; feature: human-associated habitat; material: dental | place: China | collected 2115 ... | reverse complement strand
CGGTCTCCTGGGGCGTCCTCGTGGCCGCGCTGCTCCTGGCCGTGTCCAGCATGCTCGTCGACGTTCCCAGGTGGCTCGCCGGCCTTTCGCCGTACGCGCACCAGCCCGACGTGCTGGGGGCCGAGACGGCCGGAGGGACGTGGACCGGCCCGGCCGTGTGCCTGGCGCTGGCCGCGATCCTCACGTTCGTCGGCGCGCGGGGCCTCTCCCGCCGCGACTTGATGGCCTAAAGGCTGCCCTGATGGCGTGAGCGGATCGGCGTCCCGATAAGTCCGGGACGCTTTCCGCTCCGAAATCTCCCGGCGTGTATGTTTGGCGGAATCTCAACGGTGAGGAACCGCCTTTTCGCACCACCCGGCAGGTTGCCGCCGGAGGTGTGGCTCGAGTGTGTGCGGACAGGGTTGACTCGATCAATCGGGATTTGATCCGTTCCCTCGAATCGCACATCCGCGGAGTGACGAACAGAGGTGTCGTCGTCCTTCGCCGAGATCGCCGCCATCATGGGAGGTTCGTCAGGACATGGCAAACCGCGCATTCGTCTTCCACCTGGAGGACGCCCAGGCCGTCGAGTCCGCGCTGAGGAAGGCGGCCGATGACCTTCGCAGAGAGGTAGAGGACGCTCGCAAGGACATTTCCGGCTTGGTCTCGTGCTGGAGCCTCGGTTGGGCGTCCCGGCAGGCGCAGATCGAATCCGACGGGATGATCGACGATCAGGCCGGGGAGTTGGCCTCTGCCCTCCGGAAAGCCGAGGCTGCGATGAAGAGGATCGCCAGACTCGCCCACGAGGCCGAAGTCAAGAACGTCGCCATCCTCGACTGAGACGACCGCACACCCACCGCTATCGAACCCCGGAAAGATCCCCGCCATGCCCTCCTACGATTTCGAAGTCGACATCAGATCCCTGATTCTGGCCGCCCAGACGGCGGCCAAACTGGTGAAACTGGCGGAGGACAAGGACGTCCTCGTCGAGGACGAACCCGGCACGCAGCATCCCGGCAGGCAGTGTGAGCTCATCGACGTCGCCAGCCGCCACGACCGCGCCCAGCACGCGCATTACGCTCACCCCTCCCACGCTCACGCCGGGAACGCCCATGGCACGCCCACGGTTCTTCGCATGGGCATTCCGATGAGGCGCATGGTTCCTTGCGCGCTCACACTGATGGGCAGGCAAGAGGATCGGACGGCTTCGCACCCTCCGGCCACACCGCCGGCGACGGCGGACGCGGTTCCGGCCACGCGGGGAACCATAGCCCCTCTGCATCGCATCGGCCTGCCGGTCACGACGGTGCCGGCCGCAGCTCTTCCGATCATCAGGCCGGCGAGTCCAGCCACGCAACCGGAGGGAAGGGCGACGGCGGCCATGGAACAGTCCAGCACAGCAGCGGGGAGGCATCTACTCATAACGGCGGCCGCAGCGGGCACACTGACCACACGAAGCATACGAGTGGTTCGGGTGATGGCCGGTACCCGAACGGCGACGGCTCCTCCACCTGCGACGACCACGGTCAAGGCGGCCACCAGGGTGACCACGGAGGCAGTAGCGAGCATGCAAGCCGCGGCCATGATGGACATGCACACCGTCGCGATGAGGAGTCACATCCAAAAGATGCTTCAGCAGATGCCCAGCCGCAAGATGGGACGCGTGCAGGTAGGAGCCCCGAGGACTTTGACAAAGACGGCGACAGCCGTCACACTGGAGAGCAAAACAAAAAGATCATCATGACCATAATGAAAGTCACGATCATAACGAAGACACCTTTTCGAAAGAACCTAAAAGAAAGGTATAGACATACAAAGAAAAAATTGATTATTCAAAAAGTCTTGATGCATATCGGCGAACTCTTTACTCGGAAGCTTTGCGTTACCAGCATAAAGTTTTGGGGACGCCTGATGAAGCGGAAATTGTGGCAGTGGAACGAAAGTATCGGCAAATCATGCATCTATTGAAAGCGAAATAGTTGTTGCATGGGAAGCAAAACATTCTGGAGGAGAAGATAAAGCAATGCACGAAGGAAATGCTCTAGAGTTTATAATAAGCAAAACTCACGATGAATTCGGAAAATATAAGTAGATCATAGAATCAGACGATAATCCCGTAGAAAAATTAATTATTATTATAAGCACGAAAAAACAAAAGAATTTTTGCTAGAATTCGTTACAAATATATTCGAAGCAAATAAAAATTTCCAAATCATTCTAATAAAATGAAAAGAAAATTAATGAGTGAGACAATATTTAACCTGCAAATAACGGCATACTTATTACTTCAGAAATGTTTCTTCATGAAGTCGAAAAATATTGGAACGAAATAGATATAAAAACCTGTTCTACAATCGATAGAAATTATGTGGATATTTCTGTAGATCTATACAATAGGGGCAATTTGATTCTTTTTTAAATCATTTTCGAAATAATAAGATGATTTTATGTGAAGGCGATATGCGAGAAGTCCTTAATACTGCTTTGTGGATCCGTCCTCTTCTTCCGGAAAATGTCCCGATTTGGATGGTTGACGGAGATTTTAGTGCACATTTTATAATTAATTATGGTATAGAGTATGTAGATGCTATGGATAGTTGGGTTGATCATTCTAAACGTGATCCATTCGAAGAATATCCCGAATACTTCGGATCCGATTAGCGTGCCCTTCCCGCGTCGAAACCGTTGGGATCCTGATTGCGCGGGGAGAACCGGACCGTGCGCCAGCCGACTTGTGCCTAGAACGCAGCGGGAAAGGGCGAACGCACGGGACGGATCGGGCGCCTTCGGGGCAGGGGGAGCGCGTGCCGGACGCCTCATGCCGTGTGCTGGGCGCCTCACGGAGCCACGCATTGCGCGGATGTGCAAGGCAATATCTCTCTGAAATCGAGTGTATTACGTCACATTGACGTGTGGGCCTTGCTTAAATATGCATGGCGTGTATTAAAGTGTGCGGAACAAGTGGAGTCACCCATCCATTTGGAGCCACGATTAAGTCAGAAGAAATTATTATTACTATAAAATAGTTCTAAAAGAACAGGCTTCTGACATTCAATTCGCAAACATTCAGCGGATAGTCATACATAAATCACACGTAAATATGGGCAAAATGTAAAACTAATTTGCCATTGATTTACACAACCGAATCTCGTTCCGGCTGGATGACGCGTTCGTCGGCTCAGAACGGGGAGGGGAAGGGAGTGTACGATGGATTTGAGGCTTTTCGCCATCGATGTGGTGGCGATCGGAATTTTAGCGTTCGCCTTGTATGTGCCGCGTCATCGCCGCAAGGACCTGGCGGTGGCGCTGGTGGGAGTGAACGTCGGCGTGCTGGCGGTGACGACGGCCCTGTCCACCGCGACGGTGGGCGCGGGCCTGGGTCTGGGCCTGTTCGGCGTTCTGTCGATCATCCGGCTCCGGTCCACGGAACTGTCGCAGGTCGAGGTCGCCTATTATTTCGCGGCCCTGGCCATCGGGCTGATCGGAGGCCTGTCCGGAATCAGGATAGCGGCGGGGGCCGGGCTGATCGGCTCGATCGTACTCGTGCTCGCGGTCGCGGATTCGGCCAGGATCATGAGCCGATCGCGGCACATGACCATGGTGGTGGACCGGGCCCTGCCGGACACGGAGGATCTGGCCGCCTACATCCGCCGGAGCACCAGCCTGGAGGTCGGCGAAGTCAGCATCATCAAACTCGACTACGTCAACGATTCCACCTATGTCGACCTCCGCTATTCGGAGACCCGGCAAGGTCAGACGGAGGCTCGCCGGGATCAGACCACGAAGGCGTGGAGGCTGAAGAGGAAGCGAGTCCGCACGGCCCAGGGCCACCGCATGATGCAGGACGGTCAGATGACGCAGGATCGCCGCGCGGCCCAGGGCGAACGCACGGCTCAGACGCGAGGCGGCCGCACGGTGGGGCAGGCCGGCTACCCGGCGCAGGCCCAGCCCGGCCGCGGCGCCGGCGAAGGCGGCGCCGGCGAAGACGGGATGAGGGAAAAAGAGGTGAGCCAGCCAGCGCGAAACGGAAGGGGGACGGACCGATGAGCGCGATGATCGACCTCGGGTCTCGAATCGAGGAGGCAAGCCGCTCTCGGATCGACGTGGCAGGCGATTCTCGAATCGGCCCCGCGAGCTACCCCGGAGTCGTGGACTTCGGTCCCCTCCTGGAACGGCTTCCGGCCATAGGCCTGGAGGATCTGGCCTCCCAGGCGGCCCTCCTGAAACGGACCGACAGAAAATACCTTCTCGACCGCGCGCTGACGGCCGAGCTCGTCGAATACCTGTGCTCGATCCAAGCCGAGGTCCTCTCGATCGGAGGGGCCAGGGAGTTCGGCTACCTGTCGGATTATTTCGACACCCCGGATTTCGCGCTGTACCGTGCGGCGGCCACCAAGCGGCGGCGGCGGTTCAAAGTCCGATCCCGCGTCTACCTCGACGCGGGCCTGCGATTCGTCGAACTTAAAACGCGCAGCGGACGCGGGCAGAACGTCAAAGACCGCCTGCGCCTGGACGACGTGCCGATGGACGTGTGCGAACGCCTCAAGAGGGGGCTGCCGGTCGAAGCCCTCGACCTGACGCCGGACGTCACCGGCTGCCCGCGGATCCGCGAATGGCTCGCCGCACGGCTCACCGAACGCGGCGTCGTGCAGACCCGCAGAGCCGGGGCGCGGGCCGTCGGCGAGCTGGCGTGGGTGATCCGCTCGGTCTACACGCGAACCACCTTCCGGCTGCCGGGTGATTCGCGGCTGACGATGGACCGGGGGCTCACGCTCTCGACCCCTTCCGGCTGGTCCCCTCTCCGGGTGCCGGAGGTCGTGGTGGAAACGAAGTCGAGCAAGCACCCGTGCGAGGCGGACAGGTGGCTGTGGCGTCGAGGAGTGCGCCCGGTGCGGCTGTCCAAGTACGCCGTCGGCATGGCGGCGATCAACCCCGGGCTCCCCGCCAATCGCTGGAGCAAAACGATAGCAACGCTAGGAGGCATAGCATGAGAAGGACGAAGACGTGGGCGGCCGCCGCCCTGGCCGCGGGGCTGACGCTCGGCGCCTGCGGAAGCGGGAAGACCTCGCAGGGGAAGACGAGCAGCGGATCCCCCGCCGGCAGCTCGACCACGCACGGCGAAACCCCCGCCAAGGACGGTCTGGCCCAGCTGGACTCCCTGCGCCGGATAGCGGGGAAGTCGATTCCCCGCGGAGACGTCTACGCGAACACCGTGAAGGCGGACGGCGCCACGGCCGAGAGGATGATGGCGGAGAATCAGAGACCGCACGCCGATTCCAACGACGTGCAGTACGACGAGTCGTCGGCCACGAAGATCCGGCTCAACGGGACCTCCGCCGCCGTCGAGGGGCCCGGCGCATCCTCGGGCGGCGGCTCCGCCGTGACCACCAGCGCCGGGAAGGTGACGATCTCCAAGGCGGGAACCTACGTCCTGTCCGGCGACTTCACCGGCCAGGTGTTCGTCAAACTCCCCAAGACCGCCAAAGTCAAACTCGTCCTCAAGGGAGCCAACATCACCTCTCCGGACAACGCGGCGATCCGCATCGTGGAGGCCGACGAGGCCGTCATCGCCCTGGCCGAGGGAACCGCCAACACCCTGTCCGACGCCTCCAGCTACGCCTCCACGGTCAAGGGGAACGGGCCCATCGCCGCCCTCGCCTCGAAGGCCGACCTGACGATCGGAGGCGGCGGGACGCTGGACGTGAGAGGCAACAGCAACGACGGCATCTCCAGCTCCGACGGGCTCGTCGTCACCGGAGGGACCGTCAAGGTCACGGCTCGCGACGACGCGATCCGCGGCCAGGACTACGTGGTGCTCGCCGCCGGGACCTTCGACCTCAAAGCCGGCAACGACGGCGTCAAGTCCGACAACAAGAAGAACGCCGGGCGCGGATACGTGCTCGTCACCGGCGGCACGGCGAACGTCGTCGCCAAATCCGATGCCTTGGAGGCGACCTCGGACCTCATCGTCACCGGCGGATCGGTGAACGCAGCCGGCTCGGAGGAGGGCTTCGAGGCCTCCAAGATGCTTCTGGCCGGCGGAAGCGCCACCGTGACCACCTCCGACGACGGGCTCAACGCCGTCAACACCGCGACCAAACCGTGGATGGCCATCACCGGCGGCGACTGGACCCTCAACACGGAGGGCGACGGCTTCGACTCGGACGGCGACGGCGTCATCAGCGGCGGCAAGGTCACGGTCTACGGCCCGTCCGCCGCGGGCAACGGAGCCGTCGACGTCGAGAACGGCTTGACGCTGTCCGGCGGCACCCTCCTTGCCGTCGGCTCGGTCGGCATGGACGAGGCGCCCAAGACGACCGCCGGCCAGTCGGCCATCAAGGCCCAGGCCGACATCCCCGCCGGAGGCAGGCTCGCCGTCGCCGATTCGACCGGCGGGGAGATCGCCGCCTACACGAGCCCCAAGCCGGCCAAATCCGTTGTCTTCTCCTCTCCGAGGATCAAGAAGGGCGACGCCTACGCCGTCACGGTCAACGGCCAGAAGGCCGCCGCCGCGACCGGCGGCGACTACAAGTAGGAGCGCTTCCCCGGCGATCGGCTGCGCATGTCGCGGTAGGGCGAGACGAGTCTACGGGAGCGCCTCCCCGAGTGAGCTGCGTGCGGCACCGCGGTTTCCGGGACCGCGCGAGCGGCGCCTTCCCGAGCGTGGTCTGGCGGGCCGCGAATTCGCCGACCGAGGCGGCCTGGCGACACGCTTGAGCGCGGCCTCGCGACACGCCGACGGCCGACACGCCCATCCCTTCGAAGTGGCGCGACGCGGTTCCGCCGCGGCGATTCACACGTGTGGACAGCGCGGATTCCAGCGTCCACACATGTGAACTCGGTTTGTCCACAGGCGTGGATAAACTTGGGGATTCCCTCCGAAAGTAGGAGCGCCCGAAGCCGGTGGGCCGTCGAGCGCGGAGCGGGCCGGAAAGTGTCGGAGGCGTCTGCGATGCTGAGATCGGCCGCCTGGCCGGCGGTACGAACCGATCCCGTCTGGGCCGGTGCCGTCCGCGGCGCGCGGTCGGGGCCGGCTCCGGCGTGTGGACGCTCGAGGGGATATCTCTGCCGGCGCCGGGGCTCGGGCTTCACAGGTTGTCCACCCCGGTGGTCGGGCAGTCCACAGGAGAGGAATTGCACGGTGCCACTCGTCACGGAGACACAAGCCCTTGTGGTCTACCGTCGTGGTGACCACAAGGTGTAGTGTTTTCGCTCGAGTCGCCAAGTCGGCGGCTCGGTCGCGGAAGCCACCGATTACGGCCGCGGTTTCACGGAGGCCTTTGGAGGGGCTCTCCCGCGGGATGGGCGGAAATGAAGGCTCCGCCTCTCGCCGGGCGTCAAAGCCGGCGAGGCTCTCCCGCGGGCCGGGGTGGAAGAAAGGGAATACGAATTGAGCATCACTGTTTACACCAAGCCCTCATGCGTTCAGTGCAATGCGACGAAGCGGGCCTTGGACAAGGCAGGGCTCGCTTACAACGAAGTCGACCTGACTCAGGACGCTGAGGCTCTGGAGGCCGTCAAGTCTCTGGGCTACCAGTCCGCACCCGTGGTCTTCGCCGACGGCGACCACTGGGCGGGGTTCCGTCCGGACCGGATCAAGGCGGCGGCCGCCGCCGTCGCCGCCTCCGCCGTCACGGCGTGAATCGGAGGGTGGGGGCGCCGCTCGGCGCCCCCACCCGGCCCGGACGTATCAGGAGGTCCCGTGGGGCAGATCGTCTACTTTTCCTCGGCGACGAACAACACGAAGCGGTTCGTCGAGAAGCTCGGCATGCCCGCCCGGCGCATCCCCCTGCGTCCGACGGAGGAGCCTCTGCACGTCGAGGAGGAGTACGTCCTGATCGTCCCGACCTACGGCGGAGGCAACGTCAAGGGAGCCGTTCCCAAGCAGGTCGTCAAGTTCCTCAACGACGAACGCAACCGTTCGCTCATCCGAGGCGTGATCTCGGGAGGGAACACCAATTTCGGCGCGGCGTACTGCCTGGCGGGCGAGATCGTCTCCGCCAAGTGCAAGGTGCCCCACATGTACAAGTTCGAACTGCTCGGCACGCCCCAGGACGTGGCCCGAGTGCGCGAAGGTCTGGAGAAGTTTTGGCAGCAACCACACTGACGGACACCGGCGAGGAGAACTGCGGCGATCCGGGCCTCGACTACCATGCCCTGAACGCCAAGCTCAACCTCTACGACGGCGACGGCCTCATCCAGTTCGACGCCGACCGCGCGGCCGCCCGTCAGTACTTCCTCCAGCACGTCAACAAGAACACGGTCTACTTCCACGACCTCGAGGAGAAGATGGACTACCTCCTCAAGGAGGGGTACTACGAGAGAGGCGTCTTGGACGCCTACGACTTCTCCTTCGTCAAGAGGCTGTACAAGGCCGCCTACGCGAAGAAGTTCCGCTTCCCGACCTTCCTCGGGGCCTTCAAGTACTACACCTCCTACACGCTCAAGACCTTCGACGGCACCCGCTACCTCGAGCGCTACGAGGACCGCGTGTGCATGGTCGCGCTGACCCTCGCCCGCGGCGACGAGGCGTTGGCGATGTCGCTCATGGAGGAGATCATCGAGGGGCGCTTCCAGCCGGCCACCCCCACCTTCCTCAACGCGGGCAAGGCTGCCCGCGGCGAACTCGTCTCCTGCTTCCTCCTGCGCATCGAGGACAACATGGAGTCCATCGCCCGCGGCATCAACTCCGCGCTCCAGCTGTCCAAACGCGGCGGGGGAGTGGCCCTGAACCTGTCGAACCTGCGCGAACTGGGCTCGCCGATCAAGAAGATCCAGAACCAGTCCTCGGGCGTCAACCCGGTGATGAAGCTCCTGGAGGACTCCTTCTCCTACGCCAACCAGCTCGGGGCCCGCCAGGGCGCCGGCGCCGTCTACCTCCACGCCCACCACCCGGACATCATGCGCTTCCTCGACACCAAGCGCGAGAACGCCGACGAGAAGATCCGCATCAAGACGCTTTCCCTGGGCGTGGTCATCCCGGACGTCACCTTCGAGCTGGCCAAGAGGAACGAGGACATGTACCTCTTCAGCCCCTACGACGTCGAACGCGTCTACGGGGTTCCCTTCACCGAGATCTCCGTGAGCGAGAAGTACCGCGAGATGGTCGACGACGAGCGCATCCGCAAGTCGAAGATCAACGCCCGGACCTTCTTCCAGACCGTCGCCGAGATCCAGTTCGAATCCGGATACCCCTACATCCTCTTCGAGGACACCGCCAACAGGGCCAATCCGATCGAAGGCAAGATCACGATGTCGAACCTGTGCTCGGAGATCCTCCAGGTCTCCGAGGCCTCCGAGCTGAACGACGACCTCTCCTACGCCCACGTGGGCAAGGACATCTCCTGCAACCTCGGGTCGCTGAACATCGCCAAGGCCATGGACTCGCCCGACCTCGGCAAGACGGTCGAGACCGCCGTGCGCGCTCTGACCGCCGTCTCCGACATGACGGACATCCGCTCCGTCCCCTCCGTCGAGCGCGGCAACTCGGCGAGCCACGCCATCGGCCTGGGGCAGATGAACCTCCACGGCTACCTAGGGCGCGAGCGCGTCTTCTACGGGTCCCGGGAGGCCCTCGACTTCACGAACGTGTACTTCTACACCGTCGCCTACCACGCGGTGCGCGCCTCGATGCAGATCGCGCGGGAGCGCGGGGAGCGCTTCGAGGGCTTCGAGAACTCCGCCTACGCCTCCGGCTCGTACTTCGACCAATACGTCGAGGGGACGTGGGAGCCCGAGACGGAGAAGGTGCGGGAGCTCTTCGCGGGGATCCGCATCCCCACCCGGCAGGACTGGGCCGCCCTCCGCGACGACGTGCAGCGGTACGGCATGTACAACAGGAACCTCCAGGCCGTTCCCCCGACGGGCTCGATCTCCTACATCAACAACTCGACGTCGTCGATCCACCCGATCGTGGCCAAGGTCGAGATCCGCAAGGAGGGCAAGATCGGCCGAGTCTACTACCCGGCGCCGTACATGACGAACGACAACCTGGAGTACTACCAGGACGCCTATGAGATCGGGCCGGAGAAGATCATCGACACCTACGCCGTGGCGACCCGGCACGTCGACCAGGGCCTGTCCCTCACCCTGTTCTACCCGGACACCGTCACCACCCGCGACGTCAACCGCAGCTATGTCTACGCGTGGCGCAAGGGGATCAAGACGCTCTACTACATGCGCGTCCGCCAGCAGGCCCTGGAGGGGACCGAGGTGGAAGGCTGCGTCTCCTGCATGCTGTGAATGCGCGGCGCTGGGCGGGAAGGGGCTCCGGGCGCGTGAGACGCGGGCGCAGCGCCTTGACGGGAATCCCGGCCTTCGTCGTGGCCGGGCCCTCGCTGCCGACGCGGGTGCGACGGCGCCCGCTCCACCCCCGCGCCACAGACGGAACGCCGCAGCCGGACCATGCTCCTCGCGCACTTCCAGCGCTGCGTCCTCGGCCTTCCACGGTGGAACGCGAATCTCGCTTATGACCGGCGGAGACCTCCGCCGGTGCGCTTCCCCTTTCACGGCGGCGTCTCGGGAATGTCGCCTGCCTCATAGAACTCCTCAATCTCGCACTGGACCTCCGAACGGTGCGCGCATAGAATTAGAGCGTGAATTCTAATTACTGTCGATGCGCTTCGGACCCCTCGGAGCGCAGAAGGAGAGTTCCATGAAAGCCGTCCGATTCGACGAATACGGAGACTCCTCGGTGCTCCACATCCGCGATGTGAACGTCATCCCGCCCACAAGCGGGCAGGTTCTGGTGAAGGTCCAGTACGCCGGGATCAACCCGGGGGAGATCGTCATTCGCGAGGGAGCCATGCGCGACTTCTTCCCCGCGCGCTTCCCCGGCGAGGGCCAAGGGAGCGATTTCGCGGGATCCATCGTGGAGCTCGGCACGGGCGTCGACCACCTCCGCGTGGGGGAAGCCGTCATCGGCATGAGCGACAAGCGCAGCGCCCACGCCGAGTACGTCACCATCGCCGCCAACCGCGTGGTCCCCATGCCCAAGGGCCTCGACCCTCGGGTGGCCGCCAGCCTCTACGTCGCGGCCACGACCGCCCAGGCGACCGTCGACACCGTGGCGCCCCAGCCGGGTGAGACCGTCGCGGTGTCCGCCGCGGCAGGCGGCGTGGGCATCCTCGCATCCCAGCTCGCCCGGCGCACCGGCGCCGACGTCATCGGAATCGCCGGGCCGTCCAGCGCCCAGACTCTGCGCGACCTGGGAATCCAGCCCGTCGAATACGGCGAGGGACTGGTCGAACGGCTGCGGGAAGCCGCCCCGCGCATCGACGCGTTCATCGACTGCTTCGGCCACGGATACGTGGAGACGGCGCTCGATCTGGGCGTGGCTCCCGAGCGCGTCGCCACCATCGTCGACTTCGGGACGGCCCAGCGCTTCGGAGTCCCCGTGGTGGTGGGGACGTCGGCCGCCATGGACCCCACGGCCGTCGTCTCGCGGATAGCCAGGCTGATCGCCGCCGGAGAGCTCAGCCTCCCCATTCGCGCGGTCTATCCCTTCGACGAGGTCCGCGCCGCCTACGACGATCTGGCGACCAGGCACGGCGTGGGGAAGATCGTCCTGAGCGTCGGCTGACGCCCGGCGTCCGCCGACCAGGCGGACCCCGCCGCGCCCACATTGGACGTTTCCTGGATTGTTCCGGGGAATGTCGGGCCCGGAACGTCCGCCTGCCCTCGCTTCATCATCGATAGGGTGAACACGTGATCGAATTCGAATCGGTAGCCAAGACCTACCGGGGCGGAGCAGTCGCCGTGGCCGACTTCTCCTTGACGATCCCCTCCCACCGCACCGTCGTGCTCGTCGGGTCCTCGGGCTCGGGCAAGACCACGCTCCTGCGCATGGTCAACCGCATGGTCGACCCGACCAGCGGCCACGTCCTCATCGACGACGAGGACGTCCGGGACGCGAACCCCGTCCGCCTGCGCCGATCCATCGGGTACGTGCTGCAGACCGGCGGGCTTCTGCCGCACCGCACGGTGGCCGACAACGTCGCCACGGTTCGCGTGCTCAACGGCGAATCCCGCAGGAAGGCCCGAGCCGGCGCGGCGGAGCTCCTCGAACGAGTCGGCCTGGATCCCTCGCTCGGCTCTCGATATCCCGCGCAGCTGTCCGGCGGACAGCAGCAGAGGGTCGGCGTGGCGCGCGCCCTGGCCACCGACCCCAACATCCTGCTGATGGACGAGCCCTTCGGCGCCGTCGACCCGATCGTGCGTCGTGAGCTCCAAGACGAACTCCTGCGCCTGCAGGCCGAACTCGGCAAGACCATCCTCTTCGTCACCCACGACATCGAGGAGGCCTTCCGGCTCGGCGACGAGGTCGTGGTCCTCAAGGAGGGCGGGCGGATCGCCCAGCGCGGCACGCCCGAGCGGATCCTCGCCGAGCCCGCGGACGAATTCGTCAGGGACTTCATCGGCTCCGACCGCGCCGACGTGCAGCTGGAAGTGCGCAGCGTAGGCGGAAGGAACGTCGTGGTCGATCCCGATGGGCGCCCCGTGGGCGTTCTGGGAACCGAGCGGCGGGAGGGCTCGTGAACTGGCTCTCCTACAATTGGCAGTGGGCCGGGGACCTGGCCGCCACGCACCTGTACCTGTCCGCGTCGGCCGTCGTCATCGCGGTGCTCGTCGCCGTCCCGCTCGGACGGCTCGCCTTCCGCTTCCCCAAACTGGGAGGGGCCCTGCTGAGCGCGGCGACGCTGATATACGCCGTCCCCTCGCTGCCGCTCCTGTTCGTCGTCCCGATCCTCATCGGGACGCCGCTGAGATCCTCGACTACGATCATCGCGGCCCTCGCCCTGTACGGCGCCGCGCTGCTCGTCCGCACCGCCGCCGACGCCTTCAACGCCGTCGACCCGATCGTGCGCGACAGCGCGGTGGCCCTCGGCTATTCGCGCACGAGGATCCTCTGGGGGGTGGACCTGCCCCTGGCCACCCCCGTCCTCGTGTCGGGGATCCGGGTGGTGACGGTCTCGACCGTCGGGCTCGTGACGATCGGCGCCCTCATCGGCATCCCGAGTCTCGGCACGCTCCTGACCGACGGGTTCAAACGGGATATCATGGCCGAGGTCGGCACCGGCATCGCGGCGACGGTCCTGCTGGCCCTCGTCCTGGACGCCGTCGTGCTGCTGGCCGGGCGCGCCCTGACTCCGTGGATGAGAGCCGTGGGGAGGGCTGCGGCATGAACTACCTCCGCCAAGCTTTCTCCTGGCTGACCGACTCGTCCAACTGGTCCGGCGCCTCGGGCATTCCCGCGCGAATCGGCGAGCATCTGCTCATCACGGCCATCGTCGTCGGGCTCGCGGCCGCGATAGCGGTGCCTGTGGGCGTGCTCGTCGGCCACACTCGGCGCGGGGCGGCCGCCGTGGGCGCGGTCACCGGCGCCGCCCGATCCATCCCGACCCTCGGCCTGCTCACGGTCTTCGGGCTCGCCTTCGGCATCGGCCTCAAGGCCCCCGTGCTCGCGCTCGTCATCCTGGCGATCCCCTCGCTGCTGGCGGGAACCTACGCGGGGATACAGGCCATCGACCCGGCCATCCCCTCGGCCGCGAAAGCCGTGGGGATGAGCCCGGCCCAGGTCATCGGGAAAGTCGAAATCCCGCTCGCCCTGCCCGTGATCGTCGGCGGGATCCGAGCCGCGGTGCTCCAGGTGATAGCCACCGCGACGCTCGCCGCCTACATCTCGGACACCGGGCTCGGCCGGTATCTGTTCTCCGGTCTCAAATCGCGGGACTACACCCAGATGCTCGGAGGCGCGTTCGTGGTCATCCTCCTCGCGCTGCTCATGGAGGTCATCCTGGCGAGCCTCCAACGAGCTGCCACCCGCATCGCCGATCCAACCGGTAAGTGATCCGGTCGGCGCACGAGACCCGGCTCCCAGGGAGAATTCACGTGAACACTAAAACCATCGCCTTCGCGGCGGCATTCCTCCTCGGCCTGGCGTGCACGCTCACGGGGTGCTCGAACCGAGACCCGTTGCGGGGAGGCGGCGGGTCCGGCGACGGCACGATCGTGGTCGGCTCGCAGGACTACTACTCCAACGAGATCATCGCCGAGATCTACGCCCAGGCCCTCGAAGAGAAGGGATACTCCGTCGACCGTCAGTTCCTCATCGGGCAGCGCGAGGTGTACATGCCCGAAGTGGAGTCCGGGCGCATCGGCGTCATTCCCGAATACACGGGAAGCCTCCTCCAGTACTACAGGAAGAACGCCGCCTCGGCCGACGCCGGCCAGATCCACGAGCAGCTCGCCAAGGCGCTGCCCAAGGGCCTGACCCTGCTCGACCAGTCGGAGGCGACCGACCAGGATTCCTACGTCGTGACCAAGGAATTCGCCAAGAGGCACTCTTTGGAGAGCATCGGGGACCTGGCGCGGGTCCGCGGGCTGAAACTCGGCGGGAACTCCGAACTGGAGACGAGGCCCTTCGGTCCGAAAGGCCTGAAAAGCGTCTACGGCGTGAACGCGACGTTCACTCCCATCGAGGATTCGGGCGGGCCGCTCACCCTCAAGGCTCTGCGGAGCGGACAGGTCCAAGTCGTCAACATCTTCTCGGCCAACCCCGCGCTCGACGCCGGAGACCTCGTGGTCCTGAAGGACCCGAAGAAGATGTTCATGCCCTCGCATGTCGTGCCTTTGACATCGGGGAAGCTGCCCGCCGGCGCGGCCGCGGTGCTCAACCGGATCTCAGCCGAATTGACCGCCGAGGACCTCGTTTCCATGAATGCGGAATCCGTGGACAAAGGCAAGCCGGCTGCCACTATCGCCTCCGACTGGCTGGAGAAGCACGATGTCACGTAACCCGTGACGTCGCCGTGGTCCGTGCCACGTGCGGTGGCTCAGGCGAATCCGGTCGCCTCCGGGCCGGCCGTGTGTTCGGGCCGTGGAGCCGCGTGCTCGGGCCGTGGAGCCGCGTGCTCGGGCCGTGGAGCCGCGTGCTCGGGCCGTGGAACCGCCTTCTCCGGCTGCGGAGTCTCCGCCTGGGAGGCCGCCTTCTCCGGCTGGGAGAGTCCCGGCACGGAGGCTGTCCTCTCCGGCCGAGGGACGGAGTGTCTGCGCTGCCCCTTGGCCGTGGCCGCGAGCGCCGACGCCTCGGCTTCCAGGATCCTGCGCCTCGCGTTCGCCAGGCGGCAGGCGGCGTGCAGGAAGCGGACGAGGGCGACGGAGACGACGACCGTGACCACCGTCAGCACGATGATGAATACGGGAAACGCCAGCAGTTCCATGTATCCGATGAGATTATTCCAGGACAAGGCGACTCCTTCAGTGGTGCGCATTCGTTCCGGCGAACGATTCCGTCAATCGAGTCTACGGGAAATCGGCGTCTGCCCCTGTCGGCCCGTGCCGGAACCCTCGCGCCGATCGCATGCACGCCCGTCGCCGATTGCACGCCCCTCAGCCGACTGCCCTGCCGGCGCGTCGGGGGTGCGCATGCTAGCCTGGCCCGCGGAGCAGTGGACGCGCGCGTCGATCGGAAAGGGCTGACATCGTAAATATGAGGCGACAATGGCGTTATGGTGCGTTCGCACTCGTGGCCGGGATGACACTGTCCCTTCTGGCGACGGCACCGCCTCCGCCCGCCCCGATTCCCCGCCCGCTGGCCGAAGGCGGCCGGCAGAGCCTCGACCGGCGCGCCCGCGACCATGTCGGCGGGAACGGTTACTGGACGAAGGACCGCCTTCGGCGCGCCTTCCGCGGCGGCGAGCGCGCGAAGGACGGCTCCGGCCCCGTCGTCGACATCGACGACCCGAAGCTCTCCGGCTACAAGCTCGGCGAGGGGAAGATGGGGGAGGGCTACAATTTCGCGGGCATCCCGCAGATCGGAACGTTCTTCTTCAGGACCGGCCCGGTCTCGACCGCCCAGGTCCACACGTGTTCGGGAGCCGTCGTCAACTCCCCGTCCGGGACGATCGTCATTTCGGCGGCGCACTGCTGGTACGGGGTCAACGCCCAGTCGATCGTCTTCATTCCCCAGTTCACCTTGGTCCACGGCCGGCCTCAGGCCCCCTACGGGGTTTGGGAGATGTCCGGGACGAAGATCTACATCGATCCGCGCTACGGCAAGGGCTCGGGCAACGGCGTCGCCTACGACGTCGCGATCCTGACCGCCGCCCCGAACGTGGCCAACCAGACGATTCAGGACGTCGCGGGCGGGCTCGACATGGCCATCGACTCGGCCACTCAGCTGTCCGAAGTCGAGATCGTCGGATACCCCGAAAGCGACTCGAGCGACCACACGTACACGACCGCCTACCCTCGGCACTGCCGGAACGCGACGACGACTTACACGGAGGCGGGCGCGAAATTCTTCGACATCGCCTGCACGGGGATGGCGGCGGGGATATCGGGCGGCCCTTGGCTCGTACGCGACCAGTCGAACTCGTGGAAGATCGTGGCCATCACCGGCGGAGGACAGGACGGCGGCGGATACACGGACGACGAATCCGTCGGCGTGCCGATGACGGCCAACGTCTCCGCGCTCATACGGAAGGCCGAGCGCTTCGAGCCCGGCGAGGGCCGCGACTGGTCGCAGGCCCGGCTGATGGCCGCGGGCGACTTCGGCGCGGTCGAGAGCAGCGACGACCTCGTCGTCACATGGCTGGACGGGAAATCCGATCTCTACCTCGGTTCGGGCAACGTCAAGTCCCCCTTCATGGGGGTCAAGCGCGTGTGGGAGGACGCCGCGTCCTCTCTGCGCATGATAACCACGGCGGACCTGGACGGGTCGGGTCGCGACGATCTCGTGACCCTCTCCTGGGACGGAAGCGTCCACCTCATCCAGGACCCGGGAAGCGGTTCGCGGCGCAGACTGCACCTCAACAGGAACGATCCCCTCACCTGGGTCAACGCACGCCAGATCGTCGGCGGCGATTTCAGCCCCGACGGCGATCGGAAGAAGGACGATCTCCTCGTCGTCTGGGCCGACGGCACGACCTCCGTCTACCTCCACGTCTCCAAGCACGGGCTGTCCAAGGACCACCGCTGGCCGATCGGCGGGCTCGCGGGCCTGAAAGGGAGCGCCGGAGGGAAGGACGGGCCGCTGGCGGGCGGAGTCAAGGGGCCCATCACCGCGGGGAACTTCGGCGGAGGCAGCCTCACCGACGTGATGGTCGTCGGGCGCGGCAAGGACGGCAGGACACGCGCATGGCTCATCACCGACGACCCTCCCAAGGGCGGCCTGCCGGTTTACCGCATCACCGAGTACGACCTCGAGGCGGCCGGGATCGACCCGGCAGACGTCGTGGCGACGGCTGCGGGGAATTTCGACGACAAAGCCACCACGTCGGACGTCATGATCGGCACGCGCAACGCCGGCCTGTACGCGCTCAGCGGCGTCAGCGTCGGCAAGAGGCCGACTCGAGGCGATCTGACGACCGTCGTCGCCCCGCAGTGAGGCGGCCGGAGCATCCCGGAGGCGCTGAAAGAGGCGGCCCGGTGAGTCCGCTGAGCGCTCCGGCGGCATCCCGGCGCGGCGGAGAAGGCTGTGCCTCGGCCGGGGGCGGTCCGGTGAACTTGTGCCATTTGGGGTGTTCCGAACCGGAGGAGACGTCGGGAGAGGCCGCGCTCGGGGGAGTTCTGCCGCGTTTGGGACCCGGCGAGTGCGCTTCGCGCCTGCAAGCCACTAGGCTGGGTTGGGAGAGTGAGGTGGGATGAACAGGACACGAGTCTTCAGCGTTGCGGCGTCGGTGTCGTTGGCGCTCGCCGCGTGCACGTCGACACCGTCCGATTCGCCCACCTCCCCCTCGCGGGCGTCGGCGGCGTCGCGGGGGCCGTCGGCTTCCTCGGCCAAGGGACTGGCCCCCGGCGTGGAAGGCATGGACCTCGCCTTGGAGTTCAAGGAAAAGGGGGTGGGCGAACTGGCCGACGCGGTGACGGACGGGAAGGTCGTCGCCACGATACGCAACGATCTGTCGCGGTCCACCCACACCGTCACCGGCTACTCGGTGAAGACCGGCAAGAAGATGTGGACGGTCAAGGACGAGGGATGGCTGGAGTGCACTCGGACCTCGCCGATCGTCTGCCAGACCACAGTGTACGAGGAGGGCGACCGGACGGTCACCGACGCCAGCATCCTCACGCTGTCCTCGGGCAAGACCGTCGCCCTCAAGGTCGGCCCGAACGGGAAGTTCGTGTTCGCCGGCACACACGAGGACATCGCCTATTTCCTGACGTGGGAGGGCACCGAGGACATCCACATGACCGGCTTCGACAAGACGGGCGCCCCCGTCGCCGACAAGAACCTCAAGATCTCCGCCCCGAAGAGCACTGTGAAACACGGCGTCAAGGCGGATATGTCCGGCCCCTACGCCTCGGTGCGCACCGAGGACGAGTCCGGTGTGTACGTGGCGGGGCGCAACGGCTACGGGCCGCTTCCCGTCACGGGGCCGTGCATCGCCGTGCGCGACGGCGCGGTCTGCCAGGTCGAGGGCGGCATCGTCGGGGTTCACCCCAATTCCAAGGAAGCGTGGCGGATCGACACGTCCGTGACCGTCGTTCCGTCCTCCGTGATCTCGGAGCTCACGCTCGCCAAGGCCGAGAAGCTGCTCCAGGGGGCGCTGTCCAACTCGGTGGGCACCGCCTCGGGGCCCACCGACGACCACAAGCCCGAGGTTTCGCAGACGCCTTCGCCGAGCCCTTCCCCATCGCCGTCGACGAGGCCTTCGCCGTCCGCGAGTGGGACGTCCCCGTCGGGGAAGGCGTCGCGGCCGAGCCCGTCCGGATCGCGCGCGTCCCGTTCGTCCAGCCCGTCCCGCATGCCGACTCCCGACGAGACGGCCACCTCGCAGGCCCGGCCCGGAGAGGAGAATTACCTCGTCTCCCTGGCGTCGGGTCCGGGGCTGGTGAAGAGGACGGACGGCGGGAACCTCGTCTTCCCGGGCGGCGGAGTGGTCAGCCTGGGCACGTCGAGTCTTGTGGACTTCGACGTCCGCCACAGCATCGCCGTGGTCAACGCGAAACAGCGCGCCGCTTCCCGCGGCGAGGCCTCCGGCCCGGCCGTGCTCAGCTCGACGCTCGCCGACAGGCGCGGCAAAGTCCTGGCGAACCTGGGCGCCGACAAGGCGAACCGCATCCTCGCGAACGCCTCCGGCGGCGACATCCTCAAGCCTTTCACCTTCGCCTGGCAGGGCGACACCCTCGTCTTCGTCGATGCGGTCAACGGCGTCGTGGGCGTCTACACGGAGAAGTAGACGGTGGAAGCGGAAGCGATCGTGAAGAGAGGCGGCGGACATGCCCGATAGCGTCCGGGTGGACGTCTGGCTGTGGAGTGTCAGGCAGTGCAAGACTAGGACGTTGGCGACCACGGCCTGCAAAGCCGGCCACGTGCGCGTCAACGGCGAGACGGCCAAACCCGCCGCGTCCGTGAAGGTCGGCGACGAGGTCCGCTACAGAGTGCAGGGGTTCGACAGGATCCTCAAGGTCACCGCCCTTATCGTCAAGCGCACGAGCGCCCCGCTGGCCCGTGAATGCTACGAGGACCTCACCCCCGAGCGTCCGCGCGTCTATTTGCCCGTCATGGCCAGGGAGCGGGGAACGGGCCGCCCGACGAAGAAGGAGCGCCGCGAACTCGACCGATTGACCGGCCGTGACGCCAATTTCGGGCATCGAGGCTGAATCTCCCCGTCGGTGCCCTGGCCGCGAACGGCAGAGCACTCTGTCGGTTCGAGCCTCGCGTGGATCTGAAAAGGAAATGCAATGTCAAAACGTTTTATTTCTCTATTAAAACCACAATAGCAATCGTTTCGCTTTTGGTTGCATCTTAGTTTTATTTTAGTAAGCCTACTTTTCGACTCAGCAGTATAAAATATTATGAATGTAATTCACTTATTTGGAGGCATTTTGATGAAAGTATTTCATTAGTCGGCGGATTCGATATTTATAATTCAAATTATGTGAATAACTATATGAAAAAATATTCAAGTTGGAATTTATCGGATCAAGAAGTGTGCAAGTATATATTGCAAGGTTGTAATCTTGCACGGGATGATCGCCGGACTCTTATAACGATCTTCTCAGTGCTCTCGGCTACGATCTTCCTGTCGATTCCCAAGCCTAAGGCTTCATCGGAGCCGAAGCGAGTGGGTTCGGCACCGGTGGGCACGGGTCCGGATCGGTCACCGAGTGAGCCGGACCCGTCGCGAGGGGGGAGCGATCCAGGCGCAGTGCGAGAGGAAGGCGCTTCCCAAGGGGAAGGCGTGCAGCGGACTGATGCCGCTACCGCCGAGTCGCGGGAAGACGGCGCGAATCAGACTGACGGCGAGCGCCGTGGAAGCGGTCGAGTCTCGCCGTGATCGCGAGCCTCGCCATGAGCGAGTGAGTCGCGATAGACCGCGATGCGGGCGCGTGACATGATGGGCGGGGGCCGCGGATCGTCCGCGCAGGCTTGCCCGGTGGCTCGGCACGGGCCTGGCAGGCCGGAAGGGGCGAGACGGCGGCGGGCTTCCGCCCGGCAGTGAGGAGAAACATGACGCCGCAGAAGATCAAACTCATCGATCGCGTCCAGGCCATTAACTGGAACCGTCTTGACGACGACAAGGATTTGGAGGTCTGGGACCGCCTGACCGGCAACTTCTGGCTGCCGGAGAAGGTGCCGCTGTCCAACGACATCCCCTCGTGGGCGACTCTGACCCAGCCCGAGAAGGACATGACCACCCGGGTCTTCACCGGCCTGACCTTGCTCGACACGATCCAGGGCACCGTCGGAGCCGTCTCGCTCATCCCCGACGCTCGCACACCCCACGAGGAGGCGGTGCTGACGAACATCGCCTTCATGGAGTCCGTCCACGCCCGCTCCTACTCCTCGATCTTCTCGACTCTGCTCTCCACCCCGGAGATCGACGAGGCCTTCCGCTGGAGCGAGGAGAATCAGAACCTTCAGCGCAAAGCGCGCATCATCCTCGACTACTATCGCGGCGAGGACCCGGAGAAGCGCAAGGTGGCCTCGACGATGCTCGAATCCTTCCTCTTCTACTCCGGCTTCTACGCCCCCATGTACTGGTCGGCCCACGCCAAGCTGACCAACACCGCCGACCTCATTCGCCTCATCATCCGCGACGAGGCCGTCCACGGCTATTACATCGGCTACAAGTACCAGCTGGCCGTGCGCGAATCCTCGCCCGAGCGTCAGGCCGAGCTGAAGGACTACACCTTCGATCTGCTCTACGAGCTCTACGACAACGAGGAGCAGTACACCGAGGACCTCTACGACGAACTCGGCCTGACCGAGGACGTCAAGAAGTTCCTGCGCTACAACGCCAACAAGGCCCTGATGAACCTGGGCTACGAGGCGCTGTTCCCCGCCGACGCCACGGATGTCAACCCGGCCATCCTCTCGGCTCTCTCGCCGAACGCGGACGAGAACCACGACTTCTTCTCCGGTTCCGGCTCCTCGTACGTCATCGGGACGGCCGAGGCGACCACCGACGACGACTGGGACTTCTGAGGATGCAAGGTCGCTGGGATCGCGAGGCGTCGCCGAAATGCGACGCGAGGCAGAATGTCGATGAGCTGGTCGAGCATTCGGCGCGACTGGCTCAGGCCGACGATGAGATGCGTTGGGCTCTCATCCAGGCGCGCAAGGAGGCCGGCCTCTCGCAGCGAGACGTCGCCGACGTGATGGGTGTGGAGCAGTCGGCGGTCGCCGCGTTCGAGAGCCAGGACGACGACCCTCGCCTGTCCACCTTGCGTCGCTACGCGCTCGCTGTCGGGGCGAGTGTGGAACACCGCGTGACGACGTCGTGCCATACGTCCTTCGAGTCGGAGGCCTGAACTCCTCAGGGTGTGGCGACGCGGCAAGAATGAAGAGCAGCGCATCGGGGGCGTTTGCGACGAGCTCGATCTGACCGAGGGCTGGAATCAGGGCGTCGCGGAAGCCCCCGATTACAGCATCGACACCCTGACGAGCCTGGGCGGCCAGGTGCTGTCCCCGCCGAAACCGCTACCTGGAGGCTGGGACTTCTGAGGATTCAGGCCCTATACTTCATCGGAGCGGCGAAGGCAACTGCCGACGAAGAATGAGATTCCCGCTTCGGTCACAATGCGCGCTTTCGCGGGAGGATGGGACTTAAGGAGTAATCCCGCGGGATGACGCGCGCGAACGGCGTCCTCGTATCGGCGAGTGCCGGCTTTCCGCGAGAAGAGGGTGATTACGGCGATGGGACTACTGCTGGCGCAGTGCTCCGGGATGGCCGGCTACGCCTACAGGTTGACCTCGTGTCCCCCTGTGGTTAGAGTTAAGCCACCCCATGGGAAACATTACCCATGGGGCGGGGGTCGATAGCGCAATCGCCCTCCCATAGTCTTAAGACTGTTTGGCGTGGCGACCCGTTTGCCATGCCTTGTGTCCAAATTTCAGCCGCTAGGCTGCTCACGCAAGGAAATATGGTGATTACACATACCTCACATAAGCGTTCCCGGAAGCGCATGCCGGGAATCGTCGCGATGCTCAGCACGATGCTGCTGGGCCTCGGAGCACTCGTGTCATTGCCGTCCTCTGCGCATGCCGCGGAGGTCAACGTGGTCAAGTCCATCGAGATGAAGAATCTCTACAACAAGGATGGCGCGACCAAGACGAAACTCTGGGATACCTTCCGAGTCAACTTCACGGTTGACACGACCGGAACCGGTGCGAAGGCGGGTGACACCTTCACGGTCAAACTCCCGGATTCGCTCCGTACCAACGTCACTTCCTTCCCCATGTACGCGAAGGATGGCAAGACCGAGGTCGCCAAGTGTGAGGTTCCCGGAGGTGACGGGCAGACCCTCACGTGCACGTTCGGCGATTACATCACCAGCCATCCCGACATGACCGGTGGCGGCTGGGTCCAGGCCGCGGTCAGCAAGCACAAGGACGTCAAGAAGTTCACCTTCATGGTCCCCGGAGGGCAGATCAGCAAGGACGTCCCCGGCGGCTACGTCGATCCGGGCAGGCCGCGCGACCTTCCCAAGAAGGCGGCCAAGGACGGATGGCCCGAGGCCTCGGTCAGCCCGAGCCTCCTGTACTGGTCCATCAAGATCAACGCCTCGGGAATCTCCGGGCAGCAGAACGTGGACATCGTCGACAAGTTCGACACCTCCAACGGCGGCTACAAGCTCGATGACAACCCCGGGCGTGCGCCCCGATTGCTGAAGTGGAACTCCGCCTCCGACTACACCTCGGGCAAGGACCCCGCGCTCAGCGTCGCCGCCGGCCAGGCCGTCAACAACGGGACCTTCACCTTCACTCCGAGCGAGACCGGATACAAGGCTTCGTGGCCCAACAGCGATCCGAACGCCGTGTACGAACTGCGCTACTTCACCCAGCTCAAAGATCCCTCCCAGGCCAAGCCCGGGGTCAAGTTCAAGAACGAAGCCCAGGTGAATGGGGAGACCTACGCTCATACCAGCCAGTTGATCACCTTCGGAGAGGGGCAGCTCGACGGCGTGGGCCGCGGGTCGGTCTCCGTCAAGAAGGCCTCCCTGGAGGGCGACGGGGCGAACTACGTCGACAAAGCCAAGCAGTACGAGGTGACCGCCACGTATTCAGTAGGCGGGGTCGACCGCAGCGAGAAACTCGTGTTGACCGCCGGCGGTGAGGCCAAGACGCTTCGCTCCCTGCCCGTTGGAACCAAGGTGACGCTCTCCGAGATCACCCCCGTGGACCCGGAGTTCAAGTGGGGCAAGCCCGTCTTCAGCTCGTCCGACCCGAACGTCAAGGTCTCCCAGGACGGTTCCTCCGCCGTTGTGACCGTTGGCGAGAAGGCCACGGCGAAGGTGATGGTGACCAACAGGGTCACCGCGCCCTCTCCGAAGGTCGACATCGTCAAGAAGGACTCCAAGGGGAATGACGCGAACACTTCGAATGAAGCCGTGGACCTGAGGGGCAGCAACGGATCCACGCAGCTTACCTTCAAGGTGACCAACAACGGGACCGAGACCCTGACCGACGTGAAGGTCACGGACTCCGTGACCGCGGGCAAGGCCAAGGTCGACAACCTCTCCTGCACCTTCCCGGACGGCACGAAGGGCACGACGTGGGCTGGCCCCTTCGCACCGGGCGTCTCCTTCCCGTGCACTGCGGACCTCTCCGGCGTGACGGCAGGCGACCCGCATGCCGACCGCGCCAACGTCGAAGGTAAGGGCAAGTTCACCGGCAAGCCCGTTTCCGATCACGATACGTACAACGCGAAGGTGAACACCCCCCAGAAGCCTGCCCCCGGTGCTCCCGGAGCTCCGACCGTATCCCCCTCGACGCTGGTGAAGCCCACGCCTCCTGTGGCTCCGACCACTATGAGCCCGACTCCGACCGCGTCGATCTCTCCGTCGCCTTCACCGACGACCGCGAGCCCTTCGCCGACCGCAAGCCTGTCGCCGACCGCGAGCCCGTCTCCCACGGCGAGCTCTTCGCCGACGGCTAGCTTGCCGCCGACCGCGAGCCCCTCGCCCACGGCGACTCAGTCGGCGACCGCCAGCCCGACGGCCCAGCGCCCGACGGCCACCTCGGGGCCAGCGAAGCCGAGCCCGTCGACGACCGCGAAGCCTTCCAAGCCTTCACTGCCCAGAACCGGTGCGAAGGTTCTCGGCCTGGGGATCGTCGCTCTCGTGGCGATCGCCGGAGGTGCAGCCCTGATCCTGGCTCGCCGCAAGAAGAACTGACGGTTTCACTAGTCAGCTGAACGGCTGACGAGCCTCCGAGGGGTCCGCGCGAGGAATCGCGCGGACCCCTCGCCTCGTACGGGACGGCCTTGCCTTATGGAGGACCAACTTTCCTCATGCGGGATGACGGCCTCGCTGATCGCCGGTCGGCTCGGTTGGAAGGAAGAAAAGACATGAGGTCTCGGAGCCGTCCCGGGCCTCTTCGACGGGACGATGCCGCGAGCCGGGCGCCGAACTCCTCCGCGGTGGGCGGCGTCCCGATGGAGGGCCGATAGGATGGCGCCATGGAGTCGATACGCGAAGACCTGACCGCTAACCCCCGGATACTCGTCGTGTGCACGGGGAACATCTGCCGGTCGCCGATGGGGGAGGCCGTTCTCCGCCAGCGGCTCGAAGGCGCCGGGCTCGCCTACGAGGTAGCGAGCTGCGGGGTTTCCCCCGAAGAGCACGGCAACCCGGTCTATCCGCCTGCCGCCCGGGCCTTGGAGGAGGCCGGCTATCCCGTTCCCTCGCATTCGGCCCATCGCGCCACCCGCGCGGAGCTCAGGGAATCCGGCCTCATCCTCGCGATGACCACGGGCCACGCGCGGGCGCTGCGCCGCATGTGCGAGCAGGCTGGAGCGCCCGCCTCGCGCATCCACCTGTGGCGCGAGTTCGACGGGTCGGGCTTGGATGTCGCCCCCGAAGGGTGCTTCGGTCCCGGCGGCGCCCTCCACGACGACATCGAGGCCGGATACAGGTCGGAGTTCTACTACTCCTACGGAAGGTACGACGTCGTCGACCCCTGGGGCGGAGGCCCGGACGAATACCGCGAGACGCTCGACGCCGTCGAGCGCGGAGCCGACGGGATCCTCGCGCTGCTGAGCAGCGTCGCCAAACGCGTATGATCCACCTCACCGGTCCGTTCCGAGGTCCTCACTGCCCTGCGCCGAGATCCGTGCCATCGAGGTATGGGCCGAGACTCGAGGCGCGGGAGTCGAGCGCCCGGCGCGCCCACCGACTAGCGGGCGAGCGCCTGCCGGTAGGCGCACCGTAGGGCGTCGGCCCATTATGGACCGACTTGCGACGACGGCTTGGCGGGCGTCCTGGTCGAGCGCGCGGACGATGCGATCCGCCGGCTACTTCATGCCCGCGTTGCCGGCGTTCTGCGCCTGTTTGAGCCCCTCGGGCACAGGCCGGGCGCCGGAGAAGACGTCGAGCAGGATCGGCGTGTAGGCGTTGGTCCCCGCATTGACTTTCGGCCCGACCGGCGGACGGACGGTCCGCCCCCTGGCCGCCTCGACGAACGCCGAGACGTCCACGCCCTTCGCCTTCCAGTAGTCGACGAAGGCGCCTTGTGCGCTCACCACCCCGGGGAAGGAGACCCCCTGTTCGGCCAGGGGCAGTTGCCCCTGCCTGGTGCCGAGCCATGCGAGGACTTTGGCCGTCGCCTCCTTGTGCTTCGTCTTCGCATTGCCCACGGCGGCGACGCCGTGCACCATGGACAGGCGGCCCTTCGGGCCCGCCACGAGTGGGGCGAGACCCCAATCGACTCCCTTGGCGGACTCGGCTATCGTCTTGAGATTGTAAGGGCCCGACTGGTAGAGGGCGAGCTTCCCTTGGACGAAGAGGTCACGGGTGGCGTCTGCGCTGGTGTTGGTGTCCGCGGCCGGAGGGGCGACGCGGTGTTTGGAGATCATGTCCACCAGGTAGCCGATGGCGTCCTCTCCTGCGGAGCTGGCGAAGGCGAACTGGCCGGAGGGACTCTGGTAGTCGGCGCCGGCCTCGGCCAGGAAGGGGAGGTAGACCGCCTGCATGTCGGCCTGGGCGTTGAAACCGTAGACCTTGGTGTGCGAAGCGTCGAACCCGGCCTCGCCGGGATGCCTGCCCGCTGCGTCGACGGTGAGCTTCCTGGCGGCGGACAGCAGGGTGTCGCCCTGCCCTCCGTGAGGCGCCCAGGCCAAGCTGCGGACGTCGACTCCGGCCGCGCCCACGAGGCTCTTGTTGTAGTAGAGGCCGATCGAATCCCACAGCTGGGGAACCCCCCACAGCTTGCCTTTGCGAGTGTAGAGGTCGACGACTGGCTTCTGCCACTCGTCGTGGTCGGCGCCCACGGCCTGGCCGGCGTCCATGATGTCGCCGCTGTCCGCGTACTGGGCGAAATTGGAGGAGTTCGTCCAGTAGACGTCGGCCATGTCCCCGGAGGAGACGTCCAATGGCAGGCGTTTCCAGTACTGCTCCCACGGCACGACCTCGACCCTGACGTCGATGCCCGGGTTCTTCTCCGTGAACTTCTTGAACGACGCCTTGTAGGCCGAGGCGGCCTTCTCGTCCCAGAGGCGGAAGGTGACGGTGGTCTTCCCGCCGCTCCCGTCCTGCTCGGCCGCCGGCGAGCATGCGGACAGGACGAGGGCGGCGACGGCCAGAGCCGCAGCGATTGCGGCCGTTCGCCGTGAACGGTTCATTCGGTCTCTCCTTCGAGTTCTGGTTCCGCGGATTGGGGATTCGCGCCCCGCCTGCGGGCGGGGCGTCGAGCGTCTCGCGGTATTCGTCCGGGCCTCCGAAGGGTCGACGACCGGGTCGTACCTGCCGTAGGAGTAGTAGAACTCCGGCCCGTATCCGGCCTCGGCGGCCGCCGAACAAGGCGCCGTAGGGACAACACCCGTAGAATACGGGTTATTCCGCCATTTCGCGTCACTGCGCCGCTCACCGGCCCGTGCCGGCGAAGGCTATCGCACATCGCCGATGCCCAAGGCTGCGACGATCTGCCTGTTGAATGCCAGGAAGAGGACGACGAGCGGCGCGAGGGCGACGGTGGTCGCCGCCATGACGAGCGTCCAGTTCCCGGAGCGCTCTTCCTGCAGCGCCTGGGTGGCGACCGTCAGAACGCTCCACGTCCGGCCCGGCGCGATGACCGACGGCCAGAGGAAGGCGTTCCACTGGGAGACGACGGTGATGAGCGTCAGGGCGGCCAGGATCGGACGGTTCATCGGGAGCACGATCGAACGCAGCGTGCGCCAGTGGCCCGCCCCGTCCAACGTCGCGGCGTCGAGGACCTCCTGGGGGATCGCCTGGAAATTCTGGCGCAGGAGGAAGATGGCGTACGGAGAGCCGAGGAGGAAGGGAGCGACGAGCCCGGCGAAGGTGTTGCGCAGACCGAGCTGGGAGAGCATGGAGAACAGGGGGATGACGGTGACGATGGGAGGCACCATGAGCGTGGCGACGTACGCCCAGAACAGCGCGCGCCTGCCGGGGAAGCGCAGGCGCGCGAAGGCGTAGGCGGCCAGGACCGAGCAGACGACCTGGCCGACGGTCAGCACGGCCACCACCTGGACCGTCACGGCGAGGGGGACGGTGAAGTCCCGGTCGCCGGAGAACAGCGCCGAATAGTTCTCGCCCGTCACCGGCGCGGGGAACGCCAGGGGATCGGTCGAGGCGAACTGCTCGGGCGATTTCAGGCTCGTCAGGACCGAATAAGCGAAGGGCACGACCATGATGGCGGCTCCCGCCAGGAGCATCGCATAGGTGGCCGCCAGGGAGAGCCGGCGCAGTCGAATGGCCCTGCGGGAGGCCGTCTCAGGCGATCTCATACACCGTCCGTTTGGCGAAGTACCGCTGCTGGGCGGCGGTCACGGCGGCTACGAAGACGAGCAGGACGACGGCCATCGCGCTGGCGCGGCCGACGTCGTTGCCCGAGCCGAAAGCCGTCGAATAGATCTGGGCCGCCACGACGTTCGTCGTGCCGCCCGGGTAGCCGGGATTGCCGCCCGTCAGGCCGTAGACCAGATCGAAGGCCTGGAAGGAGGAGATGAGCGAGGTGACGAGCACGAAGAACGTCGTCGGGCGCAGGAGCGGCAGATACATCCGCCAGGCGAGCCGGACGGGCCCCGCGCCGTCGAGTCTGGCCGCCTCGATCACCGAGGCGGGGATGCCCTGAAGGCCGGCGAGGAAGAAGAGCGAGACGTACCCGACGTTCTGCCACACGTAGACGAAGGCCACGGTCGGCAGTGCCAGCGCCGGATCGCTCATCCATTCCACGCGCTGCCCCAGGACGCCGTCGATCAGACCTCTGGACGGGTCGAGCAGCCACTTCCACACGATTCCCAACGTGAGGGGCGCGCACACCCAGGGGAGCACGTAGAGCAGCCTCATGAGCGAGGATCCGGGCAGGTTCCGGTTGAGCCCGAGGGCGATGAGGAAGCCGACGGCCACCGTCGCCGGGATGGCCATGAGCGAGAAGAGAGCGGTGACGACGAGCGAGGAGAGGAAGCCCGAGTCCGCCAGGAGGGAGGCGTAGTTCTCCAGGCCCGTGAAGCTCGGCCGGGTGATGAGGTTCCAGTCGGTCAACGAGACGGCGACCACCACGGCGATGGGCGCGACGAGGAAGAGGCCGACGCCCACCGCCGAGGGGGCCAGCATCGCAGCCGCGGTGAGCCTCTCGGTGCGCGACTGGCCCGTTCGGCTTCTAGGCGCGGATGCGGCGTTCCGTCGCCGCGTCCGCGCACTCGCGGCGGAGGCGGTCAGCATGCTCCTCCGGCCTTCATACCGCCGAGCTTTCCACAGACTGCCGGCCCTCGGCTCGCGGCGCGCCGGCCCAGCGGACTCTACACTCGTAGCATGGACATGCCCGCAGTGGCCGCGCTGGCCCGCGAACTCATGGACGCGCACGGGTTGAACGAGTGGGGCCTGCGTTTCGACCGGGCGCGCAGGAGGGCCGGGATGACGAGCTTTTCGGATTCGACCATCAGCCTGTCGCGGGTGCTCATGCCGCTATTCGACGAGGACGACGTGCGGGGCACCATCCTGCACGAGATCGCGCACGCGATCGTCGGCCCGGATCACGGGCACGACTCGGTGTGGAAGGCTACGGCCCGGTCGATCGGGGCTCCTGACAGGGCCAGGCTCACCGGAGTGCCGTCGCCTCCGGCCCCGTGGGTGGGGCGATGCCCGAACGGCCACGAAATAGAGCGGTTCCGCAGGCCGACGGGCGTCAGATCCTGCGCCAAATGCTGCAGAGTGTTCAATGCTGAATATATCATACGTTGGTATCGGAGACCGTAGGGGAGACGCGGACGCGTGCTGTTCGAGGCGTGGGGAAAATTCCCCCGGCGAGTGAACGGAGTGGGAGGATTAAGGTATATATGGATGGTAAGGCCGATGTGAAGGGGGAGAAGAATGGCTGTCGACGATCGAAGTGACGATGCCGGCGAGGTCCCCGCCTACCATCCGGGCGGGAAGGTGCCTCAGGAGGACAGGCGTTTCACTCCGGGCTATGCGCAGCAGGTCGCCGCCGAGCAGGCGGCGAAGAGACGAGAGTTCGAGAAGAAGATCGAAGCGATGCGGAACCGGGCGGCGGACGCGCAGGGCGAATCCGCACCCGAGGCCCGTCGACCGGACGCTCCGGCCTCCGGAGGAGCCGCCTCCGCCGAACCCGACGGCCAGGTCCTCCGCTCCGCGCCGCGGAATGCCCCGCTACCGCGGGATTCCGCCCCGTCGCCGGCGAATCCCCTGCCCCGGGGAGGAGACTCCCCGCGCCCTCCGTCCGCCGGCCGGAGCGGGGCGAGTCCCCGGGCTCAGGCGGGAGCGGTGCAAGCGGCTCGCTGGAGCCGGGAGACAATCGCAGCCGCTTTGGTGTGGCTGCTGGCCCTCGCCGTCGTCATCGCGATCGTGGTTCTCGAAACCATCCCGTCCGGCTCCGCCCGCAACGCAGAGGGAGGGTCGACGAGCTCGACGGGGGCGACGAGCCCGTCATCGCCCACAATGACCTACAGCCCTGTAAACTGGCCAACTAAGGTTCCCTCCCCTTCTCCGGCTCCGGGAGCGGATGGCGTTACTAAGGTGAACGATTTAGATGTTACCTACCTCGGAGTCAACCTGGATGCCACTTCCCAAGTGGCTCCCTATGGCAACGTTCCCGACTACGGAAAGAAAGTCGTAGGCATCAAATTACGAGTAAAAAACAGCAAAGATTCATCGATTACCATGATTGGTTATCAGGATGGATTTCATGTCGTCTTGCATCTCAATGTAGGGTTTGAAAGAAGTCGTTCCCGGGACAAAGGTCCGGATGCTCTATGGGACGGAAGTTCACTGCCTTCCGGCCAGACTAAAGAGGGATGGGTCTATGTGGAAGTTCCTCAAGAGTATAAAGGCGGATATCTGTCTTATGAAACGATGGATGATATTGATACGAGTATATTGGTTCAGTGAGATTGAGTTCAGATTGCCGAGGTATTTATGAATGAGAAGCGAATTAAGCAATCCCCATGGGCGATTGTGTCCGGCATTGCCGTTCTATTGGTTGCAATCATCATTCTCGTATTGGTTATCAAAGATCGCGGAAGAAGTGCCGCCGCAGAAGGCTCCGGTTCGTCTTCCACTGCTGTGAGCAGCGGTGCGTCCACTCGGTCCACTCATGGCTGGACGGGAACCTACAAGCCGGCGCCGGCCCCCTCCGTTCTCCCCACACTGGTTAAGAGCGTTCCGCAGCACGCCCTCCCGGGATGTGAGAATCAGCCGACTTACACTCCGTATTCGCCTGTCGATTGGCCGACGGTCCTCCCTCCGTCCCCGGCTCCCGGCAATGACGGCGTCACGAAAGCCGGGAAGCTCGCTATCACTTATCTGGAGTTCAATTCCGATGCGACGGCTATCGTTCAGAAGACGGGGATCAACCCCTATCCGGGTGAGAAATTCGTGGGTGTGAAGCTACGCGTAGCCAACACCAGTTGTCAAGAGTCTTTGCATATTCCATTTGACGTCCGGTTATCCATCGGACAGGTTAAAGCGCTTCGAGCAGTATATAACCCTAAGAATATTCCTGGTTCCTTCGATGATGGAACACGAATGCGATCGGGCGAAACGCGTGAGGGATGGTTTTATCTACGCGTTCCGAATAGTTTCAAAGGCGGTTGGCTTGAATATTCGGCGCTGGACGGACCGCAGTTCGAAGTGAAAACCGGAATATTGGTGAAGTAGCGCAGAGTTAACCGTCTGCTGACGTGAGAAGGCCGTCTGCCGACATGGAAAAGGAATGGGAAAGGAACATGCGAGCATGAGCGCGAATGGAAACGGTTACCCGCCCGCCTGGCAAGGGGGCTTCGACGGAGAACCCGGGCAATGGAGTGCGGATCGGAACCCTCAGCAACCGGAAGAGTTGCCTCAGCAGGGCGGAAGCCCCTTCGATGGAGCGCCGGGCGTACCCGGCCCGTGGGGCGGACAACAGCCCTACGAGGGCATGCGGGGAATGCCGGGACATCCGGCGGAAACCCCGTACGGCTATGCTCCGAATCCGTTCCAACCCGAACGGTCGCGAAGGAGAGGCCGCGCGTGGGCGTGGGCGGTCGCCGCCCTCGTGGCGGTCGGCGCCGTCGTCGGGATCCTCTTCGCCACGGGAGTCTTCGGCAAGAAGGGAGATGAGGCGAATGAGCCGACGGCCGAGCCGAGCACCTCGGTGACCTCGCCGAAGAGGGAGACGCCGACTGAGCCGACGTCCAGGCCCAGCACGCCCTCGACGACTGAGTCCACCCCCTCTCCGGACCGGCCGTCGCTGCCGACCGAGCCGACGACGGTGACCGCCGGTCAGCCGGTTCAGGTCGGAGATTTCCAGATGACCTTCCTCGAATTCAACCCGAATGCCACCTCTGCTCTGGCCGCGCGCGGCCTCACCCCGCAGTCGGGAAGCAAATTCGTGGGCGTGAAGCTGAAGGCCACCAATACGTCCGCCAAGGAGGAAAGGCCTGGGAAGGTGGGGTTGATGATCGAAGGCGTCTACATGGAGACGTTGGGCTACCACGAATCCGATGGCATGCGCAGCGTGAGCAGCCTGCAGCCTGGTCAGAGCGTGGACGCATGGCAATATATCCAAATACCGGAAAGCATGCAGCCGACGAGTTATACATACAATTACTACTCGACGGATTATAATATTTATAAATCAGCTAAAAACATTACCGTCAGAATTTCCTGATATGCGGATCGCTGAAGAAAACACTGTCATTTAAGCGCGATCAAATGGCGCTGTCACAGTGACCGAATGGCGTTTCGTCGATGGTTAGAGAGGATCGTTCGATGAGCGGGAAGACGAATTCTCCCGGTGGCAAACCGAGTCGGGCAGGGGAAGTCGGCCAGGCGGGCAAAGCGTCCGCGGCAGGCAGGCCCGGGGGCGGGGATGCCGGGCCCGAACATGGCGGGCTGGAAGCGTCCGCGGCAGGCGGATTGAAGGACGCCGCGCGGGAGGGGGACTCTCCGGCGCGGGCCAGGACGAACCCCGGCATCCAGAACGAAGGCCGAGACTCCCC
>ERZ773054.442-NODE-442-length-32950-cov-45.518042_pt1 | contig 32950 bp, 27 predicted proteins | sample MGYA00580630_ERZ773054 | MGnify/ENA primary metagenome ERZ773054 (study PRJEB29015, sample SAMEA2737994) | human oral metagenome | biome: human oral; feature: human-associated habitat; material: dental | place: China | collected 2115 ... | reverse complement strand
ACGCACAACACGTCAATTAACTATTGCAGCCACCGATTCTGACTAAGCCTCCAAGAATGCGGTACTCTTTACATTAAACTTCACACATTCCCCTGACACAAGACGCTCCTTGAAAATTGCAATCGCACGCCAACCTTCAAAGCCAACCAAAGCACACATTACCATTGCAGCAATTTCACATGGGCATGGGGCAGCACTCCCGAGAGAATGGGACCAATCCCACTAGTTGCATACACTCCCGCCGCCGAAGCACCCAAAATCATCATATTAAATCCAACCAAAAATAAAGCACCAACACCCAAGGTAAGAAGACCGGCAAAAATTACCATTCCGCCAACCTTGACATTATTCAGCAAAAGCCCCCAGAAAGCAGGAGCATTATTCTCAGGACGCATCGGAATATTGCACCCGATTGCCCAGCCAGAAAGAACACCAAGGAGAGCAATAATAAGAATTACCGACAGATGAACCTCACGACCTCGAAGGAAACTCATTTTCATATCCTCCATATTTCCGGGATGCCAGCACACACCCCACCGCCAGGGAAATCAAAGCGGCTACCCCAATCCCCCACCACCCATCTCCTTGTACCAAACCCACAATCGGCAGTAGAGTCACCACGAAAACCAAGACCGTCTGCACGACGAAAAGAGGAACCATCCGGAGAGTCCTAAGCGCCCGGTATCCGGCGAACGAGGACAGATCGGAGATCGAGTCATCCCGGCGCAGCATCGATGTGTTGTGAAGAACCACCTCGAATGCATCAACGGGAGCCCCGAGGCAGATCCGCGCCAGGAAAGGCCACAAGACAACACCCTGTACGATTCCCGCAGCCAACACCACGACAGCACTCCACACGCCCCAATGAACCCAGGCCAGAACTGCCAGGAAACCCAGCATGACTCCAACCACCAACACGCTGGGAAGAAGTGTGATGTGCTTCAAGCTGGCTTCCAGGTCCCGGTAGTATTGAGCTCTGCTTCGACGGGGCAGGCGGCGAAACAGCCGCATCGCTCCCAGTAAGCTTCCCAGCTCGAATGTATCTGGGTAGTGTGATACGACGGCCCTGTGCAAGGCCAGCATGATGATGTAGACCTCCACCACGGCCAGCACAAGCAGGGATCCGGGGTGCGGGGCTCCTCTCCCCAGCGAGACGCTGATGCCCAGCAGAAGCCAGACCTCAAAGGGAATCAAGAAATTCAACTCGGTGGCCCCGAATCGGGGAGACTGCCGACTGAGTTGAGCGAAAATGAAGCCGCAATACCCATCAGCATCACCCCGTACACCCGAGGCGGCAATGTACTCACTTCTGTACCCAGAGTCCACCAGATTCCCCACCCTTGAGCGACGAACAATAATCATCAACCCCACGAGTAAGAGGAATGCCAAGGCGAGTAGCGGAATCAGTCCTGCACTGGAATAGGCAGTCTTCAAGGTGTCGGACAAGTCAGAGAACAAGACATTTGGAGCCGTTTTGAGCAAGAGTTCACCTTCGCCTGAGGCGTAGGCGGCACCAGCTTCACCCAACACGGCTTTGATTCCCGAGCATAGCCATACTGAGATCAGGAACACGATTCCCCCTATGGCCAGATAGGAAACCATGCCGGAAGCAGCATTCACTCGGGCCTTGAAAAGCGCACGACTCAGGAAAAGAACATAGGAGACGAGAACCACGAGCAGGGAAATGACGACGGCACGCATCTCTCCTTGAACCACCATGAAAGAGAGAGCACTTACCATAATGCCGAGGCGCTTGAACATCCAAAACCAATAGGCTGCATCCAAAATCATGATCCGGGCACGGCGAGAATCCTTAGCCAACCGCGAAACATAATTACCCTTCATTTTTCTGAAAGTCTTCACGAAGTCTTCAAAGACTGGCGCGAACGCCACGCCCACAACCCCGATAAGCGACAGGAAAACGCCGGAGATCACCTCAGCTCCACGAACCACCGCCAGCAGAGCAAGCATGGATACAGCAAACTGAACCCCCCACCTGAAGACCAGCAAAACTAAATAGAATCTAACATTATCAAAACGCAATATCCTGGCAGCTATTTGCGACGAGACAAGATCCTCATTCTTAGCCAATAGAAAAGCCGCCCTGAATCGCCAGCCTATCTTCACAGCCCACTCCGCTCAGCACTAAAGAAATTTTTCACGGCCACAGGCAAATCTGCACTGACAAGACTATTTACCGAACCGAAAGCCTCTCATGAATAGATTCCTAAAGATATTGTTTTACATTCCCGGCACACATTTCTACATTAGAATCGGAATCTAATTCTTGCTGTTGGGGGCAAGCTTCTAGAAGCTTGCCCCCAACAGCAATCTACCACTAGTAGGAAATCGCCGCCACAGCTCCCCGTCGTTTAGCGATAGATTTCACTGTAGCAAAGAAGGCACTCCACCCCACTGCCGAAATCCCAGCCCACCCCATGGAGACAATTGTTGCAATTGCCGTCGCAATAGAAAGCAGGCTGCCAACATTCATTGTGATGTTGTAGATCTGCTGTGCAGCATATTCTGATACTCCGAGAACATGAGCGATTTCTAGTTCCATCTCTACTTCCTCCTTGTAATAGAGCCGCGAGCACCGGCGCCCGCGATGGATATTACCCTCACCCTCTCCAGGAAACAGTAACGAAAGTAATATGTTTACTCAACCAACCCCTGCCATAGTGATATGATCTTTCGCCCCCTCGAACCTCAACCACACCAGGGGCACTCAACACTCTTAAATCCGCTCTTACAAGGGAGTTCACCTTAAAGGAGATAGTTTGCGATGATCAACATCGCCAGTCGTGGCAGCAGGACCGACCCACCACTCGCCGGCAAAGCAACCATCCTGAACGCAGTCACCCGTCGCGGGCATCCCACACCCGGCGCATCTGTTACCGATAGGGTGGAGAACCTACTGAAAGCTTATTCATAGCTCATGGCAACCCGCCGCTGACAAGGGGTTCCGCGACCTCGTCGACCGTCCGTGAATAAGCCTCAAGAAATCCGTGATAAGCAGCGGTCAGAATTTGAGGATGTGGTGGAACAGCTTGATGGTGCCCTGAAAGATGCCCGTGAATGTGGGGGTGTTCCTGACACGCTCTGGGATCAGATCGTGGAATTTGAAACGGTTAGGCAACTAGGGAAAACCTATAGACGCCGTGTATCAAAGCACAAGAAAGGGCTGAAGGCTGCACAGGGTTTCGCTCGTTGTAATTACCTCCGGAAGAATCGCGATGCCATAGCTTTTGAGTCATATGCGTTCTTGAGGACTGTCAGGGCTAGCGCCATCTACGACGTCCTGCGCGCAGCCCGCGCTAGAGAAAAGGGAGAAACCGATCCGAGAGAACTGAAACTTGCCGAAAGTATCAGCAGGGAAGCGCTCCGTCGGATGGAGGAATCTACGCACGATATCCGCTCCCTCATGGGGGATCTGACGCGAGAAGTGGGGAAGGTAGCAGAGTCCGAAGATGGCTCTTCACTATTGGTGAAGGTCCCATCATTGACGAAAAAGAGCAGGGATGTCAGAGAGTCTAGGAAGCAACAAGAATCGCAGCTGCTGAAGGTCCTTGAACCGCTGGCGGAGAGCGTGCATGCCGTGCCGCCCGAAGTGGTCGCGCCAGACGGTGTGCGTCCCGGAGGGCGAGGACATCAAGCGGTACCTGAGGCTGCTTCGATGGCATCTCGGCGTGGACGAGGAACTTCGTGGTGTGGCGATCGTGGAGAAGATCCCGGCCGATGATCGTGTCCAGGGATCGCCCTCATCTCAGAAAGATGGGGCACAGAAGCCTCTGGGCCGGGTGCGAGACACGTTTAGCCGGGCAAAAGACAAGGTCGTCAGCGTAAAGGACGGGATTGTTGACAGATCTGCCTCACGTGGGCTCCTCGTTGCCGTGACCGATCAACAGATCCTCACCGCAGAACCGAAAGAGTTCCTCAAGCCTGGGGCCGAGATGGAATCCATCGAGATCTCTGAGAAGACGCGGGTCCGTCGCACTCGTCATGGCGATGCTGGCCAGGAGAGGGAGAGAATCCGCCTGACCCTTGAGAATGGCGAGGCGGTGGTCTGGCAGTTTCCCGAGAAAGCGGAGCAGAAAACGGTTAATCAGTTTGCGGTGCTGATGCGCCCCGAGGCTACCCCGCGCCCCGTCACTGCGGGAGAGGCAGTGCAGGAGGCAGGTCCCTTCTCCGATGAGACAGGCGAGAGGCAAACCAGAGTGAGCCCAGCGCCGTCCTCCTGACCTTGGCGGGTTAGTCGAAGTCACCCAGCGTGGGGAGGGAAACGGCTTTGAGCGTGGTTTCATAGTCATCGACCCGCTTCGCCAGGTCCTCGTCCGAGATCGCCATCGCCCCGATAGTGAGGAAGGGTTTCAGGTAGGTGAGGGAGCAGAGGTTTGCGCTGGCCTGGAAGGGTCGCAGGAACTCGTGCACCGTGTAGATGTAGTCGCTTTCGCGTCCGTATTTGCTGGAGCCGGGGGAGCAGGCGACGAGGAGTTCTTTGCCGGCCAGAGCGTTGCCCGTGGAGCCGTACGCCCAGCCGTAGGTCAGGACGTCGTCTTCCCACTTCTTGAGCAGGGGCGGGCTGGAGAACCAGTATGGGGAACTGCAGGACGATGCGATCTGCGGCTTCCATCGCCTGCTGCTCGGCGGCGATGTCGATGCGGAAGCCGGGGTAGAGATCGTACATCCGGCGCACAACGACATCATCGCCAAGACTCTCGGCTCGCTCAGCCAGCGCACGGTTGACCCGTGAGGCCGCCATGTTCGGATGGAAGACGAGCACGAGGGTTTTCATAGCTGCTCCTCACTGAAGTTGGGATGGACTAGTTCCGGAAGGCCGGGTGGCAAGCCGTCATGCGCTGCGCACCGACACTACCCCGTGAGGCCCAGGACTTCAGGAACGACGCCGCTCACCACCGGATTTGAGGATCACCAGGTCCCAGAGCTGTCAGGGCGCAGGTCCACACTCGTCGTCGAGCGCCTCGGCAACCATAGCATTCGTGACCACATGGCCTTTGGCCGAGGGCAGGAGCACCAGACGTTGTGTCGTTGATGTTGTGATGCCGATTCAGCGGGAAACGGTGCTGGGATTGCCTCGCCCATTGTGACGTCCGGTGTTCGCGGGGCGGAATCTGGCGCGGTTTCTATGCCCTCAGGATAAAAGCAATCCAGCAGGGCAACTCAGCGCACGAAAACCGGGACGTCCTGGGTGGAGCGGTCCTCGTCGTAGTGGTAGCCGTTCTCGGTGAAGTCGCGGAGCTTGGCGACGGAGCGGACCCGGTTGCGGACCAGCCATCCGGCCATCGAGCCGCGGGCCCGTTTGGCGTGGAAGCTGACGATGCGAGGGACGCCATCCTTGTTGCGGTCCTCGAACCGGGGTGTGACGACGCGGACGCCGAGGCGATCGGTGTCGATGGCGGAGAAGTACTCCTGGGAAGCTAGGTTGACTAGCACCTCCGGGCCGGGGGAGGCCGCCAGGTCCTCGCGCAGCAGGTCGGTGATCCGCGTGCCCCACCAGTCGTAGAGGCTACGACCGCGCCCGGTAACCAGGCGGGTGCCCATCTCCAGACGGTACGGCTGGATCAGGTCCAGGGGACGCAGCAGGCCATACAGTCCCGACAGGATCCGCACCGTCTTCTGCGCCTCCGTGAAATCGCGTTTCCCGAACGTCGACGCCACCAGCCCCTGGTAAACGTCGCCGCTGAAGGCCAGCACCGCCGGACGCGACGTCGCGGGCGTGTGCTCCGGGCTGAACTCGCGGTAACGGGTCACGTTCAAATGCGCCAGGTCCTCCGAGATGCGCATGAGCCGGGCCAGGTCCCCGGGCGAGATGGTGCGCATGACGTCGATCAGCTCCACCGACTGCTCCAGCAGCCGCGGTGTGGTGTGCTCGGTGGTGGGCAGCGGGGACTCGAAGTCCAGCGACTTGGCCGGTGACAGGACGCTCAGCATGCCCCCTATTCCTATGCGCCCCGGTGACCGGGCGCAAGTCGCTGGGCGGACAGTCGCTCCAGCCTATGGGCGAGGGATCAGGAAGGTCAGGTCTGGTCGGGAGGCATGGAGGGCCTTGTCGAAGGTGGCGAGGAGTCCGCCGTGCGCGGCAGCCAGACAGGCGAGATAGAGATCTGTGGCTTGGTGGTGACCGATCAGGCCAGCGGCATCGATATCGGCGTATGACAGGTCGCTGGGCCAGAACTCGGCAGCAGGGAGTGCCCTGATGAGCCGGATGCGTTCCAGAGCCATGGTGGCTGGTTCGCCCAAACGAAGAAGGAAACGCAGTAGAGCACCTTCTGTGGTGGGGCAGGTCGCGAACTGGGTGGTTTCTGCGAGCCACTCAACTGCGGCCTCATGGTGTTCGTGTTCGGCTGCGGTGAGGGCTATCAAGACGTTGGCGTCCAGGAGATAACGGATCATGACTCTTCGATGAGGTCTGCAACCTGTTCGCTTGTGATGGATCTGCCAATGCGTAGAACAGGGAAGCCAGTGCGGGGATCGGTTTCGATGGTGGCTGGGTGGTCATCTAGCTGGGCAAGCCCCCGGGTCGCCAGCTCTGCTACGACGGCTGATAGTGAGCGGCCCTGTAGTTGAGCTATCTCCTGTGCTCTTTCTCGGACTGCAGGGGGTAGATCGACCGTGGTGCGCATAACTGCATCGTATGTGATGCACCTGTGAGGCGGTGAGGCGATCGGCTCTTATGGGGACGCCGTCCCGACGGTCGCTGGACATTTCGCGTGGTTCACTGGACATCCAGATTTGTTCTAGTTATTCTAGAATTATGCTTTGGCAAGTTGACCCACGCGACCCGCAGCCGCTCTATGAGCAGATCGCTGAGGTGGTCCGTCGCGCCGTGGCCGATCAGGAGCTGACCGCAGGAGACCGGCTGCCTGCCGCGAAGGAACTCGCGGCCAGCCTGGATGTGAATCTGCACACCATCCTTAGGGCCTATCAGCAGCTGCGCGACGAGGGACACATCGAGTTGCGGCGCGGACGCGGTGCTGTGGTGATCGCCAAAGCCAGCACGACACGGCTGGACGCTCTGATCGCCGACCTCGTCCGGCAGGCGAAGAGCGCTGGCATCAGCCGTGAAGAACTATTCCATCTGATTGAGAAGCAGGTTGAGGCATGAGTACATCGAAGTTGACGAACCGAGGAGAGCTGACTGCCTCCCTGGTGGGGATCGCGGTGGTGATCGCGATCCCCGGAGCCGGAGCGCTATGGACGCGGGGGATTCTGGCGGACATACCAGGCCAGGTCGCGAGGGGCTGGGGAATGGACGGCCATGTTGATGCCTTCATCGATCCTGGGGTGATATGGGGTCTCGGACTCGGCCTGTCCCTTGGCATTCCGTTGCTGCTGGTCCTTCTGGGGCTGCTCCTGCGTTTTGGCCGCATCCTGACCCCCGTCGCCGGGGGAGTCGCGGCGCTGCTCACGATCATCTTTGGGGGTGTGCTGTCGTTGCAGCGCGGCATGACCGAGGAACAGATTCAGGCCTCGGCGCCGTCCCCGCTGCCCCTGGCGTTTCTGGCAATGCTGGTGGCGATCCTGGTCGGCGCCGGGCTGGCGTTCGCCTTGCGCCGGCGTCCGGGCGAGCGAGAGGTGCCCGTCACCCTCGGCGACTCGGACCCGCGGCTGGCAGTGAAAGATGGCGTTAAGGTCGCCTGGACCGGGCAGGCGCGCGTTTCCCGCGGCCTCTGGGTGGCCCTGATCTCAGGGATCGTCGTGGCTTTCATCGCGGTGACCTGCTGGCTGCTGATCAACCTCTCCTGGGAGCCCGTGGCGATGATGGCTTTCCTGCTGCTGGTGTTCGTCTCCGTGGGTGTCTCCATGGCGGCGCGCGTCACGATCGACTCCCGTGGCGTGCGGGTCCGCGGAGCCGGACTGTTCCCGTACGCGACCATCCCGCTCTCGGAGATTTCCGGTGCCAGCGTGGTCCACGTCGATCCGCTGCGTGATTTCTACGGCTGGGGAGGAGCGCGATTTACAATCGGTGGCGCGGCGGGTTTCATCACCTCGCGCGGTGAGGCGATCCGGATCGACCGCGGCAGCTCTGAGGGCTCCTTCACCGTCACGGTCGACGATGCCGAAACCGCCGTGACCGTCGTGAACACGCTCCTGCTCAGGAGAGCCAGCCATGCCTGACCGCTCAGCTGAAGGACGTGCGCGAGTGGCTCTGAGCACGTGGCAGGCTTGTCACCAAGCTCCACGAGGAAGGACTTCCGTATGAGTTCGAAGCGATCAGCCGGCTATGGCGAGTCTGACAAGTCGGTGTTGTCCATCAAGAGCAAGGGCAGCCTGCTCAGCGTCGGATCGGTGCTCTCGTGCCTGTCCGCCGCGTCGCTGGGGTCGTGCCTGTCAGCCGGTTCGGTGGGGTCATTCCTGTCGATCGGCTCCATGGGCTCCATCCTGTCCATCGGGTCGGTGGGTTCGTTCTTGTCCGTCGGGTCGCTGGGATCGTCCCGGTCGCTGTTCAGTGTCAAGTCCAAGCGGGCCGTCGGCAATGCCCCGTCCAAGGGGCATCACGCAATGGCTCTAAAATCCGGGAAGCCGGAGCCGTCCGCCAGGAAGAAGGCGAAACGATGCCGCCGCAAGGTCGCCCTGGCCGCAGCGGTCGCCCTCGTCGCTTGGGCTGGCCTGAAGAAGGCAGCTGAGAAAACCCGGTGAGGGACGGCGCGCTTCTGGCTTCTGCCGGCAGGACGTCCGCCAGGTCTGTCCTGTTGCGCTGGCCTTGTTCGTATTCGCTGACGCCACAGCACAGGCAACCGCGATGAAGGCCAGCACATCGTCAGGACGGCCAGGGGAGATGAGCCGCGACGACCTGGAACGCCTGGTGGCCGAGACCTTCGACGCGGCCGGAGTCCCAGGCGGTGTGCTGCACGTCGTGGATGCGCAAGGACCTCGCGAGACCGTCGAATACGGCGGCCTGACGGCTAGCGACCCGGTCACTCTCGGCTCCACCAGCAAGGCGCTGGCCGCCACCGTCCTGCTGCAGCTCGCCGAGGAGGGGCTGGTGGATCTGCACGCCCCGGCGCGGCGCTACCTGCCCGGCGTCGGCCTCCCCCAAGAGGTTACGCTGCTGGATCTTGCCCATCACAGCAGCGGCCTCAGACCGGACGCCCGGCCGGCCCACCTGATCAAGGCTCGCACGCGCGAGTTCCGGTACGCCAACCAGAACTACAACCTGCTGGGCGATGTCCTGGCGGCGGCCTCCGGCATGACCTACGCCTCGCTCCTGACGAGCCGCGTCCTGGAGCCACTCGGCATGGACCAGAGCTGGTGTCCGCCGCTGCGGCCCGGAGCGCCGGGGCACGTCGCGGTATTCGGCGTGAACATCCCCGTGCGGGCCTTTAATGCCGGACCGGAGTCCTGGATTCAGGGGCCCTCGGGCGCGGTCACGGCGAGCGCTGCCGATGCCGGCCGGTTTCTGGCCATGGTGCTGGGCGGGGGAGTCCTCGACGGGCGGCGCGTGCTTTCCCCAGCCTCCGTCACGATGATGCTGAACGACGTGGTCCAGGCGGACGGCAGCCCAGCGGTGGCCGGTCCATTCGGTGACCAGGGAGAATATGGCCTGGGCTGGGTGCGCAAGCAGGTCCGTGGACGTCCGGTGCACCTTCACGTCGGCAAGGTTCCTGGCGCCACGAGCGTCTTCGTGCTGCTGCCTGACGTCGGCCTGGGCTTCGTGCTGCTGGTGAACGCCGGTGACTTCCTCGTCGGGACCCCGCTGCTGGAGAAGCTCGCGGAGAACGTGGCCCGTCTGCTGCTCGGGGAGGAGGTCACCACAGCTGCTCCCAGGTCGGTGGTGCGCCGTCGGCGGGCAGTCCTGAACAGCGTGTACGCCCTCTTCCTGGCGGTGTCCGCGGTCGGCTGGGTGGTCCCCGGTCTTCCCGGAGGCCTGCTGGTCAGCGTCGGATATCACGCGGTCCTGCCGGCGGCGCTGGCGGTAGGGCTGCGTCGCTCATCCAGCACACCGTGGCCGTGGCTGTTTCGCTTCGTGCCCGATGCCGCCACCGTGCTATCTCTCGGGTGCGTCAGCATGGTGGCGGCAGGTATGCGTCTTCTTATCTGAAGCAGAAATATTCTCTGCGCTCGTAGAGATCCGGTTCTTCTATGGAACCTGCATCAGTGTTGTTTTCCTGAGTGAACCGGGGCTTTCGCATGATAGTCATCAATCTGCGGCGTGGTTGTGATAGAAATCAAGGAGTTTGTGGGTTCCGGTGGGCGCGCCTACGCAGTCGTGCAGCATGCTCCAGGTGACAAAGCGCATTGTGTCGGCTCGTCTCCGGCTGAATAACCCCAGGGCCTTGATCAGCGGTGGCAGCACGCGTGCAGAGATGGTCTTCGTTTTTGCGGGACGATCGAGTGCCTGGAAAGCACATTGCGCCAAGCCCTCCCAGGTGAATACCTCCGGACCTCCTACGTCCCACTGGCCCTCTTGGCCTGCCGCCATCCGGTCGACACAGAATCTGGCAAGATCCGCCCCATGGATCGGGTTGATTCGCACCTTCGGATCGAATAGGAACACTTTTCCTCGCCTGGCCATCTGCAGAATCTGGGTCATATCGGAGAAATACCCAGGGGGATTGACGATCTGAGTCACGACTGGCGAGGCGGCAAGTTCACGGGCGAAAGCCGTTTTTGCCTTCGTCAGCTCGGCCGGACACTGCTCGCCACCAATCACATTGACAAAGCAGAAATTTTGCACCTTGTGCTTCTCCGCAGAGTGGAGGATCGCGAGGTTCGCGCGGTAGTCAATATCCCAAGGGTCTGCCTGCTGCTTGGTCACGCCCAGTGCGGAGACGACGTCGTCGGCACCTTCAGCGACATCGACTATGAAATTAGGGTCCGTGACCTCGCCGACCGTCCATTCATCAACGAGGCCTTCCAAGGAAGGTGCGTCCCAGGGGCCTGAGCACTCAGCCCGCTCGCGGCTGCGCGTGATGGCACGTACCCGGTATCCACGACGGTGCAGCTCGGCAACGATGAAACGTCCAAGATAGCCAGTGGAACCAGCGACAAGAGTCGTCATAGTGAGGGCCTTCCTATTCTGGCGGCGTGTATGAGGCGCTAGGGAAAGGGTTACTTGGCGCGCCGAGCATGCGCGGAAGAATGGTGCGGGCGAGTTCCAGTGCTGTCTCAGGGGGAGCTGCATCACAGACGACCCAGCGGTCGATGCAGCTGGCCACGGCATATGCGAGTTCTGCGTGCATGTGGGCGGGTATGTTCGCATCGAGGAGCTTGAGTTCCAATCCCCGTAAGACGATGGCCATGTTCCATGACATGACTGTCTCCTTGAATGCCTCAAGGCTTGGGCATCGTGGTAGGTCATCAAGGTGGTACATGGTGCCGACCGCAGCGAGGTCTGGACGCCGTGCGGCCATCGAAATGTCGGTGATGAATCTTGTCAGCGACGGCCAGAAGGAACTCTCATCAAGATCGGCGATCTCGGGGACGCGCACGAGATTCGCGAGCTCACCCAGACCGGCGGCAAAGGCCTCGTCAAAAAGCCGTTCCTTGGTTTTGAAGAAATGGTAGAAGGAACTGCGAGGGAAGTCTGCTCTGTGGAGGATTGAGCTGAGGCGAGCTGCGCTGAAACCGTTGGCCGCGAATGCGAGGCGGGCCTCGCCAAGAAGGCGTGCTCGTCGTTGCGGATCAAGGGGTTGCGCGGGCCTGGCCATCTGCGTCGCCTCCTTATGTTCAAGCAAATCCCAGTATTCACGGCAATCCCAGCGGATAACCCAGACTATATAGGTTTTTGGACAAAATTGTCCAGGAATGGGGAGGCGGATCGCCAGCTGCTCTTGAGCCAAGAAGGTGGCGGCTTGGTCGCGGAGTTCTAGGCTTGTGGGCAGCCCGGTTTGCCCGGCGTGGATCTCTCGCGCATACTGGTTCCCGCATCGCAAGGCGACGATGGGGCCATCACCCCGGAGCTGCCGGAAGAACGGCGAACGCCTACTAGACCCGGCCGCGATCGACAATCAAGCGGGACGCCGCGTGCGTCCAAGGAGGGTGGTACCGCGGGCCTGGCTCGTCCCTCTGGTCGTGTTCGCCTACCGGAGGTACCGATGAGTTCCTATAACGCCGTGCCCGCAAGCGTCGATTTCCCTGCGCTGGAGCACGAGATCATCGCGCTGTGGGCTGAGCGCGACACCTTCGCACAATCCCTCGACGCCACCGCTGGCGGCCAGCCCTGGACGTTCTACGAGGGTCCGCCGACTGCCAACGGCATGCCCGGCACGCACCACATCGAAGCCCGCGTCTTCAAGGACCTGTTCCCGCGGTTCAAGACGATGCAGGGCTACCACGTCGACCGCAAGGCCGGCTGGGACTGTCACGGCCTGCCCGTCGAACTTGCCGTCGAGAAGGAGCTCGGCTTCTCCGGCAAACCCGATATCGAGGCCTATGGGGTGGAGGCGTTCAACGCCAAGTGCCGCGAGTCGGTGCTGCGGCACGTGGACGCCTTCGCTGAGCTGACCCGCCGCATGGGGTACTGGGTCAACCTCGACGAGGCCTACGTCACCATGACCCCTGGCTATGTGCAGTCGTGCTGGTGGGCGTTGAAGCAGATCTTCGACAAGGGGCTCCTGCAGGAGGACTACCGGGTCGCGCCCTACTGCCCGCGCTGCGGCACCACCCTGTCCGACCATGAGCTGGCGCAGGGCTACGAGGACGTCACCGACCCGTCGGTCTACGTCCGGTTCCCCGTCACCTCTGGGCCGCTCGCCGGCAAAGCTGACCTGCTGGTGTGGACCACCACGCCCTGGACGCTGGTGTCCAACACCGCTGTCGCCGTCCACCCCGATGTCGACTACGTCGTCGGCAGTCATCCCGAGCAGGGCACCCTCGTGGTCGCTGAGCCGCTGTTCGACGAGGTGCTGGGCGACGAGTGGTCGCGGGGCCAGGTGTTCAGGGGCTCCGAGCTGGAGCGCTGGACCTACCAGCGGCCCTTCGAGCTGATCGAGTTCGACGAGCCCGCCAATTACGTGCTCCTGGCCGACTACGTCACCACCACCGACGGCACCGGCCTGGTGCACCAGGCTCCTGCCTTCGGCGAGGAGGACATGATCGCCTGCCGCGGCTACGGCCTGCCGTTCGTGAACCCCGTCCGTCCCGACGGGCATTTCCAGGACGACGTCCCGCAGGTCGGCGGGATGTTTTTCAAATCTGCCGATGCGCCCCTGGTCGCCGACCTGGAGGCGCGTGGGATCCTGTTCCGCCGGCTCGACTACCTTCACGCTTACCCGCACTGCTGGCGCTGCCACACCCCGCTGCTGTACTACGCCCAGCCGTCCTGGTACATCCGCACCACCCGCGTCAAGGACGAGCTGCTGGCTCAGAACGAGGCCACCACCTGGTACCCCGAGTCCATCAAGCACGGCCGCTACGGCGACTGGCTGAACAACAACATCGACTGGGCGCTCTCGCGCAGCCGCTACTGGGGCACGCCGCTGCCCATCTGGCGCAACGTCGACGATCCGTCCGACCTGATCTGCGTCGGCTCCCTGAAGGAGCTGGGCGAGCTGGCCGGCCGTGACCTGAGCGATCTCGACCCGCACCGTCCCTTCATCGATGACGTCGAGATTGTCCGCGACGGGGCCACCTATCGTCGCGTGCCCGAGGTGATCGACGCCTGGTTCGACTCCGGGGCTATGCCGTTCGCGCAGTGGGGCTACCCGCACGCGCCCGGGTCGGCGGAGAAGCTGGAGGCCAACTACCCGGCCGACTTCATCTGCGAGGCCATCGACCAGACCCGCGGCTGGTTCTACTCCCTGATGGCGGTCGGCACCCTCGTGTTCGACCGGTCGAGCTACCGCAACGTCGTGTGCCTGGGTCACATCCTCGCCGAGGACGGCCGCAAGATGAGCAAGCACTTCGGCAACATCCTCGAACCCATCCCGCTGATGGAAGCCAATGGCGCTGACGCGGTGCGCTGGTTCATGGCCTGCTCCGGGTCGCCGTGGATGGCGCGGCGCGTCGGCCACAACACCATCGCTGAGACGGTCCGCAAGGTGCTGCTGACCTACTGGAACACCGTCGCCTTCCAGTCGCTGTACGCGCGGGCCGCGGGCTGGGAGCCCGGTGGCGAGGCGCCCGCGGCCGCTGGCCGGCACGTCCTCGACCGCTGGCTGGTCTCCGCGACCAACGAGCTGGTCCGCGATGTCACCGCCGCGCTGGAGGACTTCGACACGCAGCGGGTCGGGTTGTTGCTCACGGCCTTCATCGACGATCTGTCGAACTGGTACGTGCGCCGTTCGCGGCGACGGTTCTGGGCGGGCGACCCCGGTGCGCTGGCCACCCTCCACGAGACCCTCGGCGTGCTGACCCGCCTGATGGCCCCCATCACGCCGTTCATCACCGAGCGGGTGTGGCAAGACCTGTTCGCCGCCACTGATTCGGCCGGCCCCGAGTCGGTGCACCTGGCGAGCTGGCCCGTCGCGGACGAGTCGCTGATCGACGAGCAGCTGACGAGCGCCATGGCCACCACCCGGCGCCTGGTGGAGCTGGGGCGTGCCGCCCGGGCCGAGTCGAGGATGAAGGTGCGCCAGATGCTCTCCCGGATGCTGGTCCCGACGGCGGCCCTGGCGGAGCTGACGAAGGAGCTCGTCGCCGAGGTGCGGTCCGAGTTGAACGTCAGGGAGGTCGCGTCGTTCACCTCCGCGGGCGATCTCGTCGACCACTCCGCCAAGGGCAACTTCCGCGCCCTGGGCAAACGGTTCGGCAAACGGACCCCGCATGTGGCGGCCGCGATCGCTGCCGCGGACGCAGCCAGGCTCGCCAAGGACCTGCGGGAGCTGGGCAGGTCGCTGGTGCATCTCGACGACGAACCCATCGAGGTCACCGCCGACGATGTGCTGCTCACAGAGCGTCCCCGCGAGGGCTGGAGCGTCGTCAACGAGCAGGGCGAGACCGTCGCCCTGGACCTGGAGCTCACCCCTGAGCTGGTGCGCGCCGGACAGGCCCGTGAGGTGATCCGCGTGGTGCAGGAGGCCCGTAAGACGTCGGGGCTCGACGTCTCCGACCGGATCCGGCTGCGCCTTGAGGCCGGTGCGGAGCTGTCCGAGGCCATCACCGAGCACGCGGACCTGATCGCCGACGAGGTGCTGGCCGTCGAGCTGGAGCAGGGCGAGGTCGAGACTCTGGCCGCGCAGGAGCCGGAACTCGGCCTGAAGGTGCAGATCACTAGGGTCTGAGAGCCCAGATCCCGGACGCCAGCCGCGCGGCACTGGCGTCCGGGATCGCCTTTTTGGGCATGGAATCTCTTCTGTCCCCCATTTGGTGCAGCGGGGTGTCTGAGCGGGGTAGTTGAGCTTTCCGGCATTAGGCTGAAAACAAATCTGACGACGGGAGAAGTGTGATGTCGCTTCCTATGGGTCCTTGGCGGCTTACCTACACGCCTGGCCAGTGGTTGGTGCTGGCTGGTCCGCGTCTGGTCGCTGTCATGCAGCCTGCGCCGCCTAAGATGTCGGTGCTCGTGAACCAGCTGTGGACGGACATGCAGGCCGCCGGTTCGCTGGCGTCGCTGCTGGAGCTGCTGCGCGGCTATTCCCTGGACCAGATGCCGGATTTTGCGGCATTCGTCTGGGATGGGGGCTCCCTCCATGGCCTGGCGCGCGGCCGGATCTCGGTCGTCGATGTCGCCACGGGACAGACCGCCCTCGACGGGTCAGGTGCGCTGACCTGGCATGAGGCGCATCTCGGCACCATCCGCGGCCTCCGCGTCGACATGGGGGTCCTGGAATACGACGCGCTGCTGCACCTGCCGCTCATCGTCGGTGCCGTCGGTGCGTCGGCGTTGCACCTGACCACCGACCCCGACCAGCTCGTACGGCTTCCCGACGCTGAGCATCAGCTTCCCGAGCCAGTCTCCCCGGAACCCCAGCCCATCTCCGAGCCACTGCAGCCCGTGGCCATGCCAGAGACCCAGGAGATGGCCGCCCACAGCGAGGACTCCCAGTTCCAGCGGCCCGACATCGGCGGTTACGTGGAGGAGCAGTACACGCCCACGCCCCTCGGCATCGGCGTGCAGGTCAACACCGGTGAGTTTGCGAACGTCGTCGGCGGCCTGGTGGTGGGACGTGCCCCCGACGCGGCGCGCGGCCCCATAGGGTCGTCGCTGATGCGCGTCCCGAGCCCCGGCAACGACATTTCCCGTAGCCACCTGCTGGTTGAACCCGCCGGCGCCAGCGAGGCCCGGGTGACGGACCTGCGGTCCACGAACGGCACCACCGTCCAGCTGAACGGCGAGGAACCCTACCTGCTGGAGAACGGCGAGTCCGTGACAGTGCCGATCGGCACAGTCCTCAACCTGGGCGACGGCGTCAGCCTGCGCGTCGAACAGGCTCGGTAGCACCTTCCCCTCACACCCGGGTGCGGTGGAAATTCAGGTGGGAGCGCGACGGGGTGGGGCCGCGCTGCCCCTGGTAGCGGGAGCCGTACTTCTGCGATCCATAGGGGTGCTCGGCCTCAGAGGACAGCCGGAAGAAGCACAGCTGCCCGATCTTCATGCCCGGCCACAGTTTCACCGGTAGCGTCGCCATGTTCGACAGCTCCAGGGTCACGTGGCCGGAGAAACCCGGATCGATGAAACCTGCGGTGGAGTGGGTCAGCAATCCCAGGCGGCCCAGCGATGACTTGCCCTCCAGCCGGGCCGCAACCGTCGCGGGCAGCGAGACCTGTTCCCAGGTGGAGCCGAGGACGAACTCGCCAGGGTGCAGGACGAACGCCTCCCCGTCGCCGACCTCGATCTGCCGGGTCAACTCGGGCTGCTCCTCGGCGGGGTCGATGTGCGGGTAGCGGTGGTTCTCGAACACCCGGAAGTACTTGTCCAGCTGCACGTCCACGCTGGACGGCTGGAGCATCGCCGGATCCCACGGGTCCAGGGCAATCTGGCCGGCGTCCACCTCGGCCAGGATGTCGCGGTCGCTCAGGAGCATGGAGCGAGCCTAGCCGTCCCCACCCTGGTCATGAAGCATTTCGCGCCCGCGTCCTCACCGGTACCTAGTGTCGTGTGGCGTGAGTTCGCCGGTGTTTTTCGGCCCCGGAAGTGGCGCCTCGCTTCGTTCACCTTCATCACGGTACGCCCAGTACCGTTTTACTCGGTTACCTCGCGATCCATCCGCCCCGGAGCCGCCTCCCACTGACAAACTCCCGACACACGGCACTGGCACAATCAGTCCCCGCCCCGGTGGTGAGGGATCGAGGCTTTTTCTAAGGGCTGGCTGCTTCTTGTCCACTCCTGTTCTGGCAGCGGGAATTGTCAGCGCCTGCCGCTACTCTCATTCCATGAGACCTCTGGACGGGCTGGGAGTCAGCCGTGGCGACGGGGCGATGCTGAGTCCCCTGGCGCGCGACCGCTCCGTGCTGCGTCACCAGCTGCCGCGCGGCACCGCCCGCCGGGTGCTCGCTCAGGGCCGTCCGTTCGCGGGCCTGCTGGTGGTCTTCGCCCTGGCCGTGCTGGGTGGCAGCGCCACCACCGTGCTCCCCATGCTGCTGTTCCAGCACATCATCGACGACGGGGTGCTGGCGGGTGATGCCGGAACCGTCGTGAGGCTGGCGCTGATCGTCGCGGCCCTCGCGTTGCTCGGGGCCGGGCTGGCGCTGCTGGAACGCTGGTGCTCGGCGCAGGTTGGGGAGGGGCTGATCCACCGGCTGCGCTGCCAGCTCTTCGATCACGTCAGCCGCATGCCGCTGGCGTTCTTCACCCGCTCCAACACCGGGCGGCTGGTCTCCCGGGTGGTCGCTGACGTCGCGGGCGCGCAGCAGGCCTTCACCTCCACGTTCTCCCAGGCGCTCAGCAACGCCGCCACCCTGGCTTTGGTGGTGGTCTCGATGCTGTTGCTGTCCTGGCAGCTCACCCTCGCCGCTCTGGTCCTGCTGCCCGTGTTCATGCTGCCCGCGAAACTGGTGGCCCAGCGCATGGGACAGTTGGCGCGGCTGCGTATGGAGCACCAGGCCCAGCTGACCGAGACCATGACCGAGCGGTTCACCGTCTCCGGGGCGCTGCTGGTGAAGCTGTTTGGTGACGCGCGCCGTGAGTCACAGCTCTTCGACGATCAGGCTGGGCAATTGGCCCGCGACGGGGTGAACATGGCCATGGTGACGCGTGTCTTCCTGTCGGCGCTGTCCCTGGTCGGGGCGCTGGCCGTCGCCCTGTTCTACGGGCTTGGCGGCAGCGCCGTCATCGCGGGGCAGCTGAGCTTGGGCACCCTGACCGCGATGGTCGCGCTGCTGGCCCGCCTCTACGGGCCGCTGATGCAGCTCACGAACCTGCGGGTCGATCTGATGACCGCGATGGTCAGCTTCGAGCGGGTCTTCGAGGTCCTCGACCTCCAGCCCGCCATCACGGACGCCCCCGACGCGGTGGACGTCCCCTCCCCGGCGGGTATCGTCTTCGACGACGTGTGGTTCAGCTACCCCGCGGGGCAGGAGGTGTCCCTAGCGTCGCTGAAACCCGACGCCGCCGAGGAGGGGCGTGGCACACCGGTGATCCGCGGGGTCAGTTTCCGCGCCGAGCCAGGGCAGACCATCGCCCTGGTCGGCCCCTCCGGGGCGGGCAAGACCACCCTCACCCACCTGCTGGCCCGCCTCTACGACGTCGACTCCGGGTCCGTGCAGGTCGGCGGGGTGGACGTGCGGCAGCTGCGGCAGGCCAGCCTGCACGGCACCGTCGGCTACGTCACCCAGGACGCCCACCTGTTCCACGACAGCATCCGCGCCAACCTGCTCTACGCCAAGCCGGCGGCAACGCAGGAGGAGCTGTGGCAGGTCCTGGAGGCGGCGCAGATCGCGGCCCTGGTCAAGAGCCTGCCACAGGGCCTGGACACCCTGGTGGGGGAGCGGGGCTACCGGCTCAGCGGTGGCGAGCGGCAGCGGCTGGCCATCGCGCGGCTGCTGCTGAAGTCGCCGCCGGTGATCGTCCTCGACGAGGCCACCGCCCACCTCGACGCCGCCTCCGAGCACCTGGTGCAGCGCGCCCTCGACGTCGCTCGGCAGGGCCGCACTGCCGTTGTCGTGGCGCACCGGCTGTCCACGGTCCGTGCCGCCGACCAGATCCTCGTCGTGGAGGACGGGCAGGTCACCGAACGCGGCACCCACGAGCAGCTCCTGGCCGCCGACGGCGCCTATGCCCGGCTGTATCAACGGCAATTCCAATGAAGTAGAAGCCCAATGAAGTAAGAAAGCACCGCTGGGGATCGGCTGACGTGGCTAACGTCTGTGTCCCACCCCGGTTGCGAGTCATCGTCAGCAGATTCCCCAGGCTGATTGTGGCCATGTCTATTGTGACCATGAGGGTTATTCAGGAATCACTCCTTCCGTAACATCTCTCCTTGTCAACTGCGGGCTGCCAGAGACTTAATAGCATTGCTGAGTAAGCCTCCATGGCTGTTGGCATGGGTGGCAAGCTGGAAGTGCACACGTGTTCTTACGTTTCTGGAGGATTTTCATGAGCACGGTTCTTGTCATCGGTGCCACTGGACAGGTCGGTCGCGTTGTTGTTGAGGAGGCGGTGAGGCGCGGCCTCGGCGTGCGGGCTCAGACCCGCGATGTGGAACGTGCGCGGGGCCTGCTCCCCGACGGAGTAGAGGTGGTCAAGGCGTCGCCCACCTCTGCCGACGAACTGCGTCCCCTGACCGAGGGCATCGACGCCGTCATCCTCACCCACGGCGGTGACGTCGACGGCGAGGGCGGGATCAGCTTCTATGCGACCGTTGCGGCGCTCCTGGAGACGCTAGCTGACGCGGCTGACGTGCACCTCAGCCTCATGACCGCCATGAACACCAGCCAGTCTGCGGGGCCGAGCCACTACGGGTTCGTCGAGTGGAAGCGGCGGGCCGAGCGGCTCGTGCGCGCCAGCGGTCACCCCTACACGATCGTGCGTCCCGGCTGGTTCGACTATCAGGGGCCCGGCGATGTGCGGATCGACCTACGGCAGGGCGACCTCGTCACCGGACAGCCAGGGGTGGATCGCCGTCACATCGCCCAAGTGCTTCTTGAGGGGATCGCACAGCCCTCCGGGGCACGGCGCACGGTCGAGATCTTCAGCACCACCGGGGATCCCGTGACGGACTTCGAGGCTCTGTTCGCCGCCACGCAGCCCGACGAGCCCGGCGTGCTTGACGGCGTTCTGGACACCAACAACGTCCCACTGGGGGAGGAACCGGCTCAGGTCCAGGAGGACATCGCCCGCCTGGGCAGGTCGTGAGCCAGATGCCTGGGGGATGTTCCGGCGCGGGTCATTCGCTGGGAATAGCGGCAGTCAGCAGTACGGACAGGCGGAAGCAAACCTCCCGCAGGGAGAAATAGCAACCAGAGAAGATGAGGGGAATCATGACCGTTTTGGAGCAGAAGGAAGCCATCCGCGAGGTGATCGACCGTTTCTCCACCCTGGAGATCGATGTGAAGGAGCAGGCGAAGCTGTTCACGCCCGATGCGCACGTGGAGGTGTATGCCGCTGACGGTTCCAAGATGATGGAATTCGACGGGCGGGAGAAGCTCATCGAACTATTCGGTGGAGCTATGGCGGGCGTCAAGACCGCCTACCACATGAACGGCCAGCAGATCATCACTATCGATGGGGACGTCGCCACAGACATCCACTACTGCCAGGCCTCGCTGGTGCAGGAGGAGGACGGTAGGGACGTTCTGACTGAGCATTCGATCCGCTACACCGACACCTTGGTGAACCGCGACGGGCAGTGGCTCATCAGCCGGCGTGAGCAGCACTTCGTCCTGTCAGAGAAACGCGACTACTGAGCTGCGGCCAACCCTGCCGGTGGGCTCTGCGAGAGATCCCACCGGCAGGGTCAGCTAGATCGCGTTGTTATGAACGGTCCAGTTATCGCGTTGAAAAGCTGGCGAATATGAATATTATCCTCAAGAGTGACACGATGCCCAGGATGATTCCAAGGACCGCGAGTCCCCCTCCGCCCATGCCATTGCGGTTGGCATTGCCTTTTCCCTGGACTCCCAGAATAATTGCGATCATGCCGGTGATACCGAACAGCGGAATGAGAAGAGCGATGACTCCCGTGATAGCGCTGCCTATGCAAAAGGAGTCCGTTCCTGCTTTGGGGAAAGAAGGCATGGGTGAGTGGTGACTGACGTCCGATGCTCCTGAAATACTGCTGCCGCACTGGGGGCAGAACTTGTTGGCATCTACAATTCGCTCACCGCAGTCTTGGCAATACATGGTTTTCCTCAACTTTCCTGGTTCTCTGGAGCGAGGTGCTTAAAGGATAGCAGTGCTGGAGGTCACTCCTGAAAGCTTGTTCATAACCGCGATCAACTGACCTTTGGCAAGGAGTTTTGCTGGTTTCAAAGCTCCTGTGAATAGCCCTATTGGTGCTGCTTGGTCTTGCCGTAGCATGGTTTCCTAATAGAAATAAACCTATTTGCGGTCATAATTATCCTTAGAGTCATGGTTGGTTAGTAGGGAGGGTTATTTAGAAGTCATCTTTTCCCGACATCTCGCTTTTTCAACAGCAGTTTGGCAGAGGTGCGACTGTATTGGTGAATAAAATCAGGGCAGCGTGATTCGTTGTCGGAACGGGGTCAGTCGCGACTATGGATAACCTTCGATGATGCGCGACTTCTCTATGCTGGTTTATCTGAGGATAAGTATCATGCTTGGTGTTTTGGGAAAACCGGGGGAGTGCTTATGAATTCTCTGGTCAGAGCTGGTTTGGGTTTCTGTCTGAGGTGGATTTGGGAGTCCTATCGCCTTCGTGTGAAATCGGGATGGCGGTGCAGTGCTGGTGCCTGGGTATGGTGCTTCGCAGTCGCGGGCTGGTGGGGTCGTGTGCCGGGAAAGTTGTTCAGCAGTCGGCCTTGTCTCCGCATGGCCCTTTGTCAGCCTGGTGTCGTGTGTCGTTAGTTCGCCGGTGTTTCCTTCCCCCGGATGCGGCGCCTCACTTTGTTCACCTTCATCACGGTGCGCCCGGTGCCGTTTCGCTCAGTTGCCTTGGTGCACCATCCGTCCCGGAGTCGCCTCCCAAGAGGCAGGTCATTTGTGAGTGTGACCGATTTTTCCGACGGCCTTGCGTGTTTAATCGAACAGGTGTACCATTAATGCATGGCTGGTGTGGACGTTCCCGACCTTCGGGTTGATGCCGCGGGTCCGGTGCACGGGCCTGCGGAGGATACCGGCCGGGGGTGGGAACGCCGCGTCGGCATGGCCCACGAGCTGGCGGGCCGGTTGGCTGCGGTTCATGCTGATCTGGTGGCTTTCACCACCGAGCTGATCGCCACGGACAGCTGGTGTGGAGACGGGATCCGCTCGGTTGAGCATTGGCTGCAGGTGTTTGCCGGGCTGTCTCCAGCAAACGCTGCCGCGGTAGTCAAGGTCGCCCGCCGCTCCGGTGAGCTGCCAGAGCTCGTCACCGCTGTGGACGCCGGCCGCCTGGGGCTGGACCAGGCGGCCGTGGTGGCGCAGCACGCGCCAGCGGAGTACTCCGTCAGCATCGTCTCATTCGCTGAGAACGCCACCGTCACTCAGCTGCGCCGCACCCTCAGCCGCTACAGCTACCCCGACGCCGGGGAGCAGCCCAGCGAGCCGCACGAACAAGCCAAAGCGGACGCGTCGCAGTTGTCCATGACCACCCGCGACGGCCGCTTTGAGCTGCACCTGTCCACCACTTCCGTCGACGGCGCGCTGATAGAAACCGCTGTGCGGGAAGCCAAAGATGCCCTGTTCACCGCGGGTAACCAGGACGCCACGCTGGCCGACGGGCTGGTGGAGATGGCCAACCGCTCCCTCTGCGCCGTCGCCTCTGGAAACCGGAAAGAGCACTACCGGGTGCTTCTCCACCTGGACACCGACGGCCAGGGCTGGGTCAGCAAGAAGGGCGCAATCCCGCTCCACCTGCTCCAAGAATTCACCTGCGATGGAACCCTCATACCGGTGTGGGAAACCGACGGGCTGCCGGTCAGCGTTGGCCGGGCGCAGCGGATCGTGCCACTCAGGACCCGCCGCCTGGTCGAGGACCGGGACCGTGGCTGCCGTTACCCCGGCTGTCCCGTCACCGGATTCCTGGAAAACCACCACATCCAGCACTGGAGCAAAGGCGGGGCAACCAACCGTGACACCGTCGTTTCCCTCTGCCCCACGCATCACCGGCAACACCACCAGGGCCGGTTCCTGATCAACGGCAATCCGGACATCCCGGATGGCCTGGTCTTCACCAGCCAGTACGGGCAACGCATCGGCCCCAACGCCACAGCCACCGCCCAGGCCGCGGCGAAATCCCCGTCAGGCGGCTATTGCCCCCTCAGGCCGGCGCCATACCGCGGTCCCACCGGAGAACACCTCGACACCACCGCAGTCCGTTTCACCCCCAACCCCACACCCCGTGAATAAAGAGGCATCGGTGCGCCGTGACGAGAGCTCAGTGAATTATTTAGTTCGGCCTCGCGGTCTCCGGAGTAGGTTTAAAATCTGATCAGGAGAGCTGTGGCTACGCGGAAAGGTGAAGACTATGGGGTCAGAAGAGCTCGCCGAGCTAAAAGAGGAATATCTGCGAACTGTAAAAGATATCAAAGAATGGCTTATAGGTATTTTTCTTCTAGCTGCGATAACCATTGCCTCGCCGGGTGCGGAAGAGATTGTAAGCTTGAATCTCTACACAGCCCGAAATGCGCTGCTTAATTACTGGCCAGAGTATAAATCTTTCGAAAGCTATCCTTTTGCCGTAACAGGAGTAGTCCTTACGCTTTATATTGCGATAGTTTTCACGGGGTTGAAGGATGTGAAGATCTCGCGTTTGACGCGATATATTTTTGTTAAATGTGCGAGGTTGTCCGCATTTCTCGGGAGTTTCATATGTGCTTGGGTTGGTCTTCTGGGCATGATTTCTGAAGGTTTGAGATTAGGCTACTTTGCTATTCCCTTTGCCTGCTTCTTGCTTAATGTTATCTTTGGCGTGCTTCAGGATTCGGCTCTCTCGGCTGATGTGAAATTGGATCTCTACTTGGCGTTCGCTGCTGAGGCAAGACAGCACAGTATCCGCGGTGAGAAAGGTCGGGCCTGGGTTTCTTGTCTAGTGGTATTCTTGAATTCTGTTTTAATTTCTGGTGTCGCAGGGATTTTCTTAGGTGAATTTAATTTCTTCTTAGTTTTCGTTGTTGTTCTGCTGCTCTCATCGGTGGTTGCGTGGCTTGTCTTCCGATTCGGGTTGATTCGCTTGTATAGGTCGTTGGGGGAATCTGTTCTTGCTCTAGGAATGGTCTTGAATATTATTCTTTTGGTGGTCACGTCGACAATGAAGATTTCCTCGGAACTCAACCTTCGGAGTCTAGTTCCCATTGGCTGCGTTTCTATGCTTTTCCTGCTCACGTGTCTGGAGCGTAAACTCGGGCTTTTCATTTATTTTCAACGCCGTTATGTCTTGAGTGCTGGGGTTATGAATATCAAAAGTGCCAGAATAATAGAGAAGCGGCTACGGAGTATCGATAAATTAGATAATAAGGGGGTTATTCACGAGCGCCGTGAGAGAATGCAAAACCCCTTGTCAGAACCCAGTCGTCTAAGGTCGTGAATAACGCCCTAAAGCTCTTCGAGTTGCTACAGAGGGAGGTGAGCATGCTGGGGATTTAGGCCGGGAAGAAAGTTCTAAATTGAGTGATGTCGGTCCATGGAGAGGTTTTCTTATATCCTTACTGTCTTTGCTGTCAAGCGATCAGAAATGAATTTTCTATCGGCCGGAGGTCCCGTCTTGGGGATTTTGCTCTTGACTACGCTGTTGGAGCAGTGGGTGTGAGGTTATGTGCATTCCAGCTGTAGGGCCTCATCGCAGGCGGATGAAAGCCGGTCATCGTGGGTGGAGATGACGACGGTGGCGCCGCGGGCTTTCTCGGCCAGGAGGAGGTCTTGCACGATGCGCCGGTTGCCTGCGTCCAGTGAGGCGGTGGGTTCGTCGGCGAAGATGATCCGCGCCTGTTTGTGGATGGCGCGTGCGATGCTGACACGTTGACGTTCGCCCCCGCTGAGCTTGGCCACCTGCTCGTTCTCGCGGCCTTCCAACCCCACTGTGGCGAGTGCGTCGTGGACGGTGCTGTCCCAGGCCTTGGTTCTGCGGAAGATGGGTGAGGACTCCATGCACACGTTGAAACCGACGCTCTCATCGGGCACCAGGCCATAGTCCTGGAAGATGAAGGCCACGTTGTCGCGCCAGAACCGGCGTCGTCGTTCGCCCTTCAGTCGCGACATGGCGGTGCCGTCGATGAGGATCTCGCCTTTGGTGACCGGAAGCAGCAGCCCGAGACAGTTGAGGAGTGTGGTTTTGCCGGATCCGCTGGGTCCGATGAGTGCGAACGCTGAGCCGCTTGGAATCTCCAATGAGATCTTGTCCAGGATTGTTCGAGAGCCGATGCGCAGGTGGATGCTGCGTGCTGTGATCTGCATGGTTTTCTCCATCAAGTGGGCTCGATCAATGAGCTCGGTGGGTGACTCGCTGGATCATGGCGAGGGCAGCGCGTTGGTGGCAGAAGGCGGAATAGACCAGATAGCAGGCCACGCCCAGGAGCAGCACGGGCGACCATGCCACAGCGAGGGCCAGATAGACCGTGGAAACAAGCGCAAAGGTGACGGTGACGATCCCCACTTCGGCCACTATCCGATGCCGCAGCACACTCCACCAACTTCGTCCGTAGGTCAGCATTGGGTAGATGAATCTGGCGTTATTCGCGGCATACACCTGGGCGGACAGCCAGCCGCTGACGGCGATGGCGGCCAGCAGGACCGCGATACTGGCTCCCGTAGAGCCCGCCCCCTGGTAGGCGAACTGCGCAGACAGCAGGGCGGAGTCTGTGACGCGGCTGCGATCCATCAGCAGCGACGTCACCGCCGTCTCCCGCGCCGCCTTGTCAATGACTGAGACGTCACCGAACATCAGGTAGCCACTGCTCAGACCGGCGTACAGGGCATCATCGTCAAGAGCGGCGCTGATGTGCTCTGAGACTAGGAGCAGCGGCTGTCTGGCCTGTAGGAAACCCAATCCGCTTCCGGTGGGCGCCACGATCCCGCCGTCGCCCACCACCCGGTACGCCTTCAGCCCATTGGCGGTGAGCGTTTTCTCCTTCTGCCTGACACCTGATCTCAGATCTCCAGCTTCCGTGTTTTCCAGGGCCGTCACCAGTCGTTCGGCGGTCTCCTCCGCCACAGGAGCCAGGGTGCCGTTGTCTTGGCTGAGGCCGAAGAGCTGCGCGTAGCGGGCGTTGATCACCGCGAGGCTGTCAAAACCCTCGGCGGCGAACTCTGGGGCAGGATCGTCACGGTTCACGATCTCGGCGTAGGCGACGGTACCGGTGGCGTCTGCCGCGGCAATGAAACGATCAAGGTCATCGATGCTGGAATCCAGTTTCTCAACCGTTGCTCCCCCGACCGCTTGGGAAACGTAGCCAGTCAGGGGAGTCACTCGTCCCTGGATATCAGCTTGATGTAGCGAGGAACCGATGTGCAGCAGCAGCGCAGGCAAGGCGGCAAGTCCCAAGGCCAGGGTCACGGCTTTGAGAAGCTGACTGGGGAACTCAAACCTAGCCTCCGGGGGCGTGCGCAAGGCCAGCGAGGCCACCGATGGCCTCGTCAGAACTGAGGCAACTACACCGAAAACCACCACTACGCCGCCCAACGCCACCAGGTAGCCGCCTACCACCCCAGCCATGGCCAGGCCATTCCCGATTCCCCTGGTGAGCGCGAAACCCGCGCCAACGGCGAGCATGCCCAGCGCCGCCACGGGAACGGCAATACGCAACCATCCCACCATGTCCTGGGCCTGGATGCGGAATGCCGAGGTTCCCGCCAGAAGCCGGACAGCACGTGACTCGGCACGGGCCGCATACCAGGCCAGCACCACGGTTATGCCCAGCACCACCAAAGCCACCAGCGGAATCCCTGCACCCCCATAGACCAGCCCGGATGCGAACAACGCCAGTGGGCCGCCTAGCCCCCAGCCGACAGTGGTCGCTTCCTGGTCTATAGCCCACCTGGTCAAAGCCGCAACTCCAGCGTCCGAGCCCTTGACGGCATATACGGCGGAAAGATTGGTGTCGCCCAATTCTGAGGCCGGATATAGTTTCCCATGCCGATACAAACTCAACCAGGAGATGTCAATAGGCTGGTCGGGTTGACTATCCCCCAAAGAATACAGATCCAGCCCGTGGAAAGGATCAGATTTTCCTGGGGTGCCTAGGTAGATCTCGATTCCCTGTTCCCTGCTGATGTGACGCATTCCATCAAGGATCTCGGCCCGTGACAGTGAAGAATCGCTGAAGAGAATCGTCCCAGAATACTGTGTTCCTAGGGGGTAGTCCTTCTCCAGAAAGGACAACTGAGTATAGGAAAGCATCGCGGTGATTATCACGGTCACCACAGCCGTCATGCGGATGATGGATTTCAGCATGAAGCTAGTTGAGGTGTAAGGCCATTAGCGGACTTGCCAGCGGGCGGTCTGCTCGAAGTCGGCGAGCATGGACGCGAAGATTCCGTTGCCGGAGGCCAGTTCGGCTGGGGTGCCGTGTTCCGCGACCTGTGTCGGTACGCCGTTCTCGCGGCCGGAGAGCACGTAGATGCGGTCGGCCTGCATCACCGTCGACAAGCGGTGCGCGATGACGATGACCGTCCGGCCCCGCGACAACTCCGCCAGGGTCTGGGTGATCGCGGCCTCGTTCTCGGCGTCCAGGGCGGACGTGATCTCGTCCAGCAGCAGGATCGGGGCATCCTTGAGGAAGGCGCGGGCGATCGAGACGCGCTGCCGCTCACCGCCGGACAGCTTCTGGCCGCCTTCCCCGACCTGAGAGTTGATGCCCTCGGGCAGCCGGGCGATCGTCTGGTCGAGCCCCGCGCGGTGGAGGGCGTCGGTGACCTCGGCGTCGGTCGCTTCGGGCCGGGAGATCCGGACGTTCTCAGCGATGGTGGCGTCGAAGAGGTAGACGTCCTGGAAGACCATGGAGGTCATTTCCATCAGCTTGGCGGTCGGGATGTCCCGCACATCGACGCCGCCAATGGTGATCGACCCCTGGCCGACGTCCCAGAAGCGCGCGGCCAGGCGGGTCACCGTCGACTTGCCACTGCCCGACGGGCCGATCAGCGCGGTGATCTCGCCCTCGGCCGCGGTCAGCGACAGGCCGGAGAACACCGGCTGATCTGCGACATAACCGAACTGGACGTCGTCGAACCGGATCGTCGTCCCCTCTGGGGCCTTCGGGTCGCTGGGTTCGGGCAGCGGGGCGGAGTCGACGATTGCGCCGATGGTATCCAGGCTGACGACCGACTTCTGGATCTCGGCGGCGTAGAACACCGACTGGGAGATCGGGGTGGTGAAGCGGGCCGCCATCAGGCCGATCGCCAGGTAGCCCGGGACGTCGAGCTGCCCGCCCATCGCCAGGGCAAGCCCCGTGCCGAGGACGGCGGCGAAGAACACCTGCCCTAGGATCCCGAAGGCCGAGGAGGGTCGCGACTGGGCCGCCATCAGGCCTTTCATCGTCTCGTATTCGCTGCGCAGCGCCTCATCCAGCGGCTCCCAGTCGGTGCCGGCCACGCCCTGAGCCCGCAGCACCGGCTGTAGCCGGGCCTGCTCGATGATGCGCGCCGCGGTCTCGGAGCTGACCTTCGGGGCGAGCTCCTGCTCGCGGCGGATCACCGGGATCGCCCATCGCCACAGCGCCCAGACGATAGGGGCGACGACGACCATCACCAGGCCCAGCCGCCAGTCGCAGACCAGCGTGACCACCGCGGCGGTGACCGGCGTGACTAGGGCGGAGATGAGCTGCGGGAAGACGATGGACGCCAGGTGCGACAGCGCGTCGGTCTCGTGGGTGACCGCAGCGGAGACCCGTCCCGTTGCGCCGGAGTCGAACCAGCCCAGCGGCAGGCCGGAGACTCGCTGGCCGATCTTGGCGATCACATTGCCGCAGACGTCGTAGGCGGAGATCCGGTTCGCGGCGATCATCGTCGCCGCCATCACGGCGAAGGACACCACCCCGAGGGCGATCAGCAGCCAGAAGGCCCCGGTGGCACTGCCTGGATCCTCCGACAGGAAGCCGCGCAGGAACCAGATCAGGACACCGAAGGCCAGTCCCTGCAGCACTGCTGCGATGGTGTAGCCGGCGATCAGGGCGTAGACGCTCTGCGGCCGGTCGAGGTATTTCCGGAATCGCTCAAGCATCCTGGCCTCCTGCCACCTGGTGGCTTCCTGTCATGGTGTTCTGCTGGGCAGCCCAGAGACGAGCGTATTGCCCGCCCCGGGCGATCAGCTCGTTATGCGGACCGCACTCGGTGATCCGGCCCTCGTCGATGACCGCGATCTGGTCGGCGGACTGGATGGTCGACAGCCGGTGGGCGATCATCACCACGGTGCGTCCCTCAGCCAGCCCTGAGATTGCCCGCTGGATCTCCAGCTCGGAGTGGGCGTCCGCCTGAGCGGTGGCCTCGTCGAGGATCAGGATCTGGGGAGCCGACAGGAAAGCCCGCGCGATGCTCAGCCGCTGTTCCTCACCCCCCGACAGGAAACCGTCGCCGGCCCCCAGCACCGTGTCGTAGCCGTGCGGCAGGGCCATGATCCGGTCGTGGATGTGTGCCTTCCGGGCCGCCTCGATGATCTCCTCGTGTGTGGCATCGGGTTTGCCGAGGGCGATGTTCCGGGCGATGGTGTCGGTTGCGATCATGGCGTCCTGGAAGACCAGCGCCATAGACCCCATCAGCTGCTTGTCGGTCTGCTCCCGGATGTCGATGCCGCCGATCTGGATCACGCCGGATCCGACGTCCCAGAACCGGGCTATCAGCTTCGCGAGGGTGGATTTGCCGCCACCGGACGGGCCGACCAGCGCGGTCACGGTGCCCGGCCGGCAGGTCAGCGTCACATTCTTGATGACCGGATTGTCCGGCTCGTAGCCGAAGGTGACGCCGTCGATCTCGATCAGCGACGGGTCGGCGGTCAGGGACGCCGGGGCCGTGGGGACCGGGAGCTCTGGGGTCTTCAGGACTTCCAGGGTGGAGTTGGCGGCCTGCTTGGCGGCATAGATGTGCTGGAAGATCTGCACCAGGGCCGTCAGGCCCTCCGGGATTCCCACCCAGACCAGGGCGAAGGCCACCACCGTGATCGGGGTCACCCAGCCCAGCTGGACGAGCCAGAAACCCAGCCCGATGGTCAGGGCCAGCGTCGCGGCAGGCTGCATGACGGCGCCCATGATCGCCACGCTGACCCCGGACTTGCGCATCCAGTTCATCGTGACGTCGGCACTCTTGCGGGCCGCGGCGTCGAACCGCCCGAAGACGTCCGCTGTCATGCCGAAGTTCTTGACCTCCTTGATGCCGTCGACCATCTCGACCGTCACCGTGGACAGTTCCTGCTGGGCGGCGGAGTATTCGTCGAAGCTCTGCCTCATCCCCATCATGCCGGGCAGCATCGACAGTCCCATCACCAGCAGCCAGGCCAGGATCAACAGGCCTGCGAAACGGGCGTCCAGCCACAGCAGGTAGCCGAAGCCGACGACGATGGTGCCGGCCGAGTTCATCATGTCACCGGCGAGATGGGCCACCAGGGTGTGGATCTGCTCGGTGTCGCTGATGACGGCGCGGTTGATCTGCCCCGAGGAACGGTCGTTGAACCACCCCAGCGGTAGGCGCGGCAGCTTGTTTACCAGCTTGAGCCGCAGCTCGTTGCGCAGGTTCGCCTCAGCCAGGTGGGTCGCGCCCAGGGCACCGGTGTAGGCGACCCCATGGATGACCATGGCCACTACCGCCGCTGTGAACCAGCCCCATTGATGGGCGGCGGACGCCCCGGTCAGGAAACCGCGGCCGATCTCGACGAGCGCGATATAGGGGACGACCTTCAGTCCTGCCCCGATGAAGGCGACCGCACCACCCACGATCATCGCGGTGTGGGCGGATCTGATCAGCTCCCAGACACTGGCCGGGTTCTTCTGCTGGGTGGTGGCCATGATCCCTCCTGGCGAGTGGTAGCGATCTCAGACTATCCGGCAAGTGATGACGGTCTTAGGCTATTCCGGCCCGTGAGAAACGACAACAAGACGCTGCTGTGAGAGGCAATGCCTATGGGGTTCATAGTCGTTCACTACTGCTGGCTCGCCATCCACAGGCGGTGATAGACCGGACTGGAATCTAGGAGCTCTTCATGGGTGCCCATTGCCTCGACGCCGTGATGTGCCAGCACCACGATGCGATCAGCCGAGCAGATGGTGTTCAGACGGTGAGCCACCACGATGACGGTGCGACCGGTCACCAGTGAGCTGAGTGCCTGCTGAATGCGGATCTCGGTCTCGGGATCCACGGAAGCGACGGCCTCGTCCAAGAGCAGGATGGGGGCGTTCTTCAGGAGGGCTCGTGCGATGGAAATCCTCTGGCGCTGTCCTCCCGACAGGTTGGTGCCGCCTTCGGTCAGCCTGGTGTCCAGACCGTCAGGGAACTGGCTGACGAAATCCCAGGCCTGGGCGGCCTGGAGCGCCTGCTCCAGTCTCGCATCCGGCATGTCATTTCCGAGGCACAGGTTCTCCCGGATTGTTCCTGGGAACAGGTAGACATCCTGGTAGACGGCCGTCACCTGCGAGGCGAGACCCACTGATGTCAGGTCCCGGACATCGGCGTCGCCAATCCGGACAGACCCAGAGCCAACATCCCAGAAACGTGCAACCAAGTTCGCGACAGTCGACTTCCCAGCTCCTGAAGGTCCGATGAGGGCTGTTATCTCTCCCGTCCGGGCCATGAGCGTGGCATCACGCAGAACTTCCTGGTTGTCGAGATAGGCGAAACTGACGTGGTCGAAAGTGACGGTGGCTTCCCCTGGCGGTGTCTCCAAGTTCCCCTCCGACAACGGTTCAATGTCCCAGATCTGCGAAATACGGTTGACGATATGGCCCTGCAGGTGGCGATAGGTCGAAAGATCCATGAGCTCTTGGTACGGCCGGTACAGATTGAGTGAGATGACCAAGCCGAGCAGCGCGACCATATTGGACATGTCGCCATTCACCGATCCATAGCAGACCACCATAACCAGCGCCGCAAATCCAAGCTCCAGCACCACAGAGGCGAGAGAGTGAAGTGGGCTGGTCTGAATAGCCATAGCCACACTGGCGCGTCGGAGAGCCTCCACTGAATCCCGGTATTTCTTGGCTTGAGGCGCATCCGGATTGGCTCTCAAGACAGCTGTACCCTGGACCAGCTCAAGTAATTCACTGCTGGCATTGCTGCGTGCCTGGGTGACCTCTCCCAGAATACGATTCTGGGTCCGGTCGGATAGCCACAGCAGTAAGAAGAACACCGGCAGGCCTGCCGGTGCGGCCAAGGCCAGCCGCCAGTCGAGTATCAGCAGGATTGCCATGGCAAGCAGAGGCTGCAGCAGGCTGACGATCACCTTGGCCGGGAGGTTCACGAAATCGATCAAGGGCAGGTCGGCGACCAAGAGAGTCGCAGTCTGTCCGACGTCGAGTCGGTCGTATTTCCCCAATGGGATTCGCCGGAGATGGGTGAGGATGGATTGGCGCAGATGGGTGATGACGTTGTTTGTGGTTGGCCACCACACGGTTGCGAGGCCGACGCCAACCAGCCACCGTACGATGAAGATCGTGAGCAGAATCAGTCCGTAGCGCCACCACATGTCGGCTCCGACCTGACCAGACAGGACTTCCAGCAGGGCGAAGAGAGTCACCACCAAGGGTGAACTCGTCAGCATGCCGTCAGCTATGATCCACACCAACCCCTTTCGCCACAACGAGCTGCGCTGCTCACCGAGCAGATGGAGCCACTGCCGGATTGGTTTCATGTTCTTCAAACCCACCACTCTGGTGTTTTCCCAGGTTGTGGTGGTGTCGTCGCCAGGTTTCAGCGCGCCAGCTGATGCTTTTGCCTCTTGGGTTTCTCCGGCGCCTGGCTCTTGCGCGGACTTGGTGATCGGCGGTGTCAAGTGGTGGAAGCAACGAGTAGTTTCTGGAAAGCTTCTCGTGGGGT
>ERZ773054.441-NODE-441-length-32975-cov-24.100334_pt1 | contig 32975 bp, 30 predicted proteins | sample MGYA00580630_ERZ773054 | MGnify/ENA primary metagenome ERZ773054 (study PRJEB29015, sample SAMEA2737994) | human oral metagenome | biome: human oral; feature: human-associated habitat; material: dental | place: China | collected 2115 ... | reverse complement strand
AAGCTGATGGCGTTGAAGAATGTATCTGCTTGATTTTGGAACCTCATTATTCCTTCTACTCGGTGATGGGATATGAGAAGTTTCTGGAGAGCAAGCAAATACGCTTTTTAGTCATTAAAGAGTGGTATCAGCAACAGTCTTTGCTAGACTTCTGGACAGATGAGGTTGGTAAAATCTTGAGAGACGAAGTGGGAGGGGAGTCCTTTAAGGTAATCTTTTCAGCCCATAGTGTTCCAATTTTTGCTTTGGATTTTGGAGATCCTTATATCGACCAGATTTTCGACAATAGCAAACTCATCGCGAACCAACTTGGGTTAGTAGCAGATCAGTATACCAATACTTGGCAGAGCGAGAGTGATATTGGAATCCCTTGGATCAAGCCAGATGTACTCGAGTATTTGAGAGAACAGAAACAACATCCAGAGCATTATATTTTTGTACCAATTAGCTTTATCAGTGAACATATTGAAGTTCTTTTTGATAATGATGTAGAATGTTATGAGTTATGTCAAGAATTAGGGGTAAATTATCATCGCCCACCAATGCCAAACACAGATTTCCGTTTAATTGATGCTTTAGTTAATACTGTAAGGGCCAATGAACAAAAAGAATTTAAGGAATTTCTCCCAGAAGAAGAAACCTTTGACGAATTGGCTCCTTCAGCAACCACTAAGGATATTATGGAGGAAACAGATGATCTTCAAATGCCAGAATTTGTTAAAAAACTGATTGAGAAAAAAGGCCGTGAAAATGTGAAGATGCCTTACTTAATTAAAAAAATGCTAGAAAAGGCAGGTAAGTTGCCGAAAGGCTAAAGAAAAAAGGATTTAGCATAAAGCTAGATCCTTTTTTGTTTTATTTTTTCTCAAGAAGAGCTTTGATTTCTTGAAGAACTTCTAGTTCAGTTGGAGCAGCAGGTGTATCTTCAGCTGGCTCTTCTTTCTTAGTAAGATTTTGAGCTTTTTCAACAGCTTTGATAACGAAGAAAAGAACAGTACCAATCACTAAAAAGTTGATGACAGCACTCAAGAAGCTACCATATCCAACACCATTCCATGAAAGTTCAGCAATACGTTCTACGTTCGCAGCTTTCAAGGCTGGATTCAAGATAAGTGGAGTGATGATATCATTTACCAGTGAAGTAACGATAGCACCAAAAGCAGAGGCAATGATCACACCGACAGCGAGGTCAACGACATTACCACGAAGCAAAAATTCTTTAAGATCTTTTAACATTTTCATAATTTCCTTTCAAAAACTAATCTTAATTGTACCTGAAATACCTAAATATTGCAACCTTAATGCTTACTGATACCTATTTCATTTATAAAAAACGTATACTTTACTAAAAATATAGTTAAGAATGATAATCAAAACCTGCGCAATTAGCGTTTCGATGGCATTGACCTGATCTAGTTGATCGTTGACAAATTGCCCGATAATATCGGGATAAGATGTAACAAAGATATAAGTTAAAAGAACGTCAAGACCAAGTGTAGAAAGACGTGCTAAGAAAAATTTAACTAGGCGAATTGGCCAATTCTTTCTCTTTTGCTTAAAGACGATAGTGTCATTTGTGATAAAGGCAAAAAGAATACCGATAATGTTTGCGAGTATCGTTGCTAGGATTTCTTGGTGGCTAATACGGTAAATAACCAAACGTGATAAAATTGAGACCAGAGTAGTAGCACCACCAAAAAATAAGTAGGAGAGAATTTCGTTATCAAAGAAAGTTTTTACTAGTTTTTTCATGATTTTAGTATAGCATAAAGTCACATAATGTGCTATACTGGTAAGGTTGATTCACTCAACCCTTGGTGCTTAGCTTCTTTCACCAAGCATATTTTACGCGGGAAACCGCCAAAGGAGAGAACATGAAAAATTTAACTGTTCGTGACATGGCAGATATTGCTATTGTTGCTGCTATCTATGTGGTTTTGACCATTACCCCACCACTAAATGCTATTAGCTACGGTGCTTACCAGTTCCGTATTTCTGAGATGATGAATTTTCTAGCCTTTTACAATCCTAAATATATCATCGGTGTGACGATTGGTTGTATGATTGCTAATTTCTTTAGCTTTGGTCTAATAGATGTCTTTGTCGGAGGAGGTTCTACTCTAGTTTTCCTTAGTCTGGGTGTTTGGCTCTTTAGCAAGTACAAGAAAGACTATTTGTTCAATGGTTTGATTCGAAAAGATCATTTTTTCTTTTCAATCCTCTTCTCTATTTCAATGATTACCATTGCAGCAGAACTTCATATCGTTGCTGAAGCTCCATTCTTCTTCACTTGGTTCTCTACAGGAGTTGGAGAGTTTGCATCACTTATCGTAGGTGCAATCCTAATCGGAAAACTGGGACAGCGAATCGACCTCACAAAATAAGAAGTTTATAAGCTAGATTCTTACTAAATCTAGCTTTTTTCATTCCATAAAATTAAAAGAGAGCACTTGACAAGAACATAGAACTATAGTATACTTTTTAGGTAAGCTGATTTAGCTCAGTTGGCAGAGCGCATCCATGGTAAGGATGAGGTCGCCGGTTCAATCCCGGCAATTAGCATTAGATGGACAGAAAAAACCTTGGGAAACCAAGGTTTTTCTTATAGACCTATGTAAATGAAACCAAGGAGTTTTGGCTGTTGACAAAAGTGACTCTCTTTAGTAGAATAGTAGGTGCGATGAGTCGATAGGTAGTCTTCGGACTACTATTGAGCATAAGGAGGTCATAACGCAGGAGCGGACCTTGATGAGTTGTGTGAACCTGCTCATCACATGAAGATGCCTCTTAGTCCCTAGTCAATGGCTAGGGATTTTTAATTTTCAGAAAATAGAGCCCAAAATACTTTTCAATTTTTAGAAAAAGTAGTATAATACTTCTATTATAGAAATTTTTAGAAAATTCCGAAAGAGGTTATTTATGGGATATACAGTTGCTGTAGTCGGCGCGACAGGTGCTGTCGGAGCTCAGATGATAAAAATGTTGGAAGAATCAACACTTCCTATCGAAAAAATTCGTTACCTTGCTTCTGCACGTTCAGCAGGTAAGACTTTGAAATTTAAAGATCAAGATATTACGATTGAGGAAACGACTGAGACAGCCTTTGAAGGTGTTGATATTGCTCTTTTCTCAGCAGGAGGTTCGACATCTGCTAAGTATGCACCGTACGCCGTTAAAGCTGGTGCGGTAGTAGTGGATAATACATCTTATTTCCGCCAAAATCCAGATGTACCCTTGGTGGTCCCAGAAGTAAATGCTCATGCACTTGATGCCCACAATGGGATTATTGCCTGTCCGAACTGTTCAACAATCCAAATGATGGTGGCGCTTGAGCCAGTTCGTCAAAAATGGGGCTTAGACCGTATCATCGTTTCAACTTACCAAGCTGTTTCAGGTGCTGGTATGGGAGCGATTCTTGAAACACAGCGTGAACTTCGTGAAGTCTTGAATGATGGTGTAAATCCACGTGATTTGCATGCAGAAATCTTGCCTTCAGGTGGTGACAAAAAACACTATCCTATCGCCTTCAATGCACTTCCACAAATCGATGTCTTCACAGATAATGATTACACTTACGAAGAGATGAAGATGACTAAGGAAACTAAGAAAATCATGGAAGATGACAGCATTGCAGTATCTGCAACATGTGTGCGTATTCCAGTCTTATCAGCTCACTCTGAGTCTGTTTACATCGAAACTAAAGAAGTGGCTCCAATCGAAGAAGTGAAAGCAGCCATTGCAGCCTTCCCAGGTGCAGTTCTAGAGGATGATGTGGCTCATCAAATTTATCCGCAAGCCATCAATGCAGTAGGTTCACGTGATACCTTTGTTGGTCGTATCCGTAAGGACTTGGATGCTGAAAAAGGAATTCACATGTGGGTTGTTTCAGATAACCTTCTTAAAGGTGCCGCTTGGAACTCTGTACAGATTGCAGAAACGCTTCATGAGCGTGGTTTAGTCCGTCCAACAGCTGAGCTGAAATTTGAATTGAAATAATGGTTTAGGAGTTCGAATGAACTCCTTCTTTGAAATAGAGAGGTGTAACTCATGTCTTATAAAGATTTAAAAGAGTGTAAAATTATCACTGCCTTTATTACCCCCTTCCATGAAGATGGTTCCATCAACTTTGATGCCATTCCAGCCCTTATAGAGCATTTGTTGACCCATCATACAGATGGTATTTTGCTGGCTGGAACTACAGCTGAAAGTCCGACTTTGACTCACGATGAAGAGTTGGAGATTTTTACTGCTGTACAAAAAGTGGTTAATGGACGTGTTCCTTTGATTGCAGGTGTAGGTACTAATGATACACGAGATTCAATCGAATTTGTCAAAGAAGTAGCAGAATTTGGTGGTTTTGCTGCTGGGCTCGCTATCGTTCCATACTACAATAAACCATCACAAGAGGGTATGTACCAGCACTTTAAGGCTATTGCTGATGCCTCAGATTTGCCAATTATCATTTATAACATTCCAGGGCGTGTGGTTGTCGAATTGACTCCTGAGACCATGCTTCGCTTGGCTGACCATCCAAATATCATTGGCGTCAAAGAATGCACTAGCTTGGCCAATATGGCTTATTTGATTGAACACAAACCAGAAGAGTTCTTGATTTATACAGGTGAAGATGGAGATGCTTTCCATGCCATGAACCTTGGTGCGGATGGGGTTATTTCTGTTGCCTCTCATACAAATGGAGATGAAATGCACGAAATGTTTACTGCCATTGCTGAGAGTGATATGAAGAAGGCTGCAGCAATTCAGCGTAAATTTATTCCTAAAGTCAATGCCCTCTTCTCTTATCCAAGTCCTGCTCCTGTTAAGGCAGTTCTTAACTATATGGGATTTGAAGCGGGACCAACTCGATTACCTCTAGTTCCAGCACCAGAAGAAGATGCCAAACGCATTATCAAAGTTGTTGTAGATGGCGACTACGAAGCAACTAAGGCAACTGTAACAGGTGTCCTAAGACCAGATTACTAATAAAGACAATAAAATCCATGACCGTATGAACGATCATGGATTTTTCTTATTTTCCTAAACAGAATTGGCTAAAGAGTTGGGTAATGAGTTCATCTGGAGCAGCATCGCCAGTAATTTCTCCGAGGATTTCCCAAGTGCGAGTCAAGTCAACTTGAAGCAAGTCAACTGGCATCCCTAGTTCAAGACCTTGGTTAACAGCTTGTAGGCTTTCAACGGCCTTTTCAATCAAGGAAATATGACGGGCATTAGACAAGTAAGTAGCATCTTGTTCGACCAAACCAGCATTTTCAAAGAAGAGGTTGTTTATGCGCTCTTCAATCTTATCAATGTTTTTATTTTTGAGGACTGAAATACGAATGACATCTTCTGGAAGTTCAGAAGTTTCAATCGCTTCAGGAAGATCAGTTTTATTAAGTAGAATAATGCGGTTGGTATCTTGGCTGATTTCTAAGAGTTGGCGATCTTGGGCGGTCAGTGGTTCACTGGCATTTAGTACTAGTAGTACCAAGTCAGCTTCCTTTAGGGCTTTTTTCGAACGCTCGACACCGATTTGTTCCACGATGTCATCTGTTTCCCGGATACCAGCTGTATCAATTAATTTGAGAGGAACCCCGTTAATGTTGATGTATTCTTCGATGACATCTCGAGTAGTACCAGCAATGTCTGTAACGATAGCCTTGTCCTCACGCAAGAGGTTGTTGAGAAGACTGGATTTCCCAACGTTGGGACGGCCGATGATGGCTGTGGATATTCCTTCGCGAAGGATTTTACCGCGACGGGCTGTTCTAAGGAGATTAGTTAGTAATTGTTCAAACTCCATTGTTTTCTCACGGACAACAGCAGTAGTAGCTTCCTCAACATCGTCATACTCAGGATAGTCGATATTGACCTCAACTTGGGCAAGTGTATTGAGGATTTCTTGGCGAGTATTGTTAATCAGTTCAGAAAGGGAACCGTCTAGCTGTTTGACGGCAATGTTCATGGCCTTGTCTGTCTTGGCACGGATGATATCCATCACCGCCTCAGCCTGCGTCAAATCCACACGTCCATTTAGGAAGGCACGCTTGGTAAATTCTCCAGGTTCTGCCAACCGAGCTCCTTCACGGATAGCTAGCTGGAGTATTTCATTGGTCACTGCAATCCCACCATGAGTGTTGATCTCAATAATATCCTCACGAGTAAAGGTCTTTGGAGACTTCATGGCTCCAACCATAACCTCGTCCATGACCTTACCAGTTAGAGGATCAACGATGTGTCCGTAGTTAAGAGTGTGGCTGGCAACCTTGCTTAAGTCTTTACCTTTAAAAATCTTTTGCGCTATAGCAAAACTGTCAGTTCCACTCAGGCGGACAATCCCAATGGCCCCTTCTCCAAGAGGAGTAGAAATTGCAGCGATGGTATCAAATTCACGTGTAATCATAATTTTTCCTTATTTAATAGCTCATTTCTTGGCAATATTTCCAAGTTTCTTTTCAAATTGTAACAAATTTAAGCTATTTCTTCAATGGAGGCTACTTGGAGATTGAAAAAGCCTAAGCAATTCTGCTTAAGCTAGCTTATTTGGTGCGCATTTCCCCTTGTGGGAAATAAGTTCCTTCTGGCATATCGTTGATAATGACATGAACGGCTGATTGAGGTGCTCCAGTATTACGAACAACAGCTTCAGTAACCTCCTTAGCAAGAGCTTTCTTTTGCTCCAAGGTGCGTCCTTCAAATAAATCGATGCGTACAAATGGCATAATAGCTTCCTCCACTAGTTTTTGATTTCTTCTATTTTACCACATTTTGCCGTTTAAAGCTTCAGAAAATTATGATATACTAGAATGTAGCAAAAATTTAGAAATGGACGTGAAATAGAAGCATGGCACAGTTGTATTATCGTTATGGGACCATGAACTCTGGTAAGACGATTGAGATTTTAAAAGTGGCCTATAACTACGAGGAGCAAGGAAAGGGAGTTGTGATTATGACTTCGGCTCTGGATACGCGTGACGGTGTTGGCTATGTGTCGAGTCGAATCGGCATGAAACGCCCAGCCATTGCGATTGAGGAGACGACGGATATCTATGGCTTAATCCGAGATTTGGAAGTCAAACCCTACTGTGTTTTGGTTGATGAGGCTCAGTTTCTCAAACGTCACCATGTTTACGACCTAGCTCGTGTTGTTGATGAGTTAGACATCCCTGTTATGGCTTTTGGTTTGAAAAATGACTTTCGCAATGAACTATTTGAAGGTTCTAAATACCTCTTGCTTTTAGCAGACAAAATTGATGAAATTAAGACCATTTGCCAGTATTGTAAGAAAAAGGCGACTATGGTACTCAGAACCCTAGATGGGAAGCCTACCTATGAGGGAGAACAAATTCAGATTGGTGGCAATGAAACCTATATCTCAGTTTGCCGTAAACATTATTTTGCGCCTGAAATCAATAAGGAGAATGAAAAAAATGAACATCTATGATCAACTACAAGCTGTAGAAGACCGTTATGAAGAGTTAGGAGAATTGCTCAGTGACCCTGATGTGGTATCTGATACCAAACGTTTCATGGAATTGTCCAAAGAAGAGGCTTCAACTCGTGATACAGTAACAGCCTACCGTGAATACAAACAAGTCCTTCAAAACATCGTTGATGCCGAAGAGATGATTAAAGAATCAGGAGGAGATGCGGACTTGGAAGAAATGGCTAAGCAAGAACTCAAAGATGCCAAGGCCGAAAAAGAAGAATACGAAGAAAAACTAAAAATCTTGCTTCTTCCAAAGGATCCAAACGACGACAAGAATATCATCCTTGAAATCCGTGGAGCAGCGGGTGGTGACGAAGCAGCGCTTTTCGCTGGAGATTTGCTAACCATGTACCAAAAATATGCTGAATCCCAAGGCTGGCGCTTTGAAGTCATGGAAGCTTCTATGAACGGTGTCGGTGGTTTTAAAGAAGTCGTAGCCATGGTTTCAGGTCAGTCTGTCTACTCTAAACTCAAGTATGAATCAGGTGCCCATCGTGTGCAACGTGTCCCTGTGACAGAAAGTCAAGGCCGTGTTCATACTTCGACAGCGACTGTCCTTGTCATGCCTGAAGTGGAAGAAGTGGAATACGATATCGATCCAAAAGACCTTCGTGTGGACATTTACCACGCATCAGGTGCTGGTGGACAGAACGTCAATAAGGTTGCGACTGCCGTTCGTATCGTTCACTTGCCAACCAATATCAAGGTTGAAATGCAGGAAGAACGTACCCAGCAGAAAAACCGTGAGAAGGCCATGAAAATCATCCGTGCGCGTGTGGCTGACCACTTTGCTCAGATTGCCCAGGATGAACAAGATGCTGAGCGTAAGTCTACTATTGGTACTGGTGACCGTTCAGAACGTATCCGTACTTACAATTTCCCACAAAACCGTGTCACAGACCACCGTATCGGCTTGACTCTCCAAAAACTAGATACCATTTTGTCTGGTAAATTGGATGAAGTTGTAGATGCTTTGGTGCTCTATGACCAAACACAGAAATTAGAAGAATTAAACAAATAATGAAATTAGCTCAATTATTTTCAGATTTTGAAGAAGAGTTGATAAGACAAGGAGAGGAAGCTGAAAGCCTCTCTTTTGTCTATCGTAGCCTGAAAAATCTTTCTTTTACAGATTTCGTTTTTGCCCTCCAGCAAGAGGTAACAGACGAAGAAATGCAATTTGTAGAAGAAATTTACCAGCAGCTAGCAGCTCATAAACCAGCACAGTATATCATTGGTCATGCAGATTTCTTTGGTATGCAGTTAACAGTTGATGAGCGAGTTTTGATTCCTCGTCCAGAGACAGAGGAGTTGGTGCAACTTATCCTAGCTGAAAATCCTAAGGAAAATCTCAAGATCTTGGACATCGGTACGGGAAGTGGTGCCATAGCCCTTGCACTAGCAAAAAACAGACCAAATTGGTTAGTGACAGCAACAGATATTTCTCAAGAGGCACTTAATCTTGCATCAGAGAATGCCAAAAATCAAAATCTTAATATATTTTTTAAAAAATCGGATTGTTTTGCAGAAATTTCTGAAAAATATGATATAATTGTATCCAATCCACCCTATATCTCTCGTGAAGATGAGTCAGAGGTTGGTTTGAATGTTTTGCATTCAGAGCCTCATCTAGCTCTTTTTGCAGATGAGGATGGCCTAGCTATTTACCGCAGAATTGCGGAAGATGCAAAAGACTATCTCACATATGGTGGTAAGATTTACCTTGAAATTGGATACAAACAAGGTCAGAGTGTTCCTGATCTTTTTAGGAAACATTTTCCTGAAAAACGGGTACGAACACTCAAGGACCAATTTGGTCAAGATAGGATGGTTGCCGTTGATGATGGACAGGATTAGACAAGAATTGGAAAAGGGTGGGGCAGTTGTTCTTCCTACAGAGACAGTATACGGCCTCTTTGCCAAAGCTCTGGACGAAAAAGCAGTGGACAATGTTTACCAACTCAAACGTCGTCCCAGAGACAAGGCTCTTAACCTCAATGTTGCCTCTCTAGAGGATATCTTGCACTTTTCAAAAAATCAGCCAGCTTATCTACAAAAACTTGTAGAGACTTTTTTACCAGGTCCCTTGACCCTTATCCTTGAAGCCAATGACAGAGTTCCCTATTGGGTCAATTCTGGTCTTGCAACTGTTGGATTTCGGATGCCCAGTCACCCCATTACCCTTGATTTAATTCGAGAGACAGGTCCTTTGATTGGGCCGTCTGCCAATATCTCAGGTCAGGCAAGTGGTGTGACCTTTGATCAAATCCTAGAGGATTTTGACCAAGAGATTTTGGGGCTGGAAGACGATGCTTTTCTAACTGGACAGGATTCAACTATTTTGGATTTGTCTGGAGCCAAGGTGAAAATCTTACGACAAGGAGCTATCAAGCGAGAAGATATTCTCGCTCAGGTTCCAGAGATTTCTTTTGAGGAGGAATGAGATGCTAAGAGTTTTGCAAGAAACAGATGTGAATGCTATATGTGAGATTAACAAAGAGGCTTTGGGTTATTCTTTTAGTCCAGAGGACACAGCTAGTCAACTAGCTAAATTATCTCAGGATTCCCATCATTTCCTACTTGGCTATGAGGATGCAGCCAATCATGTCTTACTTGGATATGCCCATGCTGAAGTTTATGAATCTCTCTATTCCAAAGCAGGATTTAATATCTTAGCCTTAGCAGTTTTACCTCAAGCACAAGGGCAAGGTATCGGTAAAAGCTTACTGAAAGGGTTGGATCAAGAAGCAAAAAGACGAGGTTATGGTTTTATCCGCTTAAACTCTGCCGATCATCGTCTGGGTGCTCACGCATTTTATGAAAAAGTTGGTTATACTTGTGATAAAGTGCAAAAACGGTTTATTCGCATCTTTTAGTTTATTTTCTTATTGTAGAACCAAACTAAATGACCAGTCACACTATAAAGGAGAAGACCTATGATTTTTGACAAAGATGATTTTAAAGCATATGATGCTGATCTCTGGAATGCTATTGCCAAAGAAGAAGAACGCCAACAAAACAACATTGAGTTGATTGCTTCGGAAAACGTGGTTTCCAAGGCTGTTATGGCGGCTCAAGGGTCTATCTTGACCAACAAATATGCCGAGGGTTACCCAGGACGTCGTTACTATGGTGGAACAGATGTGGTAGACGTGGTAGAGACTCTTGCTATTGAACGCGCGAAAGAAATTTTCGGTGCTAAATTCGCTAATGTCCAACCTCACTCAGGAAGCCAAGCCAACTGTGCTGCTTACATGGCCTTGATTGAACCAGGTGATACGGTTATGGGAATGGATTTGGCTGCAGGTGGACACTTGACCCACGGAGCTCCTGTCAGCTTCTCTGGTCAAACCTACAACTTTGTTTCTTATAGTGTGGATCCTGAAACAGAGATCTTGGACTTTGATGCTATTTTGAAACAAGCCCAAGAAGTAAAACCAAAACTGATTGTAGCAGGAGCTTCAGCCTATTCACAAATTATCGACTTTTCAAAATTCCGTGAAATCGCAGACGCTGTTGGGGCTAAGCTCATGGTGGACATGGCTCATATCGCTGGTTTGGTTGCTGCTGGTCTACATCCAAGTCCAGTTCCATACGCTCATATCACAACAACAACGACCCACAAAACCCTTCGTGGACCACGTGGTGGTCTGATTTTGACTAATGACGAGGACCTAGCTAAGAAAATCAATTCAGCTATTTTCCCTGGTATTCAGGGTGGTCCTTTAGAGCATGTTGTCGCTGCTAAGGCTGTTTCCTTCAAAGAAGTCTTAGATCCTGCCTTCAAGGAATATGCTGCTAATGTTATCAAGAACAGCAAGGCTATGGCAGCTGTCTTCTTGCAAGATCCTGATTTCCGTATCATTTCTGGTGGGACTGAAAACCACCTCTTCTTAGTCGATGTTACTAAGGTTGTTGAAAACGGAAAAGTGGCTCAAAACTTGCTGGATGAAGTCAATATTACCCTAAATAAAAACTCAATCCCATACGAAACCTTGTCACCATTCAAGACAAGTGGGATTCGTATCGGAGCAGCAGCCATCACTGCGCGTGGATTTGGTGAAGACGAAAGCCGTAAAGTGGCTGAACTCATCATTAAAACCCTTAAGAATGCAGAAAATGAAGCTGTCTTAGAAGAAGTGAGAAGTGCGGTCAAAGAATTGACAGATGCCTTCCCATTATACGAGGACTAATACTTTTATGGACATTTATATTAAGAAAGCCATTATCCATCAGTTCAACCCAGATGATGCCGAGTTGTTCCTAGCGGATAAGTTTCTCAATATCACGCCAAAAATCGAGGAATACTTGCGCAAAAAAATCGAACGTGTGTATTCAGATGAAGCTAAGACGGGGATTTTCGAGGAAGAAAATCCCTTCTTCAATCATATCACAGACGATTTGTTGGAGACTTCAGTAACACTGGCTAATCTCTGGAAAGAGGAATTTAGCATTTCCGAAAATCTCAAAACCAATGACTTGGTTTTTGTTCAGTTTTCTAAAGAAGGGGTAGAGCATTTCGCTTTCTTACGAATTGCCTTGAGGGAAACCTTGACCCACCTTGGTGGAGAAGTTGATAATCCAATCAAGCTAACTCAGAATAACTTGCCTGGTTTTGGAACAGGAGCTGATGAGGCCTTGGTCGTCAATCTTCAAAGTCGCAAGTACCACCTGATCGAGAAACGAATCAAGTACAATGGTACTTTTTTGAACTATTTTTCAGAAAATCTCCTTGCTGTCTCTCCTAAGATCTCTCCCAAGAAATCTATCAAGGAATTGGAAAAAACGGCTCAGAGAATCGCAGAGTCCTTTAACACAGATGACTTTCAATTCCAATCCAAGGTCAAATCAGCGATTTTCAATAATTTAGAAGAAAGCAATGAATTGTCGCCTGAGAAATTGGCGAATGATCTTTTTGATAACAACCTGACAGCTCGTCTAAGTTTTATCGACCAAGTCAAGGAATCTGTACCAGAACCAGTTCAGTTCGATGAAATTGATGCCAGTCGTCAGCTCAAGAAATTTGAAAACCAAAAACTTTCCTTGTCAAACGGAATCGAACTCATCGTTCCAAATAATGTATACCAAGACGCGGAGTCTGTTGAGTTTATCCAAAATGACAATGGAACCTATTCTATCTTAATTAAAAATATCGAGGATATTCAAAGTAAATAATGTTTAAATTTATAAGAAGAATGCTAGTGCTAGCAGTCCTCCTTTTTGCTGGATATAAAGCCTATCATATTCGTCAGGATGTAAAGCAAGTCATGACCTACCAACCTATGGTTCGAGAAATCCTCAGCGAAAGAGATACTCCAGCCAATGAAGAGTTGGTACTCGCTATGATTTATACAGAAACGAAAGGAAAAGAGCGGGATGTCATGCAGTCTAGTGAGTCTGCTAGTGGTACAACCAATACCATCAATGACAATGCCTCGAGTATTCGACAAGGGATTCAGACTCTAACAGATAACCTTTATCTTGCACAAAACAAAGGAGTGGATGTCTGGACAGCCGTCCAAGCCTATAATTTTGGACCTGCCTATATAGATTTTATCGCTCAGAATGGCAAGGAAAATACACTAGCATTAGCCAAGCGTTATTCCCGAGAAACGGTCGCTCCTATCCTTGGAAATACCACTGGGAAGACCTACACCTACATCAACCCAATTTCTATCTTTCATGGTGCAGAACTCTATGAAAATGGTGGAAACTATTACTACTCAAGACAGGTTCGCTTTAATCTCTATATCATGAAATTCTTTAATTTCTTTTAAGCATCTGGTTTTTCCAGGTGTTTTTCACTATAAGCTTTCTTTAAGATTGTTTTATTACCCTAGAAAGGTAAAGGAGGGAATATCCCATGAGAAAGAAATTCTTTCTAACAAGCGCTGCAGTATTGTGGGCAGCAACAGCTATGACGAGTGTCCACGCAGCAACCGATGTTCAAAAAGTAATCGATGAAACCTATGTACAACCTGAATATGTCCTAGGTTCTTCTCTATCCGAAGACCAGAAGAATCAAACTCTTAGCAAACTTGGCTATGACGCATCGAAAGACACCAAAGATATCAAAACTATGACGCCTGATATCTATTCGAAAATTATGAATGTGGCTAATGATGCTAGTTTACAACTCTATTCGTCAGCTAAGATTCAAAAGCTGGGGGATAAGTCGCCTCTAGAGGTCAAGATTGAAACGCCTGAAAATATCACCAAGGTGACGCAGGATATGTACCGTAATGCAGCAGTGACCCTGGGAGTTGAGCATGCCAAAATCACAGTTGCAGCTCCTATTCCAGTTACAGGAGAAAGCGCCCTAGCAGGGATTTACTACTCGTTAGAGGCTAATGGTGCTAAAGTACCGCAAGCTAATAAGGACTTGGCTCAAGAAGAACTAAAAGCCTTGTCCGATATCAATGTTGAAAACAAGGACAAGTCAGGTTACGATGCCAATAAGCTCAATGCGGCTATGACAGATATCAAGGCAGGAATCGCAAAGGCGAAAGAAGCCAAAGGAAGTCTGACAGAAGAGGATGTTCGCAAAATCGTTGAAGATACCCTAAAAAACTACAAACTTGATCAGGTTATAACAGGAAACCAGGTCAATATCATCATCAATTTTGCCTTCAACCTCTCAAAGAGTGACATTTTGAACAATGCTGATTTCACTAAAACCCTAAATGACCTCAAGGAAAGCATCGTTTCCCAAGCTGGAGATAGTTTTAAAAATATCAATCTCAACTTTGATGCCAATAAAGCGCTAGAAGATGGGGGCAACTTCTTTAGCTCTCTTTGGCAAGCCATTGTCAATTTCTTCAAGAGTTTTGGTGCTTAGGTCATTTCATGATATAATAGATGGTAACAGAAATGTTGCCGTCTTTTTTGTCGGCCGATAGAAAGTGAAAAATATGTTAAAGAAAAATGATATTGTAGAAGTTGAAATTGTTGATTTGACCCATGAAGGGGCTGGTGTCGCCAAGGTAGATGGTTTGGTTTTCTTTGTAGAAAATGCTCTACCAACTGAGAAAATTCGCATGCGTGTCCTTAAAGTCACTAAAAAGATTGGCTTTGGGAAAGTTGAAGAATACCTCGCTCAGTCACCTCATCGTAATCAAGACCTTGACCTAGCTTATCTACGTTCAGGTATCGCTGACTTGGGGCATCTTGCCTATCCAGAGCAGCTCAAGTTCAAAACCAAGCAAGTCAAGGATAGTCTCTACAAAATTGCTGGCATTAGGGATTTAGAGGTCGCTGAAACACTAGGTATGGAAAATCCAGTCAAGTATAGAAACAAGGCGCAGGTGCCTGTTCGTCGAGTGAATGGGGGTTTGGAAACTGGCTTTTTCCGTAAGAATTCGCATGATCTCATGCCTCTCGAAGACTTCTTTATTCAGGATCCGGTGATCGATCAAGTTGTAGTAGCCCTACGTGACTTACTCCGTCGTTATGATCTAAAACCTTATGATGAAAAGGAACAGTCTGGCTTGATTCGCAACCTCGTTGTGCGTCGCGGGCACTATTCAGGACAAATCATGGTCATTTTGGTAACCACTCGTCCGAAAGTTTTCCGTGTTGACCAATTGATTGAACAACTAATCAAGCAGTTCCCAGAGATTGTCTCCGTCATGCAAAATATCAACGACCAGAATACCAATGCGATTTTCAGCAAGGAGTGGAAGACTCTTTATGGTCAAGATTACATTACCGATCAGATGTTGGGAAATGACTTCCAAATATCTGGGCCAGCTTTCTACCAAGTCAATACAGAAATGGCTGAAAAACTCTATCAAACAGCCATTGACTTTGCGGAGCTAAGAGAAGATGATGTTGTTGTTGATGCCTACTCAGGAATTGGAACCATTGGTTTATCCGTTGCTAAGCATGTCAAGGAAGTCTATGGTGTTGAAGTGATTCCAGAAGCAGTTGAGAATAGCAAGAAGAATGCCCGACTAAACAATATCTCAAACGTCCACTATGTCTGCGACACAGCTGAAAATGCTATGAAGAATTGGCTTAAAGATGGGATTCAACCAAGTCTTATCCTAGTAGACCCACCAAGAAAAGGCCTCACTGAGAGCTTTATCAAGGCAAGTAGTCAAACAGGAGCAGACCGCATTACTTATATCTCCTGCAATGTCGCAACCATGGCGCGTGATATCAAACTTTACCAAGAATTGGGTTATGAACTGCAGAAAGTACAACCAGTGGATCTTTTTCCTCAAACGCATCATATCGAGGTTGTAGGACTGCTGGAGAGGAAAGGATAAATCCCACCGTTTCAGGGTTTACAAAAGGCTTGATATTCAGCTTTTTTGAATTTTTGAGTGAAGTATAAATCTAACAGTCTGAAGTGATGTGGTAGGATTGATAGTGGTAAAGTATGAAATTTATTCCCACATACGCAGAGGGGGTGCAAAATGTTCCAGCAGGTAGGGTGTCTGTGGGAATTGTTTTGCACCCCCTTTTTTTGATTTTCTGATATCACCAAGATGGTCGATGGAAGTAGGAGTTCAGTAATTGATACAATAGTCTACAATGAAATGCATTATAACCTAGTATTTTTATATTGAAAGATGTGACATGCTTGATTGCACACATCAAATAGTGGGAAGTATTCAATCGATTTATAAAGTTGAATCAAAATTCTAAAAAACACTTGCAATCTGACGAGTTTGTGATACAATATTGACTATAAGGTTATCGGGAAGATGACCAAGTCAAAAAAGGAGAATAATGATATGCCAGCAATTTCGTTGACCCCAGAACAGTTAAAGTCTGAAGCACAAACTTATACCAATGCTTCTGAACAATTGAAAGATGCCATTAACAAAGTTTCAGGCGCAAATGGTCGTCTTCAAGGACAATGGCAAGGTGCGGCTTTCCAATCTTACTTGGAACAATTCCAACAATTATCAGTAAGCGTAACTCAAATGGAACAACTTCTTGAAAGTATCCATGCACAATTGAATCAATACGCAGATACTGTTGCTGAGCGTGACCGTCAGGATGCAGCTTCATTTGGCTTGAATTAATCATCGGTGAACGGCGCTTCGAAAGGGGCGTCGTTTTTTGCTAGTTATAAGTGGAAAAGGTAATAATGAATAGTCCTCATAAAGAAAAACGATACTTAAAAATTTTAACTGCAGTAGCATGCGTATCCCTGTTATCAGGTTCTCTTGTTTATTTCGCATTAAAGGATCAGAGCCTTCACTATTCAAGTGAGATCAAGCAAACTGCTAAGGTTCAATATGCGCTTGTGAATGAAGATAAAGGTGCAAGGTTTGAAAATACTGATTATAATTTAGGCTCTGATTTTGTCACTTTAATTAATCAGGATACAGAGAATAACTGGGAGACAACCAATCGTAGCGTGGCTGAAGCAGGATTGAAGTCTGGTCAGTTTGATGCAGTTATTACTCTTCCGTCAGACTTTTCTGAGAAATTGTTGAGCTTAGAGAGTGTTTCTCCAGAAAAAGCCACTGTTTCTTACCAGATTCGCGAAGGGCAAAACGAACAAGCTAATCAGGCTGTCCACAGTCAAGTTAATACAGTCTTACAAGGATTTAATCAACGGGTGGTTCGGATGTATTTTTCGAGCATCATTCGGAATCTTTCAGATGCACAGACGAATGTGAATCAGATGGCAACTACAGAGTTGTCTCAAAATACGTTCATCATTTCAAATATTCAAGCTCCATTTTCGACCCTACCAGATTCATTTAGAAGTACTCAATCCATTGCAAATAGTCTGAAGACGGATAATGAACTCTTTAAGACCCAACAAGAAGCTTTTGTTAAATCAGTCGCAAGCAGCATGGAAGCGAATAACAACTCTTTAGATGCTTCTGGGAAAGCCCTTGAGTCTACAACAAACTCTGTGAATGAGTTTTCAAAAGAAGCTAATACTCGTCTTGAAAAGTCAACCGACCAATATAAGGAGCAATCTGAAAAAGATAAGGCTGCCTTGGAAAAACAATGGACAGATGATCAGAAGCATTATTCTGACTTGTATAATGCCCTTTACACTGTCGGGAATGCTAAATTAAAAGAATTGCAGTCTTCCGATACGGCAACCGGTTCCTTTATGGCAGATTTCAAAGCTAAGGCGGGGGAGTATAAAACTGCACAAAGTAAGGTCAAGGGGAACTTAGAGGCACAAATCACTTCTTTAGAAAAAGAAGTAGCGGAGCTTAGAGCACTCAGGGAGACCATTGCAGAGACTTATTATGGCTCTAAGGATTTAAGTGTTCAGACAGCTACTGATAAAGATATTCGCTCGGCTATTTTGAACTTAATGACGAAGCCAGAAAACCGAAGCAAACTTCCTAAGCAGTATATTGAGGCAATTGCTAGTCGCTTACCGATGATTTCATCTGGAGATTTGAGTGCTCTCATTGCTAAATTAGAGCAAGATAAATTGATCTCATCAGATGAGGCTACAACTTATCGTAATGAACTGAAAATTGTGTCTAACTACAGTAGCGAGTTGGGTGGCTCTTTAGGACAAAATACAACCTTTAAGTATCTGTCCTCAGCGGCTACTGTTACTAGTCCGGCGACCTATCCCATTCACCAAACTATAGAATTTGATCCGTCAACTGGTAGTCAGACAGTCCAATTGAACATCGATGATGCAAAGATGGGGAATCTTGAACTGGAAGGTGTGACGAAAGATTCAATTGAAGCCTCTATCCGTCAACAGTTAAAAGATACAGGCTATCATGTGACAGCTGCAGTATCAGGAAATACAATTCAAGTCACATTTGTCAATGAAAGAACGGCGTCAACTACTCCTGTTGCCTCTTCGGACTCAGGGGGATCAAGTACTTCAAATGAGGATGCAAGTGATGCAACAACATCTACAAATTCCACTTCTACAAGTGAAAGTACGGCAGCAACGCCAACTACTTCACCAGAAATCAGTCAACCAAGCTATGCAACACTTCCTAAAAAGGTGAGTGTCACGATTAGTGGACAGATAAAGTGGAATTTATCTGATGATGTGAAAAAGAATTCCTATAACCAAGTAGGTTATAGTTGGACAGATGGAAGTTCAGTTCAAGCTAGTGCTCAGTTATCTGTCTTTAATGGTAAGTATGACACTTTGGCTGAGGATTTACCTACGATTCTGAAAAACTTCCAAAACCTAGACCTTGCTGCCCAACAAATCGTTACTCTATTTGCATCACCAGGGGCAAGTTTAGATATCAATCAATTTGCAGGCACGCTATCAAGTGGTACTCTCGTACAAAAGGCTAGTCCAGATTCTGTATATAGTCTCTACAATAATCTAACTGACGACGAACGAGCTTCAGAAATATCGGATGTTTTAGTTACGAAGTATCGGCTTGCAGGAGATAATTTATACAAACAGGTAGATCAGCAATTAAAGGGTGTGACAGATATTCTAGGTGAAAAAGAGAATCCTAAAGAAGGCACCCTTCGTCAAGTGTATCAGTCTCTCCCAGACTCAGATTTGCTTGTTAAGCAAGCTTCTGCCTTAAATACCTGGTATGGGGAGATGCAGAAGGTCTTAGATGAGGCTCATAATCAGTGGAAAGATTCTGAGAAACTTGCTTATGAATCAGTTGTCAATGATCAAAATCCACAACCAGAGAAGATGAATACCTCTAAGCTGGAAGAAGAAGTGAAGTCACTTTTGTCTCAATACGATAGCTTACGAGATAGTTCTAAAAAAACTGCACAAGCTACAGCTGATGGAGCTGCTCAGGTACGAGATATCTCACCACAAATCCAACAGTTAAACGAGACAACAGAATCGATTCAAAAGTCCGCAGATGGTGTCCTTTCCAGTTTGAATCAGAGTGTGAAGGAAACAAGTGGTACAGTTGAGAAAAATACCTCTTATGCAGAACAGTTTGGAAAGGTGCTTGCCAATGCGAAAAGTGGAGGTGCTGATAACAAGCAAGTGTTCAATTTCTTATCCGATCCAATTACTACAAAAGTCACAGAAGGTAAGACACAGGCAGCTAGTCACATTTCCATCATCCCCTATTATATGACCTTGTTGTTATCGGTTATTTCTTTTGTGATAGCTATGACGATCGGACGCTTTGTTAAAGATAGACAGGAAAGGGAAGAAACTGATCTTTTGACAACGAAAAAGTGGGACTTGAAACTTCAAAGTTTCTTACCGACAATCATAACAGCTACTGTTGGTTCGATTTTGTTTTCAGGAGTTACAATAGGAGTAGCAACAGCAGCTAATGGATTCTTATGGTTCATTTATTGCTTTATGTTAATGGCAAGCTTGATTTTAGTGCTATCTTACGGCTTGAAGAAAGCTCCGTATCCGACTTATATTGTATCGTCATCCCTCTTAGGTTTTTATCTCCTACTAACTCCTATTTTGGGAGTGGCAACACAATCAGGAAGTTTCCTTAATTTCTTATATCGACTTTCTCCGTTACAAAATATTGAAAACGGCTTTAGTTATCTCTTGGTCGGTGGTAGCTTAGGCATTGTAACGATTCTTCTACTTTTATTATTTGTAGGGATCGGAGTTGGTCTCAATCTCTTTACAAGAAAGAAATAATCAAGGTAAGGATCCGTAAGGATCCTTTTTGTCTTCTTGTGAGATGGTGTGATTTGTAGTATAATAAAGTTATCTTTACCAAGTGGGGAAGGAGATTTATGAAGAAGGTTCAAGTCATTTTTAGTCTATTATTGTTGTGTTTTTTTCTTAACTCAGGTGATGTCCGAGCAGATGATGGAAGTCTTGAAATTAATAATCAAACCATCCATGATCAAGGGAACAGTCCTCAGACTACTAAGTCTAAGAATATTCCTGAATTATTTTTAGAAGATAGTGTGAAGAAAGAAAAACAGCTACAAAAAGCACAGCAAGAGAATGTTCATCAAGCGCAGTCCTCTCTTTTTACCGGGACTAAAGATACTAATAGTTTTCAGAGTCAGGATAAGGTGACGCGTGGCTTGTTTCAAGCAAATTATAGAGCAGATGAAGCAATTTTGACTGGAGAGAGCACCTCTAACACTTCGCTACCTACTTGGCTATCTATTTTAGGATTGGGAATAGGTCTACTTGGAGTGACCTATCTAGGTGTTTGGCTAGGTAGGAAGTACTCAAAAGTGCTTCGTTTTAAGAAGGAGAGTGTGTGATGAAGACAATTACGGTTGGTATAAAATGGAGAGACCAAATATATGATTTGAAACTTCCAACGCAGGTTTCATTCAAGAGAGTAAAAGAGCTGATATGTGAGTCATTTTCAATGATGAACCAAGAGCTACCAAGTCACTTTGATCTTCAAGTGACTAATAAATCAATTGCCTTTTATGATGATGACCAGATGGCGGACTTTCCTTTAGGAAACGGAGATCAATTAGAAATTGTAGGGAGAAAGAAATGAAAGTACAAGAGACAAGTATCCAATCTAAGTGGTCGAAAGAGGCTGGTGAACTAGAGATTAAGTTATCCGCTAATCAATTTCAACTGAATCGGATGAAGCAGTATCGATTCTTTTTAGAAAGCACGGCACATTTAGCTCAAGGAGCAGTGAAAGAAGAGGCAGAAGAGGTCGTTCGTCTTTCTTACCAAATTCCAGCAGGTTATCAGTCGATTCGAGAATCTGTTGAAAATAAAGAAATCTTAGAACGCCTTCATCTTTTTCAAAAGTTACAATTCTTAAAAGAAACTGTCGATCAGCCTATGAAACCCTTTATTCACCCAGATAATCTGTTTGTGAGCGGGGAAAGTGTCCTTTTAGGACATAGAGGGATGACAGATAGTGTGGTTCCTTTTTCGCTCATGAAAGAGGACTTGTTAAAGCAATATAAGGCTTTAGCTGTGTTCATTTTACAACCTAAGCTCAACTTTGAAGAGTTAATTGATAGTCTTACGACGGTAAAAAATGCTTTTGCGGAAACTCTTTTTAAAGCGGAGACTTTTGATGAAGTAGACCATCTCATTAGTGAGCAGGCTCGTATCCAAGAAGAGAAGCGTCAAAAGGAAAAACTGCTTGTCTCGAAAAGGAACTATCAATTGTTTAAATGGAGTTCTTTAGGACTCGCAATTGTAACAGTTGCGATGGGGATTGCAACAGGTATTTATGCTTTTTATGTGGTGCCTAAGCAGTATAAAATCATTCAGGCTGAGACGAGTTACATTGCTAAGGATTATACGGCAGTGGTAGAAGGTCTTAAGTCAGAAGCTCCAAATAGTCTTCCGAAGGGAGTCCAGTATACACTTGCGGCTAGCTCGTTAGAGTTAGACAATCTGACTCAAGAACAAAAGGAAGCTGTATCTAGAAACTTGTCACAGAAATCTAGTGAGAATACTCTTTCTTATTGGATCTATATCGGACGTGGGGAACTTGAAAAAGCACTTGATATTGCTCAAAATATTGGGGACATTCAGTATATTCTTCATGCTTATACGAAGCTCTATGATCAGGTCAATACAGACAGTACGATGAGCGGAGCGAAAAAGCGAGAACTCCTTGAAAAGTATCAAAAAGAAATTGATAAGTTACAGGAACAATTAAACGGAAGTTCAAAGGCAAATAGTACATCAAAGGAGACTAAAAATGGCAACTAAGGGCAAACAAGCGACTTGGAGTCAAAAGCTGTCAGATGAAGAGGTTCTTTGGCATGTGTTTTCGTTTAAAGAATGCTTTGAGTACAAAGAGTTGACCGAAAGGGCCTCCTCAATCAATATTGGAGAAAGTCATATCTCAATTACTGAAAGTGGTCTTGAAAAGGACGGAATCCCTTGGGCTGGTCAGGAGGAGAAAAGTCTGGTAGCCATTCCACATGAACAGATTCAGATCCATTCCTTTACCTATCCTAAGCAGGACTTACTCTTTTCTAAGGAGAAGAAAGCAAATGTTTGCCTTGAAAGTCAAGCTCTCCTTTACCTGAAGGTTAAGGAGAATACCTATCATCTCTCTGGATCATCTAATGGAGCTAAGGTTTATCTAAATGGACAAATTCTAGAGGAAGTTGATGCCTCTATTCAGGTAGGGGATGTTTTGGTGGTGGACTGCTTTCTTTTCTCATTTCGAGAACATCAGATCCATTTCCTGCCCTTGAGCAGACAGTACACTATCCAATCTGATCATTTGTTTGAAGAGCCTTATCAAGCTGAGTTTCCATATGAGTTTCCTAATTATCGTAGAAGTCCACGCATTTATCTAAAAGAGCCTGAGGATAAGGTGGAAATCAATTCACCAGCGCCAGAAGAAAAACTTAGACGTGGTGAGCTATGGCGTGCGATCGTACCGCCTGTTGGAATGGTGGTGATTAGCGGAGCCTCTAGTGTCTTTATGCAGGGAAATGCCTTTCTTATGATGGGAATGGCCAGTGCCAGTCTCTTGACAGCTGGATTTTCAGTATCGAGCTATTTTACCAACAAAAAGGAAGTCAAAGAGAAGAATCAGAAAAGAAACGATGATTATCAAGAGTATCTCTTAGAGACAGGAAGCCAATTGAGTCGTCTAAAGGCGGAACAAAAGAAAGCCTTGACATATAATTTTCCATCGGTTGATGAATTAGTGGATTTAGTAGAAAGTTACAACCCACGGATTTATGAGAAGATGGTGACAAATGATGACTTTCTAAAGGTTCATTTGGGAACTGGAACGATTGATTCTAGTTATTCCTTACGTTTTCAACCAACCAATCGCAAGGAAGACTGGAGCCGCTTTGTCGAGAAAAAACTGGTACAACCTCATATAAAATTAGAGGATGCGCCTATTGTCCTCTCTCTACGTGATCAGGCTTTGGGATTAGCGGGAGTAGCTCCTGTCTTACGAGTAGCAGTTCAAACGCTATTGTTTCAGATTGCGGCGCTCCATTCCTATCATGATGTAGAGTTTGTGACCTTGGTCTCCCAAGAGGAATACGAGAATCACTGGCGAGAATGGCGCTGGTTGCCTCATGCGCAAATGCGGAGTCTCAATCTACGGGGACTTATTCATGATGACCAGACCAGGGACATGATCTTGACCTCTTTTTACCAGATGTTAGTCAAGCGTCGTCAGGTCGTTCGGGAACAAAAGCAGGAGCAAATCTTCTCGCCGCACTATGTCTTGACGATTTTGGATGAGTCATGGCTGTCAGGACATGGGCTCAATGAATTTCTGGCAGAGGATATGACCCAGTATGGGGTGACGGTTATCTGGGGTAAGGAAAGCCTCAATATGTTGCCTGAGACGGTGACGGCAGTGGTTGATTACCAAAATGGAGAAACAGCCAAGCTCGTCAATAATCATCATATCTATATCAACCAAGACTTTAAGCCTAATCGTCTGCCTCAAAATGGAAAACTTGAAGAAGCGATTTACCGTTTGGCCAATCTCAATCATATCGAAGTGGAGAAAAACTCGATTCCAGATACGATTTCCTTTATGGAACTCTACGGTGTTAAGCAGGTCGAGGAATTGGATGTGGAGAAACGCTGGCAGGTGGCGGATGCATCTAAGTCTCTCGCTGTACCTCTAGGTGTTCGAGGAAAGGATGATATTGTGCTGCTCAACCTTCATGAGCGTGCGCATGGTCCACACGGACTAGTTGCAGGGACTACCGGCTCTGGTAAGTCTGAGATTGTGCAGAGCTATATTCTGTCTCTAGCTGTTAACTTTGCGCCAGAAGATGTTGGATTTCTTCCGATTGACTTCAAAGGGGGAGGAATGGCCAATCTCTTTGCCAAGCTGCCTCACTTGATGGGTGCTATTACCAACTTGGATGGAGCTGGGACAGCTCGTGCGCTGAAGAGTATTCGTGCGGAACTTCAAAAGCGTCAGCGTCTCTTTGGGAAATTCGGTGTCAACCATATCAATGGCTACACCAAGCTCTATAAAAAAGGAAAGGCACTTAGCGATCCAGAGGAGAAAAAGACTTATCCGACAGAGCCTTTACCTCATCTTTTCCTGATCTCAGATGAGTTTGCGGAGTTGAAGCAAAATGAACCAGAGTTTATGGCAGAACTCGTCTCCACGGCACGTATCGGACGTTCCCTAGGGGTTCACCTGATCCTTGCGACTCAAAAGCCATCTGGAGTGGTGGATGAGCAGATCTGGTCTAATTCTCGCTTTAAGCTGGCGCTCAAGGTTGCCGATCCTTCAGACTCAAATGAGATTATCAAAACCCCAGATGCGGCTAGTATCATTCAGCCTGGTCGTGCTTATCTTCAGGTCGGAAACAATGAAATCTATGAACTCTTTCAGTCAGCATGGAGTGGAGCGGATTATCAGCCTTATAGTGATGAAGGTAATCAAGTAGATGAACGGATTTGGTTAGTGAATCAACTAGGGCAGAGCGAACTCTTGATTGACGGAAATGACGGGGATTACTCGGTTGAAGAGACACAAGAGCAGGAGACAGAGCTTGAAGCTGTGATTGATTATATCAATAAGGAAACGGAGCGTCTGCAAGTCATCCTCCCTGAAAAGCCATGGTTACCACCTCTTGGAGAGGAGCTAGTAGGAGCGGCAATTGACCGTCAAGCAGAGTGGACAACCCCACGTCAACTCTCCATTCCACTAGGCATGCTGGATCTGCCAAGTGCTCAAAAGCAGGAGGTCTACCACTTTGATATTGAGGAGTTGGGCAATACCGTCTTATATGGGTCCCCAGGCTTTGGAAAATCAACAGCTCTTCAAACTATCCTCATGAATCTGGCTCGTAGAAATACGCCTGAGCAAGTTCAGTTTAACCTTTTTGATTTTGGGACGAATGGTCTCTTACCAATTAGAGAGTTGCCACACGTGGCGGATCTGGTTCGACTAGATGAGGAAGAAAAGCTCCTCAAGTATCTGAAACGTCTGGATAGTCTTATGAAAGAGCGGAAAGCCCTCTTTACAGAGGTTGGCGTGTCTAGTCTGTCACAGTATGAGCAAAAGACAGGTCAAGCTCTCCCTGTTCTTCTCAACTTCTTTGATGGCTATGACTCAGTACGGGAAAGCCCATTAGAGGAGATCATCGAGTCAGCTGTCAACCAGCTCCTACGTGAAGGAGCTAGTCTGGGTATTTATACTCTGATAACCGTACTCAGCTCTAGTAGCTTGCGTTTACGGATGAGCTCGACGATTCCCAATGCTTTGAGCTTTTACTTAGTAGAAGAAGGAGCGCTTCGGACGGTTATGGGACGTGATGCCCTGCCAGGCCAGGAAATTGTCGGCCGTGCTCAGGTGACACAGGAAGAAGTTCTAGAGTTACAAGTCTATCTGCCGATAGAAGGAAAAGACGACATCGACCGTCTTTCTCACTTAACAGCAGAAATCCAATCGATGAATCAAGACTGGCAAGGCTTACGTCCAAAAGCAGTACCTATGTTGCCAAGTAAGATTTCTACGAGTTTCTTTGAAGATCACGAGGAAGTTCAGGATATGTGGCAAAGAGGCGAGTTGCCAATTGGTTTTGACAAAGAAAGTACACACCCGGTTGGCTTTGTGCCAAAACGAGACGGCTACTTTGAGCTTCTCTATGATACCATGCAACAGCTAGAATATGGCGAAGCAGCGCTTCTGACAGGCTTAGAAAAAGTGCCTAGTCACATTAAAAAGTTCTTGGTGGATCCAACAGGAAACTACCATCAGTCGGAAGGGCTGTTCGACGAAGTATTTGTGGGCGAGGAGATCCCTGGTTTCTTTATGGATATGCAGTCTGAAGTGGATGCGCGCACGCCAGCTGATTTGGATTATCCTATCTACATCTTGATTCCAGAAGCACAAGCCCTCAGCAAGCTTATGAATCTTAAAATGACAGAAGATGCCTTTAAGTCTCTCCTGCACAAAGGAGGGACCGTTGGGCTCCACTTCATCTTTATGGGTGAGTTGCGTCAAATTGTTAATGGTTATATGGAAGTGGATAAGATTCTAAAGGTCAATGTGCCTGCAGGCTGTATTGGTATTCGTTTCCAAGACCAGAATGTTGTATCCATTAAGAGTAGCTTCACAGAGTCCGTTGTCGGAGTCGATGAGTACAACTACTTCACCAGCCGAGAAGGCTATCGTATTAAGCTTATCAGTGAATAAAAGCGAGTCATTTGACTTGCTTTTATTTTTCATTCCTTATGGTAAAACATCAAAATTTTTGATATAATTCTATTAACTGTAAGATTTAGTCAAAAGAGGTATAAAGATGAGTGATTTTGAAGAAAAGCGGCTTGCTAGTAATGCTTATAATCGAGCGCAAGCGAGTCGCTATGAAAGTTTGGCGAATCAGTACCAGAAAGCATACGATAAGAAAAAAGCAGAGATTGAGAAGTTAGAATCTGCTAGAAAAGAACTTTCTAAGCAAATTCAATCCTATAGTGAGTTCCGCAATGCAGTTTCTCAATACTCTACAACTATTTCTACAGATACCTTTAAAGGGACAAGACGCGATACATTTGATAAGACTTTATCGAAAATTGCGACGACGATGAATACGCATCAAAATGAGCATGAAATGAATTTGGCGAAGTTGGATGCAGAGATCGCAAAGCGAAAATTGGAGCTAGGCGATTTAGGTGGTGCTATTGGAAGTGCTTGGAATGCGGTTGAAAGCTTCTTGGCAGCTATTTTTTAGGGAGTAGGATAGATGGATAAAATAGGAATCAGTTCAGCTTCTTGGCAAAGTGTTGTTACCTCAGCACGGACTAAGGTCGCATCTGTATCAGACATTCAAGTGACAAAGATTGGAAAAACTACCTTGAATCGGATGAAATCTTTTGAGACCCTTCAAGAACAAGCGAAAAAAATTCTGAGTGATTATAAGGATTTTGAAATGGAGCGTACTTCTCAAATGATTACGGTTGGTGAGAAGATTGTGGCTGATGATAAAGCTATGGCCGGTCAGTTTGATAAGAATACAGCCAATGTGAGGTTTAAGTAATGGTTCAATACGATAAGAATAAGATTTTTACAAGTATTATTACTAGCCGTACGAGAGAGACATTCGAAGTAGATGATACTTTGATTCAACTTGGTCAACAATTAGGAATGCGTCCGCAGATTTTGAAGGGACTCTATAAGGCTCTGAGGAAACTGGAGGATATCTATGAGTATGTGCCAAGTTTCGGTGCAACTTTTACTTGTCATTTTGATTATGAGAATCAGGAAGCTCAGATCCATTATAATCAACTAGATCAACTATTTTCCATCACTGATTTACAGGATTTCATGGGGATTGTGGACAGTGTCTACAGTCCTATTTATCCTTTAGGTTCTGTTGTTGAGCTAGATTTGGAGCTTTTACCAGAGGAACTCCAGAAAAGCTTAGCGGAGGGGCCAGGACCACTCGTTACGATTTCAGGCCGTAAGATGCCTCTTCAAGAAGGATTTGATGACTATGTGGTAGACTACTTGGCTCGCATCTGGCCCTTGGGTGAGATGCCTGGAATGGATGCTTTTTTCGTTAGTAACATGATGATTGAGCGACTTCGTTTTGAAGGCTATAGTGATGACTGGGAAAGTCAGTTCACAGAGGATGTTTTACGTGCGACTCAGCTCTCCCATCAACAAGTATCGACTGCCTTTATGCGCAGTGAGGATTTTGTTCGGTATTATGAGCCGTATTTAAACACGGAGGAAGACTAATGGGATTTTATGTCGATATTGCGGAGCTTCAGAAAGCCCAAGAGGCCTATATGAAGATGGTCGCAACTGCTCAGAGTCAGTTGGATACCGCTAAAAATGGGATGAATGCCATCATCACCAGTAATTCCATGCATGGAGAAGTTGGGAAAGCGATTACGAATGAAATCAATAATGTTCATAACCCCGTGATTGTTGGCTTAAAGAATGGCTTAGAATTTCTAGGTTCTGAGTTTTCCAAGACGATCACGGATTTTCAGAATCTTGTTGGCGAAACCTCTGCAACAGCAGTTTTAGCAGAAGAAACTTTGGATGATGCGGTCAAGAAGCTAAATGAAGCCGATGAAAAGCATAAGGTGATGGATACCAATTTCAAGAGTATCTATGATGGGATTTCGAGTCTCTATCGTCTGAGTGCTCCCTTAAGCAGCACCTTCTATACCAATACCCAGACAGCCCGGAAGTATGTTCAGGATACGAAGAATAAGGTCAATGCCTTTGATAAGATGACGACAACCAGCAGTGCGAAGCAACTTTTTAGTGCTTTAAGTAGCCAGATGGCAGCTGCTGGAAGAGTGAAGAGTCTGAGTTATAGTGATCCTATTTTGACCGACTTTGTGGCGCATGAAGATCTCGGTAAAGCGATTTATGAGATGGATCAGCAGTATGCGAAAGCCAAGGCAGAAGCGATTGAGGCTGCTAAACGCAAGGCAGAACAAGAAGCCGCTGAGCGAGAAGCTTCTTATCGCCGTCATCACCCCGTCCAAGCCTGGCTGAAGGATCGCTCGAATGGGATTGGTTCCTGGTGGGGCGATGTTGTTGAGGGAACACGAAATCTGCCTATTCCACAGGACTTGAAAGATACACTCCTGTTTGCGGAAGGTTTTATTGGTTCAGCTGGAAGTATGGTTTCAGATACTGCCATCGGAGCTGTAGATTTGACTCAGATCATTGGCATTGCTAGTATTGATGGCGTCAATCGCTTAACAGGAGGTCGAACTCCAGAGTGGATGAAGCGGGACTTGCAAGGAACGGCAGATAACCTGTCTAGCCTTGCGGAGTTAGGAGTAGGAACTTACACTGCTCTGACGGATCCAGGAGCGGCTATGCGCGGTCAAGACTCTAATGCTAGTTATGCGGATAAGGCTGCTTATCGTGCTCAGGAGACAGGAAAAGCCCTCTGGGATAAGGTCACCCATATGGATGCCTATGATGCAGGAGGCTTGACCTTTGAGATTGCCAGTCTTTTTGTCGGTCCAGCAGCTGTAGGTAAGATGGCTAAGGGTACGAAGTTAGGAGCTAAGGCAGCTGAGATGATTCAGTTAGCCAAGAACAGTACCAAGGCAAGAATTCTCGCAAATGTCGAAAAATGGGGATCAAAGGTTGACAATATCCTAGCGAAGAGCAATAATGTCATTGGGAAATTTGGCGAGAAATTATTAGATACCCGAATCCCAGTTGGCATTCGTAAAAAGGCATTTGCCTTTGCGGGAGGTATGGGCTCAATGCCTACCTTCAGCGTTGAGAGTAAGACTCTGCGTGAGGTTAGACAGTTCTTTAGTAAACATGCGGATGATGCAGTGAGAGGTGTAGGTGGTTCTGGGAAAGCTACGGCCACTTTTAAAGGTGAACTGACTGCAGAGAATATAACAAAAGAATTATTACAAACTAAACCTAAAAACTCTCCGACACCACAAAAATGGATGGATAAAGGAGGGAAAATTGAAATACTTGAAGACGGTACTTGGGTATATACAAATTCTGAGGGTATTACAATAAAATATATTGATGGATTTCCTGATTTTAAAGAAGCTGGTCTAGTAAGGCAGGAAGTGGAAATTGGTGAATTCAAGAATTATGCTATTGATTTTAAGAAAGCAAATATGACAGCTCCTCTTGGAAAAAAACTACGAAGTAGCACATGGCACCATCATGAGGACTTAAAGACATTACAAGAAGTGAATAAGAGCATTCACGCAGAGTTTACCCATCGCGGAGGAGTTTCCCTAAAGAAAGGAAAATAAGATGATTCTAGAAGGTTTTAAAAAAATAAATGAGGAGCAAATTACTCGAGTTGAAAATACTTTAAATATCTCATTCCCTTTAGATTATAAGGATTTTATTCTATCGAATAATGGGATGTGCGCAGAAGGTGAGCTTGGTATAGCACTTCCTTTGAATCAAGAAGTAATAGCCATAGATATTCTATATGGAATTGATACAGAAACCGAGAATTGTAACATTCTTGAATGGACTCAAGAATACAAAGAAGATTTACCTGAAAACACTCTTATTATTGGAGATGATGTACTGATGGGGTTCTTTATTTTAGTTTGTAAAGGAGAAGATAAAGGGGTGTACTATTATGATCATGCTTATAACTTAGAGGGTTCGGACGATGATGGAAATACTTATTTTATAGCTAACTCTTTTGAGGAGTTCATAAATCAATTGACTGTGATTGAATGATTAAAGTAATTTTTACAATCATATTATTCTAAGTTATATTAAGTCATATATATATATGAAATCAATAATGTTCATAACCCCGTGATTGTTGGCTTAAAGAATGGCTTAGAATTTCTAGGTTCTGAGTTTTCCAAGACGATCACGGATTTTCAGAATCTTGTTGGCGAAACCTCTGCAACAGCAGTTTTAGCAGAAGAAACTTTGGATGATGCGGTCAAGAAGCTAAATGAAGCCGATGAAAAGCATAAGGTGATGGATACCAATTTCAAGAGTATCTATGATGGGATTTCGAGTCTCTATCGTCTGAGTGCTCCCTTAAGCAGCACCTTCTATACCAATACCCAGACAGCCCGGAAGTATGTTCAGGATACGAAGAATAAGGTCAATGCCTTTGATAAGATGACGACAACCAGCAGTGCGAAGCAACTTTTTAGTGCTTTAAGTAGCCAGATGGCAGCTGCTGGAAGAGTGAAGAGTCTGAGTTATAGTGATCCTATTTTGACCGACTTTGTGGCGCATGAAGATCTCGGTAAAGCGATTTATGAGATGGATCAGCAGTATGCGAAAGCCAAGGCAGAAGCGATTGAGGCTGCTAAACGCAAGGCAGAACAAGAAGCCGCTGAGCGAGAAGCTTCTTATCGCCGTCATCACCCCGTCCAAGCCTGGCTGAAGGATCGCTCGAATGGGATTGGTTCCTGGTGGGGCGATGTTGTTGAGGGAACACGAAATCTGCCTATTCCACAGGACTTGAAAGATACACTCCTGTTTGCGGAAGGTTTTATTGGTTCAGCTGGAAGTATGGTTTCAGATACTGCCATCGGAGCTGTAGATTTGACTCAGATCATTGGCATTGCTAGTATTGATGGCGTCAATCGCTTAACAGGAGGTCGAACTCCAGAGTGGATGAAGCGGGACTTGCAAGGAACGGCAGATAACCTGTCTAGCCTTGCGGAGTTAGGAGTAGGAACTTACACTGCTCTGACGGATCCAGGAGCGGCTATGCGCGGTCAAGACTCTAATGCTAGTTATGCGGATAAGGCTGCTTATCGTGCTCAGGAGACAGGAAAAGCCCTCTGGGATAAGGTCACCCATATGGATGCCTATGATGCAGGAGGCTTGACCTTTGAGATTGCCAGTCTTTTTGTCGGTCCAGCAGCTGTAGGTAAGATGGCTAAGGGTACGAAGTTAGGAGCTAAGGCAGCTGAGATGATTCAGTTAGCCAAGAACAGTACCAAGGCAAGAATTCTCGCAAATGTCGAAAAATGGGGATCAAAGGTTGACAATATCCTAGCGAAGAGCAATAATGTCATTGGGAAATTTGGCGAGAAATTATTAGATACCCGAATCCCAGTTGGCATTCGTAAAAAGGCATTTGCCTTTGCGGGAGGTATGGGCTCAATGCCTACCTTCAGCGTTGAGAGTAAGACTCTGCGTGATGTGATGCACTTCTCAAGCAAACATGCGGATGATGTTGTGAGAGGTTTAGGTGGTTCTGGGAAGGCGGAGAGAGTCACACAAGCTGTCAATAATATGTCGGAGTTTTTTGAAACAGAATTTGGACAAAAGATTGTGGGAAGCCTTAGAAAGACTAAGAAGAAGTATGACGGGCAGAGTGTTTATGAGGTGACTAAAGATATAGATGATATTTTGAAAAAAGGAGATAAATTGTACTTAGATGGTCTGCATAAAGATCATTTTGAGGTATTCAATAAAAGAGGTAAAGTAAAGGATGTTCTTAATCTTGATGGAACTTCTAATAGTAAAAAATTTAATTTAGCTTCTGGAAGGAGATTAAAATGATTAGTTCAGAGTTAAAAGATGTAATGAAACGATTGACTATTCTTAATGAGAACAATAAAGGTGTGCTACTTAGAGAAGAAAGTATCAGAGATATAGACAATACGATAAATATCTTTCTAAAAAAATATGAAGATCGTTTTTATGAAGGATTAAGATTGTTTAACAAGATAGACATTACTACAATTTCCTCTTCAGAGAATTCAGATTATACTATTGCTTTCTATAATCTATTAACTGGAATTAGGGGGATAATCGATTGTTTTGATGACTTTGATGATATTTTAGTTGAATTGAATAAAAACTTCATGTATCAAAGTGGCGAAATCACAAAAGAAGAATGGGAAAGTTCAGGGGAAGTAGTCTTGGATGACGAAGAAAATGAATTTGGAGATTGAAGAATAGATATTGATTCCTCGCTTTTTATGTTCACTAGGAGGAAGGCTAATGGGATTTTATGTCGATATTGCGGAGCTTCAGAAAGCCCAAGAGGCCTATATGAAGATGGTCGCAACTGCTCAGAGTCAGTTGGATACCGCTAAAAATGGGATGAATGCCATCATCACCAGTAATTCCATGCATGGAGAAGTTGGGAAAGCGATTACGAATGAAATCAATAATGTTCATAACCCCGTGATTGTTGGCTTAAAGAATGGCTTAGA
>ERZ773054.438-NODE-438-length-33104-cov-17.134043_pt1 | contig 33104 bp, 32 predicted proteins | sample MGYA00580630_ERZ773054 | MGnify/ENA primary metagenome ERZ773054 (study PRJEB29015, sample SAMEA2737994) | human oral metagenome | biome: human oral; feature: human-associated habitat; material: dental | place: China | collected 2115 ... | reverse complement strand
GGTTTTCCAAGCCGCCGCAGTGTTGGATGAAGCGGTCGGCGAGGGTGGATTTGCCATGGTCGATGTGGGCGATGATGGAGAAATTGCGGATATTTTTCATAAAATCAATAATCGTGTGGGAAGCCAATGGAAACGGACGTATTTTAACAGATAAAGTGCAGGCTGCTTTGAGTACGTTCAAAAGCAGCCTGCACTTGATATTTCAGGCGTTACAGTCCTGCGGCGGCGCGAAGGGCGGCAGCCTTGTCGGTGCGTTCCCAAGTAAATTCGGGTTCTTCACGGCCGAAATGTCCGTAGGCGGCGGATTTGCTGTAAATCGGGCGCAGCAAATCCAGCATTTGGATAATGCCTTTGGGGCGCAGGTCGAAGTGTTCGCGCACCAGTTGAATCAGTTTTTCTTCGCTCAAAACGCCCGTGCCGAAGGTATCGATGGCGATGGAGGTCGGCTCGGCAATGCCGATGGCGTAGGAAATCTGAATTTGGCATTGGGTCGCCAAGCCTGCGGCCACAATGTTTTTGGCCACATAACGGCCGGCATATGCAGCGGAACGGTCCACTTTGCTGGGGTCTTTGCCGGAGAATGCGCCGCCGCCGTGCGGAGCCGCGCCGCCGTAGGTATCGACAATGATTTTGCGGCCGGTCAAACCGCAGTCGCCGTGCGGCCCGCCGATGACGAAATTGCCGGTGGGGTTGATGTGGTATTTGGTTTCGGGCGTAATCAGCTCTTTGGGCAGCACGGGCGCGATGATGTGTTCTTTCACTGCGGCAATCAATTCTTCGCGCGACACGTTTTCATCGTGCTGCGTGGAAAGGACGATAGTGTCGATGCGCGTTACCTGGCCGGTTTCGCTGTCGTAGGCCACGGTTAATTGCGCTTTGGCATCGGGGCGCAGCCAGGGCAGCAGGCCGCTTTTGCGCACTTCGCTCTGACGCTGCATCAGGCGGTGGCTGTAGTAAATGGCAAAGGGCATGAGCGCGGGGGTTTCATCGCAGGCATAGCCGAACATCAGGCCTTGGTCGCCCGCACCTTGGTTCAAATCCACGCCTTCGCCTTCGTTCACGCCCTGCGCGATGTCGGGCGATTGTTGGCCGTAGTTCAAAATGAGCTTGAACGTATCGGCGGCAAAGCCCAGTTTCGGGTCACTGTAACCGATTTTGCGCACGGTTTCGCGGGCGATTTTTTCGTAATCCACTTTGGCGGTGGTGGTGATTTCACCGGCCAGAACGCACAAATCGGTGGCCACCAGTGTTTCGGCGGCCACGCGTGCTTTTGGGTCTTGGGCAAAAATCGCGTCCAAAATCGCATCGGAAATTTGGTCGGCAACTTTGTCGGGGTGTCCTTCCGATACGGATTCGGAAGTGAACAGGTATTCGCTCATAATGATTCTTTCTTAAAATCAAATAGGTATAAAGTGCAGGCTGCTTTTACAAACGGCAGCCCTTTGCGTAAAGGATAATGTTAAACGAATGATTTGTCTATCGAATAAATTTTATCTTATCCGCGTAAAAAATTCATTCCACGGTGCTGCGGCCGGATGTGCAGGCTGCTTTCGGGCGGGCGTTGCCGCTACGGCGTTATTTCAGTAAAACGGACACTAGCAAAATCAACGCAATCGCGGCTAGCCAGAAATTTTGGCGGCGCTGCGTGGTAATCAGGTGGGCATATGCGTCGCGCATTTCGTGGCGGCGTTTTTCATCGACCAGCGAGCTGATTTTGCGCGGCAGGCTGGGCAGGATTTCCGCCCAGTCGGGGGCTTCGTTTTTCAGGTTGCGCCACAGGGCGCGCACGCCGATTTGGCTGTCCATCCATTTCACGAGGAACGGCCGTGCGGTTTGCCACAAATCCAGTTGCGGGTCGAGCTGGCGGCCCAGTCCTTCGATGTTCAGCAGCGTTTTTTGCAGCAGCACCAGTTGCGGCTGGATTTCTACATGGAAGCGGCGGCTGGTTTCAAACAGGCGCATCAGCACGATGCCGAAGGAAATTTCCGCCAGCGGTTTGTTGAAAATCGGTTCGCACACGGTTCGCACGGCGGCTTCCAAGTCTTCGGCGCAGGTATCGGCGGGCGCCCAGCCGCTTTCGATGTGTGCGGTGGCGACGCGGTGGTAGTCGCGGTTGAAAAAGGCCAGAAAATTGATGGCCAGATAGCGTTTGTCGTATTCGGTCAGGCTGCCGACAATGCCGAAATCCAGCGCGATATAACGGCCGTCCGATGCGACGAGGATATTGCCCGGGTGCATGTCGGCATGAAAAAAGCCGTGTTTGAACACTTGTGTGAAGAAGATTTCCACGCCGTATTTGGCGAGTTTCTGCAAATCAATGCCTTGTTCTTTCAGGCGGTTGATGTCGGAAATGGGTGTGCCGTCCATCCATTCGATGGTCAAAACTTCGCGGCTGCAATAATCAAAATACACCTGCGGCACGATGAGCATGTCGCTGTCGATGAAATTGTGGCGCAACTGGCTGGCGTTGGCGGCTTCGCGCATCAAATCGAGTTCGTCGTGCAGGTATTTGTCGAATTCGGCCACCACTTCGCGCGGTTTCAGCCGCTTGCCGTCGGCAAACAGGCGCTCGATGCAGCCTGCGGCAAAACGCATCAGCGCCAAATCTTGTTCGATAACTTTTGTCAGATTTGGGCGCAGCACTTTCACGGCCACTTCTTCGCCGCTGAACAGGGCGGCGCGGTGCACTTGGGCGATGGAGGCGCTGGCAACGGGCTGCGGGTCGAAGCGGGCATACAGTTCTTCAATCGGTTTGCCCAGCGACTGTTCGATTTGGCGGCGCGACAATTCGGCGTCAAACGGCGGCACTTTGTCCTGCAATTTGGCCAATTCGGCGGCATAGTCCGGTGGGAGCAGGTCGGGGCGGGTGGAGAGCACCTGGCCGAGTTTCACGAAAATGGGTCCGAGGTTTTCCAAGGCCAAGCGCAGGCGCACGGGCAGGGGCTGGTTGGCGAATTGCGCGGAAGCAGGCAGCCTGCGCACGATGTGGCGCAGCCAGTCGGCGTGGACGTGGGGCAGGAGCATATCGCGCAGGCCGTAGCGGTAAACGATTTTGCTGATGGTGGCAAAACGGGAAAACCATTTCATGGGGAAGTCCGAAGGGTGACGGAAGAAGCGGTATTATAGCAAAAGCAGCCTGCACTTTGGCGATTCGGGGTGACGGGTTTTGGCGGCTCTTTTGCCATTGAAAAGCAGCCTGCACTTCGGAGGTTCAAAGTGCAGGCTGCTTTTGGGCATGGTGCGGCCGTTGGGTCAAATGGAGAATTCGCCCGAAAATTCCAAATCGGCAATTTCTTTGCGCAAATGTTTGGTGGCGGGTGTGACGATGGCGACGAACATGGCTTCGCGCACGCGCCGCTGCACGGGGCTGCGGAGCAAATAGCCTTTCGCGCCTGCGTGCAAAGCCGCCGATTGCGCCGCCGCCAGACACAATTCCGCCGCCGCCAAGCGCGTTTGCAGCGTTTCCAGAATGGAGGCTTCGCCCTGCCATGCCGCATCGCCCAGCTTGGCGGTTTTTTGCAGCAAGGTGTCGAAACGTGCCTGCAAATCGTCAATCTGGTCGTCCAGATAAAAATTCACTTCGCCGCAGCCCACGTTCGCCGCTTCGATTTCTTTCAGGCAACCGTCGATAATGCCTGCGCCGATGCCGATTTGCAGCAGGATAAAGCCTGCTTTGATGGATTGGATATAGGCGGAAAACTGTTCCGGTTCGGCCAACACGTCTTCATGCGGCACGAAGACGTTGTCGAATTTCAGGGCGAAGGTGCGCGTGCCTTCCAGGGCGCAGAATTCGGGGCAGGGGTTCAGGGTCACGCCTTCGCGTTGCGCGCCGGTGATGAACATGACGTAGCCGCCGTCCACCGCTGCCGTGTTGGCCCAAATGTGCGTGTCGCCCAAATTCGATACCCAGGGCAGCACGCCGTTCACCCGATAGCCGCCTTCGATTTTTTCGGCGCGCAGGTTGTGTTCTTCAATGCCGGCTAAGTGTTTGACGGTGTTGGACATGCCCGTGCCGGCCAATACTTTGCCTTGCAACACATCCGCCAGATAGCGCGTTTTGACGGCGGCATTCGGCGTTTTGTGCAGATACCACGCGCAGGCTGCCTGACACCACACGGAAAACGCGGTGGCGCCGCAGATTTTGCCCACTTCGCGGATGGCCAGGATTTGCGCGGTCAAGCCCAAACCGTTGCCGCCTTCTTCCACCGAGCCCACCGATTGATAGCCGCCGATTTTGCCCAATTCGCGCATGAATTGTTCGGGATACACGCCTTTGCGGTCGATTTCCTGCACGATGGGAGCGAGTTCTTTTTGCGCCAATGCGGCAATTTGCGTCAGCAGGGTTTGCAGCGCCATGAGGTGTCCTTTCTGGGGGGGGGTGAATGCTGTAAAGGCACGATTTTAAGCAGCCTGCCGCCGTTTTGCCAAAGACGGTTTTTTTCTTTCGGATATAACTTTTGTTTATAAAAAAGCAGCCTGCACTTGCCGAAACAGGGTGCAGGCTGCTTTTTCGGCATCCGTCAAATGTGCCCGAACGCCAAACCGATCCACAGGCTGAGCAGGCTCAAAGCCGCTACATAGCACAAAGTCGCGTAAAACAGCTTTTGCGACAAATCGGCAGGGCAATGGCTGCCGCCGTTTTTCCGCGCCAGATATTCGGCCACTGCTTGTTGCACGCTCTGCACCACGCTGTCGTTTTGCTCGGGCGTGCCAATGCCCAAGCGCAGGCAGTTGTGCAGCAGCGCGTGGCGGCCGTGCAGGTTTTTCACCAAAATGCCGTTTTCTTTCAGCCGTTCGAAAGCGCCCGGCGCATCGGGCAGGCGCACGGTCAGGAAATGCGCTTGGCCGTTCAAGACCTGCGTTTCCTCCAATTCGGCCAATGCCGCGGCCACACGGCTGCGCTCGGCGGCAAGCTGTTCGGTGTTTTGCCGGAACGTGTCTGCGTGCTGCAATGCGAATTGGGCGGCGCAAAGGCTTAAGCCGTTCACTGGGCGGGGCGGCAGAAGTTTGGCCAATTCGTTCATGATGAGCGGGCTGCCGACCGCGTAACCCGTGCGGATGCCGCCCAAGCCGATGCTGTCGAACGAACGCAGCACCACCAGATTTTCCGGCTGGCCGGCTTGGGCGATGAAGCTCTGTTCGTCGTCTGCGGCGCAGGTTTCGTCCACCACGACAATGCCTTCGGCGCGGCGGGCGATTTCTTCAAGGTCGGCGCGGGCAATGGGTGTGCCGGTGGCGCGGTTGGGGTGGGAAAGGAAAAGGAGTGCAGGCTGCTTTTGTTCGATGGCGGCGAAGAGGGCGGTCAGGTTGGGTGAAAAATCATCGTTCAGGGCAATGCCGGTATACGTCATGCGGCACAGTTCGGCCGCGCAGCGGTACATGCCGGAACTCGGTTCGAGGGCAAGCACGGCGGCATCGGGCTGTGCGGTCAGCCATGCGAGCAGCCGTACGAGTTCTTCTGCGCCGTTGGCCAAAACGATTTGTGCGTTTTCGGGGATGGGGAGTGCGGTACGCAAAGCAGCCTGCACTTCATTTTCAGTGGCGTTTGAGGTGCGGTCGAGCGGGGCTTCGGCCAAGGCGTCCGCCCATGGTCGCCGCATGTCTTCGGGCAGGGAGAAGGGCGGCGCGGCGCTGTCTAATAGGATGAAATGATTGGGAATATCGGGTTTTGGATAGGCGGTTTGTGCCAGAATGTCGGCACGAATGAAACGGGTGGGCATTTCGCGCTCCTTGTCGGACAGTGGTTTGGAATGTGCAGGCTGCCTGCAACACAGGCGGCACAAAGATAAATGTAACACAAAAAGCGACTGCCCTAATACTGTTAAATTTGTTATGATTGCGCTTTTCGAACACTATTTTCAGGCAGGCGATTATGTCCGTATATACCAGCGTTTCCGACGACGAAATGCGCCAGTTGCTGACACGTTACCCGTTGGGCGGATTCCGTTCGCTGCAAGGTATTGCGCAGGGCATTACCAACAGCAATTTTTTCCTGCACACCGATTCGGGCACTTATGTGCTCACCGTGTTTGAAACGCTGCGTGCCGAAGAGCTGCCGTTTTTCATGGATTTGACCCACCATTTGAGCGCGAACGGCGTGGCATGCCCCGCACCGATTGCGCAAAACGACGGTTCGTTCACCGCCACATTGGCGGGCAAACCCGCGTGCATTGTGGAAAAACTATCGGGCGGCGACACGGCGTATCCCACCGAAGAAGAGTGCTTCAACACGGGCGCGATGCTGGCGAAAATGCACTTGGCGGGCAGCACGTTCGGGCAGACAATGGACAATCCGCGCCATCACGCATGGTGGACGGAGGCAGAAGGGCGGCTGCACGGCTGTCTGACTGCCGACGATGCCGAACTGCTGCACGATGAAATCGCACATCAGGCGGCAAATACCGACACGCACCTGCCCGGCGGCATCATCCACGCTGATTTGTTCAAAGACAACGTGCTTTTGGACGGCGGACGGGTGGCCGGTTTCATTGATTTTTATTATGCGTGCAACGGCAGCTTTGTGTACGATTTGGCGATTGCCGTGAACGATTGGGCGCGCGATGCCCACCACCACATTGTGCCGGCATTGCAGGCTGCTTTTTTGGCGGGCTATCAAAGCGTGCGGCCGCTCACGCCGGCGGAACAGGACTACATGCCCACCGCCTACCGTGCAGGCTGCCTGCGCTTTTGGGTGTCGCGGCTGTTGGATTACCACTTCCCCGCAGAAGGCGAGATGACGTTCATCAAAGACCCGAACGTGTTCCGGGATTTGCTGCTGGCGTATCGCGGCGGCTGACAGGTTCGGGCAATGCGCCGCAAAAAGCAGCCTGCACTTTGGTTTGGCGCAGCGTTTCGGGCGCAACAAAAAAACCGTTTGACGAAAAATCAAACGGTTTTTTTGCCACGGTGGCGGATTATGCTTTCAATGCTTCTTCCAATTCGCCGGCTTCGAACATTTCCATCATAATGTCGGAGCCGCCCAAAAATTCGCCGTTCACATACAGTTGCGGAATAGTCGGCCAGTTGCTGTATTCTTTAATGCCTTGGCGCACTTCGTCGTTTTCCAACACATTGACGGTGACAAAATCATTGCAGCCTGCATTTTGCAGGATTTGCACGGCGCGTGCGGAAAAGCCGCATTGCGGGAACTGCTTGGTGCCCTTCATAAACAGGACGACGCGGTGTGTGGTAACGACTTCTTTGATTTGTTCTTGAATGCTCATTAAAAATCCTTTCAGAGATAGGCAGTGGAATGAACGCGCTTTTGCGCGGAAAACGGCTGGCATTATAACGTGATTTGCGGCATCGTTGCATTTTTTATCCATCTTCATCCTGTCCACATCCGGCCAATGCGTGTACACTGCGCCCTTTGTGCGGTAAAGCCGTTGAAGGGCGGGTGCTGCGTTTGCCCATCAACCCGTTCGGCCGAAAAATAAGGAAAAATATCATGAAATTATGGAAGCAATGTCTCTGGATTTTGGCGCAGGCAGCCTGCACTTTTGCCGTAGCGCAACCGCCGGTTTCCGCGCACGAAGCGGAATATGCGCAGGCCGCCGCCGCTTATCAGAAACAGGATTTCGCCACGGTTATCCGCTTGTTGCAGCCTTTGGCGGAGCAGGGCGATGCCACGGCGCAGCACAATTTGGCGGTGTTGTATCAAGACGGTTTGGGTGTGCCCGCCAGCGCGGAGAAGGCTTTGTATTGGTATGAAAAAGCCGCCGCGCAGGGGCAGGCCGAAGCGCAGTTCATGGCCGGGCTGATGTACAGCGACGGCAACGGCGTGCCGCAAAATTATGAGAAAGCCGCGTTTTGGTATCGAAAAGCCGCCGAGCAGGGGCATGCGGACGCGCAAAACAATCTGGCCGCGCGTTACGCCACCGGCACGGGCGTGGCCAAGGATTTGGCGGAAGCATTGAAATGGTATCGCGCCGCCGCCGCACAAGGGCATCCCACCGCGGGGCATACTTTGCAGCAGTTGGAGCGGCTGCCCGAAGCACAAAAGCAGCCTGCACGTTAAATCAAATTGCGCTACAATGCGCGTTTTCTACAGAACATGAGAACACACATGCCGAAAATTACCATTCTGCCGCATGAGCAGCTCTGCCCCGAAGGTGCCGTGATTGAAGACGCGCCCGTGGGCGAAAGCATTTGCGATGTGCTTTTGGACCATCATATCGATATTGACCACGCCTGCGAAAAATCATGTGCCTGCACCACATGCCATGTGATTATCCGCCAAGGGTTCGACAGCTTGGAAGAAGCCTCGGAGCTGGAAGAAGATTTGCTTGACCAGGCTTGGGGATTGGAAGCGGATTCGCGTTTGAGCTGCCAGGCATTGGTGGGCGAAGAGGATTTGGTGGTGGAAATTCCGAAATACACCATCAACCATGCACGCGAACATTGAAATATAGGGATTTTTCAGCGTAAAAAGCAGCCTGCACATTTTGAAACGTGCAGGCTGCTTTTGGGTTGGCGGATTAACGTTTATCCACGGGCACAAAATCACGACGTGCTGCGCCGGTGTACAATTGGCGCGGACGGCCGATTTTCGCATTCGGATCGCTCAAACTTTCGTTCCAGTGGGAAATCCAGCCCACAGTGCGCGCCAGTGCGAAAATCACGGTGAACATGGAAACCGGAATATTCAATGCGCTTAATACGATGCCTGAATAGAAGTCCACGTTCGGATACAGTTTTTTCTCGATGAAGTAAGGGTCGTTCAATGCAATTTTTTCCAATTCCATCGCCAGCTTGAATTTCGGGTCGTTTTCCAAGCCCAATTCGCGCAATACTTCGTCGCAGGTGGTCTTCATAATGGCGGCACGCGGGTCCATGTTTTTGTACACGCGGTGGCCGAAGCCCATCAGGCGGTATTTCTTCGCTTTCACGCCTTCCATAAATTCCGCCACATTGGATACATCGCCGATTTCGTCCAGCATTTTCAACACGGCTTCGTTCGCGCCGCCGTGAGAAGGGCCCCACAGACAGGCGATACCGGCGGCGATACACGCAAACGGATTGGCACCGGAAGAACCGGCCAAGCGCACGGTGGAAGTGGATGCGTTTTGTTCGTGGTCAGCATGCAGCGTGAAGATGCGGTCCAGCGCGCGCACCAAAACCGGGTTAGGTTCGTATTTTTCGCATGGCGTTGCAAACATCATGTGCATGAAGTTGGCGGCATAGCTCAAATCATTGCGCGGGAAGTTGAACGGCAGGCCGTTGGAGTAACGGTAGCACATGGCGGCGATGGTGGGGATTTTGGAGATGAGGCGGTAAATGGCGACTTTGCGGTGCTCCGGGTCGGCAATTTCCAGGCTGTCTTGATAGAAAGCGGACAATGCGCCGACTACGCCGACCATCATCGCCATCGGGTGCGCATCGCGGCGGAAACCGCGGAAGAACCATGTCAGCTGTTCGTGCACCATGGTGTGTTTGGTCACGGTATCGACAAATTGTTTTTTCTGTGCGGCATTGGGCAGCTCGCCGTAAATCAGCAGGTAGCACACTTCCAGATAGTCGCTTTTTTCTGCCAATTGTTCAATGGGATAGCCGCGATAGTACAGTAAGCCTTTTTCGCCATCAATAAATGTGATTTTCGATTCGCAACTGGCGGTTGAAACAAAGCCGGGATCGAAAGTAAACATATTCGTGCCTTTGGTAAATGCGCGAATATCGACAACATCATTGCCCAGTGTGCCGCTCAATACGGGCAATTCGACAGTTTCAAAGCCTTCACCTTGCAATTGGACGGATTTAGCCATGTTTTACTCCTCGGTGGTTGTTGATTGATGGGGGGTGTGTTACTGCAGTCGGAGCGCATGGATTATGCGGCTCGGATTTTTGCCAGCAGCGGTTCGAAGTCGGAACGTTGCGGTGTTTCGGTTTGGTTGATTAAGGCCAAAAATTCTTGGTCTTCCAAAGCCAAAATCGCTGTGAAGATGTCCAATTCGTCATCGCTTAACCGGTCAAAATGGTTTGCCATGAATTTTCTCAACACAATGTCGAGTTCTAATAATCCGCGGCGTGTCTGAAAACGGATGCGCCGTTTTGCGATTTCATCAAATTGTGCCATGTTTTGTATCAATTGAAACGGATATTTGTTTTTGTTATGGTGGCGATTTTTTGTTTGAATGCAGGCTGCTTTTTGGATTCGGAAACGCAAAAAGCAGCCTGCACATGATCAAACCATACGCTCCAAGATGATTTCTTTGATTTTGCCGATGGCGCGTGTCGGATTCAGGTGTTTCGGACACGCGTCCACACAGTTCATAATGGTGTGGCAGCGGAACAGGCGGTATGGGTCGTTCAGGTTGTCCAAACGCTCGTTGGTGATGGTGTCGCGGCTGTCGGCGATGAAGCGGTAGGCGTTGAGCAGGCCGGACGGGCCGACGAATTTGTCAGGATTCCACCAGAACGACGGGCAGGAAGTAGAGCAGCAGGCACACAAAATACATTCGTACAGGCCGTCCAATTCGGCGCGCTCTTCCTGTGTTTGCAAGCGTTCGCGCTCAGGGGCGGGTGTGTCGTTCACCACATAGGGTTTGATGGAGTGGTATTGTTTGAAAAATTGCGTCATATCGACAATTAAATCGCGAATCACGGGCAGGCCGGGCAGCGGGCGCAATACGATGGGCTGTTGCAGGCTGCGGATGTCGGTTAGGCAGGCCAAGCCGTTTTTGCCGTTAATGTTCATGCCGTCAGAACCGCAAATACCTTCGCGGCAGGAGCGGCGGAAGGACAGGGTGTCGTCTTGTGCTTTGAGTTTCATGATGGCATCCAGCAATTTCACATCGGACGGCTGGATTTCCAGTTCGTAATCTTGCATGTACGGCTTGGCATCTTTGTCGGGATTGTAGCGGTACACTTGTAGGCGGATTTTTTCCATGTTGGGTGTTCCTATATGGTTGTGTATGCAGCCTGCATGGGTGCAGGCTGCTTTCTGCGTGTTTTTGTTTTAGTAAACGCGTTTGGCCGGCGGAATATAATCTACAGTCAAAGGTTTGGTGTGGACGGGTTTGTATTCCAGATGGTTATCGGCAGAATAAAACAGCGTGTGTTTCATCCAATTCACATCATCGCGATCCGGATGGTCGTCCGAGGCATGTGCACCGCGGCTTTCTTTGCGCGCTTCGGCAGAAATAATGGTTGCCTTCGCCACTTCCATCAGGTTGTCCAATTCCAACGCTTCGATACGCGCGGTGTTCCAAACCATGCTCTTATCGCCGATTTGGGTATTTTTGGCGCGTTCGACCAAAGCCAATACTTTTTCCACGCCTTCTTTCAGGATGGCATCTGTGCGGAATACGCCCGCATGCGATTGGATGGTGCGTTGCAGTTCACTGCGCAGCGCATCGACGTTTTCGCCGCCAGTTTGATTGTTCAGGCGGTCAAGGCGCTGTTTGGTGAATTCGCCCGCATTCTCCGGCAGGGGTTTCAGGTCGGTTTCGGCAATGTATTTAATCATGCTGTCGCCGGCCGATTTGCCGAATACCACCAAGTCCAGCAGGGAGTTAGTGCCCAAACGGTTCGCACCGTGCACGGAAGCACACGCGCATTCGCCTGCGGCATACAGGCCGTTGACGACGGCTTCCGGATTGCCGTCTTTCGGCACAACCACTTCGCCCAAGTAGTTCGTAGGGATGCCGCCCATCATGTAGTGCGTGGTGGGGACGACGGGAATCGGGTCTTTAATCGGGTCGATGCCGGCAAACTGAATGGAAATCTCGCGGATGCCCGGCAGTTTGCTCATAATTTTTTCGGCGCCGATGTGGTCGATTTTCAGCAAAACGTGGTCTTTGTTCGGACCGCAGCCGCGGCCTTCGTAAATCTCCATCGCCATGGCGCGGGAAACCACGTCGCGCGAAGCCAAATCTTTCACAGTGGGAGCATAGCGTTCCATAAAGCGTTCGCCCTGCGCGTTCAACAGGATGCCGCCTTCGCCGCGCACGCCTTCGGTAATCAGCACGCCTGCACCTGCCACGCCGGTTGGGTGGAATTGCCAGAACTCCATGTCTTCCAACGGAATGCCGGCACGGGCGCAAATGCCCAAACCGTCGCCGGTGTTCATAAAGGCATTGGTGGAGGAGGCGTAAATACGGCCTGCGCCGCCGGTGGCAAACAAAACGGCTTTGGCGTGGAAAATGTACACTTCGCCGGTTTCCATTTCCATGGCGGTAACGCCGACAACGTCGCCGTTTTCGTTGCGAATCAAATCCAGTGCAGTCCATTCAACGAAAAATTGCGTGTTGGCACGGACGTTTTGTTGGTAGAGCGTGTGCAGCATGGCGTGGCCGGTACGGTCGGCAACGGCACAGGCGCGTTCCACAGCGCGTTTGCCGTGTTCTGCGGTGTGGCCGCCGAACGGGCGTTGGTAAATTTTGCCGCTTTCCACGCGGTCGAACGGCATACCCATGTGCTCCAATTCAACCACGGCTTCAACGGCGTTGCTGGTCATGAATTCGATGGCGTCTTGGTCGCCCAGCCAGTCCGAACCTTTCACGGTGTCGTACATGTGCCATTCCCAGTTGTCGTCCTGCACGTTGCCCAGCGATGCGGAGATGCCGCCTTGCGCCGCTACGGTATGCGAACGAGTGGGGAATACTTTGGATAATACGGCGGTGTTGACGCCGGCTTTGGATAATTGCAAGGCGGCGCGCAAGCCTGCGCCGCCCGCGCCGACGACTACGGCATCGAATTTACGGATAGGATAAGTCATAGTGGATTAGCCCCAGATAGCAAAGAATGAGTAGATGGTGCAGCCGATCAGCCAAGTGACGGTGGCGCATTGCAGGAATAAGCGTAGATAGAAGGGCTTGATGTAGTCCATCCACAAATCGCGTACGCCAACCCATGCGTGTAAAAACAGTGCAAGGAAGGTAACCTGGGTAAAGACTTTCACCCATACTTTGCCGAAGAATGCCTGCCATTCGGTGTAATCGTCCGCGCCGATGAGGCCGAGCAGGAAGAAGAAAAAGAATACAGTATAAAGCAACATGATAACGGCGGTGGCCCGTTGCATTGCCCAATCGCGCACGCCGTAATGTGCGCCTGCCAGTTTACGTTTTACCATAATGCAATCCCCAGGATAAATGCTGTTGCAGGTGCGCCGTACAGAACCCATTTGGCCGTTTTGCGTGCAGGCTGCAATTCCACGCCGATATGTGCGTCAATCAGCAAAAAGCGGATGCCGGCGAACAAATGGTGGATGAACAACCACAATACGCCGATTAAAATCAGCTTCATGAACCAGTTGTCGGCCCAGGCTTTGTATTCGGCAAATGCCTGGCCGCTGCTTAAAGAGCCTGCCAGCAACGACAGTAATACAGGCAGCAGCAGGAACAGCATCACGCCGGAAGCGCGGTGCAGGATAGACACGATGCCGGGAATGGGCAGGTGTCTGATAATGGTCGGCATGTCCAGATATACAGGTCTTTTTTTTGTCTGCATTACCAGTTCCTCTTGTCAATCAAATAAACTCAAAACTCAAAAAAGCGCAGGTTAAGCCCAAAACGCCCTTAACCTACACAAGCAATAATTTACCGCGTTTATCACTTTTTGAACAGCATTATTTGCAGGATATTTTATGTAATTTAGCAACATAATTTGGTTTTCCGGCTTCTGACGGGTTGTTTGTATCGGATTGGGGCGGGAATCGGGCAAATAAACATTGATATTGGTCAAAAAATGCGGAGGGCATTGCGTGATTTTCGGCGTTTATGATTGAGATGGCTTTTGTTTGTGTTAAAAATAGTTAAGCATAAATGCCGCTTTGATTTTATTTCAAAAAAAGCAGCCTGCACTCGTTTTTTCGGAGTGCAGGCTGCTTTTTTGTGCGAACAATGGAATTTAGCGGCGCGGGCCGATCATGCGGTTGATGATTTTTTCGCCACGCAGCTGGTGGATAACGGCCATGACGATGTGCCCAGCCGCCAGGAAGAACAGCAAAAAGGCCAGTTTGCCGTGCGCCGCGTTGCCTAAGTCCACCATCCATTCGATTTTTTCGGGCGAGCCGGTCATCACTTCAATGCCGAATACGTTGAGCGGTCCGCGGGCTGCGCCGTATTGGCGGATGAGGCCGATGAAGGGCACGGCAATCATCAGCAGGTACAGGGCGGCGTGCCCCAGTTTGACGACGGGCGCGCTGAGCGGGCGGCGGGACGCATTAATGGCAGACCAAACTACGCGCAGCACAATCAGCACGGCCAAAACGGTGCCGACCGATTTGTGGTAGCCCATCAGGCTGAAATAATCTTCGTTGATGTTCCACATGATGGCGGTGAACAGCATGAAGGCGAAGGCGGCAGCCATGAACCAGTGCAGCAGGCGGGAAATGGTGCCGTAATATTGAGGAGTGTCTTGCATAAGTGTTCCTTAATGGTTATGTGTTATATTCAAGCGGCGCATTATAAGGGAAATTTTGCACTCGGCGTGCCGTTTGGCTTTTTTTTGCGCGAAAAAACAGTTTTGCTTTTCAGGAAAACACGGCGGGCAATCAATAAAAGGCTTGCTAATTTTCAGGCGCTTGCTATAATGAGTCACTTCAACGGCGGGTCGCCTTGCATGGTGATTTTCAGCAACGGGTCAGGGACGGGAGTCAGCAGCCCACTGGAAAAAGTCAGTGCCAAGGGTTCGGCTCGCCTCCTTATTCAATCCCGTTGCTTTGGCAGCGGGGTTTTTGTTTGTGCAGGCTGCTTTCGGAAGGGGCAAAAGCAGCCTGCACTTTCTAAACCTTATTGTTTTCGCTACAATTTTGCGGTTTTGAAGAAGGCAATCGGGTGCAGGCTGCTTTTTGGGGGCGCGGCGGCCGTAAAGTGGGTATGGCGGCGCAACGCCATGAAAACCTTTTTTGAATAATGATGAATGATATTTTGGAAAGATGATGCAGACATTATCGCTGGCGGTGGTGGGGCATACCAACACGGGCAAAACTTCGTTAATGCGCACGCTGCTGCGCGACAGCCGCTTCGGGGAAGTGCAAAATGCGGCGGCGACCACGCGGCATGTGGCGCAGGCTGCTTTGGGCGACGGCGTGGAGACGTGGCTGTATCTGCACGATACCCCGGGCTTGGAAGATGCGGGCGGCGTGCTGGATTGGCTGGAGGAAAACACTTCGCCGCAGCACGAGGGCATTGAGCGGCTGCAACAGTTTTTGGACAGTGCGGCCACGCAAAACGAATGGGCGCAGGAGGCGAAGGTGCTGCGGCAGGTGTTGGCCAGCGATGCGGCTTTGTATGTGGTGGACGCGCGCGAAGACGTGTTGCCCAAATATAAAGACGAATTGACGGTGTTGTCGTGGTGCGCGAAGCCGGTGATGCCGGTGTTTAACTTTATCCACGGGCAGAACATGGACGAATGGCAGACGCTTTTGGCGCGCCGCAGCCTGCATGTCAGCAGCCGCTTCGATACGGTGGCGTTTGATTTTTCGGGCGAAATGGTGTTATGGCAGCAGTTGGCCACGTTGCTCGGCCAGCCGCCGGCGTTGTCGGCGCTCACGGCGTTCCGCGAGCAGGAATGGCGGCAGTTGGAACAGCAGGCGTATGCATTGGTGGCGCAGTTTTTGTTGGACGCGGCAGCCTGCGTGCGCCAGTTTGAAGACAAGAGCCGTTCGCAGGCGGTGCTGGAAGAAATGCAGGCGGCTGTGGCGGCACACGAAAGCAGCCTGCACCAGCAACTCTTTGCGCTGTACCGGTTTTATTATTCGGATGCGGACATTCAAGGGCAGCAGGTGTTGCGCGCCTTCCGCCAAAACCCGTTCGATGCCGAGCTGCTGAAAGATTACGGCATCCGCACGGGCAAAGCGGCGGCAACAGGCGCATTGCTGGGCTTGGGTGTGGACGCGCTCACGCTGGGCACGTCGCTCGGACTGGGCGCGACCATCGGCGGCGTGCTGGGCGGATTGGCGGGCAACTGGCAGGTCTTGTACGACAAAATACAGGGCATTGAAACGCTGATGATTGACAATGCCACGCTCACTCTGCTGGCAGCGCGCAGCCTGCATTTGCTGCAAACGCTGAAATCGCGCGGACATGCCGCCACCAATTCCGTGGTGTTGCAGGACAAGGTGGCCCTACCGTGGAAGGCGGATGCATTGCCCAAAGTGTTGCAGCAGGCGCGGTTGCAGCCGAAATGGTCGGCGCTCAATCCGGCGTACGAACCGCAGTCGCGCAAACGGCAGGAAGCGGTGGAGGCATTGGCGGCGTGTTTGGCGGAACAGGCATAGGGTGCAGGCTGCTTTTTTGGTAAAACCCATACGCCTGTTTACACAAGATTAACGGTTTTTGTTGCAGGGCAAAGCTACAATCCCAGTTCCCCTTCCAACACAAACACGGAGTCAGTCCATGAAAAAAAGCATTATTGCAACGCTGGTTTTGTCGTTGTCGGTGGCCGCAGTGCCCGCCCATGCGAAGGGCGGCTACATCGGCGGGCAGCGCGCGGCGGCCATTGCCAAGGCCAAAGTGGGCGGCGGTAAAATCGATGATATTGATTTGGAACACAGCCGCCGTTACGGCGCGTATTACGAAGTGGACGTGGACAACTGCCGCGGCGAATACGAAGTGCGCGTGCAGGCAACCACCGGCCACGTGCTTTCGGTGCGCCGCACGGGCAACAGCGACGATTGCCACCGCCCTTCGCGTCGTGGTCACCGTTCCGGCCATTATCACGATTATGACGATGACGATCATGACGACGATTGATGTGCAGGCTGCTTTTTTTGCAGCGGCCGCATAGCCAATCAGATACAATCCGCGTATTGCCAATGGTGCGATACGCGGTTTTTTGCGGCCGCCCCATCGTGCGGCGTGAACAGGAACTGGTATTCGGTATCGGCATTAAGGAAGGGCTATGGAATTTGTGATTCGTGCGGACGCATCGGTACACATCGGCAGCGGGCATGTGATGCGCTGCATAACGCTGGCACATGCGCTGCAACGGCGGGGGCACCGCAGTACGTTCGTCATGCGCGCGCACGATGGGCATTTGGCGGATTTCGTGCGCGCGCAGGGATTCGATTGCGTGCTGCTGCCGCATCACCCGGACACGGAGCAAGAAGCGGCAGGCGAACCGCGTTTGGTGCACAGCGCATGGCTCGGCTGCACGCAGGCGCAGGACGTGGCCGACTGTTTGCCGCACATCCGCGCCTTGTCGCCCGATTGGATTATTTGCGACCATTACGCGCTGTCCGATATTTGGCAGCGGGCGGTGCGCGCCGTGTGCGGCAGCAACATCATGGTGCTGGACGATTTGCACGACCGCACGCACGATGCCGATGTGCTGCTCGACCAGAACTACGGCCACACCGCCGCCGATTATGCAGGCTGCCTGCCGCCGGATTGCCATGTGCTGGCCGGCACGCAATATGCTTTGTTGCGCGAAGAATTTGCCCGATGGCGCGCCGCCGCATTGAACAAGCCGCAGAAGAGTGCAGGCTGCCTGCAAAACGTGTTGGTGAACCTAGGCGGCGTGGACAAAGACAACCACACGCTCGCGCTGTTGCAGCGGCTGGCGGAAAGCAGCCTGCACCCTTGGGCGGTGACCGTGGTGATGGGCAACACCGCGCCGCACACCGACAGCATCCGCACCTTCGCACAACACGCCCCGTTTGATTGCCGCGTGCTGGTGGGCACGTCCAACATGGCCGAACTGATGGCGGAGGCCGATTGGGCGGTGGGCGCGGCGGGCGGCACTTCATGGGAACGCTGCGCCTTGGGTTTGCCCACGCTGCTGCTGGTCATTGCCGACAATCAGCGCAGCATTGCCGAACAGCTGCAAGCGGCAGGCGCGGCACGGTTTTTGCCGATAGAACGGCTGCACGGAGACGAATGGCGGCAGGCACTCGACTGGTTCGGGCAGCCTGCACACCGCGCGCAGATGGCGGAAAGGGCCGCCGCCTTGTGCGACGGATTGGGCGCGGCCCGCGTGGCGGATTATTTGTCTGCCTATCCGAATGCAGGCTGCATTGCCCCCGCCACTGCCGAAGATTGCCGTCTCTTATACGAATGGCGCAACCATGCCGACATCCGCCGCTTCATGTTCAACCCGCAGCCCTTGGTGTGGGCGGAACACGCCGCATGGTTCGCACGGCAGTTGGACAATCCCGATTTCAAAATGCTCGTGTACCACGAAAACGGCCGCCCCAAAGGCTATGTCAGCTTCAAAAAGCAGCCTGCACCTGCCGATACATGGGAATGGGGCTTTTATGCCGCACCGGACGCCGAACGCGGCACCGGTTCGCGCATGGGGCGGCAGGCGTTGGCATGGGCGTTTGAACATTTGGGCGCGCGGCAGATTGTTGGTCGCGTATTGCCGCACAATGCCGCTAGCCTGAAAATGCACGAGAAACTGGGCTTCGTGCGGCAGGCGGGGCAGGGCGGTTCTATTGAGTTTGTGCTGCAAAAGGTGCAGGCTGCCCGCCATGCGGAATCCCAAAGTTAATTCCGATTCCCCGTGTGAAGCCCATCACACGCCATCAATCATCACCAGCGCCTTGCGGCAGCGGCGCCACGTCATTGGAAAAGCAGCCTGCACTTAACATTTCAAAGTGCAGGCTGCTTTGTATAGTGAATTAAAATCGCAATGATACGGCGTTGGCTCGCCTTGACGTACTACCTGTACGCCTTGCGGCTCTCCGCCTTGTCTCATTTTTATTTTAATCCACTATATTATCTCTATCCCTAAAACGTTCAGCGTTCGCCCAAACGCTTGTCTGGACGAATCATCAGAAACAGCAGCAGCGACGTGACCGCGCCCAGCGTGTCGGCCAGCATATCTTTTTGCGCGTCCCACACATCGCCCTGCGAGCCGAGGAATTCCACGCCCGCATCGCCGCCTTCAATCACGGCATACTGCCATTCGATAATTTCATAGGCCGCCGCCACGCTCATAATGAAAAACAGCCCGAAAAACAGGGCAATGCCCAAGGTTGCCTTGCGTTTGCGCAGCAGCCATTCCGCCATCGGATAGGCGTAAAAACCGATGATGTAATGCCCGACACGGTCGAAATGGTTGCGCCCTTCGCCCAAGAGTGGCGAGAGCAATCGGTTGCCCCAGTCGAACGGCACGGCGGCAAAGGTGTATTTCGCGCCGACGGTGTGCATGAACAGCCACAGGCTCATCAGCACATAGGCGGTGTTGCTGAATTTGAAGCGCGGATAAGTGAGGAGCAGCGCGGTGAATACGATGAGCAGCGGCGTGGCTTCCGCCCACCAAACGGTACGGTCGGCAGGGGCAATGCCGGCCCACAGCGACAGGACGATGAAAATGAGGGCGAGGATAAGGGGGATGAGGTGTTTTTGCATGATGGGCCAAAAATGTAATGATTCGGGCACAGGTATATTTGGGTAAACAGCAATCTAACCTTGCCAAAAAAAAGCGCGTATTTTAACAGTAAAAACCGATACAGAATATTTTGTAAAAACGAAAGTCGCCTGTACTTTGCTTCATTGTGTTTTTACAGACTAAAGAGCAGGCTGCTTGTGCATTGGTAGATGTGCATTGGTAGAAAGGTATTGCACAAATAGGTGTGTTGGGTAGAAAATGAAAAGACGATGTGTTAGCGATAAAAAAGCAGCCTGCACCTTGATAGCCACATTTAATTGCCCGTTTTCAACCCGTCGCGCAATAACACAATAATAGGCATATAATCCAAACGTCATTCTAATAAACATCTACTCTATGAGGAGCATCATTAAAATGAAATCGAAAAAAATCTTCCCACGTATTGGCAGCCTGCTTTTGGGCGTGGCTTGCGGCGGACTTTTGCTGACTTTGGGATTGCCGTCTTTCAAAAGTGTGCAGGCGGAAACGGTGGCGGCGCAAATCGGCAAACTGCATGATGCGAACCAACGGCCTGCTGCCGAGCGTCTGCACGACGGCAAACCCACGCTGGTGAAATTTTGGGCAAGTTGGTGCCCGTTGTGTTTGTCCGAACTCGGCCGCACGGAGCAATGGACGCAGGACAAGCGATTCCAGTCGGCCAACCTGATTACCATCGCTTCACCGGGCTATCTGCATGAAAAACCGGAGGCCGAGTTCCGCCAATGGTTTGCCGGTACGGAATATCGGAAACTGCCGGTTTATACCGATGCGGGCGGTCAAATTGCCAAAAGTTTGAATATCGGTGTTTATCCGTCTTGGGCGTTGCTGGGCAAAGATGGCAACGTGGAACGCATTGTGAAAGGCAGCCTGAACGAGGCGCAGGCACTGGCGCTGCTGCAAAATCCGAACGCCGATTTAGGCAGCCTGCAAACACCGTTTTACCGACCCACTGCCAATAAGGACACTGCAACCATGAACTTGCGAACCATTTATCTTGCCGGCGGCTGCTTCTGGGGCTTGGAAGCCTATTTCCAACGTATTGACGGCGTTGTCGACGCCGTTTCGGGCTATGCCAACGGCAAAACCGCGCATCCGAGCTACGAAGAAGTGATACAGGGCAGCGGACACGCCGAAACGGTGAAAGTGACCTACGATGCCGACAAATTAAGCCTGAACGACATCCTGCAATATTATTTCCGCGTGGTGGACCCGACCAGCCTGAACCAACAGGGCAACGACAGGGGCGAACAATACCGCAGCGGCGTGTATTACACCGACCCGGCCGAAAAAGCCGTGGTGGCGGAAGCGATTGCGCGCGAGCAGCAAAAATACAGCCGTCCGATTGTGGTGGAAAACCGCCCGCTGGACAGTTTTTATGAAGCGGAAGAGTATCATCAGGATTATTTGATTAAAAACCCGAACGGCTACTGCCATATCGACATCCGCAAGGCAGACGAACCGCTGCCGGGTAAAACACCCGCCGCACCGCAAAAAGGTTTCGATGCCGCCACTTGGCGCAAACCGAGCGATGCAGAATTGCGCCGCACCTTAACGCGCGAGCAATACGAAGTCACCCAAAACGCCGCCACGGAATACGCGTTCAGCCACGAATACGACCATCTGTTCCAACCGGGTTTGTATGTCGATATCGTCAGCGGCGAACCCCTGTTTTCTTCCGCCGACAAATTCCAATCGGGCTGCGGCTGGCCGAGCTTCACCAAGCCGATAACGCCGCAATCTGTGACCGAGCATGAAGACAACAGCTACAATATGAAGCGTACCGAAGTCCGCAGCCGCGCCGCCAATTCGCATTTGGGGCACGTATTCCCCGATGGGCCGAAAGACCGCGGCGGCCTGCGTTACTGCATTAACGGCGCCAGCCTGAAATTCATTCCGTTAGAGCAAATGGATGCGGCAGGGTATGGCGAATGGAAAGACAAGGTGCGCTAAAAAGCAGCCTGCACCCCAACAGTGATGGATATTGAAGGACAAATCATGAAAAAACTCCTGCTCCCCGCCGCCGTGATTGCCGCATTGGCCGCCGGCGCCGCCACCTATTTCCGCCACCAGAACGGCAACACGCTGCCCGACAATATCGCCGTATCCAACGGGCGCTTGGAGTTGGAGCGCTACGATGTGGCCAGCCTGTATGCGGGCCGCGTGCAGAACGTGCTGGTGGACGAGGGCAGCGAAGTGAAGGCGGGCGACGTGCTGGCCGAATTGTCGTCCGACATTGCTTCGAGCAAGGTGGAAGAGGCGATGGCGGGCGAATCGGCGGCGCGTGAAACCGTGTTACGCGCGCAGGCTGCCGTGCGTCAGGCGCAGGAAGCCGTGGCGCGTGCCGATGCCCAGATTGCCGCGCAGCAACAGCAGCAGAAAGTGGCGCAGATGGAATTGGACAACGCAGGCAGGCTGCAGAGCGAAGATTTGGTGTCGCCTGCCGAAACCCAGCGGCGGCGTTCGCAACGGGACGGCGCGGCGGCCGGGGTGAAAGCGGCGCAGGCGGCAAAATCGGAGGCGCTGGCCATGGTGCGGCAGGCGCAGGCCGCAGTGGCGGAAGCGCAAGCGGGTGTGGCGGCACGGCAGGCGCAGGTGAAAACCGCCGAATCCGCCCAAAGCGACATGAAAATCACCAGCCCGAAAGACGGACGCGTGGAATACCGCATTGCCGAAACGGGCAGCGTGATTGCCGCAGGCAGCAAGGTCATCAGCCTGATTGACCCGTCCGATGCCAGCATGAACATCTTCCTGCCCAACGCGCAGGCGGCCGTGCTGAAAGTGGGCGACGAAGCGCGGATTGTGCTGGACGGGCTGGATGCCGTGTTCCCCGCCAAAATCAGCTTCATCGCCACCAATGCGCAGTTCACGCCCAAAGCGGTGGAAACCGCCAACGAACGCGCCAAGCTCATGTTCAAAGTGAAGCTGAAAATCCCGGCCGACATCGCCCTGAAATACAACCGCCTGCTCAAAGGTGGCATGACCGGCAACGGCTACGTCCGCACCAATACGCAAAGCGGCTGGCCGGCAGAACTGGCAGTGAAGCTGCCGCAGTGAAAGAATAGGGTGCAGGCTGCTTTTCGGCTTTGGCAAATGGGGTTTCAGGCAGCCTGCACATACTGCACATCCGATTAAAGCTGTTGCCCAATGGAAAAACTCGCATACGCCCTGGTCTTTATTGCCCTGATGTTTGCCGTGCTCAATATCCTGACGAATCAGGACAAGGATGAGCCGCCGCCGAGAACACCGCGCAGGAAAAAGCCGCGCCCAGCCGAACCACACCCCACCGAGCCGCCAGCCGAAACGGGCGGCATCAACACCGGCAGCAAAAGCATGGCAGAGAAAAAGGGCGATGTGGGCGAGCAGATTGTCAAAGTTGCCGTGTTGAACAAGCTGGATGCCGCGCAATACCGCCATTTTTCCAATCTGATTATCCCTGCGCCCAACGGCACGACGCAGATTGACAATATTGTCGTTTCCCCTTTCGGTGTGTTCGTGATTGAGGCCAAATATTTTCAGGGCTGGATTTTCGGCGGCGCGAAACAGGAAAAATGGATGCACACCTTGTCGCGTTTTGAAAAATATGCCTTTCCCAACCCCATACGCCAAAATTACGGGCATATCAAAGCCTTGTCGCGGCTTTTAAGGCAGCCTGAAAACCGTTTCCATTCCGTTGTCGTGTTTGCGCACCGCAACTGCCAGCTGAAAACCGAATTGCCCGCCAATGTGTGCTTGCAGCATAATTTCATTGAATATATACAGAGTTTTACTAAAAACATTGTCGATGATGCGGCACTTGCCCGCATCCATTCCGTTTTGCAGCAGCCCGAATGGCAGGCAACGGAAGACAAGAAAGCCGCGCATGTCGAAAGGCTGAAAGCTATCCAAAGGTTGAATTAGTACAGGCTGCTTTTGAAGTGCCGATTTTAATCCGCTATAACGTGCAGGCTGCTTTTCCTCCAAATTTCCCATCTTCCAACCGATTCCAAACATTATGAACACCGTCTCCATCCGAAACCTATCCCACCGCTACGGCAAAGTCCGCGCGCTGGATGACGTGTCGCTGGACATTCCAAACGGCGCGGCGGTCGGGCTGATTGGTCCGGACGGCGTGGGCAAATCCACGCTGCTCTCGCTGATGGCGGGCGTGCGCATTATCCAAACGGGCAGCGTGTCCGTGCTGGGCGGCGACATGGCGCAAAAGCGCGTCCGGCGCGAACTGTCGCACCGCATTGCCTATATGCCGCAGGGCTTGGGCAAAAACCTGTATCCCACGCTGACCGTGCGGGAAAACATCGACTTTCACGCGCGGCTGTTCGGGCTTTCCGCCGCCGAACGCAAAACGCGCATTGCACGGCTGCTGGAAGCCACGGGGCTCGCGCCTTTTCCAGACCGCGCCGCAGGGAAGCTTTCGGGCGGCATGAAGCAGAAATTGAGCCTGTGCTGCGCGCTGGTGCACAGCCCCGATTTGCTGATTCTGGACGAGCCCACCACCGGCGTGGACCCGCTGTCGCGCCGCCAGTTTTGGAAGCTGGTGGACGATTTGCAGCACGAACATAGCGGCATGACCGTGATTGTCGCCACCGCCTATATTGACGAAGCCGAACAGTTTCCGCACCTGCTGGCAATGGACGACGGGCGGCTGCTCGCCAATGCCCCCACGCGCGAAGTGATGGCGCAGCACGGCGGAAAAACGCTGGAAGAAACCTATATCCGCCTGCTGCCCGAAGAAAAACGCCAAGGCGCGGGCGGTCTGGACATCACGCCCTTCGTGCCAGACCCCGATTCGCCGCCCGCCATTGAAGCGCACGGGCTCACCAAACGCTTCGGCAGCTTCACCGCCGTGGACCATGTCAGCTTCACCATTCCCAAAGGCGAAATCTTCGGTTTTTTGGGCAGCAACGGCTGCGGCAAATCCACCACCATGAAAATGCTGACCGGCCTTTTGGATGCCACCGAAGGCAGCGCGGAACTGTTAGGGCAGCCTGTGGACGCGGGCGGCATGGCGGTGAAAATGCGCGTGGGCTATATGTCGCAGGCGTTTTCGCTGTATGAAGAACTGAGCGTGCGGCAGAACCTGATGCTGCACGCCAAGCTCTACCGCATGGGCGGCAAAAGCGCAGAAGCCGTGCAGAACGCCTTGCAGCAGTTTGACTTGGCCGATGTGGCCGACACCGCGCCCGCCGCTCTGCCGCTCGGCATCCGCCAACGCCTGCAACTGGCCGCCGCCTGCCTGCATTCGCCCGAAGTGCTGATTTTGGACGAGCCGACATCGGGCGTGGACCCTGCCGCGCGCGATATGTTCTGGCGCACGCTGTTGCAACTGTCGCGCCGCGACCGCATCACCATTTTCGTGTCCACCCACTTTATGAACGAAGTGGAACGCTGCGACCGAATCAGCCTGATGCACCAAGGCCGCGTGCTGGCCGTCGGCACGCCCGCCGAACTGGTTGCCCGCAGCGGAAGGCCGAATATGGAAGAAGCGTTTATCCATTATTTGGAAGAAGACGCGAAAACCACAGGCGCGGCGGTTTGAAGCGCAGACATGGCGGCGCAATGCCGCGAATATTTTGAACATGGTCAGAAAAGGCAAGGAAGACATGACATCTGTACGCAAAAGCAGCCTGCACCGTGGCGAATGGCCGGATAAACCCATGAAACCGGTCAGCGATGCAGTTCGGATTGTATGGTTTTTGCTTACCGTGCCGTTTGTTTTGCTTTCTTTTGAGATAGTGGTTGCATTGGCGTATATGCTGGTCAATGTGAAATCGCATACATATATCGAAGTGATGGTTATTCTACTGGCAATGCCGCTGATGGTGTGTGTGCCGCTGTCGTTTGCTGCCATTGCCTTTTTCCCATCCGAACGGATACAGTGGCCGGATAAATGGATGAAGTATTGGTATGGCGGTTGGATATGCATTCTGTTGGCTTGTGTCATCTTGCTGATGCTGTATCCGGATATATTATATGGAGAAGATGTTTTTTAAATGACGGTTTTTTGTCGGCTGAAAACAACATGCAGGCTGCTTTCAGCACCCCATCAAAAGCAGCCTGCACATCAACAAAGGAGATTGTATGACGCACGATACGGATTCGCTGAAATATTGGTTCGCCACCGTGCTCACGTTTGCCCGCCGCGAAACCGCCGAACTCCTGCGCGACAAAATCCGCCTGTTTTTTGCCGTGATGGGCCCGATTCTGATTATGGGCGCCGTGTCTTGGGGGGTTTCGTTTGACGTGCAGAACCTGAAATACGCCGTGTACGACCGCGACCAATCCGTGCAAAGCCGCGCGTTCACCGAATATTTTTCCGGCTCGCGCTATTTCATCGAGCAGCCGCCCGTCGAACGCGAAGCCGACATCAAAACCGTGCTGCAAAACGGCACGGCGGTGCTGGTGATCGACATTCCCCCAGGCTTCGGCCGCGCATTGGAACGCCGCGAAAAACCCGAAATCGGCTTTTATATCGACGGTGCCACGCCGTTCAACGCCACCAATATCCGCGGCTATGTGCAAAGCCTGGTGTATGCCTATTCGCTGGACTATATCCGCGCCACCGGTACGTCCGCCGATTTGCGCGCGCCCGCCGAAGTCGTGCCCAGATTTTTGTATAACCAAGATTTCAACAGCATCAATTCGATTTCGCCCGGCGTGCTGATGATGGCGCTGATGATGATTCCCGCCATGATGGCGGCGGTGGGCGTGGTGCGTGAAAAAGAAATCGGCTCGATTGCCAATTTTTACGCCTCGCCCGCCAGCGCCGCGCAATACCTGATTGGCAAACAGCTGCCGTATATCGCCGTGGGCGCGGTGAATTTTGCCGTAATGCTGCTGATGATGCTGCTTTGGTTCGGCGTGCCGCTGAAAGGCTCGCTGTGGGCATTGTTTCTCGGCACCATGCTGCTGGTGTGGGCTTCGACCTCGCTGGGGCTGGTGATTTCCTGCTTTGTGCGCTCGCAGCTGGCCGCCATTTTCGCCACCGCCATTATTTCCATGATTCCCGCCATGAACTATTCGGGCTTTCTGTATCCGCTTGCGTCCATGGAAGGCAGCGGCCGCATCATCGGGCAGATATTTCCGGCGTATTGGTATTTGAACATTACGCTGGGCACGTTTGCCCGCGGCCTGAACACGCGTGATTTGCTGACCGAATATGCCGCCATTTCGCTGTTTGCCATCGTCACCACCTTTTTGGCGTGCCTGCTGCTGAAAAAGCAGGAAAAATAAAGTGCAGGCTGCTTTTTACCGCTTGAACCGATGAAAAGCAGCCTGCACCCTGAACGAATGGAGCTGCCCATCATGCAGATGCTCAAAAATATCTACCATCTCACGCGCAAAGAATTCCGCAGCGTGTTTTCTGACCCCGTGCTGATTATCCTGATTGTCTATATTTTCACCATGCCGGTGTACGATATGTCGCGGATGTCCACCGATGTGAAACACGCTGCCGTTGCCGTGATCGACCACGACCAATCCGTGCTGTCCTTCCGCATCCGCGACGCACTGCAAGCACCGTTTTTCCAAGCCCCCAAAGCCATCGATCCGCACGATACCGATGCGCTGATGAACAAAGGCGAATTCACCTTCGTCATCGAAATCCCGCCGAATTTCCAGCGCGACGTACAGACCGGCCGGCATCCGCAAATCCAACTGCTGATTGATGCCACGTCCATGACGCAGGCAGGCTTGGGCTCGTCCTACATCAACCAAATCGCCGGCCGCGAAATCAACGATTTTGCCGGTATCGAGCTGCCCGAAGTTATCAAGCCCGTGGTGCACGCCGAATTCAATCCGAACACCGAAAGCTCGTGGTTCATGCCCACGTCGCAAATCGGCACGATGGCGTTTCTGCTGCTGATGCTGCTGGCGGGCGCGGCGGTGATTCGGGAGCGCGAACGCGGCACGATTGAGCATTTGCTGGTGATGCCCGTTACTGCGCCCGAGTTGATGATGAGCAAAATCTTGGCCAATGGCGTGGTCATCATGATTTCGGCCATGCTGTCGCTGTGGTTTGTCGTCCACCTGTCCATCGGCGTGCCGCTGAACGGTTCGCTGCTGCTGTATGCCGTCGGGCTGGCGGTGTTTTTGTTCGCCGTGTCGTCACTGGGCATTATGATTGCCACACTGGCCCCGACCATGGCGCAGTTCGGCATGCTCGTGCTGCCGGTGTATATCGTCATCAACCTGTTTGCCGGCGGTTCGTCGCCGCGCGTCAATATGCCGCAGGTGGCGCAGGACATCAGCGAATATTGGCCGCTGACGCAGTTTATGAAGTTTGCGCAGAACATTTTGTTTCGCGGCGCGGGCTTGGAAATCGTTTGGCCGCAAATGCTCGCCATGCTGTTGTTGGGATTGCTGCTGCTGGGCTTGGCGCTCTTGCGTTTCCGCAAAATGTTGGAACAGCAGGGATAAAAAGCAGCCTGCACTCCGGCACGGCAGAAATCGGGCGGTTTTCATGGCGTTGCGCCGCCATACCCACGCCTTCCGCCCCATGGTTCACCGCCCGAACAAACACCGTTTTGCCCGTCTGTTAAGTGCAGGCTGCTTTGAACGCGCTAAAAAAGCAGCCTGCACCCAATAAAATCAATCAGATACCTATTCACCGAAAAGGAAGCCCCATGCGCACTATCCGCCACACCGCCGTGATGACCGCCGTTTTGCTGCTGGCCGCCTGCCAAAGCACCACCGTGCAGACCGAAAGCCGTATCACCCTGCCTGCCGCTTTCAGCCAAGCCCAAGCCGCCGGCGAAACGCAGAATCTTGCCCGCTGGTGGCAGAATTGGCGCGACCCCGTGTTAAGCGCCCTGATTGAACAAGGCCTGGCGAATGGCTACGACATTCAAATCGCCCAAAGCCGCCTGGCCGAAGCGCGCGCCCAAGCCAATCTGGCCCGCGCCGATTTGGGGCCGACGGTCGGAGCGTCGGGTAAAGCCACGCACAGCCGCAGCAGCATGGACAATCCGTTGCCCGAACGCGCCCGTGCCGCATTGTCGGGGCTGCCCGGCGGCGGCAGGCTGGGCGAAGAGCATTTGAACAGCCACGGCAATATGTTCACCGGCGCGCTGTCCGCATCGTGGGAAGCCGATATTTTCGGGCGCAAACGTAGCGATGCCGATGCCGCCAAAGCCGCCGCACTCGGAGTGCAGGAGCAATATTACGGCGCACAAATGCTGCTGGCCGCCGACATTGCCGAGCATTATTTCCAAGCGCGCGCCATGCAGGCACAGCAACGCGCCACCGCGCAGGCCATTGCCGCGCTGGAACGGCTGGCGCGTTATGTGGACGGACGCTTCCGCGCAGGACACGTGACGGCGTATGAAAAAGGCGAAGTGCAAAGCCGCCTTTCGGCCATGCGCGGCAAACAAAGCACCGAACGCGCTCAGGAAGAACGGCACATCCGCGCCATCGCCGTGTTAATCGGGCAGCCGCCGCAAACATTCCGTTTGGCCGACAGCACGGCCGACGTATTGGCACATCCGCCTGCCGCACCGCAGGGCGAAACGCCGCAAAGCATGATTGAACGCCGCCCCGACCTGCGTGCGCGTGCCGCCCAAATTCAAGCGCGGGCGGCACAGGTGGCCAGCGCCAAAGCCGATTTGCTGCCGCGTTTCAGCATCAACTTTCTGGGGCAGGGCGGCCGCATCGAATTGAGCGGCGACGAATCGCTGAAAGGCTGGTCGAACTTGTTCAGCGTGGGCATTTCCGTGCCGCTGTTCACTAATGGCCGTATCCGTGCCAATATTGCCGCCGCCGATGCACGCCTGCAAACCGCGTTGCTGGAATATGACCGCGCGTTGCTGCAAGCCTTGGCCGATACCGACAACGCCTACCAATTCCAAGCGGCTTTGGCACGGCAAAACGCCTTGTTGCAGGCGGCGCAGCGGCAAACCGCCAAGCAGGCCGAAGACGCGCAAAAACTGTTCCGTTACGGCAACAAAACGCTGGACAACGCTTTGACCGCGCAGATTGCCGATGCGCAGGCGCAAGAACAGCTCACCCAATCGCGGCTTGCCCGCGCGCAGGCATTGGTCGGCCTGTATAAGGCGCTGGGCGGCGGCTGGATGGCGCAATAGCACGGTTTGGTTGGACGCAAAAAGCAGCCTGCATACCCAATATCAAAGTGCAGGCTGCTTTTGTATTGTCCGAAACATCCTGCAAAAACAACGGCGGCAAATAGCGATAAAAAAGCAGCCTGCACCTCCGTTGGGAAAAGTGCAGGCTGCTTTTTTGCCTATTTGGCAATCACGGCCATTCAATCAGCAAAGCGCGGTGGTCGGAGTGTGCCCAGGGCAGGGCGTGTATGCGGGTGCCGGATTTGCCGCGCGTGAGGACGTGGTCGATGTTCAGGCCGAAGGGCAGCCAGGTGGGCAGGTAGTTCGGCGTGTGCGGGCGGATATTGGCGCTGTGCGTGAATTGGCGGAACACGGGCGAGAAGGGGCTGCTGTTCAAATCGCCCATCACCAACACGGTTTTGGCGGCGGCGATTTTCCGTGCCGCCTGCTGTAAATAGGCCTGCCGTTCTGCGGCCAGTTCCGCGTTGATGGGTGGTGGCGGGTGCAGGGCGAACAGGCTGCTGCCGTCCAGTTCGGCTTCAATGAAGGGGAAGGGTTCGCCCGCATCCGTTTCCGCCATGACGATGCGGCAATTTTGCAGCGGCCGCCTGCTCCAAAGTGCCAATGCAAACGGGCTGTTGTCGCGGTGTTCACAGCCGTGCGGATAGGCTTGGCGCAGCGTTTGCCAGCCTGCATCGTCCAAATCGATTTCGGCCATGGCGACGACATCGGGCGCGGCGGTCAAAATGGCGGCGCTTTCCTGTGCGGCGGCCGGATTATCCAAATTCACGTTGTACCACAGCACTTTCAGCGGCGGTGTGGCGGTGGATACCGCAGGGCTGCCCGATGGCCAACACAGCCACAGCACGCCTGCCAATGCGGCAACCGCCCAAAGCCAACGCTGTCGCCGCACCGCAACGGCCGCCGTTACCGTCCACAAAACCGTATAGTGCGGCAAAAAATGCGAGAACAGTTCGGCAAACCAAAACGTTATGATTTGGCTGATGGCGAATGAGGCAAGCGCCAGCCAAGACAAAAGCGTGAGGCGGCGCGCCAACCAAGGGCGGAAGGTGTTTTTGAGTGTCATATTGATGAATGGTGGGGAATGTGGAAAAGCAGCCTGCATATTTTACCGCAGGTGCAGGCTGCTTTTTTGCCGGCAAATCATCGAAAGGCAGCCTGCACTTTGTTCAGGCCGTATAGTCTGTTATAGCAAGCCGCAGGCCAAACTCTCGAATCCAACCTGCTTTAACTGTAAAATCTTCTGCAATTCGGGGGTTATCAGTGTGGTTTATGCCTGCTAAGATACGCCCTTTCAACCATATCCATAATTGAGAACGAGTTGATGATGACTTTTGATGAAGCATATAAATCAGTAGAAACCGCTATTCGGGATTTAGAAGCGGATGTCCGCATTATTTCTGTCCGCCCTTTTGTTGATAGATGGATATTCGAATATCAAGATATAGAATTTCTGAATCATTGCGATTATATCAGCATGCTGCTGGATACTCCGTATATCTTAATGGATAAGCATACCCAAGAAATTTTCTTTGTTTATTTAAAGCCGGATAAACTGGAAACGTTGCTGGATGATTATCATCATAAATCGGACTATATCGAGAAGGGGGTAATTATTCCTTATGTCGAGAGATATAAGTTTAAGTATTGATTTATCGATGAATAATAAAAAATTTTCTCGTACTATTCTTGCAAAGGATAGACAACCGCATTTAACAACTCCTCATCATCTTTCCCCACATAGTCTTCCGTAAACTCCCCGTCTTTAACAGCCCAAAACCATCCTGCAAATAAATCAAAAAAAAGCCAAGTCAATAATTTCTATTTTTTGGCTATCCAGTGGATCAAATCTTAATGTTATTAGTGCTTCACGCTCTATTTTCCACACTCCTCCAACAGCAATGGCTTATCGATATGCAGGCACGCTGTTGGCAATGAATTGCTTATGCAAAATCTACCAATCATTATTGTTAATAATATCCGGGGTAATTAAATTGATCACTTTACAAGCCTCCTATGAGTTTAGGTTCTATAGCGTATGCATTTCGCTAAATATGAAGAAAAAATAATAAAAATTGAAAACATCAGCCATGAATATACTCCCACAATCTCTCCATAATCGATCCTTCCTATAAAACAGGTGAGAACCGCTCGACCACATGAAGAAGCATACTTACCACTGAATAACATGTATGCCACTCCGCAAATCAACAAGGCAAGAATTAATTTCTTGTCATTGGATCTTATAACAGGATCTTTTATGTCCAGTGCTACATCCTTATAAAAGAAAACAGCAGAAAATAAAATCTCCCGAAAAACAAATAGGCTATAAAATATAGTGTATCCCATCGCTGCTCTAAGTATTTCAACTCTCTCTATATCTCCTGATGATTGCTGGTATTTGCTTAAAATACGTTCAAAACCTAAAAACAAATTCTGAAAAAACAGTTCATACATATTTTGAAAGAAATTTGCTGCGATAACCGAATTTTTTACCGAAAAAATAAACAAGAATGGAGCAACAAATACCATCAACAAACCCAATGCCGAAACCCATTTAAATTTCAGAAAAAATTTTATTTTCTTTCTAAGAGAAAATTCAATCCACAAAACAATGAAATACACACCAAATAAAAATAAACAGAAAATAAGATTGAGCAGCATAATTAATTATTTTCCTTCACTTAAAGTTTCAAAAAATATAAACCGTCTGTTGCGATAATTTTTGCATTTCTTGAGAGTTGGCCTGAAACTCATAAGGCACACCATTCAAACGAAACTTGACCGAAATCAAACTAACGAGAGGCGCCCTATTGCAACGGTCTATTTTCGATCCTTGTGTAAGTAATTTATATTGTTCCTCCACTTTATTAACAAGATTAAAGGGAGCTAGTCCACTTGGTTCTTGAATTTGTGCATAAACATATTCCAGCTTTAAAATATTGGTAACTTGACCATAAGGATTATCTTTTGCATCATATGCGGCCGATACCCAAGATTGCAAATAATTATATTTGCTACTAATATAGTAGCAATATCCTTTATTATCAATAACTTTTATCCTATATCCAAATCCTTTTATATAAGATTCCTGCACTTCTTTAAAACCTGTACTTTTAAGTTGAAAAGATGTAGGGCGTATTGGTTCTGCAATAGGGTTAAATGAGCGATTTTGTTCATTATGCTTTAAAGAGAGGCGCGCAATGGCTCTACGTTTTTCATCTTCTCTTGTTGATTCTGGAGCAAATATATATATATATATATTATTAGACAAAATACAAATAACCAAAATAAAAACAGTATCGAGAATAAAATATGTATTCCTTTCATAATTATTCCTCTTTAACTTTGTTAGCCTGCGTAGGTTGGATTAAGACCCAATAAGACCATTAATCTATTTGAAACTGGATGATTATCATCATAAATCGGACTATATCGAGAAAGGGGTAATCATTCCTTACAACCCTTTTGCTGTTTCAGCGCCCTAAAAAGCAGCCTGCACCTTTTCAGCCAGCCTCTCCCCCTTTCGTTACCACTCCCGCCTTCAATCTTCGCAACACATTCTTCACCGTATTTATCCTCATCTCCACATCCTCCATCTGAGCCGTAAACTTCAACTTATCCGCCCCGGCCAGCCGGTAGTTTCTATCGCTCTGAATCAGCAGGATGATTTCTGTCGGGTCGATTTGGTGGTGTTTGCCGAAGGTAATGGTAACG
>ERZ773054.426-NODE-426-length-33969-cov-18.020788_pt1 | contig 33969 bp, 28 predicted proteins | sample MGYA00580630_ERZ773054 | MGnify/ENA primary metagenome ERZ773054 (study PRJEB29015, sample SAMEA2737994) | human oral metagenome | biome: human oral; feature: human-associated habitat; material: dental | place: China | collected 2115 ... | reverse complement strand
CCCGCCGAGCGCCGTGCATCGCCCGCACCGCCTGCCGATAAGCCCAAGCGTCCCGGCGCTGCTGGGCGTCAGCCCGCCGCCGCTGTCGGCGCACCATCCGGAAGCTACGCCAATCGCTCCGCAAGGACTGCAGATAATCCCAGCCGCAGACAGCCCCGGCCAACAGCCCGCCGACAACCACAAAATCCAGCACCGCCCGACCCGCCAGCGCCAAGGCCCCCAATAACACCGCCATGCCGCATCGCCGCCCTTCACTCGAACCGGGCGACCATGCGAGCCGCGCCCACGCCATACGCCCGCACAATCGCCTCGTAATACGGCGACCCCTCAGGAGCCGTCTGAACCGCCCGCGCCGCCATGCCAGTCAGCGAAGCCACATTGGCCAACGCCTCAGCGGCCAAACCGGCCCGAATCCGGTCAGCAGCCCCGGCCACCTGGCCGCGAGCGGCCACCGCCTCGCCCTCCCGCCTAGCCTGCCGGGCAAACCCCCACGACAAACCAGCCCGCGGCCCAATCACGTCCGTGCCAAAGGCGTCCTCTCCGGGCGGGAGCACCGCCAAATGATCATTCCCAGCCATATCAAACCCCTTCCAAGTCAAACCGACAGCCCCTGGACGCAGACCGCCAAAACCAGCCGCCGCCGACGCTGCCAGCGCGGGAACCTCCCACATCTCCAGCAGACCACGCCCCACACCACCACGTCGTGACACAAAAGTGACACCCCTCCTCATCTCCCAAAGACCGCCCCAAAACCCACCCCCACATCCGCCTGGCCTAGAACGGCCAATCTCCACATCATGGCGATGGAAACGAAAAGACCCAGCAGCGGCGATGCTGTAGGGTGAAAAGCCGCTTAAGGGGAGAAGTCCCAGGAACGCCTGTCAGCGAATCTTGACGAACCTCTGGACTTTTCCCAGACCCGAGGTATAGACTCTGGACTCACCACAAACATGTGGTGCAACACACCCCGACAGGTATAGGGCTGTGTTGGACAAATGACTAGTCTTAGTCGCAAGAGCCTTGAAAGGAGGAAGTGGCATGAACCTACACGGGCAGCGATCCGTGCGTGCCGCTTCAATCTTTCGGTTCCAAGAAGCGTCATTGTGAAAGTGAAGCTTTGTAACTGATTCAGCTTAAACAATCCAAAGACCTTCCAAAAACACTAAAAGTGTTGAAATGCTAGCAAAAGCACTTTAACTATGGTAGAATTGACCCATGAATGAAAAAGATCCCAATCAACACAACCCTAGCTTCTCGCCCGACGGTGGCGGCTTGGAGTGGTCGGCTGTCGGCGACTCAGTCATGAACGGCGAACGAGCTTTCCTAGATGCTGTCGACAAGCTCGGGGCGAAAGCAGTTGCTGCCAAAGCCCTAAACCTCCTCCAAAAGGAGGAGGGCGAGAAAACGGTCGTCGACTATCCTGCAGATAGCCAGGAAAGGAGACTGACCATGAAGATCGATACGCGTACCGATGCGGGCGTTAAGCCCGAGGGTGAGAAGGCACCTACCTCTTGGCGGAAGACAGAGAAACCCACTCTCGAAACGCTCAAGAGGCACTTGCCTGAGATTAAGGCGGATATCGAAAACGCTATAGAAATTTCGAAAGACTCCAAAAACTATGAACTTGTGGAGATCGCCGCGGTCAAGCGAGGCGGGCTTACGGATATCAATATACTTCCTGTGACGTTTGCGAGAGCTGTCGTTCGAGTAAGCGCTTAAGGTAGGGAGGGTCTTGACTTCGCGACGTGGAGAATGCCCGTACTCGTCCGACGAATGGAAAAAGTACTACTCCATCTGGAGTGACAGAAGTTGGATTAACCGACGAGTCGATTCCTATTCTTTACCAAAAGATGACGTTACTCGGTTTTCAATATCTTTTGATATAAACTGTGAAGTTTTAATTGATTTATATGCCAAGAATTCTCAAAAGCTTCCTGATGTAATACCTGTTCCACTTTTCATGACTTACCGTGCTCCTTTTTTAGATGTTGATGCGTATATTGATGGGAAAGATCAGTCAATCGCAACTACAGATTTTAGTTACCATTTCGCCTCCTGTGTTATTTTAAATATATTAAATGAAATGGAAGACTGTTGGGACCTTTCTAAACTACCTAGTGGTGTTTTTGAGGCTTTCTTTAAGCAGTTATATCGACTAATAGAAAGTGGAGATAGAAATGAAGCAGAATCAACCCTCGCGTACGGAAATAGTCGGATCCGTGATGCGGAATCCGGAGGAAACGATTTGTCTGAAGATGATACCTTTTTCTTCTTTTTATCTGATCTTTGGAGCATAGCTTTTAACAATAAAGAAATTAATAGTTTATTAAATATATTTCAAGAAGGGTACCCCCTTTTAGTGTGGATCCCTGTGTCGTCAGAAGACAGAAATATTGTACTTCATATTCGAATTGATCAGGCCCTGTCGACATATGTAAGTGAAAATCTGAACACGGAAATAGTTTCCTGCTCGTTATGGTTTGAATCTCTTGCAGATAAGGGGGACTACAATTATAACTCTCATATTAGGTTTAAAGCACCGGAAGGAATGCAGATTGTAGGAATTAAAAGAAAGAAGGATGGAAAGGAAATCGCGGACTGGGGAGACAGTAACCTAAGGATTACCGGTAACACGTCTCAGCTCGAGTTCTATCGTTCTTCCGCGGATTTGAAGTCTGAAGATGGCATTGTGGTTAACCTGCTTCCCTATAATAGAAATTTCTTGTTTGGCGGGATCGCTTGTTCACTTGCTGTGACGTTAATAATGTTTATGTTCGGATGTGAGCTATTGAGCACTAAACCGTTAAGTCCGACACTATTGTTCTCGATTATTGGCCTTTTCCCCACTTTAGCGCTTTTAGTATACCGTGAAAATGAACACAAGTTAGTTAGCCGTTCTCTTAAAAATGTGAAAAAGTCTTTGAATTTCTTTTTACGCGTTTTTGGTTCTTTTGTTGCGCTTGGTTTTGCTAGCTATTACATCAATGTAGCGTCTGTGAAACTATGTGCGTCTATTATGTGCTGGGTTGTTTCGTTTTTTGGATCTTGCTTATTCTTATGGTATTGGATGAAGGCTCGGCGTGCGGATAGACTCGTTGAGGGCTATTTTCGAACACTGCGTACTCAGGATCCTTACAATAAGCTCAGTCCGCACGGCATGGACACTGACTTCAGCGAGCGCTTGTTCGTCCGTATTAGAAAGAGTGTTTTGGGGTCGGATGATTAAAAAAGATGCTCGCCTAACAACGAGCCTGAGAGCTAAAGACGCGATGATTACCGCGTTGATAGACTCTTTTGTCGAGTTGGTATAGCTTTCCCTTTCTGTGGCGAGCTATACAGCTGGACTTTGCGGTCTGGTCGTAAAACGATCTCGGCTTCGAGATCGTGCATTTCGCTTGTGCATCGATTCTACCGCCCGCACATTGCGATTTGCTTGGTAAAACGCTGTACACTTACTAGGTGGATATTCCTATTAGCAACGAAGTAGTTGTTGCGTTTGGCAGGTTTTTTCATGGCGGTAGCGGGCCCAGCCATTCAGAGTTAACACAGGTCTTTCAAAGCAGTGGCTGCTTCAGCTTAGACCCTTACGATGAGGTGCAAAGGACGCCGAATAAGCAGACGCGAATACTCACAGTGGGCAATGCTTTACTTCAGAGCAAGGAAAGGAAGAAGGCATCTGAATTTGCCAGCAAGCTCCTTGACGCACTTCGTATTTATGGCGCTTTCGGTCATAGGGTAGAAAAGGAGTGTGTGGATGCGCTTTGTGCTGCATTCCGTAACCTGAGGTGGGAGTTAAATGAAGAAGGCCGGCTCGCATTCATTGGCGACATTAACCTAGAAACTGGCGGACGTCAAGCTCTGGACGAGCAGTTACGGCGACTGCAACAGAATTTAGAGGATCCGGCGGTTCTTCTTGGCGTGGCAAAAGACCTTATCGAGGCTATCGGTAAGTTCGTTCTTGAAGAGATGGCACGATTGCCTCAAGGCAAGCTTAGTTTTCGGGGTGTTTTGGCGCTAAGTTTCGAGCAGCTCCGACTTCGGCCGCAGGACGCAGACACAGACGCTCCGGGAGGCAAACAACTGCGGGAGATCCGTCAGCATGCAAATGCGATTGCTGGCAACATTAACGAACTTCGCAACCTTCAAGGGACCGGGCATGGGCGTACGCTGCCTACCGGCGTCTCAGCTGAAGAAGCGCGTTATGTCATCCGACAGGCGACGATTCTCGCCGAGCTGATGCTGTCGACCCACGATCGCCAAATGGGGCGAGCCTAAGTTCTCCGCCGTCAACACTTCTTAAAACTGTGGCCGGGACAGGAAAGTCCCGGCCACAACAGCACCTAGTTCTTGTGCTTGGTGGGATCAACTAGCTGCCATTCGTTTCCCGGCTTACTGGTTGGCGGCGCAGGCTCTCCCTGGGTCAAGGTCGCTTCTTCCGGGCCTTGCTGGCCACCTCGCGGGCCGACTTGAACATACTGTCCCGATTCGGGGACCGGGGATCCAGGCTTAATGGACTTCGGGTTAGCCATGTTGGCTTCTCCTCTCTGCCTACATCTAGTAGACAATCGTGACGCCATCCCGGACTCGAGAATCCCTGCACCTCTCTTCGTGGGTGTTTTGGAGTCACACCCCCACTGAGAGTAGCCTAGACGCTGTATTGGCGAATACACGTCCACGGCCTGGGACTCCCGAAACCTAAGCGAGTCTCAGGCCTTCGGGCGCAGCTAAATTGTACCACAAACAAACGTCATGTGACGGTTTCCATTTGTATCTGCGTGTATGTTTCCGATTTGAATGTTATCCACAGGAAGATCTGAGCTGCTCCGCCACTCGAAAAGTGGAGTCTGCCTTGTTGTGTAAGGATTATCGAACTTGAAATCGACAAGCTTCCTGACTCTCCCAAAGGAGTTGTCCACAGGTGTTCATAACTTGTCGCAGCGACATTGTAGCGTTCAAGGCGCGAAACGACATAGATAGGCGACTGGCGGAGGCCAGGTTGTGTCTCGATATGTCGCCTATTTAGTGCGAATGCTCAGGTTTTAACAATTATTCAATACAATTAACTGATATAATAAATTTAATGACGTCAAAACGAAGCAAATCGTCACATTCCACATTGTTTCGTCTGCGCAAAGTAAAGGCGGCGTTGTTGGCGGTGTCGTTGACGTTGGCTGGGGTTGTGGCGATGATGCTCAGCGCGTGGCTCGCTCGGATTGGTTTGCCACCGGAGTGGCAATGGTTGGCGCTGCTGCCGATTGGTGAGGTCGGTGGGGCGTTGTTCGCCGCTGGGGTGCTCTCGACGTTGTTCGAGTACACCTTCCGGCGCGATCAAGAGCGGGCGGTCACCGCCCAGTTCCGCCGGGTCATCAGCGAGCAGGCCCCGGCGCTGCGAGACGCGGTCATCAAGGGCTTTCGCTTCGACACGGCCGATCTGCGCCGGATCGCCACGCCGCAGCTGCTGGACGAGCTGGCCGAGAACAGCCTGGGTTTACGCTTCGGCGATGCCGACTTCGGCCGTGAGGTCTACCGCGACATCCGCCACCAGGCTATCAGCGCCGAGGAGCGCTGGTATGACGCGCGAATCGACGCGGCTCTAGGTATACCTAGAGGTAGGAGCGTAGCTCCTACCTCGTTCTTCGACTTCCGTGTCCGATGGGACTACACGGTGGTGCCCAAGCATCGTTTCCGCAGCTTCGTCATCGTCTCCGACCGGGCTCGTTACGAGCAGCTGGCGGCTGAGCGTGGGCCGACGAGCGTTTGGTTTCACCGGCCGACGCCTGGCATCGACATCACCAACCCCGAGCTGTTCAGCCTCGACCATTTCTCCATTGACGGCAAACCGCTGGCAATTCAGCGCCGTGTCGATGCGGTCTCCCAGTCCTACGTCGTCGATCTGGGTGAGGCGGCTGTATCTCAGGCGAAACCGGTAGTCGTCTCGTTTGCGTTCCTCACCCGAGTACCGCGAGACGGGCACGTCGTGCACATCAACATCGACCGGCCGACACGGGGCTTGGCCGTCGACATGCGCTACGACGACGAGATCTCCCGCCTGCGCCTGATGGATTTCGCCTCCCGCGGGGACGGCGGTCATATCTCTGATGACCCTGCCGCCCGCAGCAGCCACTACCGTTACGACGGCTGGCTGTTCCCGCGAGCCGGACTCGTCTACGCCTGGACATTGACCGCCGAGGCCGGCGTCCGACGCCGCTCAAGCACGCCGGACGCCCGCCGTGCCCAAAAGGCAGAGCGAGCGCCTGGTGACGCACGCAGCGAGTCTGATAAGGCACTTGTCTAAGGCTCCTTACGCAGATCACGTCTGGTGCGATGTATGCCTGATTCTCAGCAGCCGCCCATGGTGACCACCCCCTTGGCTATTCGGTTCTAGCAGTATACATAGTCTTGGGATACATGATCTCTGGATTGTGAGACTTGAGACGTATGGGATTGGTGGGTGCATTCCTCGACGTCGAAATCGCCTATCTCTGGCGCTGCCGCTGAGTTTGGCGCTCGTGTGCGCCGGCTTCGGCAAGAGCGTGGTCTGTCCCAAGAAAAACTGGCTGCCACCAGCGACATCCATTGGACGTACCTTGGCCAAGTCGAACGCGGACGCCGCAACCTCTCCCTGCACAACATTCTGCGAATCGCCCGCACCCTCGGCGTCGACGCCGGCGAACTGATGCATGGACTACAAGAGTTTGACGGCGATTAGATTGGCGGCGAGCGAGGTCTTCCGGCGTTGTGTGGGTTGAGAGGCGTACCAATGGCAAAATACACTCCCCGGTGAGCAGTGCAGGCAGCAATGCTCGCCAGGGAGTAGGTGCGAGACCGTGTTAGCCTCTGCACTGTCCAGCGCGAAGCGGTGCGATTCAGCAGATAGCTCTATTTGGCCAGTCTGTTGGAGGCGCGAAGCAAGGTGATGATCACGTTGGACATGCGAGCGAAGAGGTAGTCGTACTGGTCGACCGGCACAACGTGCTTGTCTGTTTCGTGGTGGCGGATGCGGAACTGATTGCCGACACTAGTAAGAGCCTTCATGTCTTCTTCGACAACATCGCGCAGTGGTTTATCGGCGATGTGTGCAAGTAATTGATTAAGGCTGTCTTTCTTGTTGCTTTTGCCGCCAGACAGGGACTCTATCGTCTTCAGCCGTTCAAAGGCATCCCAAAGCTTTTCCAAGCCAATCCTGCGTTCATTCTCCTTATGAGAAAGGTAGCGCTTTCGCGCCTCAATGATGAGGTTGTCAAGCTCCTCATCTCCGCTGTTTGGTTGAAGATCAGCCATCAGCCGCCGAACTTCTGGGGTGCCCATACGTTGGATCTGTAACGTGCCGTCGGCACTGACAAATTCATAGATGACACCACCCCGGTCAAGCAGCTCGTTGACTTCTTCCTTAAAGATCTCTTGGGCTTCTTTACGACTATTGCCATAAAACTCGAGTTCGTAGTGGCTAAAGAACTCGTGAAACCTGCGTTGGCTGGGCAATGCGATTCTTCGAGCGGTGTATTCCAGCAAGTCGAAGATATCGCTATCGGCGACGATAGCCGTTGAAGGCCCAGGGCCACATAATCTCTGGACCTCGGTCATTCTGGCGGGATCGACTATCTCTGGTAGATCCTGGTCTGCTTTACTGGCCAGAGGATAGCCAAGACGGGGAATAACGCCCTCGATATCTGCTTGCAAACGAGACCGATCCGTCCCTGCAATGCCCTTGCCGTCTTCGCACTCTTTGGGGAATTTCTCGGCGAACCAGTTGTCCTTGATCTCTCTCTGTACCAGCCCGAGCAGCGCTCGCGCGGTTTCTTTTGGAAGGACTTCGATGTCTCGTGGCTTAGAGCCTTCTGTTCGATCGCTGTACAAAGGTGTCATGTTCATAAGGAAAGTGTACACCAAATATGATGTTAAATATCGGATTAAGTACTATTCGATTACTTGAAGTTTAAAGATAATAGTTTAGGATTCTGAGGGTTATTTAGATCCTATCTATAGGAATGAATGCCCGTGAAGTAGGTTGCTGCTAATGTTGGTCAAAGCCCTTCCGATGGAAGGTGAGATTGTGCATTGGTTGGCGGTAACCGTAAGCGGGCATTCATCAGGACCGTCCCCAAGTGGCCTTTCGGGCAACTCGCCGCATGCTTGATGAGTTCAGCGCGGCCTTAAGGCTGGGCTGTGGGAGTATCAGACAAGTGTCTTGCCGGAGGGTAAGCGGTAAGAGGCGTGTTGGTGGTGAGTGCCTGAGCGAGGGAAGTTGTTGGATTGTCTTGCTGGATTGAATTTACTTAGATTCATGTGTTTTATGTTTAAGATATATTTTTGTGTTGTTTACTATACTTAGATATGGTTAAATAATTATATGGAAGAAGTACTGCAAGAGATTAAGCAACTACATAAAGAGATAAAAGAGATTCACGCTCGGTTCGAGAAGATGGATGAGCGTTTTGAAGGTATGGACGCGCGGTTCGAGAAGGTCGAGGGGGAGATTGTTGGGCTGAAGTCCGGGCTGGACGGTGTCCAGGCCAGTCTGGATGCGCATGTTCAGGAGATCCGGCAGGATTTGAAGGTGCAGCGAGATATTACGACGGATATGGATTTGCGGATGAAGGAGGGCTTCAGTGATCTGAGAGCTGGTCAGGCCCACATGCAGACCGACATCGATAAATTACATCGGGATGTCTTCTTGGAGGGTGGTCTGCGTGAGACTGCCGATGACGCTATCCATACGGCGGAAACTGAGCGCTATGACGAGCTGGCTAAGCGGGTGTTAGTGCTGGAAGAGCGGATGGGGATCGCGGCGTAGGCTGGGTTGTTGGGCTATACGCCTGGTGCCGAGGGGACTGGCGCAGGTGTGGCCAGCAGTTGGCTCGCCTGACGTTTCGGCGACGACTCGTTGCCTAGGGTCGGGTTTGGCAGTCTCAGGGCGTTCCTCTTGGGGATACGATCTCAGGTTCTTCAAACCGTTCACGTCACCGTCACTGCACAAACCGGTCCCAGTGTCTCGCTCTTGACCATACTGGCGTGGATGTCGCCGGTCAGCACGACGGTGAACTTGGGCCAGGTTTCGCCTCGCCAGGAAAACCGGATGGTTGTCTCGTCTTGAAGCCTGACGACAATTGGTTGGGCGAGCTCTTGTTCCTGCCACAAAGCCTCGGGCTGGGAGCTGGCAGTCCAGGCCGGAGTGAGGGGTGTCGGCTGCGGCTCATCGTCTTGCCACAGACTGAGCTTCGGCGGGTGCATGTAGATATGGCGCTGGCAGCGCAGCTGAACGGTCAAACCGATTTGGTTCTCATCCAGACCAATGAGGATGAGCGTGGCTTCGGGGACGGTCTGGACGGTCCGGTGGGTGGCGATGAGCCTGGCCAACTGAAGCAGACCGCGGTCGCTATAGCGCCGGGCTTGGCGTTGGTCAAGAAAGTGTTTAGCCCCGAACTCTTCAAGCCGGGCCAGGTGAGTGTCAGCGTAGGTACACAGGCCAAGGGAATAGCTGGCGGCCTCCACCGCCGTTATGTCGTCGTCAGAATCGATCAACTCCATAACCTTGTGGCTCAGCTCCACCAGCGCGACCTCGGGATCGCCGTTGCCCAGCAGATCGCACATAACCGGGCACTGAGCCATAGCCTGTGGCGACAGCCCACCAGGGCGTTTGCGGGCAGCCCGCAGCTCCCGATGAATGGCTTCCTCCGCCGAGCGGGCGGACCCGCCCGGGCTGCCGGGGCTGTCGCTACTGCTCATGCAGACAGCCTAGCCGAGGAGACCGGGCCCGCTGGCTGCGTGCACCGTTCGGGCCCGATGCAGTCCTCGTCTGGCCCCGCGAGCTGATCGTTATCCGGCATCGACGCCATCGACTGTGTACCTAGCCGAACTGAATGGGCCGGGCTGTTGTCTCCGTCACGGTAGAGACCATAAGCTTCCGCCATCTGGAAAATGCTCTGTACTTTCGTCAGCGACGGCGTCAGTACCAAACCGCCAGACAGCACCGAAAGGTGTGAATCGTTGAGTGCAGCGATGCGTCGAGCGAAGCGTTTGGTGAGATGATACTTACTGGCGAGTCTGGTCGCTATCTGCTGCATGCAAGTAGGCCAGCACCGTCTTGACATTGACGCCAAACTGCCGACTGCTCGCGGCCGCCGTCATTCCCCGTGCGTATAGCTCTACCGCCTGCGCCTTCTGCTCGTCGGTCATGCGCACGCCTGGCGTCGTGGTAGTCCCCGACGCCGACGGATTCTATAGACCACACCTTTGCTGATGCTGAAGCGCTCGCAGATGGCCCGGACTGGCAGGCCATCCTGGTATAGCCGCGCCACCTCATCTCGCTCGGCTGCGGTAAGGTGATGCTGGCGCTGCACGATGGTGCGTGCAACGGCGTTGACCTCCATCTTTGCCCTGATAGGGCTATGGACGGCTTGTGCTGACACCTGCGACGTGTCCTCATCGGTCAACCGCTTTCCCGCACGAGCCAGCACATCAGCCCGCAGTGCGAGTAACGTTTCCAGTTTGTTCTCGTTGATCTCGCGGAGGTGTACGAACAGGGCTCCGCGGCCGCAAGGCTGCGGGGCTTTTCGTTTTCTGGGACGACGTCGGATGCGACGAAGTGCGGCTCGCGATGCGATTGGCCGCCCGAGGCATCGCAGCCCTTGGGCGCTCTTGGGCACGCGTTTTGGATGCCGCGTATGCGATTGGGCCGAATCCGTGCGGATTTCACCTGAGCCTGGATTTGATCGACTTGAGCTTGGGCGTGATCCGCGCAATCGCCATCGGGTAAAGTTGGCTGCGTGTCTGATCCGATCGTGACCTTGGCAACGTGCGCCGAACTGCCAGACCTTGACGCCGACGAGCAGGCCCTTCCCGACGCTCTGCGCGAGCGCGGGCTCGAACCGAGGGTCTCCGTGTGGAACGACCCCGACGTCGACTGGTCGCAGGCGGGAACCGTCATCGTCCGCTCCGTGCGCGATTACGCGGCCCATCGCGAGGAGTTCCGCGCTTGGGCGCATTCCATCCCGCGGATCCTCAACCAGGCGCAAGTCATGGACTGGAACTCGGACAAGCATTACCTGCGCGAGCTGGAGGCTCGCGGCCTGCCGGTCATTCCGACGGTGTGGCTCGAACCGGAGCAGAATCTGACGAAGCATCAGCTGCACACTCGGTTCCCCGCCTACGGGGATTTCGTGGTCAAGCCGGCCATCTCCTCGGGCGGGCGCGGGACCGGGAGGTATACGGCGATCGACCCGAACTCCCGCGGCGAGGCCATACGCCATGCGATGAGCGAGCTCGAAAACGGCCGCCCCGTCATGGTGCAGCGCTACCTCGACCAGATCGACCGATCGGGGGAGACCTCGCTCATCTACCTCAACGGGCTGGCTTCGTACCAGGTCGAGAAGGATCCGATGCTGCACCCCAGCTTCCGCTCCACCGAGGAGTTCCACGAGGAAGTGGTCCGCTCGGACGCGACCAACTCCCAGGAGTGGCGTTGGGGCGAGCAGATCCGCGAGATCGTGCACGGCTATATCGTCGATACGTGCGGCCGCGACGAGCTGCTCCTGTACAACCGCGTCGACATCGTCCGCGGGGGCCCCAAAGACGCCCACGAGTTCTACGTCCTCGAGGTCTCTCTCATCGACGGATCGCTCTACCTTTCGCAGAACCCCACGCACCTGAAGAAGTTCGCCGACGCCATAGCCATGCGCGTGCATTGGTGACGGCGCGTGCCAGCGCATCGCACTCGAGCGAGGTGGAGCGGCCCTCGAGCGATGTAAAGCGATGCGCCGTCGTCGGACAGTCTGTCGCGCTGCGGTGGCGCGGATCACCCGGAGGTGTTTCGTCACGACGCAGAAGCTAGGCTACACTTGAACGGTGCCTCAGGCGAGCGACCCTGCCTGGGGCACGTACGGTGGTTGTAGCTCAGTCGGTAGAGCACCTGGTTGTGGTCCAGGGGGTCGCGGGTTCGAGCCCCGTCATCCACCCCAAGTCGCATCGGTTGGGTGCCCACCCCAAGTCAATTGAGCCGAGATTTCCGGCTGAATGCGAGATTTTCGATTCCATTATCGCCTCATCTTCCTCTGTGACTCGGCGTCTACGCCTGTTTTACGCGACAAGCTCCGCGTTGACTTTCATTGGCCCGTGACGAAGCGTGCCGGTATCCGTTGTCGCTGCTTGGTGAAACGCGGGGTCGGCCTTCGCTTTCGCTTGAAAAGCGCTGCCGTGCATTGCAAGGTCCAAAATTCGGTTTTTATATCGCGCCAAGGTGTTTTTGATGTGCGATTCCGAGTTCGTCCGCGATTCTGAGCTCGTGCGACGGCTGGTTTGTGTTGATTGTGTGCGCTTCTGATTTCGCGCGCGTCGGCGAGTTCGTGCGCAACGGCGAACCGGCGAGCGTCGTCGGGCCCCGTCATTCGACGTCGGCGATGACTCCCGTTCTTGCCCACCGCCAAAGGGTGAAGGACTCCTGCGAGGAACACAGCCGCTTGATCGACCCGCGAGGGCCGTCGTCCCACACGCCCAGGCGAGACGTGAACTCGAAAGTTTCGTCCCTCCCGTTGGCGTGGCGCAGGACGAACGTGGTCTTGGCGTCTCCGTTCTTGTACGAGGGCCACTCCTTGAACTCCGTGCATATCACGCCGGTCTCGCCTTGCGGACCCGCCTGAAGATCCAGCGCCAGTTCGACGTCGTTGGCGGCCGCCTGCAGCAAGAACATGGAGCCGAGGGCGGCGCCCAGGATTGCCGCCCTCTTCCCGAACAGGGGAGCGCGGTTCATCAGGCGGCGCAGCCACGTCTGCCGCGGATCCTTGCGACTCGCCCACGCCCACGTCAACGCCAGGCACATGAGCCCCAGCCAGGGCCACACGTTCCACAAAAGCGCCCGAGCCCACATCTCCGTTGCGCCGAGCGGCTGCCCCCAATAGAACAGGTAGAGGGTGGTCGCCAGGAGGTAAAAGACGAAGCCGAGGGGGACTGCGCGCGTCGTGGCGGCGTCGATCAACGGAACCCAGTCCCGCTTCGGAGCGCCGATTCCCGCCCCGGCCTTTGCCGCCGCTCTCACGCCAATTCGAGTCCCCGCGCCGCCTTTGCCCATTTCCCGTACGCCCGCGCCGGTCCCGGCCCAGGCGCCCTTGGTCGCGGCGTCCGCTGCCCCGGCGTCCGCTCCAGCCTCCTCCTTGGCCTCCCTTCCGAAGCGGGCGCGGCGGCCCGTCCGGCCCGATTGAGAGCGGTTCCTCTCCATGGCTTTCCCTTCCTTGCGTGCTCCTCGCATATCTCCTGCCGTCTTCGTAGAGAACCGACGCCTCCGTCGTGGTGGCCTGCGTGTACGCCGTGATGGGTCGAGAATATCGGCGCAATCGCTTCCTTTTCCATTGAAAACGTGGGGAGCGCTCATCGGTTTGTCCGCCGGCCCGAGGCCTTCGAGGGCTGCGCGTCGCCGGGGCAGACGCGCCGACGGCGAGCGGCGGCCGGCGTCGGCCGTTTCCGCCGGACGATTCCCTGCTATGCCTGACGTCTCAGCTTCGGCTCTGGAATTCTCGAGTTCTATGCCAGTGGTGTACATTTTGTACATGTACAGAACGTACACTTAAAGTGTGTGCGAAAGGCGTTCCCGAATCGCGTGGAAATAGCTTCCAAGGGGCAGAAGGCGCTCCCCGAAAGAACGGGAAGGCTTCCTTGAAAGGCCGTGCGTTCGCCTAAAACAAGACGTTCGCTCGAAGAATGAGAGGTGTGGGCCGATGAGAGGCAACGGTCAGCCGCGATCCGCGCGGGCTCAAGCTTCTAAAGCGGAAGCCAAGGCGCGGGAGGCGGGAGGCAAGGCGCTGGAAGCGGCAGCCAAGGTGCCGGAGGCGGGAGGCAAGGCGCCGGAGGCGGGAGGCGAGAGGAAGCGCGAGCTCGCCCAAGAGGAAAGCTCCGCGAAAGAGCGAGGGCCTGTGGGGGAGCGGCTCGATCGGCTCTGCTCGCTCACGTCGCGAAAGCGCGACCCCGAAGCGCGGCGCCGCGCGATCCTCAACGCCGCAATCGACGTGATAGTCGAGAAGGGCGCCGCCGCGCTCACCCACCGGGCCGTCGCTGTCCGCGCGGGAGTTTCCCTGGGATCGACCACCAAGTATTTCTCATCCATCGAGGACCTGCGAGAAAGCGCGATGGACGCTCTGGTCAGGGAGATGGACGCCGGCGTCGACGCCTTCGAATCGGAGCTTGAAGCGTGTGACGACGTCGAAAGCTACTGCATCGAGCTCGCTTGCGAGTATTTGCAGGACGTTCGGCAGGTCAGGGCCGACGTCGCCCTGCTCAACGCCGGCGCCCGGGACGACGGGCTGCGCGAGATCGCGCTGCGCAACCCGGACCGGCTAATCGCCGTCCTCGCCCCTCATTTCGGCGCGGAGTGCGCAATGGCCCTCGAGCTGTGCCTCGAAGGCGCCCTCGTCCACTCGGCGCTGAGAAGCACGCCCATAGACAAAGAGGTGATCGAGCGAATCTTCCGGGCGATCTTATCCGCGCCGTGGCCCGGACAGCAGAGGCGCGCGAACGGCGGGCGCTCCGAAGGCGGCAACCGAACGGCAGATCAGAACGAAGGCCATGAAGGAGAAACGAACAATGGCAAGAAAAGTTGAGCGACTGCAAGGAACGACGGACGAAGGGGACCGGTCGACGACCGACCAAGGCGCACGGTCAATGACCCAGGAAGGCGCACGGTCAACGACTGACGAAGGCACACGGTCAATCGAAGCCGAGGACGCGCGGCCGAAGGCAGAAGGCGGCCCCGCGTCGGCACAGCCGCTGTCCGCAGCCTGCCGGTGGCTGGCCACGGCCGTGCTCAGCGCGAGCGTTCTGGTCATAACCATGGACATGACGATTTTGAACATCGCGCTTCCCGACCTGGCCAAGGACCTCAAGCCGAGCGCCACCCAGCAGCTGTGGATCGTCGACGTCTACTCGCTGGTGCTCGCAGGCCTTCTCATATCTTGGGCGGCAGTCGGAGACCGTTGGGGCCGCAAACGCATGCTCATGCTCGGCTACACCATTTTCGGAGTGGCCTCCCTCCTGGTCTTTTTCGCCGACTCTCCGGGCGTTGTGATTGCCGTGCGCGCATTCCTGGGCGTGGGCGGCGCGATGATCATGCCCACCACGCTGTCGCTCATCCGCGTCATCTTCACGAACCCGAAAGAGCGGGCGACGGCGCTGAGCATCTGGGCGGCCGTCTCCGGTTTGGGGTCTGCCATCGGCCCCCTGCTGGGAGGGTACCTGCTCGAACACTTCTCGTGGCATTCGGCCTTCCTCGTCAACGTGCCGCTCATGGCCGCCGGCGTGATCGCCGGGATGCTTCTGCTTCCCGAATCTCGCGTTGAGAAACCGGGGAAGCTCGACCCGCTTGCCGTCCTCCTCTCGCTCGTCGGGATGACGCTGCTGGTGTGGTCGATCAAAGAGTTCGGCGACAAAGCCAGCCTGCTCCTGCCCGCGCCGTGGATCGCCTTCGCGATCGCCGCCGTCGCCCTCGGCGCGTTCGCCCGCCGATGCCTCCGAAGCGACGAGCCCCTCCTCGACCTCGCCCTCTTCCGCAATCGGCAGTTTTCCGCCGGCATCCTCGCGGCGCTGGGCACCACGTTCTCGCTTCTGGCCGCGATCCTCCTCATCTCGCAGTGGCTCCAGCTGGTGCAGGGAGACACCCCGGTGCAGGCGGGGATCCACCTTATCCCCGCGGCAGCGGCGGGGGCTGTGGCGTCCATCGCGGCGCCGCCGCTCAGCAAGGTGTTCGGGGCGCGGGCCGTTCTCGCCGGCGGGCTTGCCGTGGCGGGCCTCGGTTTGGTCTACGTGGGACTTCAGGGAGCCGGCCTCAGCGTGGCTGCGGTGACGGCGGCCCTCGTTTTCGTCGGCTCGGGAGCGGGGACCCTCGCCATCGCGTCCGCCATGGTCATGGGCGGCTCGCCCGAAGATCGAGCGGGCAACGCCGGGGCCCTCGAAGAGACCTCCTATGAGCTTGGCGGCGTCATGGGCGTGGCCGTTCTGGGCAGCGTCTCGGCCCTCGTGTACAAGGCCGAGGTCGTCGCAGACCCGCTTTTCGCCGAGCTTCGGGAGCACAGCGCCGACGTCGCAGACCAAGCCAAAGAATCGCTCGGGGCGGCGGTGACGATAGCGAACGAGGCCAATATTCCCGAGCTCGCCGAGCGCGCGGGAGCGGCTTTCACGCGGTCCTTCGAGGTGACGGGGGCAGTGGGCGGGGCGCTGATGATCGCCGTCGCCGCCGCGGTCTTCTTCCTCACACCGAAAGGAACGAAGATCACGGGAAGCCACTGATTGCACGCGGGAAGCCGGTGACTGCACGCGGGAGGCCGGTGACTGCACGCGGGAGGCCGCTGGGTCAAGGAAGCGCCCGTGCCAAAGACAAAGGGCGGCACATCTGCAAGGGTACGCAATGACGAGGTCGACTCGTCAACTGACAGAAGTTCCTTGCAGAACATGGGGAAGCCGTGGGAAAGATGAGAGTCCGATGGCGTGGAAGGCGACATGGCTCACGCGTGGCCCTTCCGCACTCGCTTGTGGCGCCTCCGCACCGCTGGCACACTACGAATAGGGGTTCAAAACCTGTAGATTTATACTGTCATGTGTCGAGAATCTGGAGGGTACATGCGTCGGCTTGGAAGCAGATACATCCTCGATGAGCGCATTGGGAAGGGCGCCCAAGGAGAGGTGTGGATCGGTCGTGCTTCCAGCGAGGGCACTCAAGACACCGTGCCCGAGATCTACGCCTTCAAAATCCTTCGGACCGATCTCGCCGAGGAGCCCGGCTTCGTCGAGCGCTTCATCAAGGAGCGGTCGACCCTTTTGCGCGTGTCCTCGCCTTACGTCATCGGCGTCCACGACTTCGTCGTCGAAGGGACGACCCTCGCGTTGGTCATGGACTACGTCCCCGGCGGCGACCTGCGCGGGCACCTCAAAGAATCGGGGCCGCTGCCGCCCGCGGAAGCCGCGCAACTCGGCGCCTCGGTCGCCGAGGGGCTGAGCGCCGTCCACAGCGCAGGCATCCTTCACCGCGACGTCAAGCCCGCCAACATCCTGCTCGACTTTTCGACGACGCCGATGACCCCGCGCGTCGTCGACTTCGGCATCGCCCGCATCATCGACGTCGCGGGCGCGAGCCACCTCACGGGCGTCATCGGCACCCCGCTGTACATGTCCCCGGAAGTCCTCTCGGGCGAGGTCCCGGGAACGCAGGCCGACATTTACTCCCTCGGCGTCGTCCTGTATGAAGTCGTTTGCGGCGTGACGCCCTTCGTCGGCAGCATTTCTGAGCTGCTCGGGCAGCACATGCACCGCACGCCCGGGCGCCCCGCGGGCGTGCCCGACCGATTGTGGGGCCTCATCGCCTCCATGCTCGTCAAGACTCCGGAAAAGAGGCCGACGGCGACCGACGTCGCACGCGAGCTCCGCGCAATGGCCTCCGAGTTGGAAAACGTCCCGGCGGCGGCGAAGATCGCGAAGCCGCCGCCGTCCACGCCCTCGACGGAGCTTGCCGACAGGGGCGTATCTCCGACGGCGGGGCACTACCCGCAGGCGGCTTTCGCCTCCGCATCGCAGCATTTTTCAGCTTCCAGCCCGGCTTCTTACATTCCCAATCGCTCCTCTCAATCGGCGTCTGAGGCTGCCTCCTCCTATGCGGGGCCTTACACCGGCCCGTACTCGCGCACGCAGACGGGGGCCTACGGCTCGCAAACTCAGACGGGCGCCTACGGCTCGCAGACCTTTCCGTTCACTCCCCAGACCGCTGGAGACTCCCGCGGCCCAGGGCGCTCGGGCCGGCGCAAGAAGTGGAGCAAAGGTACGGTCGCCCTCGTGTCCCTGCTCGCCGTGGCCTTGGTCGGCGCGGGCGTGTGGGGCATCCGCATGCTGACGCGCGAGGAGAAGACGCCGGAGTGGTACGTCGCGAATTTGCCTGCGGGCAAGAAGTTCGTCGAAGAGCACCGTATCTCTAAGGCATACAAAGTGGCGGTCTCTCCCGACCGGAGCCTGGTCGCCGCCAACGTCGTGAGCGATTGGACGCTCTACAGCCTGAGCGGAACGGGAACTTCGAAGATCGCAAAGAAGAGCTGTTACGACAACAAGTCCGGATTCTGGAACAATTCCTCGTTCCTCTGCCACACCGGCAGCTCGGCGACGGTCATTCGTTCCAACGGAAACATCTACAGGCCCCCGGGCCCAAGCTCCCACAACCTCGTCGGCACGGACGGCGAGATCACAGTCATGATCGCTGACAACAGCTCGGGCGACCTCGTCGGCATCGACTCCTCTGGGAAGGAAGCCTGGCGCGCGTTGGGGAAGTACAGCGAGGCCATCGTTCAGAACGGCTTCATTCTCTCCTATGACAACGAAAAGAAATCCTTGCGCATACTTTCCGTCGCCTCGGGCGAAGTGTTGAAATCCGTGGACGCCGAAGACGATTTCGAGTCGTTCAACGACAATCCGCATCCGCTCGGCTTCGGAATCGACGCCGGAACCAAGGCGTTTTACCGGATCGAAAGCGGTTCCTACACGATCTGGGACGAGAAGGGCGAGCGCAAATTCGGCGGCAAAGCGAAAGTGACCACGAACAACTGGGTCATATCCTCTCCGAACGTCTCGCCCGAAGCCCTCAAGGAGCTGTTCGAGGCGTCGCCCGCCACCGAGGCGGTGAATATCCGAGGCGAAAGCGACATCAGGGTGGCGAAGGTGGACGGCGCCAAATGCCGGATCGAGATCGACGGCGTCCGTTTCAAGGTCCCGAAAGTGAACGATCAGAGCAGGTGCTACGTCGACATTCTGGGGCTCAGCGGCGACGACGACACATTGCTGCTAGAGTCTTCCAACGCCTCCGACGAGAGAAGGCGTTGGAAGACCGGAACGGTCGCCAGCGACAACGAGGGAAAGGGCAAGGTCGTCGCCTACTCTCTTTCCAACGGAAACGAGCTGTGGAGGGCGGACGGATCGTTCGTCGCCCTGCTCGGCGGGAATCGCATGGCCATCCGGCCAAACGGCGACGAGATCATCCTTGGCACCGTCAGGGACGAATGACGTTCTACGCGCAGAGGCCTGCCGAGCCCGTTCTAGGGACGCCGTCGGGGGCGCAGTTTCGCCGGATTTGAAAGCGCCTAGGCTGGAAGGCGCGGACGCTGGCGGGCGCGGAACGTCCAGCGTCTTGCCGGAGTTTGGGTCAATTCGTCGCCGATCGGCCAGCAGTCAAGGAGCTCTCGGGTAGCTAGCTAGACTTTCTACCGGTTGATAGCTAGACTGACTAGCGTGAATCCAAGAACTCAACAATGGCTGCATGGCTTTTTAGATTTTTGCCTGCTCGGCCTCATTGACGCCCAACGAGATTACGGGCGCAGCCTGGCTGAGCGGCTTGCGCGATCCGGTTTCGGCGACATTCCCGGAGGAACCCTTTACCCCGCGCTCGTTCGCATGGAACGCCAGGGCCTCATTGCGGCTTCGAAGGAGCCTTCCGCGTCAGGGCCTCCCAGAAAGTACTACGAGACGACGGCGAAAGGCCGCGAGACTTTTCGCGAGCTCGTGGAAACGTGGGAGCAATTCAAGGCGGCGGTCGAAGCGACCGTCGATGGCGAAGCGATCCCTCGGGAGGCGATTGCCCGGCAGTCGGCAATTCGCGGGGGCGAGGCGGTTCGCCCAGAAGTGGCGGTTCGCCGGGAAGGAGACTGGCGATGAGCGAAGATCGGGGCCTTGACTCGGAAAGCTGGGCCCTTCGATTGGAACGCGGGTTGGCAGAGGCGGGAATCGAGGCCCGCCGCGCTCGAAGGCTTGCGGAGGAGTCCGTTGCCGAAGCGCGCGACTACGCCCGGCCGCCGGAGGAGGTCTATGGGCCGGCGGAGGCATATGCGCGGGAACTTGCGAGGGCCGCGCGCGCTGCCGTCAGAGGAGAGCGGGGTTCGGACGGGCCGCATTCTGGTGCGCCGGTTCTGCGGCTGCGGGACGTCAGCAAACGGTACGGGCGAAAGACGGTTGTGCGGGATGTGAGCCTCGAGCTCAAGTCGGGTCAAATAGGCGCGGTCGTGGGCGCCAACGGCTCGGGAAAATCGACGCTGCTCAAGATCTGCGCGGGGCTTGTGCGTGCGACGTCGGGAAGCGTCGAACGAGTCGAAAACGTCGGCTACGTCCCCCAAGCCGGAGGCCTCTCGCCTCTGCTGACCGCCTCCGAGCATTTCCGGCTTTTCGGGTCGCTCGACGGGAAGAATGAGCGGGAGTCCCTCGTCGCCGGAACGCGCTTGGCCCAAAGCCTTGGGTGGCGGCCCAGCCGCAAGCTAGGTGCGGCTCGCCTTTCGGGCGGCACGCAGCAGAAGCTCAACGTGGTGCTCGGCGGCATCAATCGCCCGCGGCTCATCCTCCTCGACGAGCCCTATCAGGGATTCGACCAGGGGACGTACACGGACTTTTGGGAACAGTTGTTTTCCTGGCGCGAGGCGGGGGCCGGCGTGCTCGTCGTCACCCATATCCTTCACGACCTCGACGGCGTCGATTGGACGTGTGAGCTGCATCCTCAGGAGGAATCATGAACGTGTGGACCATTGCAAAGATCGGCGCCAAAGAGACCCTGCGGCGTCCCCTTGCGCTTTTCCTCGTTTTTCTGCTGCCCATGGTCTTTTACCTTGTTCGGATCGACGTGCAGTGGCAGGCGATACGGCTGCTCGCGATCGGCGTGGGCTGGGCGGTTGCCACTCTCTCGCTCTTCAGCGGCGTCGTAAGCAGTCAACTCGACAGGCGGCTGTGCGTCATGGGGGCAAGGCCGTCCGTGCTTTTTGCCGGGCGGCACATCGCCCAGGCGGGCATCGGCTTGGCGGTCTCCGGCGTGTACTTCGCCGTTGTGGCGACGACCCAGGACGTCGTGCACCTTCCCGCGGTAGGCCTTCTCCTCGTGACGACGGTGCTCGTAAGCGTCCCGCTGGGGGCTCTCATGAGCTTCGCGGTGGCCAGGGAACTCGAAGGGGCGCTTGCGCTTCTTTCGGTCATGGCCCTCCAGCTCCTTGTGGACCCCGACGGCTCGAAGGCCAAGCTCTTGCCGCTGTGGTCCACGCGCAAGATCTCAGCCTACGCGATCGGAGCGGAGGACGCCCGGGCGCTGAGTGAGGGAATGCTGCACTTCCTCCTTGTCTTTGCGCTGTGCGCGCTGGCGGCGTGGGGAGCGAGCGTGGCGCGGCTCGGGATCGTGCGCGCTTCCAGGCTTCCCGCAGCGACGCAGCGAAATTAGGACGCCGCGGCCGACGCCGGAAGGCTGGGATGCGGCGAGAGAGCCCGAGCTGAACCGTCTAGAGAAGCTGAGACTTGGCCGCGGGGAGGCGGGGCGGCGTCCGGCGTCGAAAGGCGTGCGCGGCGTCAAAGGAAAACGGGGCGGGCGCATATGCGCCCGCCCCTCATCGTCAACTGTTCGACGTCAGGAGGCCAATTTCGGATCGGACTTCACGACGTCGGCCACTTCGATCGCGGACGGCGCGTATGCGCCGGCCTTGCTCACGGTCAGGCCGGACGTCACCGTTCCACGGTGCAAAGCGGGGAGAATCTCGCTCCATCTGGCCTCGCGCAGCCTGGCCTTGGCCTCGATCGAGCCGAGGAATCCGGCGTCGAGAAGCCCCGAAAGCAGGCCGCCCATGAACGAATCGCCGGCGCCCACGGTGTCGACCACGTCGATCGTCAGCGGATCGACGACGAGCATGTCGCGTTCGGCGGCCAGACGGGCGTAGGAGCCCCACGGTCCGCGCGTCACCACGACGAGTCCGGGGCCGAGCTTCGACCAGCGCCTCATGATCTCCTCCACCGGGGTCTCTTTGCCATAGAGCCAAGCGAGGTCTTCGTCGGAGGCTTTGACGACGTCGGAGAGCGCGACGATCTCCTCGATGCGGCCGATGACCTTTTCCGGAGACTCCATGATCGCCGGCCTGGCATTCGGGTCGTAGGAGACCGTCCCTTGGGCGGCGAAGTCTTTGACGGCTTGAAGCACCGCCGAGCCGCCCGGCTCAAGGGTCGCAGCGAGGCTTCCCGTGTGCAGGTGGGCGATGTCGCCGGGATGCGGCAGCGGCGGGACTTCCCACGTCAGGTCGAATTCGTACTTGGCGCGGCCGAGCTCGTCGAGCAGGGCGTAGGCCAAGGACGTCTTGAAAGCGCCGTTGCTGCCGGGGACGACCCCGACCTTGTGCCCGGCGGCGAAATCCTCGATCATTTTCCCGTGGCGGTCCTTGCCCCACCACGCGCCGATGAGCGCGGGCCTGTCCAGATTGGCCAGCACGCTGGCCACGTTCAGCGGGCTTCCTCCCACGTGTTCCGAGGAATCTTCGCCCCTGATGACGACGTCGATGAGGGCCTCTCCCAGGCAGAGAACTGGTTTGTTTGCTGTGGTCACGTTGTTTCCTTCGTTCGGGGCGTCGCTGCTACTTCAAGCCTAGCTTGGATTCCATCTCTTCGAGCGGGACCCCTTTGGTCTCGGGCATCATCTTGAGGACCCAGAAGAGCTGGCCGCACATGCAGACGAAGAAGATGAGGAAGGCGAATCCGCCGCCCCAGTTGCCGATGACCGTTGGGAAGGCGAAAGTTGTGATTGCTGCGAAGACCCAGTGCGTGAGGGAGCCGAAAGATTGACCCAATCCACGGACCTTGTTCGGGAAGATCTCTGAGATGAAGACCCAAATGACGGAGCCTTGGCCGAAGGCGTGGGCGGCGATGAAGAAGAGCAGGCCGACGAGCACCAGCACGGACGACGTCGGATTGAAATGCCCCTCGTACATGAACATGACGCCCGTGAGGAAACCCAGCGACAGCAGGTAGCCGATCGAGCCGACGATCATGAGCGATCGGCGCCCGATCTTGTCGATGACTGTCAGGGCGGCCATTGTGGCGATGAGGTTCATGACGCCGACGGCCACTGACATGAGGTATCGTTCGTCTTCGCTTGCCCCTGCCTTTTCTAGAACCTTGGGGGCATAATAGAGGATCGCGTTGATGCCTGAGAGCTGGTTGCACATCGCGATGATGAAGGCGAAGAAGACGACCTTGCGATAGCGTCGCGAGAAGAAGTCGGACAGGCTTCCCTTCGTGCGGTCCGCTGCCAGCTGCTGGCGGATCTCTCCGATCTGTTCCTCGGATTCGGCCTGGGTGCTGCACAGCCGACGGCTGATTTCGACAGCCTCTTTGTTCCGCCCGCGGGACATAAGCCATCGGGGGGTTTCGGGCACCGAGAATAAAAGGAGGAGGAAAAAGACGGATGGCACGACCATGACTCCCAACATCCACCGCCAGGCTTCCATCGGATCGGTGATGGTCTGCTGGATGATGTAGTTGGACAGGTACGCCAGCAAAATGCCCAAAACGATATTGAACTGAACGAGGCCAACCAATCGCCCTCGTATGCGCGCCGGGGCGATTTCGGCGGTGTAGATGGGGGCGCATACGGAGGAAAGGCCGACTCCGATGCCTCCGACGAACCTGAAAGCCAATAGAATTGCGTGAGTCCAGGCAACGGCAGTTCCCACAGAACCCAGAACGTAAAGAATGCCGATGACGAATAGAAGGTTCTTCCGTCCGTATCGGTCTGCCAGGCGCCCTCCGATGAGGGCGCCGAAAATGGTGCCGACCGTTGCGATGGCGACGGTTAGCCCGGTTCCAAAATTATCAAGTTTGAATCTGTCTGCGAGGGCGTCGTTGGCACCGGATATGACGGCGGTGTCGAAGCCGAAGATCAGACCGCCGATGGCGGCCACGACGGCGCTTCTGATAACGAGGGCATTCACCCTCTCCCGAGGTGCTGATATAGGTCTGCTCGACATCGAGGGACTCCTTGTGGAAAAACGCACGCCATGCCCGTCGGAAACAGGGCGACGTGGGTCGGCGGGGGCGACCTACCGTCACTCTACGTCCTCCTCAAAACGGCGCAAATCCGTCCCACAATGTGGGCACTTCAGCCTCTCGAATGCTGGGCAGGCTGCTTGTTTTCAAGCATCTGCCTCGTCAAGGAGTCCACGGACGAGGCGAACTCGTCGGGATGGCTGAGCATGACCTGGTGCCCCGCCCCTCGGATGATCCTTTCCGGCGGATTGCCCAGATTCTGGCGGGTTCGCACGAGGTACCCGCCGGAGACGTCCTCCGATCCCCAAATGATGGAGCTCGGAACGGAGATTGACTGAATTTGTTTAGGCGTCAAATGGAGGATCGTGAACTCTTTCATAGTGTCGGAAATGGTGCGTTCGGCGCTCTTCGATGTGAGGGGCCGAGTTATTCGCTTAGTGAAGCCCTTTCCCTTTTCCCCATCGAACATCGTGCACGTAGATCCGCAAGAGCGCTTGAATATCTTTTGATCGAGCCAGGTCCACCGCGAGCCGATCCGGTACAGGCTGGTTATGTACGGAGTTTTCGCCATCCATCCGGGAATGCGTCTCGGAACCTGAATGTCGAGGCCGTCGCCGTCGGCGAAGATCACCCCTCCTGTGGACTGCGGGTGCCACAATCCGACGCCTCCGGCGACGGAGGCGCCCATCGAGTGCCCCACGACGATGGGGCGGTCGAGACCCATCTTCTTCGCAAAGCCTGCGACGAGATCCGCCTGGCTGCGAATGTCGCGGGCGTCGCCGCCGCGCGTGTAGCCGAATCCGGGCAGGTCGACCGCGTAAACGGCGTACCCTCTGGCCGCGAGCTTGGGCCCGGCGTAATCGTAGGCGACGGAGGAGCCGGCGAAGCCCGGAAGCAAGACGACCGCTTGGCCTGCGTTGCCCCACTTTTCGTAGTGGACGTCCGCGGATCCGACCTTGGCCGTGTGGCCGGTGGTCGCCTCTAGGTACTCGGGTGGTTGCGAAACGGCGTTGAAGATGAGGCTTGCGGCCGTGACCGCGACGAAGGAACGGAGGAGAAACGCCCCCGTTCCCCGAAGGATCCGATACGGGCGGCTGCGGGCCTTGATGCGTTCGCGCTTGCGGGCGTGGCGCTCTTTGCGGCCTGCCCTGAAACTGCGAAAACGGTCCACGGCAGGGTGGAGGGAAAGGCTCACTTATTCTGTTCTTTCGATTGTCAGGAAACTCTTTGCGCCGCCAGAACGTCGCTGAGGGACAGGGGCGCGCGGCCGGTGATTTTTTCGACTGAGTCGGTGACGACGTCGAGCTGGCCCGCGCGTATCGCGGTGTATGTGGTGATCCACGCCGCCGTCTCCCATTGAGGGGCTCCGTAGGGTTCGCGCGAGGCCCAGGCCTGCTCGATCGTCTCGTCGATGTATTCGACCGGGTTTCCGGCAACTTCGGTTCCGATGCGCGCGGCCTCGGCCATCGTGAAGGCCTCGGGACCCGTCAGATCGTAGGTCTTGCCCGCATGGGCGCCGGGGTCGGCGAGAACGGCGGCGGCGACGCGGGCGACGTCGGACCTGGAGACCCCGGCGCATGCGCCGTCTCCCGCGGGGCCGCGGATCTCGCCAGAAGCCATGAGCTCGGCGAAGAACTCGAGGTAGAACGAATCGCGCAGAAAGGTCCAGGCGATGCCGGATGCCTTGATGTGCTCCTCGGTGAAGAAATGGTCGCGGGCGTGGGTGAAAATGGCCTCGGGGGCCGCGCCCAGGAACGACGTGTAGACGATGGAGCCGACGCGCGCCCGCGAAGCGGCGTCGATGAACGCCCGGTGGTCGGCGACGCGGTGGGGGCTCTCCTTGGCGGAGACCATCAGCAGTGCGTCGACGCCCTCGAGCGCGGCCACCCCGGCCTCGTCGTCGGCGTACGTGCAAACGGCGTAGGGAAGTCCTTTGAGTTCGTCGGGCCTCTTGGCGGGGGAGCGCACAAGCAGCCGCACGTCGTCAACCCCCGAATCGATGAGTGAGAGCGCGGTGGCCCGGCCGATATTGCCGGTGGCTCCGGTGATTGCAATGGTCATGATTGCTCCTTGCGAGGATTCGATTGCCCCCGTCGCGGTGCGGGCGGAGGGCCGGCCGAGCCGAGTCGCGGGCTGCGAGAACGGCGACTTCGCCCGACAAGCGCGGGAGACGATTGCCACATTTGACCTTGTCGATACGTGCAGCCATTATTCCAGGAAAATCGCGGAACTTCAGCGTAAATGCGCGGTGAGAGGAAAAACCGGCCTCTTCGCCGTCCGGGGCGTTCGATTAACAGTCTCCGGTCCAGTGCGTGCTAACGTCTTGCCCATGATCAACGACAACATGTGCCGAATGTGTCTGCTCACTGCGGGCATTCGCTGTTGTCGCCTTTGAAATTCCGGTAGAAATTCCCGGATTGCGCGCCGACGTGAGCCCGCGGGAGGCTCCGAGGCGCATTCCGCCGCGACGCCGTAGCCGCGCCTCTCAGTCTCTCTAGTTTCACGTTCTCTCTAGTTCCACGTTTCTTCAATGAGAGTGAGAAAAACCATGTCAAACAACTCAGACAACAAGAATTCCGGCGTCTCGGACGGCAAGAATTCCGAAGCGGTCGAGGGGCATCAGACCGAAGAGGGGTCTCGCGACATCGACGAGCTGGTGGCCAAGGCTGCGTCTCGCTCGGGCAAGGGGCTGAAGGCCGCCGGCCTTGCGCTGGTCGCCGTCCTCGTCTTCGTTGCGGCGTACTTCGGCGTTCGGAGCCTGACGTCGAAGGATGCGTCGGACGGCGCCTCGGGCGGAACCTCGGAAGGGACGAAGGGGGCCGGCGGATCCTCCGTCAAGCCCGTGGGCGCGCGGACGCCCGAGCAGATCAAGGCCGCAGGAACGATCCGCATAGGCGTTTTCGGCGACAAGGCGCCTTTCGGGTACACCGATTCGGATGGGACGAACGTCGGCTACGACGTCGAATACGCCAAGAGGATCGCGAAGGACCTGGGAGTCAAGCTCGAGCTTGTGCCCGTCGTGGCGGACTCGCGAGTCGAGTACCTGACCTCCGGCAAGGTCGACGTCATCTTGGCCAATTTCACGGTCACGCCTGAGCGCGCGCAGAAGGTCGATTTCGCAAAGCCCTACATGAAGGTCTCGCTCGGCGCCGTCTCGCGCAAAGACGCCCCGATCACGTCCGAGAGCCAGCTCAGCGGCAAGAAGATCCTGGTGGTCAAGGGAACCACTGCGGACTCCTACATTCAGGCGAAGCACCCGGATTGGAAGCCCGCCAAGTACGACCAGTACTCCGACGTCTACAACGCGCTCGCCGACGGCCGCGGGGACGTGTGGGTCACCGACAACACCGAGGCCTTGGCCTTCTCCCGGCAGGGCGAGAACAAGGACAAGTTCGTCACGGGCATCACGCAGCTCGGCCCCGTGGACACCATCGCGGGCGCCGTCCAAAAGGGCAACGCGCCCCTTCGCAATTGGCTGAACAAAGAGCTTGAAACCCTCGGCAAGGAGAAGTTCTTCCACAAGGCTTACGAGAAGACGCTAGCGCCCGTCTACGGAGACTCGGCCAAGCCCGACGAGCTCGTCGTCGAGGGCGGCGAGGTCGACGGCGCCGGCAAGGACGGACAGGCCGGCAAGGGCCAAGAATCGGCCAGCCCCGAGGCGTCCGAAGCGCCGGCGGGAGCGGCCGGCTCAGGGGCGCCGGATTCCGCCGACGGGTCCCAGGCGGCCGACCAGTGACCTCGGAGGGCGGGGCCCAGCCTCAGGCGAGGCCTCCCGCCCTCGGCCACGGCGTCGGCGAAGCCGTCGGCGCACAGTCTGCGCGGCTGCAGACTCAACGGTCCAAGCCGCCCCAAAGAAAGGTCACGCGAAGGTGAATTCCCAGGTCTTGCGCGAGTACCTGCCCTATTTTCTGGAGGGGGCGCTCGTCACGGTGCGGGTCGCCGCCGTCGGAATCGCGGCGTCGCTCGCCATCGGGCTTGTGTGCGCGATCATCCGGTATCTCAAGGTGCCCGTCGCCAAACGCGCGGTGGGCCTGTACATCGAGCTCTCGCGCAACACGCCGCTCATCGTCCAGCTCTTTTTCATCTACTACGGCCTGCCGAAGGCGGGCGTCGTCCTTTCCTCCGAAGCCAGCGCGATCATCGGGCTGAGCTTTCTCGGAGGGGGATACATGGCCGAGGCGTTCCGCTCCGGCTTCGACTCCGTCGGAGCGATCCAGTGGGAGTCCGCCCAGTCTCTGGGCATGACGCGGGTCAACGCGATGGCCCACGTGATCGTCCCGCAGGCTCTTTCGCGATCGGTGGCGGCTCTCGTGGCCAACGTCGTCTTCCTCATCAAAGAGACGTCGGTGGTCTCCGTCGTCGCCCTCAACGACCTGGTGTACGTGGCTCGGGAGAAGATAGGAAACGACTACGACACGACGGAGGCGCTCGTCCTCCTGGTCGCCTTCTACATCGCCATCATTCTGCCGGTCTCGCTCGCCGGCGCCTGCCTCGAAAGGAGGGTGCGCCGTGCGGAATTCGGGAATTGAGGTTCTGTGGCAGGGAAGAAACTTTATTCGGCTCCTCGAAGGCCTGTGGACAAGCGTGTCCATCGCCCTGCTTGCTCTGGCGATTTCCATTTTCTTCGGGCTTTTCGTCGGCATTGCGATGACGAGCAAGAAGCGTTTCCTGCGTTTTCTGACGCGGGCTTACCTGGAATTCGTCCGCTTCATGCCGCAGCTGGTTCTTCTGTTCGTCGTCTACTTCAGCCTGGCGACGCACACAGGCGTCAACCTCGGCGGATTCACGACCGCGGTCATCGTCTTCTCCGTGTGGGGAAGCGCCGAGATGGGCGACCTCGTTCGCAGCGCCGTCCAGTCGATCCCCGCCCATCAGTACGCCAGCGGCTTCGCTTTGGGAATGACGAAGGCTCAGGTCAACCTCAACGTCATTCTTCCCCAGACCGTCAGGCGGCTCCTTCCCCTGACGATCAACCTGGCCAACCGCATGATCATGACCACCTCGCTGGTGGTGCTCATCGGCGTGACCGAAGTGCTCAAGACAGGCCAGCAGATCATCGACGCGAACCGCTTCGCCTACCCGAAGGCCGCACTGTGGGTGTACGGAGCGATTTTCCTGCTCTACTTCGCGGTCTGCTACGTCATCTCTCAGTTCTCCAAATACCTCGAACGGAAGTGGAACAAGTGACCGATTCGACCATCCCCCCTCGCAGCGAGGCCGGCCGCGACACCGACGCGCCTTCTCCCGGCAATGCGTCTTCTCCCGGCGAGGCTGCCCGCGACGCCGCCCGCGTGGAAGCGACCTCAGCCGACAAAGGCGAAGCGGGGCGCACCCCGGCCCTGTCCGTGCGCGACGTCGTCAAGGTCTACGACGGCGATTTCACGGCCCTCGACGGGGTGTCCTTCGACGTCGCCCGCGGCGAAGTGATCGTCGTCGTCGGGCCGTCCGGCTGCGGAAAGTCGACGCTTCTGCGCACGCTCAACGGCCTGGAGCCGATCCAGGGCGGCGTCATTGAGTTCAACGGCGAGAAAGTCCCGAGCAAGTCCCTGCCGTGGAATCTTTTGCGGCAAAGGATCGGGATGGTGTTCCAAAGCTACGAGCTCTTCCCTCATTTGAACGTGCTGGATAACCTCCTGCTGGGGCCGTCGAAGGTTCTGGGCGAGAAGCGGGCCGAATCTGCCAGGCGCGCCGGCGAGCTGCTCAAACGCGTCGGCCTGCTGGACAAGGCGGAGTCCTTCCCCCGCCAGCTTTCGGGCGGGCAGAAGCAGCGCGTGGCCATCGTTCGGGCGCTCATGATGAAGCCCGAGATCCTTCTTCTTGACGAGGTCACCGCCTCGCTCGACCCCGAAATGGTGCGCGAGGTCCTCGACGTCGTTCTGGAACTGGCGCGCGACGGCATGACGATGGTGATCGTCACCCACGAAATGGGCTTCGCCCGCGCCATCGCCGACAGGGTGATCTTCATGGACGCCGGCAAGGTCGTGGAAGAGAGCGCCCCGAAGGAGTTCTTCAGCCATCCGGCCACCGAGCGGGCCAAGAAGTTCCTCGACATCTTCTCCTACGAGGAGATCGCGGGGGAGTGGTGCTCCAGCCTCTAGTCGCGGGGGCTCTCTAGCCGCGCGGGGAGCCGGCGGCGTTCGCCTTGGCGACGAGGCGCGCCGTCGTCCCCGCGTAGCGCGTGCCGAGCGACCGCGCCTCGTCGGTTGTCAGGCCGTCGCCGGCGGGCATGAGCGCGTCGCGATAGTAGTGGAGCTCGTCGATCGAATCGTAAATGTCTCCCAGGGCGCGATGGTTGCCCGTCTTCTCGGGCGCCGCGAAGTACGTGCGCGGGTACCAGCGCTTGGCGAGCTCCTTGAGGGAGGAAACGTCGATGAGGCGATAGTGGAGGTGGTCGACGACGTCGGGCATGTGCTTCTCGAGGAAAGCCTTGTCCGTTCCCACCGAGTTGCCGCCGAGCGGGGCCTTGTGGGCCTCCGGGACGTGCTTTCGGATGTAGGCGAGCACCTGCTCGCGCGCCTCTTCGAGCGTGAGGCCGTTCTTCCATTCCTCGATGAGCCCCGAGGCGGTGTGCATCTGGCGCACGAAGTCTCCCATCTGCTCGACGGCGGCGTCGCTGGGCCGGACGAGGACGTCTATCCCTTCGTCGACGGGATTCAGCTCGGAGTCGGTTATGACGACGGCGACTTCGACGAGTTCGTCGACGTCCAAATCGAGACCGGTCATTTCGCAATCGATCCAGACGATGGGGTTGTTCATATCACGGTAGCTCACACGGGTATCCTACTCGCTGCGCGAGCAAGCGCTATCGGCTTTTGGTACCCATGGGCCTCACGCGTGCGTCGGACGCCTCCGACGCCGTCGACGGACCCGGGGGCTAAGCGCCCCCATCCGGACTCGAACCGGAAACCTGCGGATTAGAAGGCCGTTGCTCTATCCATTGAGCTATGGAGGCTTGCGCGCCGAATGTAGAGGCTTGCGCACCAAATGTACCGGACTCCGGGGGAGGCTCGCATGCCGTGCACGCTGTCTGGGGCGAAGCTCATGAGCCGCCCGGGGCGAAGTTCGCGCAGCGGGTGAGGCGAAGCTCATGAATTGCGTCGAGCGCCGCCCGGCGGCAGCGTGCAAAGGAGTTCTTGGTTTAAAAGGTCAACTGTTGGGCGAGTGACTTCTACTCACGTCTAATGATGGCCGATAATGAACGAGTGAAGACACCGCACAACCGAAGCGACCTTGCCGGCCTCATCGCTCGCACGATCTCGGCGCTGGACAACGCGCGTTTGCCGCTCGATCTTCCCGGATCGATGCAGTTGAACGACGCGCGCAAACGGCTGCGCACACAGTTGGCTGCGAGGATCCTTCCGCACCTGAGAACCGACGGGCTTCCCACCGTGACGGTTCTCGGCGGATCCTCCGGCGCTGGGAAGTCGACGATATTCAACTCGCTGCTGGGGGAGGACATCTCTCCGGCGTCGGTCATCCGCCCGACGACGCGCACGCCGGTCATATCGGTCCACCCGAAGGACACGAAGGTCATGGAGGACCACGCGATCGCCGAGATGGGCCGCGTCGTCGTCACCGACAAGGCGATTCCCGGACTCATTCTCGTCGATGCCCCCGACCTGGACTCCGTCGACGCGAACAACCGCGAAATCTCGCGGCGATTGCTCGACGCCGCCGACTTCTGGCTCTTCGTCACAACCGCCTCGCGGTATGGAGACGCCCTCGCGTGGCAGACCCTCGTGGACGCGAACGAGCGCGGCATGAGCACCGCCGTAGTGCTCAACCGGGTTTCCCTCGAGGCCCTGCCGAAGATCCGAGCGGACCTCACGGAGAGGCTCGACGCCGTCGATATGGGCGAGGTTCCGCTCCTCATTGTGCCCGACGCCGGGCCGCGCGATTCGCGCCTCGACCCCGACGACGTCACGGAGATCCGCGACTGGCTCCACGTCATCGCCTCCACGAGGGTCGGCGAGGTCCTCGTCGAGAAGATGAGCGACGCGATGCTGCCCGATCTGCGCCGCCAGCTCATCGAGTTGTCAGAGGCCGTCGAGATGCAGGCGAACTCGGTGCAGAGCCTGGCCGACAGGGCAAAGGCGGAGGCTGAGCAGCCGATGTCGAAACTCGCTTCGAACGCCCGCTCGGGCAGATACGGCCAGGGCGCGCCGACGACGTCGTGGCTGACCTTCGCCTCGACGGGCGGCGTGCTGGACTCCCTCGTGGCCGGGGAGAAGCCGCGGGTTTCGGACGGGCGCAAAAAGCCTCAGCGCGACGCCGCCGCCAAGACGGTGTTCGAAGGCGTCCGCGGCGCCATAGAGGTAGGCTTCAGCCAGGCAGTCGTCACATTGCAGGGCGAAATCGACAAGAGCTGGCGGGAGGACATGGTCAACACCGAGGAGTATCGCGACGAGGCGGCCAAGAGGATCAATACGTCCGAGATCACCAAAGACGTCGTCGAGCAATGGCTGGAGGATCTTGCGAAGGCGGTGGCGGCGGTGCCGGAAAACCCATGGTTCACGCGCGAAGGGACGGCCGCTTTGCTCGGCTCTGCGGCCGGCGGAGTGAACGGCGCCGAGACGGCGCTGCGCACCGTAGGACTCGGCGAGGCGCTTCGTCCGGCCAGGGAATCCCTCGCCGTCCGCCTGGAGGATGGCATATCTCGGGTCGTCGACGCATACACTTCGGTACTAGACGAGATTCCGGTGGGCAACGGACGACAGCTTCGCCTTCGGGCGAGCGAGTACCGCGATCGGGTGTAATAAGGAGACGAATGAACGATCACGCACAGGACTCCGCGGGCGCCACGCAGCCCGACGGCGTTTTCGAGGCAACCCCTGCCTACGGGCAGAGCCCCCTTTCACGAGAGCCGGTCATGCGGGGGGTGGCCGAGAGGATCGCGAAGCTGCGCGAGGCGATCGACGCCGGAGGCGACGCCTTCGACCCCTGGGTGGCGGCGCGCGCCAACGAGGAGCTCCAGGCCGTCGAGGCCCGCGCATGGGCCGGCTACGGCGTGACGGTGGCCGCTCTGGCGGGCGGAACCGGAGGCGGCAAGTCGACGCTCTTCAACGCGATAACGGGGCTGAACTTCGCCGATCCCGGCGAGCTGCGCCCGACCACGGAAGAGGCCTCCGCCTGCGTGTGGAACGCCGACGCCGACGCTGTGCTGGACATGATAGGCGTCCGCCCCTCGCGCCGGATCGACTACCACTCGATCCTCACGACCGGCAAACACGACCTCGATTCCCTCGTGCTCCTCGATCTGCCCGACCACGATTCCGTGCAGATCGGAAACTCGGTCCTCGTCGACCAGGTCCTTCCGCAGGTCGACGTGCTCATCTGGGTCCTCGATCCGCAAAAGTACGCCGACCATCTCATCCACGAAAGCTATCTCGCGGCCATGCGCGAGCGGCGCGACCACATGATCGTCATCCTCAACCAGGTGGACACCATTCCCGAATCCGTCGTCGACACTCTGTTGGCCGACGTCAAGGTCTTGCTTGACCGCGACGGGCTGGGGAACGTCCCCGTCTATCCGACGTCGGCGCTTTACCGCATCGGCCTGGAGCCCATTCGGGCGAAGCTGCGCGAGGCCGTCGAGGGAACCGAGGCCGTCGTCGCCACCGCGCAGGCCGAGCTGGACGCCATCAGGCGGCGCCTGTCGGTGAGCGTCGGCACGCGTGAGCCGGATGTTCGGGGCGAGGCCCTCAGGCGCGTCAACCGCTCGCTGTACGAGGCGACCGGCGCGCCCGCCGTCGTCCAGTCCCTCCGTCAGGCCGGCTACAGCCTGGGGCAGACGGCCATCGCAAACGCCGATCAGCCTGCGGCGTCCATGGTGGTGGCGACGCGCGACGCCTGGATCGCCCACGTCCGATCCGGACTGCCCGACCGTTGGCAGGAGGCCGTCACCGAGGTCATTCCCGAGCCGGAGAGGATCCGGCGCACCATCGGCGCGACGATTCGCAAGGTCGAGACTCCGAAGGTCCCGCGGTTCGGAGCCCTTGCCCTCGTTGCCCTCGGCGCCATTCTGGGAGTGGCGGGGATCGTGTGCGCGGCGCTGGGCATCCCGGTCGGTGCGCCCGCCGCGCGGATAGCCTTCGGCGTGGCCGGCGTGGCCTGCGCGGCAGCCGGATGGCTTTTCGGGAGGAGGGCCCACATAAGCGCGGCAGAGAAGGCCGCGCTGGCCTA
>ERZ773054.424-NODE-424-length-34040-cov-49.760659_pt1 | contig 34040 bp, 41 predicted proteins | sample MGYA00580630_ERZ773054 | MGnify/ENA primary metagenome ERZ773054 (study PRJEB29015, sample SAMEA2737994) | human oral metagenome | biome: human oral; feature: human-associated habitat; material: dental | place: China | collected 2115 ... | reverse complement strand
TTTAATGTCATTTTTATGTGATGGTGTTCTTAGAAATAAAAAAACAGGTAAGTATTATATATTAGAGATAAAGTCAATTAGCAATCAAGGTATGTATCGCCTAGATGAGGTACCAGACAATTACAGAGATCAAGCAATATCATATACACAATTACTAGAGATTCCAGATGTTATATTCCTATTTGTAAATAGAGATATATACAATAAGAAAACATTTTTATTCACACCTTCCCGCGAAGAAATTCGTAATTGGCAACAAAAAATAAGTGATTGTTTAGTTTGTATAAATTTAAAAATATTACCAGATATACCACCAGAGGCCTCAAATTCATTTTGTAAGTATTGTGGCTATAAGGAGGCCTGCGGGAGATGAGCGTAGCAAAACAATTTGAAAAAAATGTTGCAGAGCAAATAAAACAATCTGGTAGATTTATTATGAGACTTAATGACAGCCCATTCCCAGGCGCATTTAATATATGTGACTATATTGGTTATGAATATCCACACATGTATTGTTTTGAGATGAAAACGTGTGAAACACCTTCCTTGCCAATTAAAAATATATCAGAAGGACAATATTTTGGATTATTAAATGCGGAGCAATATGGCATAATAGCTGGAATACTTGTGTGGTGGATAAATCATGATGTAAGTAAATTTATCTCTATGCACGAAGTAATAGATATAGAAAAAACAAGAAAATCAATACCACACGACACAGAATATGGAATTACAATAGAGGGAACAAAAAAACATAAATACTTTATGTATAATTGGGATAAATTTTTTAAAGAGGTGGGAAATGGTAGCATACAATATAAACAAAATGCAAGTAGTTGAGGAAGAATCAACACAAATTGAGACAATAGTAAATGAAATAGTCAATTCTGTAACAAAAGAGATTGATGATTATATTGAAAATATAAAACATGAACTAGACGGAGATGATTTAACAATTAGTGAGTTAAATCTAATTCTTATGCGCCTATGTTCGTTTTCATATTATTTAGCGTCAAAACAAGAAATGGTTGGCATTAGGCAGGATATTTCAAGTACTATTGAAAAAGAGCGATTCAATTTACATTTTATTAACTCAACTGGTACAGTAGCAAGCAAAACATCTCAGGCCGAAGAAAAAACAAAAGAAGAGAGAGTTATTTCCATTGTTTGGGAAAAATCATATAAAATCCTAAAAAATAAATATGATAGTATAAATCGCTATATTGATAGTATTAAGAAAATCATAACTACGAAAGTTAAGGAGATGGAATTAAGCAGATGAGTAAATTAGATGAAGTTATCAGTAAGGTAAACAAAGAATACGGATTTAATATGATAGGTGGGGTAGAGGCTAAAACAAAACAATATAGGAAGTTTACACCCACAACACCAGCATTATCATACATATTTCATGGGGACATGCCAAGAACAATTTATATTCTTGTTGGTGAATATTCATCTGGAAAATCATCACTCTCATATATGATGTGTGGTGCTATACAGAAAAAACTAAAACAAGAGTGGCAGGATGAAATAGATGAATTAGAACAATTACAAAAACCAAACAAGGAACAACAATTACGCCTATCATATCTAAAAGAGCGCGGGCATCAACGTGTAGCATACTTAGATATTGAGTTTACAAGTGATGAGGCATGGATGAGTAAAAACGGGGTTGACGTAGATGATTTAATTTTTATTGCACCAGAAAATCAAACAGCAGAACAATTATTTCAAATTTGCCTAGATTTAATAGTTAGTGACGGAATTGGTTATATTGTATTGGATTCTGTACCAGCGTTGACCTCAAAATTGGCACAAGAAAAAACAATGGAAGATAAAACATATGGAGGTATCTCACAGCCTATGAGTGTTTTTTGTAGTAAACTATTACCATTATGTAATAAACATAGTTGTGGATTTACATTTATAGCACAACCAAGAGATGATATGGCAGGTTACAATCGTGTTATTTATAATGGTGGTAAAATGATGAAACATACCGCATCTGTTATTATGTATCTAAAAAGAGGAACACTATTGGATAGTAATTTTAACGAATTGAAAGCGCACTCTGAACTAGCCAATGGAAATGTTGTTGAAGTTGAAATACTTAAAAATAAGGCAACAAAGCCTGATAGAAGAATGTGTAAATTTACAATAGACTATAATAAGGGTATAGAAGGACTTCCAGATACAGTAACAATGGCTATTGGATTTGGTATTATTATTCGTACAGGTGCTTGGTATAATTTCAAAGATTATAAATGGCAAGGAAAAGCAAACATGGTTAAGGAGTTACGAGAGAATAAAGAATTATATAGTGAAGTATATGAACTTGTTATGGAGGAGTGTAGAAAATAGATAAATTTAATGATTTAACAAATAAAAGATTTGAAAGGCTTGTTGTATTGTATATAGAGGGCAAATCAACAGGTGGTAGTATTTTATGGAAATGTAGATGTGATTGTGGAAATACAAAGATTGTAACAACATCAGACCTAATTAGTAGAAAAGTTAAATCTTGTGGATGTCTACATAAGGAGGGTTCACATAAAACTCACAATATGTCTAAAACAAGATTTTATAAGATTTGGTGTTCTATAAAATATAGATGCTTAAACGAAAAATCACATAAGTATTACTTATATGGTGCTAGAGGTATCACTGTCTGTGACAGGTGGAAAAACTCATTTGAAGAATTTATGGCAGATATGTACCAATCTTATATTGACCATGTAAAAGAATTTGGTGAGAATAACACATCTATAGATCGTATTGATGTAAACGGCAACTATGAACCCTCAAACTGTAGGTGGGCTACAAATAGTGAGCAACAGGCAAATACAAGACGAACATTTATTGTTGATGGTATGTGTTTGAAGGATTTTTGCGAGTTAAACGGTGTTAATTATGGAACAATAAAGAGTAGGTATAAGAGAAGTGGCTATACACTAACACCAGATGAAATAAAACAACAGGTAATGGAGATGATAAAATGAGGAAGAAACAACAAAAAATTAAGGTAACAAAAATCATTGACAAAACAAAAGAATTACATGATCATATTAAGTCGCTAGCAACAAAAGTAGGTAGACCTAAGAAACGTAAAAACGTATTACCACTTACAGATTGGTTATATATTACTTGTGATAAGCATAATTGGATGATTTGTGAGGATGGTAAACCCATTCTCTATGCGTCAACATTAGATAAAATCCTTATTGTTGCGGCAAATCATATGATAAAAGTACCTGCTGATTATACTAAACTACTTAAACATATAGAAGATATTCATAATCTAATTAGTAATAGAATACCGCCAGATGTTAAGCCTATTGATTTATTTAAGGAGTTAGACAATGAGTGATATTGGTGCAAGTGATAAGCAAGAACATTATATTAAATCTTCTATGCAACCAATAGAAGTTATGCAGAAATTGTTTTCAAAAGAACAATTTGAGGGATTCCTATTGGGAAATATTCTAAAATATTCTATGCGAATGGAATATAAAAATGCTGTGGAAGCAGATACAACAAAACGAGATCAATATGCGTATTGGCTACAACTTGCACGCAAGGGGAAAACAATACAGCCGCTTTCTGATGTTGTTCCTATGAATTTTGTGTATCGGGGGCTATAAGTGAGAAAACAACAATATAATACTAAATCGTACTCAACAAAACAAGAACAATATGTAGCGAAACAATTAGGCGGCAATGTTGTTTCTGGTAGTGGAGCACCAAAATTTTGTCGCGGCGATGTTATTATTCCTGGAATCATAGTAATAGAGTGCAAAACAACAATACAGGAAGATAAAAAATCGTGGACTATTAAACGTGAGTGGTTAGAACAAAATGAAAAAGAAAGACTTGACCTAATGTTACCATACTCCGCGCTTGCAATATCGCTTGATCCTAGCGGCACTAATAATCTATATGTGATTAATGAAACACTTATGAAAAAATTAATAGAGGTGATTAGATGATTATATATACAAGAAGCAATAATAAGGTAATAGCAAGATTCGGCGAAGATTGGATATATAGCATTTCCAATTTATTTGCAAAGAGGGGAATCAGTGAACGTGAGTTTATAAAAAACTACTTAAATAATAGAAGTAAATTTGTTGGAATTGCTACATGTCATGAAGATGATACATTTGATCTTGCCTATGGTAAGGAATTAGCTAGGCAAAGATTACTACAAAACTATGATAATACAGTTAAGATTATAGCTAAACTTTTGCGCGACTATCTGAATGAAAAAAACCGCGCACAAAATGAAGCTATAAAAAACGTGCTAGACTATTGATATTACTAGCGCTAGAAGCATTTTAAATAAAATAACTAAACATTTTCCTTCCATTATATATATATAAAAGCGTTTTTTATAAACGCTTATTTTTTTGAAAAGTGCTTGACATGCATATATCGTTGTGCTAAACTATGCGCATAAGAAGTTAAATAAACTATCTATTTAAGGAGACATCAAAAATGGAAGAAATCAAATCAACTCTTGAAGCAGAAATTAACCGTTTCCGTAACTACTATTTTTCGCATATGGTAGATTATGAGGATGATTCAGACGCTATTACTTCTGAGATGGTATCCAACACATTCTATTCTGAAATGGTTAAAACCGCAATGAAGAAGAAGTCTGCACTTCGTGAGATGTTGAGAAATCATCCTAATTGGGATGAAACTCATCAGATGATTAAGCTTCCGATTAAATTTGAAGTCAGTGCAGGAGAGATATTTCAAACGCGCCGCATTATTGTTTCTGATATTTTTGATTTGATTGGATACAATAAGCGTAGTGAATATGGCACTGATAGATTGTGGAGAGCGTTCCGATTCTTTTTTGAGAATGAGAATGAAGTTTTCGGGGAATTTGTTGAAGAGATTTTCCCGAAATGTTATCATCCGAATAAGAAAATTACACGTATTTTCCGCGCTGTCTGCAAGGAATTGGGAATTGTTACAGCAGATGGATTTGAAAGACTGTATGCGGAATGGTCTGATGTTACCACTAGGGGAAATGTAGAAAATACAAATCTCTATCTCTCCATTTCCCCCGCGCATTTCCTATCAATGAGTAATCCAAAATATGATGAGCGCGGCAAGATGATGAACAGTTGTCACTCATTCAACAGTAAGGAATATGTCTATTCACAAGGATGTTCAGGATATATCAATGATGATGTTACCATGATTGCATTTACTGTTTCCGATGAAAAAAATGAAGAAACATTTTACAATCGGAAAACCTCTAGGCAGTTATTTATGTTCGACGATGGGATTCTTGTTCAGTCCCGCTTGTATAATACAAACGGCGGTACTAGTGGTACCAATAACAGGACTAAGGTTTATAGGGAAGCAGTACAGGAAGCACTTGCTATTTGCCTTGACCATGAAAATCATTGGAAAACCTGTAACTACACGGATAATCAGTATAAATTTACCTTATTTAAGGGAGATGACTTCGGCGGTTATCCTGATTGGGAATTTGAAGAGTTTTGTGCAAAACTCTCATTTTTTGCAGATAAAGATATACATTTTGAATCGTTTGAAGCGGGAGGTGCTGGCACATGCATTGAATGCGGTGAATATTTGAGTAATGATGATTATATGATTTGTAGTGATTGTTATCACTCTTGTACTTGTGACCACTGTGAATGTGGCTGTGATGAAGATTATTTGACACGTGTCCATGATGATTATAATAATGAAATTTGGGTTTGTGATAACTGCCTAGATGAGTATTATGAAAGAAGTGAATATGATGATGAATATTATCCAAATACGCATGTGACATACCTTGAAGGTGTTGGCTATGTGCATGATGATCAAGTTAGCGATTATGTACAATGTGATCGTTGCGGCGATTATATGCTTGAATGTAATGCACATTATGATGATGAGGATAATTGTTTTTGCACATATTGCGATGGTGTTTTGAGGGAGGAGTTTTAAAATGAAATTAGAAAAGATTGTAAAACTCACGCAAGAAGAGTTATATATTGCTATTAAAAAGCACTATAAAAATAAACTCCTATCTTGCGCGGAAGGTGAATATATCACTGTAAAAGGTGATATACCTGTAATGCTTGTTGCTCACCTTGACACTGTTCACAAGGAGCAGGTAAAACATATCTGCAAGAGTGAAGATGGTAACATTATCATGAGTCCGCAAGGAATCGGCGGGGATGATAGGTGTGGCGTGTTTGCGCTTATGCAAATCTACAAAAACCTGCCTAGTGGAAATAAACCATATCTCTTATTCACTTGTGATGAAGAAACAGGCGGAAATGGTGCCTATGCGTTTGCACAAGACTATGAAAGTGGAAGTGTTGATCATGATTTGTATGATATGAATTTTCTCATTGAGATTGACCGAATGGGATTGATGGAAGCTGTATATTACGATTGTGACAATCCAGATTTTGAAGATATTTTTTTGGGATATGGATTTGATACACACTATGGTACATTTTCCGATATTTGCTATATTGCGCCTGTAATGGGATGTGCCGCTGTAAATCTTAGTGCAGGATATTACAATGCACATACCTGTCATGAGTATATCAACATTGATCATCTAATGTATACTGTTGATTGTGTATCTGATTTGCTGTTAGGAGACATAGAATATTTCGAGTATATGGAGACTGATCACAAATGGAAAAACGTGAGGGGCTGGGATTTTGTCTCAGAATACGATTCCGATTTGGTGTATGGCAACTATACCACGAACCAAAAAAAGAAGTGATATTTTCCTGTGTAGAATTTGTTGATCTACTAAAATTTTTATATAAAAATCACTTGACACACGCGCCTTAATGTACTATAATAACAGCATAGAAAAGGAGGTTTTCACTATGGCAAGCATTAACTATATTATGGGATGGTATGTTATTCGCAAGGATAGCAAGATTGTTTTTCAGACCAAAAGCAAATCTATTGCTTTTGATGTTTTGAAGAAGGTGACAAGCCATGCGTGATGTTATGTATGTATTGCTGTCATTTGTGACAGGTGCCGCAACTCTATTTTCAATCGCGTATTTTTGCGCAAAGTAAGGAGAATATAAAAATGCTTGTAGAAAACTATTGCAACGTCAAGAATCAGTTTATTATCCGTGTTGGCAGTTATGTATTTTTTCAGAGTTACAAGACTGGAATTGCTTGTCTTGATCTGTCAACTAATACACTCTATCTGAATCGCAACAAGTATTCGCGCACAACAAGCAAATATACCAATAGATTTATTGATGAATTTTGCTTTGGCGCAAAAGTTGTTGAAATGGATAATGTTACTATTGATGTTACATTAAAAGGGGTTGTGTCCAATGATTAAAGAAAATATTATTGCCATGATGGAGAAGGAAGCTATCAACAATTATTGTAACTGATGATTTTGCAGGTGCGGAGTTTGAAACAGTCTGCAAAGCGTTTGACATTGACCTTTTCGACACACAGGGGGAGAATTAAAAATGAAAACCATAGAGACAGCAAAGAAAATCTGTGTTTATAGTCCCAAGGGAATCATGACACACAGATTCCGCAAGGCAGATTCGGGAGATTGGATTGATGATGATTGTACTGTTGTAGATATTGTGGAGATGATGAAATTCTTTGGGATATTTTCGGGCAAAGTAAAAGTGGTAATGGCATAAAATCGCGCGGCATAATAAGGAGCAATAAATCGCGGCGGCAATAAGAGAATAATGTGTAATAGGTGATAATATAATTTGATATAGGCAAGAAATGAGAATAGATAATATAGGTGTAGTATAATGTTGTTGTTGGCAAAAAATGTTGTTGGCAAAAAATAGTGGGGGAGCCTACCGCAAGCCCCTCACACAACAACACTTATCAACAGGCAACAGTGGATAATTACAAGAATACAGCAATAACAAGGCTTCAAGCCATATAGTTATCCACAACATAAATATATTCCCTATCCTCAACTATAAATATTATTTATAGTAACTACCCCAATTTTACTGATTTATATCAAAAATCCCTAGGAAAATACAAAATTCATTTATGGTAACTCATTATTATGAAGTATTTTTATATATATTCACATTCCTATAAAAATATTTTTAAAAAAGTACTTGACATATCCTCTTATATATGGTATATTATAACCATAAAAGCTATCGCCCTTAGTGGCAAGGAGGAAAATCATGTATACTTATATTTCTATTATTGTTTTTACCACTTATTATGACTGCGGTGTTTGTATTTATGACATACATCGGCGCTGAGATGATTGGTTTTTGGGAGATGAAGTCATCAATAAAGCTGACCTCCTAAATCGCCTACTCTCTAAATACTATCGTATCAGTCTTGAAATGTGGGATGAAGAAAATAATATTCTAGATATTGCTGATTATGTTGAAGGCAAGCTTGACCACATCACCTATTTGGTAATAAAAAATTAAGAGAGGGTTTAATCGCCCTCTCTTTTTTTATTGCCTACCCCTATGATTCAAATTTTCTGAAAAATGAGGGGGTTATGTACTCCCCCACATATTTTTTGAAATTTTAAAAAGGTAATTTGCTATATACTAATTTTTATATGGGTGTCTCTCCTATTTTCGTATATAGCTATCTCCCTCTTGTATTTCCCCCGCTCTGATTCTTATTTCTTCAAATGCTATATAATTTATAGATATTTGATTTCTCTTATAATATGTTTTTATCCCCCTACACCATAATACATCACTTATTCTATCTGTTATATATTTATATGTTATTCTTGATAGTTTTTGATGTATTGTAAATACTTTTGATTTCTTTCCTAGGCCGCGATTTTTAAATTTCATTGTGTATTGATACCAAAATAATAGAGATTCATCTGTTATCTTTTCTTCTATTACCTCTTTTGATATTTCTGTTTTATATATTGGACATTTATATTCTAATATATATTTATTCCCTATTTCTTTTATTTTGCCGCCGCAATGTTTTTTTATAAATAGTGCCTCTTCTTTGTTGCCTGTGCATACCATAATCCCATATAATGTCGGTTGATAGCCAATTAAATATAATATTAAATCCATAATTGTAACCCCTAATGTTATAATTAAAATTAAATTAGCCGCTCAATAGTTGAATATCAAGCGGCCAGCATTTAGCTTTGTGTTATAACTACTGTTTTTACTCCTAAGTCTGCATAATCTCCTGTGGTTATTGTTAATACTTTAATAACTGTACCTGCTTTTAAGGTTATTTCCTTATTTACAGAGTTATAAGAATCAACTTCCCACGCCAATGATTTATCAATAGTACCATTCTCTGCATAAAGAGTTTGTGTTCCTATTGTTAGCTTAATTGGGTGATCATGAGATGCAGTTATCATATCTGGTATATGTACTTCTTTTAGTTTTTCTGTTTCCTCTATATACTCTTCTTTTAGGTTTCGTACACACTCACTTAGCGCATTTGTAAGTGTTGCCTCAAATGGCTCTGGAGCACTGCTCTTATCAAATACTCCACTCTCGCGAGGAATTAACATTGATAAATTAACACATAACTTATCTCCCCCATATTTTACCTCATTTAATTTAAGTAAAATGTCTTTCTTAATAGGGAAATAATTTACTAAATCAGCGGCTAGAAGAGTGTTTACCTTGGCACGCTCCCTTTTAAGTAATTCCTTTAATGCACTAACATCTGTACCATCTGCTTCTAATTTACTAATTATAGCAGATAACCATTGCATTTCTACTTCTCTTAGCAATTTCACATCATCCTTTCTATAAGATTTTTTATTTTTTCACTCTTCCTCATTTGTTGTAATTTCAGCAAAATGAGTTCCTTATCATTACCCTCATATGATTTAATCATATTTAATAGAGTAAGACTAGGAACTCTCATAACTATTGTATCTGAACTACAGTCTGAAAAGAGTGAGTAATTAGAACTTATATCCATATTTTAGTGCTTCATATAAATCAATATCGCGCCAAATATTGATTTTTCTATTTCTAGCACCTAATCCAATAATATATGTACCCATAGGTTGCATTGAATATCCACCTCTCTTAGCATATGAGGGGAATGCCATAGCACTGCCATTATTGACTATGTAATTAGTCCTAACACTTGTCTTTTTATTATATTTATTGTGATATAGCACAGGAACTTCTCTATATGATAATTCATGTGTATGTTCTTGTACTAAAATATCCACATTCATATATGCATAATAATTATTTGCCTTGCGGTGTTTATGAATATTGCCATAAATATAGCAATTATCTCCAATATCTAAATACCCAATAGCAAAATCCTTAACATACTTATCTGGAATATTAAGCATACATGCTATAATTTGAGTAATTGAAATATATGCCTCTTTTTCTGTGCGCTCTTCATGATTACCACTACCAATCATACAGATAATTTTATCCTTAATTGGGCGAAGCATTTCTACTGCAAGATTGATCTGTTCTTGTGGAGTAGCATAGCAATCAATAATACTTCCCTTACTGTTTTTAATTGCGTTTTCACATAAATCGCCGCCAATAATTACATAGGCATTTGGTAAGTCCTTGATAAAATTAATAATATCCCCAATATATTCTCTATTACCCATACCAATATGTAAGTCAGAAAGAGTGAAAATAAATGTATTTTCATCATTCCCAAAATGAAATATATTTTTGTTAATACTCTCTGTTAATAGTTTTTCCTGCTCAAACATTTTTCACCTTATTCATATAAAATAAATTACTATCACCAATCATAATTAAACTATCTGCTTTTGGCTTAATTGTTAACTTAATAAAATTACCACTAAATTCAATATCCTTGATTTTATATGTCATATTTACTCTGCGCATACCAATTAAACCCTGCCTACTCATGTGAATTAACTCTTTCTGAATTAAGTCAGAAGTAGACTCTAAATAATCCGCCAAAGAAGCAGTTGTTGTAACTAATTGATTGCCACCCTTTGCAATAAGATATATAATTTTGCAAGTAAGTGATTCAAATTCTAATCCTCTCACCATTCATCCTCCATATTTTTCTTTTTATATTTATAATTTTTTACCCTAAGATTTTCAAATCTATTTTGTGAATTATATTTTTTAGATTTTTTATGCTCTTTTTCAGCAAGTTTTCGGCTATACCTGTCTTCTATGTGCTTACCCAATATTTCTCTCCATCATATAACCAAGAAGACCATTACCCATAAAAATTGATCTAAGTACGGTGCTGTTATCTCTCTTGTAGTTATTATTAAATAGCTTATTAAAAATATTTTTATCATAAGCCATAATAATAAGCCCAAGAGGAGCCGCCATAATCAATACCAAAAGAGGGAAAATCAAAAACATTTTTACTCAACCTTTCTTGTAAGAATTACAAATTTTACTAAAATCACACTCTGAGTGGAGTTGCCACTCATATTTTTGTGTTTGTGGAAATAATTTTCCATTTTTATTTCTATCACATTTTATATTTTTACAGTCACTAGCACAGAAACTAATATCTGCTGAATAGGATTTTAAAAACCAATCAAGAACGCTCATTTTTCTTCTTATTCCGCCCTATATTAATATTATCGTCTTGTTTTGCAAAAAACTTAATAGTTTCATCACAAATATTTTCTAAAATTTTAATTTCCTCGTCAGATGTGGCCTCATCAATAAATCTCTTAATGCATTTACTTGCTTCATTTTCTGAAATATAACTCTTCTTATCAAAATAATCACATATTGCGCTAGAAATATGGGATTTCTTGACATTTTTTCTAAGATGTTCTGATAGTCTCAACACCTCACCTCCTTGCTTTCTGTATTTATTATAACACATAATTTTATCTATGTCAACTATTTAATTAAATTTTAATTTATAAATAAAACCAAGAGAGGGAGAGAGAGTTCCTCCCTATGCTATTATATATTACTATATCATACTACTATTTCTTGAAATTCCGTAAGGAATTTCGGGTAGAGGATAGATACAAATACGAAGTATTTGTAGATAGACTCTATCCCTTATTATTATATGATATATAGAATTTCTTACATAAACATACTAACGTATGTTTATTCCAGGGCTATGCATACTTCGTATGCATATCCTTTTATTTTTCTTTTTTATTATTTTATTTATTATATTATTATATTATTATACAGTATTAGGATTTATATAAAGTATATCACAGATAAATATAGATGTCAAGTTAAAAATAGATTAAAAATAAAATAAGGGGCTTGACATAGTAAAAATTTTGTGGTAAGATATATACAGGCTAGAGAAATAGGGGCTCAAAGGTCTTGCCAAAAAATTATTTTTGAAAGGCTTGACAAACAGTAAATTATGTGATATACTGTTATTACAGCTTGAGGATAAATTTCCTCTTGACAAGACTGTTCAAGTATGTTATAATACATACATAAAGGCGCTGACAGCAAATTTAATTGTGGTAAAAATAGAAAGGGTGTCTAGTAAAATGAATTTTATGAAAGCTATTGAGATGGGACAGGAATCCATCACAGAAAATGGAGGAATTGGATTTGCTACATCTGGCAGTAAGCTAGTTGATGTAAATTTTAAGATTCCATCATTCCGAAATGGAATTGATAAGCACGCATTTTTTCTTGCGCTAGAGGAAAATAAGGTGCTTGCTCTAAAATGGTTACTCTATCTTCGTGATGTACGAGAAGGAGTAGGAGAACGAAAGTCATTTAGAGATTTTGTAGTAGCACTTGTTGATTATGACCTAGATATTGCAGGAAAGTTTCTACATGATGTAGATATTGCAGAATATGGTCGGTGGGATGATGTGGTGGATATTGCATATCGTGTGCAGAATGATTTTATCCGCAATCTACTCCTTCATAAAATTGATATTCAGCTAAAAAATGATTTGAGAAATTTTCATAATGTCAAGGAAGTATCACTGCTTGGTAAGTGGCTTCCAAGTTCAAATGCAAGTAGCAAGGAAACCAAGGCAAGGGCAAAGATGGTATATAAGTACCTAAACCTTACTGAGAAGGAGTATAGAAAGGTATTATCATCTCTTCGTAAGTATATTGATGTTGTAGAGCGTAAGATGTCTGCAAATAAGTGGGGAGATATTAATTACGAAGGTGTGCCATCTAGGGCAAATGTTATTTACAAGGATGCATTTATGCGACATGACCCCATTAATCGGGAGAAGTATATTGATGCATTAAAGAATGGCTCTGCAAATATCAATGCTAATGCCATGTTCTTGCATGATATTGTTCATGCATATATTAAAAATAATGATTATGAGTTCAGTGTTGGTAGTCTTGATGAGACACTAGAAATCATGTGGTCAGCACAAAAAATGGTTGAGGGATTTAAAAACACTCTTGTTGTACGAGATGGTAGCGGCTCAATGACTTGCAGTATTGGTAAGGGTAGCCTAACAGCACTAGAAGTAGCAACAGCAATTACCCTTTATTGTGCAGAGAATAATAGTGGTGAGTTTAAGAATAAGTTTATTACATTTGGCAATAAGCCAAAGCTGGTAGACCTGACACCATATAAGACACTAAGGGATAAGCTAGAGATTTCCTACAGAGAAGCAGATTGTTCAAATACAGATATTGAGAGAACTTTTAAGTTAATTCTTAATACAGCTATTGAGAATAAGATGGCGCAGAAGGACATGCCAGAAGTAGTTCTTATTATATCTGATATGGAGTGGGACTATGTAACACATGATGATATTCATGTAGTTAATACATTTAAGTCAATTCAAAGAGATTTTGAGGGACATGGCTATAAAATACCAAAGGTGATTTTCTGGAATGTAAATTCTAGGACAAATACTATTCCACTTCAACAGAATGAAAATGGGGTAATTCTTCTCAGCGGATTTAGTAAGAACCTAATGTCTATGGTGATGTCAAGTTCACTAGACCCATATAAAGCATTGGTGGAGGAACTTAATAAGCCTAGATATAAAATTATTGATAAGATTTTTTCATAAGGGGCTTGACAAACACAAAAAGATGTGTTAATATATAAATATAAGGCGCTTACAGCAAAAGAGAATTATCTATGAACTGAAATCTAGAATAAAATCTTAGCGTCTAGTAAAAGGCACAAACAGCAATTAGTCAACTTATATAACTAATTAATATATGCTAGAATAGGGAGTGCCTAGAATAAAAAATCCCAAAATAGCAAAATACGGGAATTAGCACCGCAAGATGTAAAGCGGGAGGATTAGAGTTAAATCAAGGCTAATGAGTTTACTGCGATTATCCGTGATTGTCGGCGGGGGCAATCTAAAAATCCCTTTTATTATACGCTTGTAGTTCAGTTGGATAGAACAAGGGACTTCTAATCCCTAGGTCGCAAGTTCGAGCCTTGCCAAGCGTGCCATATTAAACTTATTGAGGAGGAATAAGAAATGAAAGAATTTGACAGAGAACTATTTGACGCAATCTGCGAAGAATATGGAGTTGAATTTAGTGAAGCCTATGATTGCCCCATGCTGGAAGAAGCCGATGGAAGCATAGTTCCTCTTGAAGAGAAGCATATAAAGAAGATGCTAGAGGATATGATTAAGTAATAAATGGCAGGATGGCGGAATTGGCAGACGCATCGAGTTTAAGCCTCGACGGATATATCCATGAGAGTTCGACCCTCTCTCTTGCCACCATATAATTGGGCGTTAATACAGAAGTGAGTATACCGATCTTATAAATCGGCTAGACAGGAGCGTTACCTGTACGCCCTACCAAGAAATAAACACACTAAAAAGTGTTTTGTAATAAAAATTTAAAGGAGAATGATATGAAGAAATATCCAAATTCAAATAAGTGCTTATTTTATATTAAGACAAGAAAGATGGGAAAACCAATTATCCCAGCAATACCAGCATTGTTTGTTGAAAGAGGTAAGAAAAACTAAATAAAATTGGCGGGCTTACGGTGGGCAAAGTAAGCAGGGATTGGGGTGGGACACATATAAAACACCTCCTTTCAAGAAACAGAAGAGGAACCTTATTGGCGTGAGGTTCCTTTTTATTTGACTTAATAATAAATATGTGGTATAATAAATATTAAGAAGGGAGGGGATATGGTGACAGAACAAGAGACTAGATTTGTATTTGAGTATCTCAAACTAAGAAATATATCACAAGCATATATGAAAGCATTTGGTTGTGATAAAGACACCGCTAGAAAAGAAGGAAGAAAACTATACAAGAGAAAAGATATACAGGAAAAAATAGTATCAGAAAGAACACAACTTGCAGTAAATTATGATGTAGATGTGAAAGATTATGTTGAGTTTTTAGTTAATGGCGCATTTGCAGACATAGGTAATTATGTAAGATTTGGGCAGGAAGATATTCCAGAATATCAGCCAGATGGAACATTACTTGTAAATCCAGACACAGGAGAACCAATAACCAGAAAAGTGAATAGGGTTTATCTTGAACATAGTGATAAGGTAGACACAAGTTTAATCACAGATATTAGTAATGGTAAAGATGGAGTAAAACTTAAACTTGTAGATAAAATGCAGTGTTGGAATAAGTTGCAGGAGTTCTTCGGATGGACAGATGAATCAAATGTTAAGGAAACACTGAATAACCAAATCCTATTAGCTATCGCGGGTAAGATAAATGATAATTGGAATAAAGATGAGGATGTCTATGATGAACTACATGAGGCATTAAGGAAGGATGACTAATGGAAGAGAAAATAGGAGAAATTAGAACAGTCCTAGGTGCTGGTGGGGAACGTAACACATTCATAGAGCAAGAATCTGCTATGAGCGAGATAATGCAACAGATATTGGCGGCCGCACCCTATAATGGTCAGAATATTGACAGGTATAAGTTATTAGATGATGCATATAGGGCAAGTGGTGGATTTGAAAGCGGAGATTATATAATACCACATGTAAGTGAAATGATGCCTAAATATATAAGAAGAAAGAATATGGCATATTTCATAAATTATGTAAAGCCAGTTACCACAGCACTTGTAAATCCAATATTTAAGACAGACCCAATAAGGGATAATATGTCAAACACATATTCAATATTTACTAATGATGTAGATGGTAATAATACTACATTAACAAGATTCATGAAAAGAGCCGCAATAAGGGCAAAGCTACATGGAGTTGAGTTTATTGTAGTAGATATGGAAAAGTTAGAAAAAGATATTATAATAACGCAAAAAGACAGAATTGATAATAGATTATATCCATATCTATATTTAGTAAGCCCAGCACAAATAGAAAAATGGTATACAGATAAACTAGGAAGATTAGTAAGTATTACATATTGGATTGAAGATACAATCATAGAAAATGATGGAACTGCAAAGACAATAAGAGAACACTGGACATGGACTAAAGATTTTTATATCAAGGAAGTTAATGGGGAAACAGAGAAAAATGATAATCCAGTAGGTATGATACCTATAATCCCACTTTATGGCACAAGAAATGATAGTGATACTCTCATTCCACAATCAGATTTGTATGCAATAGCTAGAACGAATCACGCACTATATAATGCTTGTTCAGAACTAAGAGAAAGAAATAGAGCACAAGCATTTTCAATGCTAACTATTCCAATAGATGAAGATGATGATTTTGATGGTGAGGATACACCAATAAAATATGGTACAGCAGATACACTTATTTATAAGCAGGGAAGCCAATCACCAGAATGGATAACTCCTCCATCTGCATCAAGTGATATAATTGAAAATGAAATAAACCTAATGGTGAGAGAGATTTATCGTATGGCCAATTTAAGATTAAAGTCAGATTCCATTGGATATAATATATCTGGGATAGCCATGCAATATGATAATCAACAGTTATATCAATCTATTGCAGAGTTTGCGCAAGAGATAAAGGATACAGAAGAAAAGATTGCATATATTTTTGGAAAATATATGGGTGAGGATAACTCAAATATTGTAATAACATATAATAGTGATTATGGAATTGTTGACAGTTCAGTAGTATTAGCAAATGCTACAACAGCACTACAGATGAATATATCACCAAAAGTAAATGAAGAAATTAAGAAACAGGTTGTAAAGGCTATGCTAACCAATGAAGATAATTTAGTTCTTGAAGAGGCATTAGCAGACTTAGAAAATCAATCAACTAAGGGAAATCCAGTAACAGTTGAACAGGTTAAGAGTACACAGCCTCTAAATTAAGGTGATATTATGGCAAACAGAAAAGATGTAAAAATAGGAAATTTTGAGTTTAAACCATTTTCTGAGAAACAGCAAAAGATGCTTACATTTTGGCATGATGATAGTCCAGTAAAAGATAAATTTATGTTAGTGGCAGATGGCGCAGTAAGAAGTGGAAAATCAATAGTAATGTCATTATCATTTGTATTATTTGTAATGAATAATTTTAATGATATGAATGCAGTAATAGCATCAAAAAGTGTTGGCTCAGTAAGAAGAAATATAGTACCAACATTAAAATCAATGTTAGCAACGATAGGGTATGAATGTATCGATCATAGAAGTGAAAATTATCTAGAAATAAAATATGAAAATGTAGTGAATTACTTCTATATCTTTGGTGGTAGAGATATTGAATTGTCGTGCTGATGGGAAACTTTCAGTATAATAATCGGGAAAATTAGGTGAAAGTCTTGACTTCTTTAAGAATCTGTGTTATACTATTTATAAAGTAGCTGAATAGTATGAAACTATAAATATTGTTTATAATAAATTTAAGGATTTACATGAAGGATATAGAAAACACCTAGATAATCGAGATAAATAAAAGTATCTTGATATTGTAGAGCATAGAAATTGAACCTCTTACAATTAAGAGAATATAATATTTCCACGAGTTTCCGACACCTAAACTCAAAGAGCATGGTGAAAATATATGCCGAACTTGTAGGTGACTACAAGAATTATAGGATAAAAAGCCTATAAGATAACATAATTGGAAAGTTCCCAAGATCTCATTCAAGGAATCACGCTTTGTGCGTTGTACTTGGACGAGGTAGTATTAATGCCAAAATCGTTTTATTTGCAAGCATTGAGTAGATTATCAGTACATGGGGCAAAATGTTTTTGTAATTGCAACCCAAATAGTCCATACCATTGGTTTTATAGAGATGTACTAGAACATCTAGAAGAAAATGATGGATTATATCTGCATTTTACAATGGATGATAATTTATCACTTACAGAAGAAACTAAAGAGAGATACAAGAAACACTTTAAGGGTGTGTTTTATGACCGTAACATTCTAGGGAAATGGGTTGTTGCGGACGGATTAATATACACCATGTTTGATAAAAATAAAAACATAATACCAGCAAATCAAATACAGTATGAAAATATTGTTCAATGGGCAATAGGTGTTGACTATGGTACACAAAACGCCACTGTATTTTTATTGATAGGTAAGGATTATGAAGGAAGATTAATAGTTTGTAAAGAATATTATTACAGCGGAAGAGCAGAAGCAGAAAAACAGGGGTCACAAGATGTTCAAAAAACAGACCAAGAATATACTGATGATTTAAGAAAATTCATAAATGACATGTATGAACTAACAGGAAAGACATATAGAGAAGTGCCAATAATAATTGACCCATCAGCGGCAAGTTTTAAATTAAATGTGAGAAGATTTCACATGCGTACAAAGAATGCTGATAATGAGGTTATGGATGGAATAAGAACAGTAGCAACTTTAATGGGAGAGCAAAAATTATTAGTATCAGATGAATGTAGAGAAACTATAACATCAATATATTCATATGTCTGGGACGAGAAAAAGCAGTTGAAGGGAATCGACGCACCACTAAAGAATGATACAGACCATTGTTGCGACGCATTACGTTATGCTACAATGTATTTTGAAAATAAAAATCTTAATGCAAATAGGGCATTTAATGTTGGTTGGTAATAAGAAATTTGACAAATTATTATAAATGTGTTATAATTTAAATGAATTAGTATTTAGGGGGAATAAAAATTGACAGTAGAAGAACTTTGTGAAGCACTTGGGCTAAATGAGGAGCAGTCTAAGAAATTAAAAGCAGAATTTAATGCACTTGAAAAGCAGGTAAATGATTCAAAGAGGCGTGTAGAAAAGATGGAGAAGGAAAAGGCCTCATTAGATGAATCAAAGGAAAAGCTAGATATTGTAGTAAAGGCTTTTAAGCTAGATGTTAATGCAGATGATTTTGACAAGATGTTAGATGATGTTAAGGATTCATTTGCAAAGGAAGTTAAGGGTACTGAGGACTATAAGGAACTTAACAGAGAGCTCACTAAGACAAAGCGCGAGTATGAGAGTCTAAAGAAGGAGAATGAGAAGATTGTCGGCGAACTTGCAGAGGAAAAGGCTAATCGGGTAAAGTCAGTCAAGCAGTCGGCTATTCTAAAGGAACTACAGGATAATAATGTTATTAAGGCAGACCAGTGGGTTAGTAGATTTTTCTCTGAGGCAGAACTTGATGAGGATGGTAAGGGCATTTTCATGAAGGATGCGGCAGGAAGAGAGATTTCACTAAAGGATGGTATTGCAGAGTGGGCAAAGGCTAATCCTGAGTTTGTAAAGGTAGATTCTCGTGGTGGCGCAGGAAGTGGCGCAGGTGGAAGTTCTAATAATAAAGCAAACGAGGATTTTATGAACTCGCTTATAGGTGATGGTGGTGACGGTGGCGGTCAGAAGTCACTAGCAGAACTTTTTGGATAAAGGAGGAAGATAGAAATTGATAAATCAACACATGATTAAGAAGGTTGATGGTCTTGATAATGACTTACTACTCGTGCGCGAGGGGTATTTAGCCCGTCCAGTAACTCTAGATAAGTCAACTGTTACAGGCCTACAGCCAACAGATAAAGGAAGATATATTATCCCACAGGGTACATATTTAGTGGGTGGAAATGGTAGCTTGCTCGTAGACCCACAGCAGATTGCAAAGGAAGCAAACGTAACAGTTACTAAGGCAAAGGCAACACTTCTCACATATGTAGAAGTAACATCAAAGATTGAGGGTGCAGTAACATATGCGGTTAAGCTAGTTGCATCAACAAGTGCAAATGCACCAACTGTTGCAAGTTTTGATACTAGCACATCTGAGGTTAAGGTTGTTCTTGGTACAGATGCTAAGAAGGTTGTAAATGCTACACTACAGGATGTTGTAGATGCAATAAACAACGATACCATTGTTAATACATATGTTGTTGCAAAACTAACTGATGCAGATCACGCAACTGATGTTGCGGCGGCGGCAACAGGAGCACTTGCTGGTGGTGGCAATGAGGCAGTAACAGGTGATATTGATGGTATTTTATATCATAGCGTAGATGTTACTGATGGTGAGAACACAGGAGCACTTATTATCCATGGCATTATTGATATTGATAAGATGCCAAAGGGCGTTGGTGCGGCAGTTCGTGCAAAGCTACCAAGAATTATGTTTGGTCGGAAAGACTAATTAAGGGGGTAATATAGTTTGAATTTATTTGACATTTTAACTCCTGCAAATGTGGCGATGTATTGGGATAAGCGCAAGGAAGACCAATCAAAGTATATGGGTCATGTACTTTTCAAGCCAAAGAAGATTGTAGGACTAGAGATAAATAAGATTGGTGGGCGTTCAGGGCTACCAGTTCAGTTAAAGGCTAGTGCGTTTGATACACAGGCAGTTTCTCGTGACCGTCTCTCAATCGAACTCACAAAGCAGAGCATGCCATTCTTCCGTGAGAGAATGCCTATTGATGAAACACTTCGTCAGCAGATTATCGTTCTTCAAAATGAGGAATTACTTAAGGGTTTTATGTCACAGATTTTTGATGACACAAATAACCTAATTCGCGGTGCAAAGGTTCGCCGTGAGAAGATGGCTATGGAACTTATTTCCACAGGCCATATCAAGATTGAGGATAATGGTGTAAAGCTAGATTATAACTATAATCTTAGCAAGCAACAGTTTGTGGAATCAGATTGGAGCAACACAGCAACTTCAACACCAATTCAAGACCTTATTGATTGGGTAGATTTTGCGCGTACAAAGCTATATGTAAATATGGGTTATGCAATCATGACCACAAAGACATTCAATCTTATTAAGGCAAGTGAGAGCACAAGAAAGGCAATGTTCCCACTTGTTGCGGCTACTAACATTGATTCAATGCTTATTACAAATCAGCAGGTAAAGGATTTCGTACAGAATGCAACAGGTCTTAGAATCCTACTCAATGATACAGCATATGCAGAGCATGTTGGTGGTTCTGGTATGTCAATCTATCCAGATATGAGAGTTACACTTATTCCAGAGGGTGGCGTACTTGGAGATATGGTGTTTGGTACCACTCCAGAGGAAATTGATCTTCTTGGAAAGGTAAATACTGGTGCAGAGGTTAGTATTGTTGATACTGGTGTTGCAGTTACAACACGCACTAAGGTGCATCCAGTATCAGTAGAAACATTTGTTTCACAGATTTGCTTACCATCATTCAGTTCTGATATTGAAAATGGTAGCGGCTCTATCATGATTGCGAAGTTAAAGTAATTGAAATAAGGATATTCCGTGTGGCTTAATTGTCACACGGATGATTTTATATCATGGATAAACTTCGAGCATCACTTAGTGTTCCTAAAGAAATAGTAAGTGATGAGTTATTATCAGATAAAGAGATAAGAAAAAGATTAAGGAAAACACTTCAAAAGGCATGTAGAATTGTAAGGGATTATGCTAGGACGCATCATTGGCATAGAGATAGAACCATGAGACTGAGGCGTTCAATTAAATATAAGACAAAAGAGACTTCTGATAGCTTAGAAGGAACTGTTTATCAAGATGAGAGACAGGCCCCTCATGGTAAGTTTCAGCTTAACGGTACTGGTATTTATGGTGAGAAGGGAGAAGTAATTGACTTAAATAAGAATGGAAGATTTAAGGGATATTATTGGGCAAGAAGAAGGAGATGGGTAAAATTCCCATTAACTCGTGGTATTAAACGAAGAGATTTTATAAGAAATGCTTATAGGAAAAATAAGAATCTTATACAGGACATGTTTAGAGAAGAAGTGGAGAATATAGTAGGAGGGAAGAAGTAGTGCCAAGTATTCCAATGACTAATATAGAGGATATTGCAACTAGGAAGTATTTTGATACTACGATGTTAGATGATGCCCTCTTGAGAACTTATGTAACACCAGATATAGTAGAAGAATCAACTAAATATGTAGAATCAGTTGCACAAAGTATGGGAATTGATAAAAAGGATATTGCAAGCCCAACACCATATTTGGTAAGTAGATTAGCATTAACATATGCATATATGACAACTGCGCAGAGAAAAGCACTATTTACAAAGGGTGGTGCAACAGCAGGAAGTCATAATTTAGTAGCAGATAATGATTCATATGCATTGAAATATAAAATGTATAGAGAGGCATTAAATGATTTACTAAAGCAGATAACAGAATTAACATTTACTAATGGAAAACCTGCAAAAAGAAGAAGATTTCCATTTACACAACCAATAGCAAGGAATTAATATGTTACAAAAGGTATATTGGTATGATGTAGCCATAAGACTTAGAGATTTTATTAAGGCTTATAGGCGAAGGGATGGGAAGAGACTATTTGACTTTCTAGTTGACCGCGATGATTTGAAAGTAAAAGTAGGAATAGGAAATGCAGGTGAGTATCCTGCAATATATATATTATTTGATTCAGAAGAAAGTGTTCATAAGCAAGGCACCATAGTTGGTGCAAGAATAAGTCTGTTTGTAGATTTGTTTATAAAGGGAGAAGCAACAGGAGATGTTGATTATGATGATGTTTTATATAGACAAATGTATGATGCAGAAAATGAGTTAATAGTAGTATTAAACGAATTTAATAGATATTTACATAGTAATGGTTTCGGAAGTAATTTAGTAGTAGAAGCAGTATTAAGTGATGGTGATGAAAATGCACCAGTAGTTTCTGCTAATAGAGTACAAGTAACCATTGAATGGTATGATAAAGGAGGAAGATAGATTGGCAAATCAGGCATTTAGTAGAGCCGAAGATTTGATGGTCGGTGCTGGTACACTTTATTTTAAGCGTAACCATACAAAGGATAAGCACGGATTCCATCATCTTGGTAATTCAACAGGATTCAGTATCACAACAGATATTGAGAAGATTGATAAGAACTCAGCTATGAATAAGCATAGAGAGTTAATGGCAAGCGTTGTCACAAGCGTTAAGGCAAGTGCAAAGATTATACTTGAAGAGTATAATCCATACAACCTTGCACTAGGTCTATTTGGTGAAGAAGGTGTTCGACATCAGACAGCAAAGACTTTTACAGATGAGGTATATGAGGTTCTAGGTAACCCATCAATTATCTCACTTGTTGATGCAGACGGCAATAAGTACATGAATGTGAAGAACATTGTGGTGAAGCCAGAAAACGCAATTCCAGCAAAGTTTGAGGCAAAGGTAGCAACCTCACATATGACTATTTCAACAGTCACAGTTGCTAATGATACCCTAACAGATACAAAGGGGGGTACACTCACATTAGCACCTGCGGCATTTGCAGGAACAAGTGATGTAAGAGTATTCATCACAGTAAAGGCGGCCCCAACCAGTAATGGTGACCTAAATGGTCTTGAACTTGAAGTTCGTGAGGGGATTAGTGGAGTACCACAGTCATTAAAGGTGACAGCAACAAAGACAACAGAGACATTTACACTTACAAGTGGTGCAACAATCGTTGCAAAAGTAGGTACACTACACTCATTTACAGCAGATACAGCTATGAATGAGGCAGAACTTGTAGCATCAGTAAGTTCCTTCAAGGAAGGTAAGGACTATGTTGTAAATGAACTCGAATCTCGTGGTGGTCTAGTAAAGATTACAGAGAAGGGCGCAATCAAAGAGGGAGATAAGGTTAAGGTTTCATTTGAAGTACCAGAGCAGGATTTCATCAGCGTAGCTGGTGGTATTGCTGGATTCATTGAAGGAGAACTTCTATTCCTTGGCGATCCAAACAACGGGGGTCAGTACAACATCGAAGGATGGAAAGTTCGGATTACACCCGACGGCGAGCTTTCAGGACTAATCTCAGATAATGAGTTTGGTAATTTCACACTCAATGTTGATTTCCTCTCAGATAGAGAAAACCATAAGGATGAGCCGCTATATCGTGCAACTCTTGTTGGTTATGCGCAGAATGATGAGGACAGTAAGTATCACTACGATCCCAAGTATTAATTCATATATCAACACAGAAGAAAATCCACAGAAATGTGGATTTTTTTTATTGACATTGGTATAATTGTGTGATATAATATTGTATAAGGAGGAATAGAGTTGAAAGATACTTATGGGGAGTGGACAGTATTATATCAAGCAGAAAATAGGGGACACAGTAAATATTGGCATTGTAGGTGTTCTTGTGGTGTTGAAAGAGATGTAGCACAGCATAGCCTAACAAGTGGAAAATCATTATCTTGTGGGCATGAAAGAAGAAAAGTAGATGTTTCAAAAATTATTGGAGATAGGTATAATGATTTAGTTGTGATGTATATTGATAGAGATCAATTTGGTAGAGCAGTCTGTCATTGTAAATGCGATTGTGGTAATGAGGTTGATGTGTTATATGGAAACTTACAAAGTGGTCATACCAAGTCTTGCGGGTGTGCAAAGTTAAATAGATTTAATGAGTATGTTGGTAATAGATATGGTAGATTAACTATAGTAAAGCGAGTTGAAAATGTGAATAACAAGATCACATTCTTATGTAAGTGCGACTGTGGTAATGAGGTTATTGCTAAATTACATAATTTAACTAGAGGACACATCATATCTTGTGGATGTGCAAGATATGGGAATGGTTTGATAGATTTAAGAAATGAGGATTTTGATGGTATCACACCGATAAAACATGTAGGTGGTAAGCGATCTATGTGGTTATTCAGATGCAGATGTGGTAATGAGTTTGTGGCTGACCCATATAAGATTAAAACTGGCCACACAACATCATGTGGTTGCAAAAACATAGCTAAAGATGGCTCAAAACAAGAAAATGAAATAAAGGATTTTATTATGGATTATTGCAGTGACATAAAATCACATAATAGAGAATATCTAGGTGGAAAGGAAATTGATATTTATCTGCCTGTGCTTAATATTGGAATTGAGTATAATGGAAGTTATTACCATTCAAGTCTTGGTGGAAAGGTTAATAAAGATAAAAATTATCATAGGGATAAATTTCTTCTTGCCAAAAATTCTGATATTCATTTAATTCAAATTTTTGACGTAGATTGGGAAAGAAATAGTGAAAAGATAAAAATGTATTTAAGATCATTACTTCTTAAAAATAAGAGAATATATGCAAGAAAATGCGAATTAAGGAAGATAAGTCAAAAGGAAGCAGATGAATTTATTGACAAATATCATTTGCAAGGAAAGTCAAATACAGGAAGAATAGCTTATGGACTTTTTTATGAAAATGAATTGATGAGTGTAATGACGTTTGATAAATTGAGAATGAAGAAAACAGACCCAAATCATTATGAATTACACAGATATTGTGTTCTTGATGGGTATACAGTAATAGGCGGAGCAGAAAAGTTATTTAAGGCATTTATTCGAGAATACAATCCAGAATATATTCGATCATATTCTGATAATGATTATTTTAAGGGTGGTATATATGAAAGACTTAAATTTGAAAATGTTGGGCAATGCACACCAAGATATTATTGGTATCTGAATGGGCAAGAAATAAAACGAGAAAGATGTATGTTAAAGCATTTAAGAGTACAGTACCCAAACCTTTTGCAAGAGGCATACGATAGTGATGCTAAAAATAAAGAGGATTATGTAATGTTAAAGCTAGGTGCTTGTAAAGTATATAGAAGTGGAAATACGAAATGGGAGTGGAAAGCATGAGAGTGTTATCAGTAAAGAAGGACAGGCTAGAAGAACTCACCAAGTTTGGGTTTGTTAAAGATGGAGATTCCTATATTTATAAAGGGAAAAGACTAGATTCATACTATTTAATTCAGATAGCAGAGTGGTATCCTACGATAAGTGTAAGCGAACATGATTATATTGAATATGAGAGTGAAACAGTAGTAGATATTCCAGACGTAGTTATGGAACTTATTGAGGAAGGAATGGTGGAAAGTTATGAAGATTGACAGTTTTAAGGGGAAATACTTTTTCCTATCAAATTTTTATATGGCAGATGTAGAATATAATGGGATTAAGTATTCAAATAATGAAGCAGCATTTCAAGCACAGAAATGTCCAGAACGAGCAGAAGAGTTTTCTACATTAGACCCATCAATGGCTAAGAGAAAGGGGAGGAAGATTAAACTTCGACCAGATTGGGAAAGTGTAAAGTATGGAATTATGTTTGATATTGTTATGAATAAATTCAAACAGAATCCAGACTTATTAGAGAAGTTGGTAAAGACTGGGACAGCGCAGTTGGTTGAGGGAAATACATGGGGGGATACTACATGGGGAGTATACAGGCATAAAGGAAAGAATTACCTAGGTAGGATTTTAATGCAGATGAGAGTATTACTGGGAGGAAAATAATGTGTCAGTGCATAAAATAGAAGTAGTTGGTACTCTGGTAAATTCACTACTTGTTATGAGTAGAGATGGCAAGGGTAATTATAAGTGTAGATGCCAAATATGTGGTAGGGAGTTTCTCAAAAAAGCTTCATCCGTTAGAAATGGATTAGCTATGTGTTTTTGTAAATATTTGACAACACAAGCATAATGTGATATAATAGATGTGAAGGGGTTGATATAGTGAAGGATAAAGAACTTGAACTTTTAATTTCAGAAAAGGAATTGGAGTTTGGTGATAAGCAGATTGTAGTAAAGAAAATTTCAATGCTAGATACAATTCGTATTGCATCAAGTCTTAGTGATATTATTGTAAAAGTGATGGATGATTCAGATACATTTTCAACAGCGATTGCTAAGATTACATTTGAATCGGAAGATGGGGAAGATGTGACACCAATTAAGATTATGGGATTCCTAGAACTTATTGGTGCAGTTGGTGATGATGGTGTTGAACTTCTTAAAAATATTATTGTAAAGTCAAGTAACCTAACACCAGCAGAACTGGAAGATATTGACATTGTTGATGGTGTAGACCTTGTATCAGCAGTATATGAGGTAAATAAGGGTTTTTTTATGAAATGTGGGAAAAAGCTAATGGCAAAGATGGAGAAAAAGAAACCGAAGAAAGCGACGAAGAAGAAGTAAGTTTATATGACACAATAAATGTATTAGTAGCCCACGGACACAATAAAGATGAAATATTAAAACATTATAGCAAGGACGAAATAACTATGTTCTATGAAAAGTGTGTTAAATTAGACATGAGAAATAGTGCAAGTTTCATAGAAAGTGTTATTATAGGAGTTGGCGGTGCTTTTGGTGGGGGAAAGCAAGTCGAGAAGATACTTGCTAAAATGCGGGAATAATGAGCCTTGCCTTAATGGCAGGGCTTTTTTGATAAGGATGGTGATAAATTGGCAGATAAGACAACACAAGAAATAGTATTAAAAGTAACAGGAGATACTAAGGACGGAGAGCGAAAAGTAAAATCCTTGCTTGATATGCTAAAGAGCGGGAAAATAAGTGTTGATTTAGATACTAAGGGATTATCTAGTAGTGTTGATAGGGCTAGAAAATTACTTGATGATAAATTATTAAATAAAAAGAATAAAATATCAGTAGATTTAGACCTAGGGAAGATGCAAGAGCAATTAAAATCATTAACATCAAAAACACAAACAGTTAAGGTTGGTGTTGATATAGCAGGTGCTCTTAAGGGTATAGAGACATTAAAGAAAGAACTAGATAAGATTGATGGTAGAGTTTTACAAATAAAAACCCACACTACAAACACTACCATGACAGAAAAGCGTGGAGGCAGAACTTCACAGCGGGCAGATGAGGCTCCAAAACCAAGGGGTAGAATTTCACAAGAAGATGAATATAAATCACTAGCACGAAGAAGGGCTACATCGTTTGCAAAGGCTGAAAGGGCTTATATGGAGCGCGGAGATAGTGATATTGTATTCAGAAATAATCAGCGTGCATTCCAGCAACTAACAATGAAAATGAATGATGTTGGTACAAAGGTAGGTGCTATGAGTCAGAAGCTAGCTATGAATAGGCTAGAAACTATGTATGCATCAAGAGCAAATCTACCAGATTCTAACCCAATGAAGCTAATGATTGGTGATGCTATTAGAGAAACTGCAACAGCTATGCAAAAGGCGGCAAAGCAGTTAGAAATAGTAAATCCAATAAGAGCACAGAAAGTAGCATTAAGGGATGAGCGAAATGAGGAAGCTGATTGGAAACGTGGAGTAAGGCTTGCAACAGCAGGATTAGATAGGGGGGAAAAGCTAAGTGCTACTCAATATCTAATTGGCCAAAGAATAAGTGCATTACAAGAACGCGCAAGTGGATTAGTTGGTGTTCAAGGATATGAAGGACAATTAGATAGGACACGAAGAAAAATTGCAGACCTTATCGCAAAGGAAAAAGACTTAAAGCAAAAGATAGCAGAAGCAAATGCTAAATATAGTGAAAGATATGCTAAAGCATCAATCTCAGCAGATAGGTCTGGTATAAAAGCACAGACTATAGCAGATATTGTAAATTTTGCAAAGAATCCAAGAGGTATTGCAAGTTCAATCGCAAATAGATTAAACCAATCAACAAGGATTACAAATAATGGTGTGGGTAGTAGAGTACCAAGAACACCAAAACAGCAGAATCAAAATGACTATTGGAGTGGTAAGTTTAATGCTGGGCGTGTTGCTGATTATTTTACAACACCAAAGGGACTATCAAACTTTTTTGCAAATATTACAAGGTTCCTAGGACGCTCCAGTAAGGGTGTAGGTTCAGCAGGAGAAGCAACAGCAGGACTTGTAACTAAACTATCAAGTCTAGGAAAGGTTGCTACAGTAACATCACTAGCATTAGGTGGAATTACTGCAATAGGTTCATTACTGGGAACTGGATTTACTGCATTAAAAAGTGTAACATTTGGATTAGTGGATGCACTAACAGATGTTATTGAAACCATATATAATGTGTTAAAACCAGGATTAGAGTTATATTCTGATATTCAAAAGGCACAGATGGCAATAGCCGCAGGCGTTAAAACTAATGCAACCATAGATGGTAGACCAGTAACTAAAGAAGAGGCTGGGTCAATCGGTAAGGAAATGGTTACTAGGGCTGTTCTTGATGCTATGGAAAGTGTTTTTGATCCACAGGAATTAATAACAGCTATGCAAGGCACTATGCCAATGTTCCTAAATAAGGGAATGACTGTAGAACAAGCATACGAAGTTACTCGTGGTGTTGCAGGTGTGGCAAAGCTAGGAAGATTAGCACCTAACCAAGTATTACAAGAGTCAAGAGACTTAGCACAAGGATCAATTACAACTAAAAGTTCACAGGTAGCAAACATGCTAGGAATCACAAATGAGGACTTAAAGCAGTTTAAGGGCGATGTTGATGGTGCGTTTAATTACCTAATGGACAAGTTTAGGAATTATACAGATACCCTAAAAGAGTATGCAGAAACACCAGTAGGCGCATTTGAGAATCTAAAAGAAACATGGAATGTGACACTAGAAAAAATGGCGGAACAGATTGCACCACCATTTGCAAATGTATTTAAGGGATTATCAAAGCAATTTGGTGCAATAAGAGATCAAGAAAATAATTTAGTAAATTCAGCAGGATATAGAGTAGATGAAGATGGAAACTATGTTGACGAAAACGGCAACAGAACAGATAATCCTGTAAAAGGTGTTGGGGAATACGGATATAAACTATCTGAGGTAATGCAAGATATTGCAAATGCATTAAAAGAAGTTATAGAGTATGGACTACAAGCAGTAGATGGATTATTAAAATATGTAGGTGGCCAAGAGGGAGCAAAAGATGCAACACTATCTATAGTAGATGTAATAAAACTAATGATAGATGCTGTTGTGTGGTGCGCCGAAAGAATGTATGATCTATATCAGGTAGGTAAGAAGATAAATCAGTGGGTTTCTGATTTTATGAAATTCTTATCAGCATTAGGGGATATATTAAATGTAGTGGGTCTGGTGTTGGCAATATTAAACCCAGAATGGGCATTACTTGCACTTGCATTAAAATTTGTATGGGATAATTTAAATTATGTAACAGACGCATTTTCACTGGTTGGTCAATCAATAGCAATAACAGTAAAGGCATTAGCAATAGTAGCAAATGCATTTATAGCATCACTTAGGGCTGTGTGGGAATATGTTACAAACCTGCCAAAGGGTTTTTCGGCCGCAAAAGAAGCATTCATGAATGAGATGAATAATGGTGAACTTGCGCAGGAAAATGCTAAACTTAAAGAGGAATTAGAAAACGATACAGCATATTATAGATCATTTCATATAGGCGAGGATAGGGATAAAAAAGAAGATAAAGAGGGTGGTTATAGCCCTTGGGAAGATTATCTTGAAGGATTAAAGAAAGTAAGAAAAGAAAATCCAAATTATGTAGACCCAAATTCTGCACAAGGTAAAGAAAAAGCAGATTTGAAGAAAGCAATCGAAGAAGCACAAAAAGCATTAAAGAATAAATTAAAAGAATTAAAGGATGAACTAAAAGAAAAGCTAGATGAATTAAAAGACGAATTAAAGCAGGTAGACCTAAAGTATAAGCAAGGATTCATGACTGCGAGAGAATATTATACAGAAAAGGCAAGGCTTGAAAAAGAAGAAGCAGAATTAAGGGTACAAGAATTAAAAGATGAGATAGCTGAGATACAAAAAACACCATATGAAAAGGAAGAGGATAAGTCCCGAGATTTAAGAGAAGTTCAAAGAGAATTAAGAATGGCAACTCGTGGGCTGGATAATGCCGCAAGGAATTTATCAGACGTATCAAGGTCAATGAAAGAATCAGATATGTTTACTCAGCAATATCAAGAAAGGGCAAGAACAGAAGGTGGATATACATCAACTGGTGGCTCACAAATGTATTCAACTAATGAGGCAACAGCATATCATTTCTTGACTGGACAAGGATTTAGTCATGATATAGCGCTTGGAATTATAGCATCACTAAAAGGAGAAGCGCTAAGTAATCCAAAAGATGAGCATATGGATAGGTATTCAGATGGTTCTCCAGCAGGATTGGCAACAGGAATAGCACAGTGGAGAGCAGAAAGAAGAGAGGGCTTATTTGAATTTGCACGGAAAAATGGAAGTGACCCATATCATATATTAACACAGCTAGCATATTTAGTTACAGAGTTAAATACAACTGAAAAAGAAAATCTGATGGCGGCAATAGCTTATTATAATGAAAATGGTAAATCAGTGGCGGCATTCACAAAAGCATTTACTGCAAGAGTAGAAAGGCCTGCAGGTGGATGGGGTGAGGGTCAACACAGAACCAAATTCATTGGAGAAGCAGAGCAAGCTATAAAGAATGGTGTATCTATAGGAACAAGTGATGTATCTGCTTCAATAGAAAGGTCATTATCAGAAGGTCTAAGGGGTAAAACATTAAAATATGTAGATCAGGCATGTGTTGAGGCTGTAGTTGCAATAGGCAAGGGTTTCAGTGAAGCGCTTAGAGAAGCATCACAGATTGGGCCAGACGGTATTGTATATACAGATACACTTGATAGTTTCCTTGCTGGTAAGGGAATACCAAAAGAGGATTTTGACAAAAATACACTAAAGCCTGGGGATATAATATTCTTTGACAGTAATAGAGAAACAAACGCCCATGTTATGATGTATAAGGGCGATGGGATGATTACAGGTAATAGCACAGGTAAAAAACAGGTTATAGAACAAGACCTTGATAGTTATCTAAAATATGCTAAACTAACACCAACATTTGTTAGAAAAACAGGTGAATATGGATTAGGTTCTGGTGGCGGTATAAATATGAAACCATCAGAATACTTACAAGAAGAAGGATCAGCATTATTTGATGATATTAATAAGTTTAGAGAAGAGATAAATTCATTACGTGGAACATATGAATCCAAGCAAATAGGCAAGACAGAAATTCAATTAAATAATTTACTTGATAAGTGGAGAGAAGAGCGTCAAAAAGCAGTAGATAAGTGGAAAGATGACCCAGCAATAGAAGAAGCATTGGCGGCAATAGATAATGATTTTAAACAAAAGATTTATGAACTTCAAAGTAATACACATAAAAGAGTATTGCAGTTCCAACTCACAACTCAATTTGATGAAAATATAGGTTGGGCAAATGTTGGTGCAAATGAAGAATTTGTAAACCCAAAAGGCTACATAACTATGATGAAGAGAAATGTAGACCATGTGTTTAAAACAGCATCAGATAATATGTTTAATATAGCATCTACTATTGATAAATTATGGGAAGACTACAGACAGGCAGAATCCGTTGGTAATCTTGAAGATTCTGTGGATATAAGAAAAACCATAATGGAGGCCTATAATACAGTACATAAAACATTTACAAGTTGGATAGATAAATATAAGGATTATTTTGAGCAGTATTCAACATATTTAGAAAATGATCCAAATGCAACTGATCTACAGAAGGAAATGGGTAAACGTGAGATAGATGCGCGTAAGAATGAGTATGTCTATAAAGCGGCAGTTGGGGAAATGGATTTAAATGCCAAAGAAATAAAGAAGAATGATGATATTTATCAAAATGCAATATCAAGAATGGCAGAAATAGATAAACTGCTTGTTAATATAAATAAAGATACAGAAGAGTATAATAAGTTAATTAATGAGAAGAAATCATTACAAACACAAAAAGATATTTCAAGGCAGATATTAAATAATCTAAACCTGAGACAACAAGAGTTAAACCTAACAAGGCTTCAAGCAGAGCAGTTAATGAAACAGCCAGACATATTAAGAGATATGAGAAGGGTTGCAAAACAAGCACTAGAAGATGGTTTAGTTAAGTTCTTAACAGATGGGGTAACAGAAGCAGAAAATCTAGGACAAGCATTGTTAAATCTATTTACAGGAATATTAAAAGAAATGCAACAGTTCTTTGCTAAGAGGTTAGTTGGCCAGATGATGAATACTTGGTTCCCGTGGATGAATGAAACAGATAATGGTGGAAATAGGGTAGATAGGTTTGCTAATCAAACAGGTTATTTACCTGCCGCAAAGATGAGACAAGATTTAAGTAATCAGTTCCCATCAGAAGGATTAGCAGGAAGCCCATTTAGTCAACCTTGGAATAAGAGTACATTAAATAGAAATTATAAACCTTGGGAGGGTAAAGAGGCATTTTCAGTAAAGTCTGGATTTGAAAAGAATGAAGTATCAAGAGCAGGACTATTAACTGATTTTGGCCAGAATCTAGAACAAGCATCACAATCAGTTGGTAATTTTGATTTTAGCACAAAAAATGCTACAAATGCAGTAAGTGATATGGCACAAGATGTTACAGAAGAACAGGCAACACAACAGTTTGCAACATCACTGGGAACAGCCACAACAGCAGTAAATAACTTCTCAACAGCATTATCAACAGCAAGTGTTGGTGGTGTTAATACAGTTAATGCGGCAACGGGTGGATTTGTTTCTGGCGCAGGTACAAGCACATCTGATAGCATACCCGCAAGACTTAGTAATGGCGAGTTCGTTATGCGGGCAAAGGCAGTTCGTAGAATGGGTACAAATTTCATGAATGCAGTAAATCGTGGAGACTTCACAAGGATAAGGGCAAGTATTCCAAAATTTGCAGAAGGTGGAATAGTTGGAGATGCACAACAAGAAACAGCAAGAGGAATGACAAACTTTGCTAAGACAGTTGGTACAAGTGTGTCAACTACTAACAACATGAGTATAGCAGTTGTTGATAATAAAGAACAGGCTATGGAGCATTTCATGAAAACTAAGGGACAGAAATATATACTTGATACCCAAAGAGGTGCAGGAAGAGCATTTACACAAATGAGTTTTAGTAATTAAATATTGACAAA
>ERZ773054.422-NODE-422-length-34133-cov-20.271055_pt1 | contig 34133 bp, 28 predicted proteins | sample MGYA00580630_ERZ773054 | MGnify/ENA primary metagenome ERZ773054 (study PRJEB29015, sample SAMEA2737994) | human oral metagenome | biome: human oral; feature: human-associated habitat; material: dental | place: China | collected 2115 ... | reverse complement strand
CACAGCGGCGCCAACGCGCTCCGCATCGGCCGCGGCGTCGGTCGAGGCTCCGGCGCCAACCGTCGGGACCGCCGCGCCGATCAGGCCTTCGGCGTCGACCTTTCCGCGCACGTCGGCGCTGATCTTGGGAAGCCGCGAGGCCCTCTCGGTGAAGGGCGTGCGCTCGTTGTACTCGCCCTTCTTCCCGATGTTGAAGGAGGCCACCGGGCGGAAATAGCCCATGACACGCGTCCACACCTCGCATTCCTGCGGCTCGGCGTCGGGGTTTTCGGCGGCGCAGCGTTCGCAGATCTTGTGCTCGCCGGCGAGGTAGCCGTGGACCGGGCAAATCGAGAATGTGGGGGTGATCGTGATGTACGGAAGGTGGAAGTTCGTCAGCGCCCGGCGCACGAGCTCCTTGCACGCCTGGCCGGAGCTCATCCGCTCGTTCATGTACAGGTGCAGGACCGTCCCTCCCGTGTACATCGACTGAAGATCGGCCTGCATCTGAAGCGCCTCGAAGGCGTCTTCCGTGTAGGCGACGGGCAGCTGCGAGGAATTCGTGTAGTACGGCTGGGCGTCCGTCCCCGCCTGGAGGATGCCGGGGAAGCGCTTGCGGTCTTCCTTCGCGAAACGGTACGTGGTGCCCTCTGCCGGAGTGGCCTCGAGGTTGTACAGATTCCCCGTCGCCTCCTGGTAGGAGACGAGGCGGTCGCGGACGCGCTCGAGCACGCGCAGGGCGAAGGCGTGGCCCCACTCGTCGGCGATGTCGCAGCGGTCGTCCGTGAAGTTGCGGATCATCTCGTTCATCCCGTTGACGCCGATCGTCGAGAAGTGGTTGTTCAGGTGCCCCAAGTAGCGCAGGCTGTAGGGGTACAGGCCGGCGTCCATAAGCTCTTGGACCTTCGCCCGCTTCTTTTCGAGCGTCGAGGACGCGAGGTCCGCCAGGTGGTCCAGGCGCGCGAAAAGCCCTTCTTCGTCGCCCGCATACACGTATCCGAGCCTCGCCAGATTGATCGTGACGACGCCGATCGAGCCGGTCAGCTCGGCCGAGCCGAAGAGGCCGTTGCCGCGGGCGAGCAGCTCGCGCAAATCCAGCTGGAGGCGGCAGCACATCGAACGGATCATGCCCGGGTCCAGCTCCGAATTGATGAAGTTCTGGAAATACGGCAGGCCGTACTTGGCCGTCATCTCGAACATCAGCTGGGCGTTCGGCGAATCCCAGTCGAAGTCCTTCGTCATGTTGTACGTCGGGATCGGGAAGGTGAAGACCCGGCCGTCGGCGTCGCCCTCGGTCATCACCTCGATGTAGGCGCGGTTGATCATGTCCATCTCGGCCTGCAGCTCGCCGTACGTGAAATCGCAGACCTCCTCGCCGACGTAGGGGTGGTCCTCGGCGATGTCGGCCGGGCACGTCCAGTCGAACGTGAGGTTGGTGAACGGGCACTGGCTCCCCCAGCGCGAGGGCACGTTGAGGTTGAAGATGAGCTCCTGAATGCACTGTTTAACTTGACCATAGGTCATTTTGTCGAGCCGCACGAAGGGCGCCATGTAGGTGTCAAACGAGGAGAACGCCTGGGCGCCGGCCCATTCGTTCTGCAGCGTCCCCAGGAAATTGACGACCTGCCCGCACGCCGCGGAAAGGTGCTTCGGCGGGCCCGAGGAAATCGCACCGGGAATCCCGTTGAATCCCTCTTCGAGCAGACGGCGCAGCGACCACCCCGCGCAGTAGCCGGCCAGCATGTCGAGGTCGTGGATGTGGTAGTCGCCTTCGCGGTGGGCGAGGGCCTCCTCCTCGCTGTAGACGGTGGCCAGCCAATAGTTCGCGATGGTCTTCCCCGCCGCGTTGAGGATGAGGCCGCCCAGCGAGTACCCCTGATTCGCGTTGGCGTTGACCCTCCAGTCCGAACGCTCGAGGTACTCGTCCACGGTGGAGACCGCATCGATTACGGGGAGCCCCGACGCCGAGCGAGAACCGTCGCGCTGGGAGGCCGGAGGCTTGGCGGATGCATGCGGAGCCGGCGCCTGCGAAGTCAACGATCGCGGAGCCGGCGCCTGCGCAGACGACTGCCGCCAGTCCGATCGCTGCGGGCCATTCGGGGCTTGCGGGGCATTCGGGCGATGCGAGGCTGCGCCGACGTTTGCCGACGTCGCCGCCTCGCCCGGCCGGGTCGGAACTTCGCTCGGCTGGACCGCCGCTTCGGGCTGCCGATCGAGGTGCTTGGGGCGCTTTGTCGCCGACGTCGTTGGGTTCTCTGCGGTCGCTTGGTTCTCGGTGATTGCCATGTTCCTCTCCTGGGTCGTGGGAGTTCCCCGAAGCGGCCGACGCGCCCGGCCTTCGGGAAGTGGAATCGACGCTACTACCTCAAATACTACATCTAGTGGGTGACACGCCGCCAGCACACAATATATTGATTCTTTCAAGTGAGGGTTCTGCAGGGCCGCCCTTGAAACGGCGGCGGGAAACGGGGCGCCGAGGCAAAATTGAGCGCCGAAAAGGGACGAAGGCGGGAAACGACGCGTCGCGGCGCGTCCTCGAGGCGGCGAAAATCTGCGGACCGGAAAGGGCGATGTGACCGGCGGCGAAGACACGGACCGGCAAGGATGCTGCGAGCCACGCCGAAGACGCAACGAACACGGCGACGAAGGGACGGAGCGGCCATGACCGCAGTAAACCCGAGGGTTCGGCGCACATGCGTCCAGTCGACGGCGCGCGGCGCACGTTTATCCAGCTGACGGCGCACATTCGTCCGACCGATGGCGCACGCTCACCTTGCCGATGATGCAAACTTAAGTGGTGTCGGATCGCGTCCCTGATTTCCTTTCGCATGTTCTCGCCCATGCGACGCCGGGCCAAGTCGCCGCCGTCGTCGAGATGCCGGCGCGCGCAAGCGCCGGGGCGCCGTGGCCCGAATGGGTGGCGCCCGAAGTCAAGGACGCCCTCGCAAACCGCGGAATCCGAGAGCTGTGGTCGCATCAGGCAGAGGCGGCGGAGCTGCTGCACGGCGGCGCGCACACGGTCGTCGCAACCGGGACCGGCTCGGGAAAGTCGCTTGCCGCCTGGATTCCGGCCTTGGACCTCCTGAGCCGGCGGGGGCGGGGCCGGAGCGGCCTCGCGAACATCCGCTACAGGCCGTCCGTTCTCTATCTCGCGCCGACGAAGGCCCTGGCCGCCGACCAATTGGTCGGCTTGGGTCGACTCGCGCGCGAGGTCGATCCGCGGATCGGCGTCGCGGCGGCCGACGGCGACGCCGAAGCCTCCGTCAAGCGGTGGGCCCGCGAGTACGCCGACGTCGTGCTTTCAAACCCGGATTTCCTCCAGCACGCCATGCTCGCCTCCCATGAGCGCTGGGCCAGGCTGTGGCGGGGCCTGGCGATGGTGGTGATGGACGAATTCCATTCCTACCGAGGCGTTTTCGGCGCGAACGTGGCGGCGACTGTGCGCCGCCTCCTGCGCCTCGCAGCCCATTACGGGGCCTGCCCCGCCGTGGCTTTCCTCTCGGCGACCAGCGGAGACCCGGCCGAGACCGCGCGTCGTTTCCTCGGGGATTCCTTCGGCCCGGTCCAGGCCGTCGAGCGCGACGGGTCGCCGCGCGGGCCAAAACGCCTTGTCCTGTGGCGATGCCGCGAGGTCGAAGGCGAGCGGCGCACAAAAGGGAAAGGCGTCCCGCGCGCAGAAGGCACGGGCCTCAAGCCGCCGAGCGACGCCGGGGCCGAGAGACATGCCGAACCCCGAAGTCGCACTGGAACCGGGGGCGATCCCAAAACCGGGCACGACGCCGGAACCGACTTCCCCGGCGGGCCCCGGCGCGCTGCGAACACCGAGGCGGGCGAACTCACGGGCGTGCTTGCCGCCGCGGGCGCGCAAACACTCACATTCGTCCGCTCGCGCGCCGGAGCCGAGCGGGTCGCGGAGATTGCCCGCGACTGGTCGGCGGCGAACGCATCGGGCCTCGACCCTGGGATCGCGGCATACCGCGGCGGCTATCTCCCCGAAGACAGAAGGGCCCTCGAAAACTCTCTCAGATCGGGGGAACTGCGAGCGCTGGCGACGACGAACGCACTCGAACTCGGGATCGACGTCTCGGGGCTGGACGCCGTGGTCGTCACGGGGTGGCCGGGCACGCACGCCTCTTTCGCCCAGCAGATCGGACGGGCGGGCCGCGCGGGCAAGCCCGGCGTCGCCGTGTTCATCGGGCGGGACGACCCGCTGGACCAGTACCTCCTCTCGCATCCCGAGGCGTTCACACAGTCGCCGACGGAGACGAACGTCTTCGACCCGGCCAATCCGCACGTCCTCCTCCCCCACGTCTGCGCCGCAGCGGCCGAACTCCCCCTCACAGAGGCTGACGCCGAGGTCTTCGGGCTTGACAGCCCGGCTCTCTTCGACGAACTCGCGTCCGACGGCCTGCTGCGGCGGCGCCCAAACGGCTGGTTTTGGAACGCTTCGCTGGGGGCAGACGCCCACGACATGGTCAGCCTCCGCGGCGAGGGCGGCACGGTGTCCATCGTCGACGGCGAATCCGGCGTCCTGCTCGGAACAGTGGATTCTGCTCGTGCGGACGCAACCGTCTTTCCCGGCGCGGTCTATCTTCACCAAGGTGTGCCTTACATGGTCGAGAGCCTCGACGAAGACGCCGCCGTCGTCTATCGCCATCGCGACGAGGAAATCCGAACCTATGCGGCACAATCGACGTCGGTGCGCATCGTGGACGTCGAAGAGCTTGCGCATGCGGATTTCGGGGTCTGGGCCCGCGGAGAGGTTCTCGTGACGTCTCAGGTGACCGGTTACGACGTCCGAAGAAGCGAGGACGGCTTCTATCTGGGGCGCGTCCCGCTCGACATGCCGGTGCGAGAGCTGCGCACCTCGGGAACGTGGTGGACCCTCGACGCGAAAGCCCTGGAACGGGCGGGCGTGTCGGCGTCCGATCTTCCAGGCGCTCTCCACGCGGCAGAGCACACCTCGATCGGCATCCTCCCCTTGCTGGCAACCTGCGACCGCTGGGATCTGGGCGGCCTATCGACCGTTTGGCACGCCGACACGCAAGCGGCGACCGTCATCGTCCACGACGCCGTCCCCGGCGGTTCAGGCTGTTCCCTTCACGGCTTCGAACACGGACGAATCTGGATGGAGGCCACGCTCGCCGCTTTGGAAAGCTGCCCGTGCACGGATGGGTGCCCCCGCTGCGTTCAGTCCCCGAAGTGCGGCAACAACAACGAGCCCCTTTCGAAGGGCGGAGCGACGAAGCTCCTGCGCGTCGTGGTCGACGGGTTGCGCCGCGCACGGGCCTGATCGGCGGGCACAGGCCTGATCGGCGCGCTTGACGAAGCCTCGAATCGGCGCGCTTTACGGTGCCCCCAATCCGCGCGCTTCCGTGAGCTCCGGAGACGTCACGTGTTGTCCGGGTTTGATGTAGGACCCCAGTCTGCGCGCTTCCCTGAGCTTTGATCGGCTTGCCTCCCTCAACCCTTGGCTGCGGAGGCGGCCGCGGCGCCTTGCCGCCCACAGCCCAGCCGCCCCGACGTCTTCGTTTGCCCCGATGTCTTAGTCCGCCCTGACGCCTCCGTCCGCCTCGGCAGCCGTCACCCTTTTTCGCCGGCCGAGTAAGCGGGCCCGGCCCACGCCTCGGCCACATACGTCACCCCCATGTAGGTCAGATTCTTGGACACCTTCACCTTCGCAAGTGCGCCGTCGACGTCGCAGGCCACAAGCGAGGCGCCGTACGTGCGTTCGACGTATGCCGACGACGGGCACCCGCCGAGCCCCGCGGCGTTTCTCTGCGCGGAGGCCAGGGCCACCATGTCGGCGGCATTCTGGGCTTTGGCGATGCTCGCGCACGTCGAAGCGACCATCAGCAGCACAACCGTGAAAGTGCAGATCACGAAAAGGAAGCCGACCGTCAGAACGGCGCCCGCGCCGCGTTCAGACTCGCGCTCGGCCTCCCGACGCGATTCGTTCAGCCCGCGAAAGTCTGGAAGCAAATCAAGTCGCCGACGACATCGGCGTCGGCGAAAACGCCGATCCGGCTGCCACGAGCACCGACGCCGAGAGGGCCGTCTCCTTCCCTCGCTGCCTTGCCCCCGCCTGATCTCCCGTCCTTTCTTCCTGCCGCCGGGCGGATCTGTCGAGGCGTTCACGGCGCTTCGCCCCCCGCCCCGGCGTGGCCGACGGCTTTGGCGTCGCTCCCCGTTCCCGAGTCGCTTCCCGCCTCGGCCTCGCCGCCGACCCCGGGCTCGACCGCTGCCGTGACGGACGCGTGAACGTCGATGCCCAGCCTTCCGCTGAACCCTTTTCGCGGCGCGTGCACCACGGCCTCGACGGTGTCGGCGCCGCTGACGACGCTCACCGACGCACCGGGAAAAGAACGCTCGACGGCGGCCTTGATCGCGCCGTCCCCTTCTCCCAGCGCGGCCATGCGAGCCGCCATTCGCGCCGCGTCATTGGCTTCGAGATAGGCGACGGCGATATGCCCAAGCGCAAGGGCAAAGGCCGTGACGAGAGCCAGAACGAGAGAGCCGATGGCGACTTCCCCCGTCACCATCCCCGATTCCGAATGCCCGTCGGGGCGATTCACGTGAGGTCTTTTTCCAGTCGTTGAGCATTTCATAGATTTCCAACCTTTCCGCGGCTTTTCGGCCTAATCGTCGCTTTATCGGCCTTCCCGCCGCTTTGGGCTTTCTCGTGGATTTTGAACCATGCGTTTCACGGCAATTTGCATCCGCCCGCATTCCGGGATCGCCGCTATGTGATCGGGCAGAGTGCGCGCTCCGCCCGATCGTCGCATCACATTCCCGGAACGGAGAAGATCTTGCTCAGCAGGGCCTTCATCCCGTTGCGGAACCAGTCCTGATTGACAAGCCACCACAGAACGCCTGCGACGCCCGTCGCGGTCACCGTCCCTATCGCGTACTCGGCCGTGGCCATTCCCGCCTCGCCTGACGTCTTGTCGATGTCGACGAAGCTTTTGCTCGTTGTCATTGTCGTCTCCTGTCTATCGGCTACGCTTTTCGTCGCCGATGACTGACTCTTTCAAAACACGGCATCCGATTGACGAAGGATTCCCGAGGCTGTGAACCTCCGCGACGTCGTTTCGCTCTGTGGACCGACTGCGATTACTTGACGCGACCGATTGACTGCTTGATGCGACCGTTTGACTGCTTGATGCGAACGTTTGACTGCTTGATGCGAACGATTCCCCGAAAAACTCATCAGACAATCTTCACGCACGGGCACAGTCCCCTCACGCGGACCGATTCGTCACGCAAATCAACCGCTGCAGGCTCCGGCCTTCCCACCCCGCAAACGAGGCAGGCCGACGCAACCGAGAGGCCGCGCCATGCATTCGGCGTTGCTCAATAAACCTGTGTGGTCGGCCGACACAGCCGGGGCCGAAGCCGGAACGGCTTTTTCCCGTGAGCGAGGTCAGCCGGCGTCGGCGCCCGCACGAGCAAATCTGGACCACGCGCTTACGGAGCAAAGCGATACTTCAATGTCAAGGTTAGCGCCGCATAAATCTGGACCACGCGCTTACGGAGCAAAGGCCGGCTTCGAAGTCTTACTCCAATTTCTAAATACATAGAGTGGCCATCTTAAACAGACACCAGGGCGACATTAAACACAGAACATGATCAGCAAAATATTTATAAAGTTACAATCAATAAAACACACTCGAAACAAAGCTCTATCATGAAAATTGCATGTATGGACCATAAGTTCTAAAATGGTCCCTATGGCGAAAGAAGGGACTTTTCGCGCCAACGCGCCTCTCGCCGCAGCCCTTCTCTCGTTCTTAGGAACTTTTCATCCGCCGTGCCCCACAGACGGAAGACCAGACACGCCCCCGCAGGCGCCACACGACCGCGCAGACACGACGCGCCGACCGCACTCAGGCCCCGCCGCACGATCACCTCAGGATCGCCACGCCCGCCGAAACGACGATAGGAACGACACCGAGCAGAATGAAAGCGGGGAGAAAGCACAGACCCAGAGGAAGAACAAGCTTGGCGCCCAGACGCGCCGCGGATTCCCGCGCGCGCCGCACGCGCCCGGCTCTCAGACTCGCAGCCGTTCTCTCCAGCAGCGGAACCGCAGCCGCGCCGTCAACCCACGAGGGCTCGAGCGCGTTGCGCAATGGATCAAAACGGCTCGGCGCGTCCTGCCACGCCTCCTCCCACGTCCCGCCCATCGTCAAGGACTTCGCCACGCACTCAAGGCCGGGCGGTTCCTCTTCCTCGGCCAATGCCGATTCAAGGGCCACAAGAAGCGCGGGCACCGAGCACCCGGCACGTATCGCCGCCACCGCCAGGTCCGCGACCATGGCCTGGTCGACCGGCGGAAGAGACGCCCGCGCAACCTGCGCGTCGCCGCGCCGAACGCCGGAGGCGAAGAACTCTGAGGACCACGCCGCCGCGACGACGAAAAGGACCGCGGCGAGCCCGAGAAACCACATCGTTATCCCTCTCTTTCCGCACGCCGAACGAGGCGGCGCACCCAGAAAATTCCCAGGGCCTCAAAGGCGAGCCCGAGGGCTGACAGCGTCCTCCCCAGGCCGGAGGACAAAAGAAAATCGAGCGTGTCCGTTCCCATCAGCGACCCCAGAAACAGCCCGAGGAGGGGAAGCCAGGCCAACATGCGAGCGCTCGCCTTGGGCCCGGCGAGTGCGGCGCGGCGCGCTGCGGCCGATTCGGCGGCGTCCGTGATTCCTGCGGCGCACGCGTCCAGGACGTCGGCCGCAGGGGCGCCGGTTGCCCGAGTCAGCCTGCATACGGCGACCGCCGGGGGAACGCCCAACCGCACGTCGTCGGCTGACTTCCGCCCGCGCGAGGCCCACATCCGCCGCAAAGCCGCGGGCACGCCGACGTCGTCAACTGCGTCTCCGTCTTCGAATCCGGCCCTGGCACACGTCTGCCCCCAGGCTTTTTCGGTGGAGGCTCCGGCCCTCATGCGGGTGGCGGTCTCCGCGACGAGCATCCCGACGTCGACGTGCCGCAGTCGCCCTTTCCGTTTCTTCACAGCAGACTCCTTTCGTTTCGTTTTTGCGCGCCTACGTCGTTTCGTCCGCCGCTTCGCCAGTGGACGCCGCTTCGCACGCCCGTCCGTATCCGCTCGTCCGCCTTCCCGGCGGCGTCCGCCCCTGCACAGGCGGCCGTTCCAGTTCCAGCGTCCGCTCCTGCGCCGGCGCTCAACCCGGCTTCGACTTCCATTCCGATGCGGGCGCCAAATCCGGCGCATACCTCCGCTCCGGCGCGTGCATCCATTCCCACTCGCGCGGCCAGCCTCGGCCAGGCAGGGCCCCGCGCCACCGCCTTTCCTTCGAATTCCAACGCCACGGAGGCGGTCAGCTCGCCGCGGCGCCTTTCCAAAACGGCGACCTGCGCGAGAACGCGAACCCCGTTGCGGCGCTCAATGTGGACGACGGCGTCGAGCGCGCTCGCGGCTTGGGCGGCCACCACGTCTTCGCCCATACCCGCCAGAGCGCCAAGCGCCGTGAGCCGCGCGGGAACGTCTGCGGCAGAGTTGGCGTGAATCGTCGCCCATCCGCCCTCATGTCCGGTGTTGAGCGCCGTCAGGACCTCTCGCACCTCTGCGCCTCGGCACTCGCCGAGAACGATCCTGTCCGGCCGCATCCGCATGGCCGCCCGAACCAGTTCGCTCAAGGCCACCTCGCCTGCCCCCTGCACATTCGCCCTTCGCACTTGCAGATGAACGACATGGGGATGCGAGGGCCGCAATTCCGCGGATTCTTCGATCACGAGGATTCGCTCGTCGCTCGGGACCTCTCCCAAGACCGCGGCGAGCAATGTCGTCTTCCCCGACCCCGTCGCGCCCGAAACGATGACGTTCGCCCGATGCACAACGAGGGCCAGCAGCAGCCGAAGCGCGAAGCCGTCGAACATTCCGCCTTCCGCGAGCTCCGCCAAGGTGAAGGAGACGGGTCTGTGCGCCCGCAGGGAGATGAGGGTCCCCTCGGCGGCGAGGGGCGGCAGCACCGCGTGAAGCCTCAACCCGTCGGGAAACGTTCCGTCCACGATCGGAGACGAATCGTCGAGCCTCTGACCGCACGCGGCCGCGAGCCGCACCGCGAGCGCTCGCACCGAGGAATCGTCGCTCAGACCGCGGCTGGCGCGCTCGTCGCGCTCCATCCCGTTTCCACGATCGACCCACACGCCGCGTCCGCCGTTGACGAGGACGTCGGTGACCGACCGATCGTTCAGCAGCGGGTCAAGCAGTGGCCCCGCCCCGGCCATTGCCTGGCGAAGCCTCCGCCCGACCCCCACGACGTCGCGCGCGGAGACGGCGACGGGGTCAAGCATGGCGATCGCTCCGCCGTCGCTGCCGCCCCTCGCCAGACTGGCCCGCACCCGGCGCATCGCCTCCGCCTCGGTTCCGGCGCCCTCGGCGGCCTTTCCTCGGCCGACGCGTTCGAAGGCCAACGTCATTGCAGGCCCCCGCACGCCCGGGCGAGGACTGCAAGATCGCGAGCAGTCGCAGACCTCTTTCGCTCGCCGACGCCCACGCCGTGTTCGACGTCGTTGGCCAGGCCGGAAAGGAGCCGGACGGGGTACACGGAATCGATTCCGAGGTCTCTCCCCCAAACGGCAGCCTCACCGCCTCTGACGCCGAGGGCGGCGACAAGAATCCCCACGCCCGCGGGCACATTCGCCACAGCCCGCGCGAGTTGCCGCGCCGGACCGCTTCCGCCGCGCGCCACGAGCACGACAACGTCGAGCCATCCGAGCAGCCGATGGGCTGCGCTCCCTTTGATCAAGGCCTCTCCGGGCAAGTCGATGACGCACAGGTCCCGCACCTGCGACAAGGCGGCCACCGCGGCCTCCCCCGCCTCGCCCGAAGGCATCGCGCCCCGATCGTCGGCGCTGAGCACGGCGAGCCCCCGCTCGGAAGGCAGCGAGTTGAGCAGCCGCCCAGGGACCAGCACGCCCGAATCCGACCGCAGATCGGCCCATCTGACGCCGGCCTGCCCGTCAAGGGCCAGCAGTCGGTCGGCCCCCGCCGAACACTGGTCGGCGTCGACGAGGGCCACCCGGAACCTGCCTTCCAATGTGCGGGCAAGCCACGCGGCGACGGTTGAAGCGCCGGCGCCGCCGTGAACTCCGACGACGCCGACGATCTGCCCGCGCCTGGTCGTCCCTGCCGCCAAAAGCAGCTCGAGAAGGTCCTCCGCCTCGTCGGGCAGGGTGAGCTCGAGCGACCCCCAGGCGAAGTACGGGGCGTAAGCCGGATGAAAGCGCGCGCGGACCTTAACCGCCGACGCCCTCACCTCGCTCAGATTGAGGACTGCCGCGTCGTCGGCGCCGCCGCATGCCACATGCTCGACGTCGATGCCTCCCAACGCGGCGATTCGATCGACTTCCGATCTGACCGCTGCGCTGGAGCTGGACAACGCGACCACGGGAAGGCTTCCGTCGGGCGACGCCCGCCTTTGCGAGCCTCCGCCGCGGCCTCCCGAGTGCGCCTTCAAGGCTTGCCGGCGCCCGTTCGCGCCTTCCAATTTTTGCTTAGCGCGGATGTGTGTTTTATCTACACTTTTAGCAATCATGAACGGCATTAAACTCCGTCGGCTTTCGCTTAGCTTCCGATTGAATGCCAGTTGTGGATTGGGAATGCGTGGAAAAATCTGTGGACCAAGCGGCGAAAACTTAGCGCCTATGCGCCATTGAAACGCGGACCCGCTTTTCATTCGCGCGAAGGCGCAAAGCGCCCGGACCGGCGAGATTCGATCAGCACGCCCATCGTCTGCGCACGGCAACGAGACCGGCGGACGTCGCCGGTCGGACATCGTCCGCACAGCTGCCGTCAGCACAGCTATCGTCTCGCACACGGTCTGAGCGACGTCGGCCATCCGATCCGCACCGGGCATCCCCGACGTCGGGATGTGGAGCTCGCCCCACACCCAGTTTCGCCCGCCGTCGAGCATGTATTCTTTTGGGGCAGTCCCTTGACGGACCCCTTTCACGAACGACCCTTTCGCACGAGCCTCTCGCACGATCAGCATGCGGCCCACGCGAACTTCGGAGGAAAAATGCGCGCAGCCAGATTCATAGCCGTCGCCGTCGTCCCTTTCTTGCCGTTCGCCCTTTCCGCGTGCAGCCTCGACGCAAAATCGACGTCGATAGGGGCTTCGGGAGCGGACGGGGGACTCCAGCAAAAGCCCCAGCGCGGGCGCGTCGAGGCTGGAACGACGAAGATCCTGAAAGAGTCGGGAGGCTTCGGGTCTCTCGACCTCTCCGTCGATCAGTACCGAAAGATGGGGGCGTGCGTGACAAAGCGGCTCTACGATCAGGCGACCGCCTTCACGCTCAACGGCTTGGCCAGCGGCAAGCAGGACTTTCAAATCGCGGTGAAAGACCGGCAGATTCTGGAAAAGGCCACGGCCGAATGCGCAAGCCAAGCGTCCGCCCAGATCGCGAACCCGGACAAGAACCCCGATCAAGACAAGAGCACAGACCCGGCCAAGGGACCAGATTCGGACAAAGGCGCCGTCCCGTCGCCGAATGGCGGAACGAACCAAAGTTCAGATCCGTCTCGGCAATGAACGCCCCTTATAACGGCAATGAATGCCCCCAGAGAGAGCAGAACGGCGGGACACGCACAGCAACAGGCAAACAGACAACAGGGTAAACACAGCGACAAGTCAAGCCAATGGAAAGAATGGAGATCTCGCAGGGTACCCTTGTAGGCTGATGGAAGCGGTTGTAAGGCAGCGGCCGCCCCCGAACTTAACCATACGGAGGTATCATGCGTCTAAAGAAATTGTCCGTTCTCCTGTCAATTCCCGCATTGGCCCTTTCGCTGGCTTCATGCGGGAGCGACTCGAAGGGGGAGTCAAAAGAAACCTCAGGCGGAGGCAAGGCAGCCACCGCTTCCACAAATTCGCCTTCGGCAAATCCGTCCTCCGCGAGCGATTCGAGTTCGAAATCCCCGTCGGACGACGGTTCGTCCGCCAGCTCGTCCGACGACTCAAACTCGGGCAACGAAGGATCTGGGAACAACGCCGAAAAGCCCTCCAAGGAGGCCGCCATAGCCGGCATGTCAAAGATGGTCAGGGAGCTGCCCCAGCTCAAGAACACCAACATGCCCGAGCCTGTCCTCCAGAGCCTGTCCACATGCATAGTGGACAAGATCTATGACAAGGCGACGCCCGTAACCCTCAACGGCCTCGCAACAGGCAAGACCAGCGCACCCTTTTCAGCCTCCGACAAGACCCTTGTCAAGAACTCCGTGCTGCAGTGCATCAACGAACTCAAGCAGCAGATGGGGGGCGGCGCCGGAAACCAGTGACCGAGCGGCGAAACCGTGGCCGCCCTCGAACTCGGGCAGTTCCACTCACGCCGGTTCACAGCCGCATTCACACGGACGGGAATTGTGGGCGGAGCCGCCCCGTCGCGGCTCCGCCCAGTCCTTGAGCGTTTCCCCCGTTGTCTCAACCCTCGCCGACGGGGCAGCGTGAGAAACTTGCAGCCATCTCGCCTCCAATGGACCGAAGTCGCTGCAAGGAGATTGTTCCCGCCTACGACCAGACATTTCGTTATAAAAACGCCATCTCAGCGCGAAACTGCAACATTTTGCAGCCAACAAGCGGGAGTCACATCAGCGGGGAGTCGTCCCCCCGATTCGCTTACGTGGCACGCGCACGTGTAATGTAACTTGAACGGTAGAGCGGTTCAAGCCGCCAAACATCTGCCGCCCACAAAGAAAAGGAGTGCCGTGCCGAAGACAAGCTTGGCCGCCGCTTTAGCCTGCTCGCCTGTCTCGCCCTTGCGAGTTCCAGTCAGCGATTCGACACTTCTCAGAAAAGTGGAAAGTTCAACGCTTCCATATCCATGCGGGACGCATCGTTCACGCCGATGGTCAGTTACACGCAGATGGACGGTTTGAAACCGGTCGATTCGGTAGCTTCCTGGAAATAAAGCTATCCTGTCGCAGCGCAGTCTCATCAACAGTAAGGAACACAATGCTACGCAAGAAGATCGCAGCTTTCATTGCGATACCCACACTCGCCTTTTCCCTCGCAGCTTGCGGCGGGGGTGACAGCGACGCAAAGCCTTCGAAAGAAGATGTCAGCAAGGGTCTGACGAAGATTCTCTCCTCCCAGCCCTTTATCCGCAAAGCGTCGCCGACCGCCATCAAGAAGTTGGCCTCTTGCGCCGCGGACAAGATTTACGACAAGATGAGCAACGAAAACCTGAAGGCCATCGCCGACGGCAAGCAGAAAGCCGAGGTCAGGAAAGGCAAAGAGGAGCAATTCCATAAGGACAAGGAAGCTCTCAGCACCGCGGCGAGGGAATGCGCGACGAAGTACAGCAAGGAACTTACACAAACGAAGTGAACCTTCGCTCTCTGAAGTGAGCACCGGCATGTGGGCGGCCTTTGGGCCGCCCACATGCCGCATTCCGCTCACTAAGCCGCATTTCCCGCGTTGCATTGCAACGAGGAACCGATCCTCCTCTCGAAAAGCTGAAGTCGGCCGGCTCAGAAAGGCCGAAACCCGCCCTTCAAGGCCTGAGGCCCGCCTCGCCAGACTTCGAGCTTCCCTTCCGATCGGCCACGCCTGTCGTACGCTTTTCGAAGAGGAGGAACCATGACGATCCCCACGGACCCCTACAACTCGCCTCAGCGCAGACCGTTCGACGAGGGCCACATTCTCAAGCCTCTCTACGAAGAGAAGCCCAAAGCGGCGGATTTCGGGCATTCGGCGGCAAAAGAGCCCGACGCGAAGGGACGAGCCGACGCGAGCGAGGGGGCGGGCGCGAATGAACGACCCGAGGCAAGCGAAGGATCCGGCGAGAGAAGAGGATCCGGCGGCAGCGCCGCATCTGGGAACGGCGGCACGGCGCCGTCGGGCATCGTGTTCACCCGGGCGACGCAGGTGCCGTCCGAACCCGACCTAGACGACACTCGCCCTCGCACCCTTGCCACTCCGCTTTTCCGCGCCGCCCCGGAAACGCCGTCTGCTTGGAACGCAGCCTCTGCGTCGACCGCTTCTCCGGCGACGACGTCGATTCCCCATCCGACGGCGGCCTCCTCCGCCGCAGCCTATCCGTCCGCAAGCTCTCCCGCGCCGCCTCAGGCGGCGTCGCCCCACCGTCCCACAACCGAGGGAACCGCCCCCAGCCCAAGCGCCACGCCCGCCGAAAGCGCCTCATCCAGCCAAAGCGCCGCCTCCAGTCCAAGCGCGGCGCCAATCGAAAACGCAACACAAGCCAAAAGCGCCGAACCAGCCGAAAGCCCCACGGAGCCCACTCCTCCCATGCCGTCGGACTTCCTCCCGTCCACCGCGCCGACGCCGTCGATCACGCCTGAGGACCCGGAGGAAACCGCCTCGGCCGCTTTCCGGCCTTCGACGCCGCGGACGCCTTCAAGCGCCTCCGGAAGAGGCGAGCCTGGGGATTCCCCCGCCGCAATGCGCGAATCCTTGGCCGCCGCCGCAGGCCTAGGCTCCTTTTCGAGCTCACGCACACCCGACCAGCAGCTCGGGCCCACGGACTCTCCGGCCGCCTCTCGCCCCTCGCCAACGAGGCGTTCACGCTCCCAAACGCCCGCTTATTCCCAATCTCCCGGCCATTCCGGAGCAGGCCGACGCTCGCCCGCGCATTCGCTCTCCGTTCAGTCTGCCGTCGTCTCGGCAGCCTCGCCGTCGGAAAACAGGCATCCCATCCGCACAAGCCTCAGGCGCGCCCTCGCCGACGTCGACGCGGACGGGATTCCCACGACCGGCGGAGTCTCCAGCATCTTCAGCGACGACGTCGCCACGACTACGTTCGAAACGTCTCGGGACATCGGCGGCACATACGAAAGCGCGACGTCGTTCGCGAGCGCCTCGACGTTCAGCGAAGGCTCGACGTTCGGAACGGACTCGGCCTTCGACACCGAGGCCGTCGGCGACTCCCTCTCATCGGAGGCTTTCCCCGCCGCATCCCCTTCCCGCGCCTCAGAAGAGGCAGACGCGGACGACTCCGAGCAAGCCTCGCCCGCGCCCTCGCGACGCCGCACAAACGCCAAATCTCAGCGGGCGGCTCTCGACGACAGCCTTGAATCCGACGTTCCCGCCGCACCGAAAAAGCGCGCGCCCGCACACATCGGAGTGCTTTTCGCCACAATCCTCCTCGTTCCCCCTGCGTGGTACGTGGTATCCGACGCGCACGCGCGTCTCGTCGCCGCCTACAAGGATTCATCGGTCAATTTTGCGGGGGCCGGCGAACTCGTCGGGGGGCTGGCGATCCTCGCCCTCATCTGGTTCCTTGCCCGGGCGTCGTCTTTGGGTGCGGCCTTCACCGGCTGGATCGTCGCGGCCTTCGGAGCGTTGGGGCTGGCTTTGCCGCGTTGGACCGAGCGCTCGATTCTCGACCCGATCTCCCAGCGACTCGCGGGGAACGGCTTCACCCGCAACGTCGCCAATCTGCTGGCGTACGACATGCTGACCGGCCTGATGTTCGTTTTCGGCGGGGTGCTTATTCTCACCGGAGCGGTTTCGCACTGGGCCCGCCGTCGCGGCCACAAGTATGGTGTACTCATTGCGCGCCGTACGCTCGCACTCGAATCGCTACAGGAGTACGAGAACGTATACGTACCCACATCGCGGGCTCGACGTGCGGAGCCAACAGACACAAACGACACTTAGGACGAGACGATGAGCGCTCCCGCAGACAACTCGGCGGTCTTTCTGCCCGGCCCCTGGCAGCATCGGCTCATCAATGCCAACGGGTGCCAATTCCACATCGCCCACATGGGCGAGCACCGCAGCGATCGCCCGCTTGTTCTCCTCGTCCACGGATTCCCCGAATACTGGTGGGCGTGGCGCCACCAGATCGAAGCCGTCGCCCTCGCCGGCTACGAGGTGGCGGCCATCGACCAGCGGGGAATAGGCGGGTCAGACAAAACGCCGGACTCGGCCGACGGCATGCTCCTCACGCAGGACCTCGCGGCCATCGTCCGCAGTCTCGGAACGTCGAGGGCCGCCGTCGTAGGCCAAGGTCGCGGAGGATTCCTCGCGTGGTCGGTGGCGGCCCTCGAGCCCGACGTCGTCGAAGGCGTCATGACCGTCTCAGCGCCGCACCCCCGCACCCTCCAGAGGCTCGGCACGCATCTGACGCTCAAAACCTGGCGTCAGGTGCTCAAAACGCTCATCCCGCATTACGCGGCGAAGCGCCTGACGGACGAAGAAGTCCTCAGAAAGCTCCTGACAGACTGGTCGGCGCCGGGGAACGCCGGCGCATCCGGGGAGGCCGCCAACTACGCCGCGGCGCTCCGTCTGCCCGAGGCGGCGTCGATTTCGCTCGAACAGCTTCGTTGGTCTTACCTTTCGACGTCGAAGATCAACGGACGCGAACACATGGCCCTCACCCGCCGCTTCGTGAACGCGACCGTGTGGGCGGTGCGCGGCGAACGCGACCCGCTCCTGCCCGCGCGGGCCTGGAGAAAGGACCTCGAGTTCGCCAGGGGCAACTATCGCTTCATCGAGGTTCCCGACGCCGGACACTTCGTCCAAGAAGAGCAGCCCAGCCGCGTCACCGAGCTCGTCTTGGAGTTCCTGGCCCAGATCTGAGGCTCAAACGCGCCCGGCAACGAGTCCGAGCCTCAAGCCCGCCCGACAATGAATCCGAGCCTCAGGCCCGCCCGGCAAGAAGCGGGTAGGACGGGCAGACGTCGGCCAGGGCGCACGCCCCGCACGCGGGCTTTCGCGCACGGCACACTTGACGCCCGTGGAAGATGATCCGGTGGCACGCCTGCGTCCACTCGCTTTCGGGAATGAGGCGGGCGATGTCCGCCTCGACCTTGACGGGATCCTCGCTTCTGCTCCACGCCCAGCGCCGTGCGAGACGTCCGACGTGGGTGTCGACGGTGATTCCGGGCACGCCAAACGCATTTCCGAGGACGACGTTCGCCGTCTTCCTTCCGACGCCGGGAAGCTTGACGAGCTCTTCCAGGGTCCGCGGCACCTCGCCGCCGTGGTTCGCGCACAGAGAGGCGGCAAGGCCGATGCAGGAGGCGGCCTTGGCCCTGTAGAAGCCGAGGGGATGGAGAATGCCTTCGAGCTCAAGGCGGTCCGCGCCGGCAAGGGCCTCCGGTCCGGGATAGGCTTCGAAAAGGCGCGGGGTGACGGTGTTGACTCGCGCGTCCGTGGTCTGCGCCGAGAGGACGGTCGCCACCAACAGCTCGAAGGGACTCGAGTAATCCAGTGCGCACGCGGCGTCGGGATAGAGCGCCGTCAGGCGGCGGTTTATCTCAAAAGCTACGTCCTTGCGGGCAGAAAGGGACCGCGGACGCTGTGGCAAAGAGGCACGTGAAGGCATGCCCCAAGCGTAACTCGCTCCGAAAACTCGAAATATGATCGACTGTGAGGTAAATTGCAATGTTAGAGTTTAGTGTGATCCACTACAAAGGATTGAACGACGGAAAGGGAACAGATGGACATTAGCGTTCTCAAGGCGGTTCCGCTCTTCAAGGACATCGACGCGGAGGACCTTGAGGCTCTCAGCCAGCTGATGAGCGAAACGTCTCTCAAACGAGGCGATTCGCTTTTCCGCGAAGGTGACGAGGGCGACCGCCTGTACATAGTCACCGACGGCAAAGTCAAGCTCAGCCACTCGTCCGACGACGGCCGCGAGAATCTCATCGCCGTTCTCGGCCCGGGTGAGATCATCGGCGAACTCTCGCTGTTCGACCTCGGCGCCCGTTCCTCTACGGTCACCGCGATCGCGCCCACCCGCCTGATCTCCTTGGCCCATAAAGACATGATGAACTTCATCAACCAGCATCCCGACATGGCCATAACCATGCTTCGAGAGCTGGCCCGTCGTTTGCGCAACACGAACGAGCAGATGGCCGATCTGGTCTTTTCCGACGTCCCCGGCCGCGTCGCCAAGGCGCTGATCGATCTGGCCAATCGCTTCGGAGAGCGGACTCCCGAAGGCATCTACGTCGCCCACGACCTCACGCAGGAAGAGCTTGCCCACCTCGTGGGCGCCTCCCGTGAAACGGTGAACAAGTCGCTTGCCGACTTCGTTTCGCGCGGCTGGATCCGCCTCGAGGGAAGAGCGGTTCTCCTCATCGAGATCGGGCGCCTCCAGCGCCGCGCCCACTGACGGAGCCCTCGGCGGTCGGAGGCGACGAGACTTCCGACCGCCGGAGCCTTGCGACGCACGCGCGGTTGAGGCTTTCACACGGACCTCGCGACGCTTGCTCGGTTGCCGCGTTCACACGGTTGAGACGTCCACGCGACCCTCGCGGAGCTCACACGGTCCCGAACTGGACCTCGACTTCGACCGGGGTGTCCAAGGGGAGGACGGCTACGCCCACGGCCGAGCGCGAATGCCTTCCCGCTTCGCCGAAGATTTCCCCGAGAACTTCGGACGCGCCGTTGGCCACTGCGGCCTGCCCTGTGAAATCGGGCGCCGAAGAGACGAAGACGGTCACGTGCAGGACCCGAGACAGGCCGTCCAGCCCGCCGGCCTGCGCCGCGGCTGCGGCCAAGGCGTTGAGGGCGGCTACGCGGGCGAGGCCCTTCGCGTCTTCGGCGGGGACGTCCGAGCCGACTTTGCCCTTGGCGGGCAAAGCGCCGTCGACGAGCGGAAGCTGGCCAGAGGTGCGGATGACGTCGCCAAGGCGGGTCGCCGGCACGTATGCGGCGACGGGCGCGGCAACCGGCGGAAGCTCGATCCCGAGCTCGGCAAGGCGATCTGAGACGCCCATCCGTCAGTCCTTCGGCCGTTTGAGGTAAGCCACCAGGTTTTGCCCGTCGGGTCCGGGGATGACGGCGACGAGCTCCCACCCGTCGTCGCCCCAAGTGTCGAGTATTGCCTTTGTATTGTGAATGATCAGAGGAATTGTCGCGTACTCCCATTTCTGCATGGAGACAAGCTTACCCCCAGCCGCAGCGCGCGTCACTCGTCGTCCTCGTCGCCTTTGCGTTCCCCCTCTTTCTTCTGAGCGTTCCGACGCGAGAGGCGCAGCGGCTTGCCTTCGCGGATCGCGACGAAAACGGGATCTGGGGAGGACGTGATGGACTCGTACCAATCCGCCTGTTCGGGGACGGCGCGCAGAAGCTGGCGCCGCTCGCGCTCGGTCAATCCGCCCCACAGGCCGTAGCGCATATTCGACTGAAGGGCGTCGGCGAGGCACATGAGGCGAACCGAGCAGTTGCGGCAGATGTCCCTCATCTCCCTTTGCGCCGAAGAAGTGGAGAACAAAGCTTCGGCGTCGCAGCTCCCACAGTTCGCATTGTCCGCCCATCGCGGATCCAAAGGTCCTGCAGGCATATTCGCCTCCTAACAACGTCGTCGTTGTTGCTTGCCCTTAAACTCTTCGTACCCAGCCCTTATACATGACGAACGGGGACCCCCACAAGACCCCCGCATCCCCGCCCGCCGCAGCTTTCCGCGGCTTTCCGCGGCATCTTGCCCCTTCCAGAATTTAACCCCCTCGGAGTTTCTTTCCTGGCGCGTCCCTTTTCACGCCGCCGCGAGCCGCATGCACCCTTGCCGGGGAGGTTCCGGGCAACGGCCGGTTCGCCGGCGGGGGCAGCCGCCCCTCTTCCGACTCGGCGCCGATCGCGCCGCTTGCACCGGGCGCATATGAGCGTGCCGTCCAGTCCGGTCTCGCGGAACACGATCGCGCCGCCCGCACGGGGCGCATATCACGGCCGGATCTGCTTTGCCGAGAGGACATCCCAAGGTTCACCACGTATCCTGACACTATGTCGAATACGAGCCGAGGCGGCGCAACCATGCGTCAAATCTTCACACTCGTCGGAGCCATCTTGGGCATGTGCCTCATCGGCGGGACCCTTCTCGCAGGCCTCATCATGCCGATAGCTACGACCTCCGGCACCGGAGTCAATGCGGTGACCGCCATGTTCGAGGAAAGCCCCGACGACCTCGGATTCGTCGAACCCTCGGAGCAATCGGTGCTTCTTGCCTCCGACGGGAGCCAGATCGCGACCTTCTACACGGAAAACAGGGTCGTCGTCGCATCGAACAAGATCTCCAAGCATATGAAGAACGCCGCCGTCTCGATCGAGGACAGGCGTTTTTACGAGCACCACGGCATCGACGTCCAAGGCCTGGCGGGGGCGTTCGTCAACAACCTCACGGGAGGCAGCACGGCCGGCGGCTCGTCCATCACGCAGCAGTACGTCAAGAACGCCCTCATCGAGCAGGGGCGCGTGAAGAACGACCACAATCTCATTGAGCAGGCCACCGAGCGCACGATCGCCAGAAAGATCAACGAGGCGCGGCTCGCGATCGCCGTCGAACGGAAGATGTCGAAAGACGAGATCCTCGCCGGGTACCTCAACCTGGCCCAATTCGGCCCCAACCGCTACGGCGTCGAGGCTTCCGCCCAGTACTTCTTCTCCAAGTCCGCGAAGGACTTGAACATCCCCGAGTCCGCAATGCTCGCGGGAATCACGCAGTCTCCGGCGCGCTGGAACCCGGTCAAGCACCCCGAGGAGGCCAAGACCAGGCGCGACACGGTCATCCGCGAAATGTACCGCAACGGCTACATCACGAAGGAGGAGATGACCTCCTCCCAGAACGTCCCGATCGCCGACATGCTCCACATTTCGGAGAAGCCCACGGGGTGCGCTGCGGCGGGGAGCGCGGCCTACTTCTGCGAGTACGTTCGCAACGATCTGCTGAACGACGAAAGCTGGGGCAAGAATCGCAATGACAGGGTCGCAAAGCTGTACCATGGCGGCCTGACGATCCAGACCACCCTGGACCCGAAGAAGCAGAAGGACGCCCACGACGCCCTCGTCAACCACATCCCGACCGACGACGCCTCCAACATCCAAACCGCGATGTCGAGCGTGGAACCGGGCACCGGCCACATCGTCGCGATGGCGCAGAACACCAACTACGGCAACGCCACCGAGGCCGACCCCCGCGCCACCAAGGTCAACCTCAACGTCAGCCGCAGCATGGGCGGCGGAACCGGTTTCCAGTCCGGTTCGACGTTCAAAGTCTTCACCCTCATCGAATGGCTGAAGAGCGGCCGCTCGCAGTACGACATCATCAATTCGAACGGAGGAACCCTCCCCCGCGGTTCCTGGAACATCCCCTGCTCGCCCAAGTCCCGGGACAACTACAAGTTCGGCAACCTCGAGGCCGTGGGCGGCGGCATGATGTCGGTGCTCGAATCCACTCGCAAATCCGTCAACGGCTCCTTCGTCCGCATGGCAAACAAGCTGAACCTGTGCGACATCGCCGACACGGCCAAGAACATGGGCGTCGAGCGAGGCGACGGGGGCAAGTGGAAGTACTTCCCGTCGATGGTCCTTGGCGCCAACGAAGTCACCCCCCTGTCAATGGCGAGCGCCGTCTCGACTTTGGGCGCCGAAGGCCTTCGCTGCAAGCCCCAGTCCTTTACGAAGGTCTCCGACTCCAACGGCAACGTCCTCGCCTCGAAGGACCCGGATTGCGATCAGGTTCTCGACAAAGAAATCGCCCGCAAGACGACCTCCGTCCTCAGGCAGGTCGTCGCACCGGGGGCGACGGGCGAGAACGCTCAGGTCCCCGGCCGCGAAGTCGCAGGGAAAACGGGCACGGCCAACGACGACACGAACGCCTGGTTCATGGGCTACACCCCCCAGTTGGCCAGCGCCGTGTGGCAGGGCCACATGTCTCGGACGAAGACCATGTTCAACGCCGTCATCAAGGGAAAGCGGTACGGTGAGGTCTACGGCGGCCTTTTCCCCGCGATGATCTTCTCGACGTACACGAAGGCGGCCCTCGACGGTCAGCCCAACAAGCACCTCAACGACGGCAAGCAGTCTGCCCCTCCCTCGAGCAGCCCAAGCAGCAAGTCGCCCAGCCCCACCCCGTCTGCCGTTTCCCCGAGCGAAGGTTCCAGCGGCTCCCAAACGAGCCAAACGCCCTCAGAAGACCAGTCCAAGCACAAGGACGACGAGGACGACGGCAACGGCGGCGGCGAAGTCGACGACGGAAACGACTGAGCGGCAATGAAGCTGAGCCACCCTTTTCGACGCGGAATCAAGCTGTGAGCTTGGGCAGGGCAGCCGCCCGAATCGCGGCAGCCGGAACCGCCGCCGGGTTTGCAGCGGGACTGTGGAGCCTCGCCGAGGCTCAGGCGTTTGCGTTGCGCCGCCGCACTCTCGTTTTGGATCCGAGGGCATCTTCAGCCGACGCCTCCGTCGAGCCCGTCGCGGGGGGCTCGACGGCATCTGAGCCGAAGGCCTCCGTTCGGGGGCAAAGCGATGCATTGGGCTCGCCTTTTTCCGCCCCCGCGAAAGACGCAGTTTCCCTCGACGACGGCGACCCCCGGCGCCTGAGGGTCCTGCACCTGTCGGACATCCATCTGCTCGCGTGGCAACGGCGAAAGCTGGCCTGGATCGAGAAGCTGGCCGACGAGGGCCCCGACCTCCTCGTCCTCACGGGAGATTCCATCGCCCACTCGGCCGCTGTCGCGCCGCTGCTTCGCACGCTCTCCGTTTTCGCGGGGCTGCCGGGGCTGTTCGTCTTCGGCTCGAACGACTACTACCCTCCACGGCCGAAAAATCCCTTCACATACTTCAAAGCGCCCTCCTCGCATTCCCACGGGGGCAGGGTGCGCGAGCTCCCCTGGCCGGAGATGCGAGCCGGCTTTGAGAGCTTCGGGTGGATCGACCTCAACAATCGGCGCACCGCCCTCTCGGTCAACGGGATCGACGTCGACGCCGTCGGGGTCGACGACCCCCACATCAGGCTCGACAAGCTCCCCGACGCCCACGCCCGGCCGTCCGGCTCGAAGCCTCGAATCGCAATCGGCTTGGCACACGCCCCTTACGCGCGGGTCCTCGACGCCATGGCCGATGACGGATGTTCGCTCGTGTTCGCGGGACACACGCACGGCGGCCAGGTGTGCGTCCCCGGAAAGGGCGCGCTGGTCACCAACTGCGACCTTCCCACGCCCCTCGTGGCGGGCTTGTACAGATGGCCCGACGCCGGCGAGGTCATACGCCGCGACGGCGCCGCCGTCGCGGCGCACCCCGGCGCATGGGTCAACGTCTCGGCGGGCCTCGGCGCCTCGCCTTTCGCCCCCGTCCGCTTGGCGTGCAGGCCTGAGGCGATTGTGCTTGACGTCGTCTTCCCCTGATCGGAAGCGGCTGCGCTTCACGGCAACCGTCTGACGAACCGGCTGATTTCGTCTTCCCCTGATCGGAAGCCGCCGCCCCGCAAGTGTGCCAACCGTCTCGAAGCCGACGTTTCACATTGAGCTGCCGACTCGGCTATCATTAACGGGTTGCAGAAATGCCGCACCGGGGTATGGCGCAGCTTGGTAGCGCGCTTCGTTCGGGACGAAGAGGCCGTGGGTTCAAATCCCGCTACCCCGACAGTGAGCTTTAAAGCCGGCTTTTCCCGCCGGTTTTGGAGCGAATCGATTCGCTTGCCCCGCAGATTCAAAACATCGCTTGTCCAAGCGCCTTGATGCGCCTGCAGGCTTCTATTCCTTTAGCGTTCCGTTTCCGTGCGGTCTTGTTCACGACATGCATCTCAAAATCGAGAAACCTGCTTTTTATTTGCGTAACCTCGACTAGAATGTCATTGTCACTGCAATTTTAGTAGAAAGTTGTACAAAATGGGCTTTACCGTACCTTTGGAGGGAAGTACGTCATGCTAAATTGCACCACCGCAGGCCGACGCCACTCACTCTCCGGGAACTAAAGCGATGTTCTACGACACTCCCACGAACGGTGCCGATTCGGCACGGCGTCACCTCGACGCGCAGATAGCGGCAGCCGAGGCGAAGCTCCAGCGTGCCAAAGAACTCGAAACGAAGGTGCAGAACCTCAAGGGACGCGCCTCCAGCCGTCGCGGCGAAGTCAGCGTCACGGTCGACAGCTCAGGAGGTCTGAGCGACCTCAAGCTCACCGACGCCGCCACAGCCTTGACGGCTTCGGACCTTGCCGGCCTCATCCTCGAGACCTTCCACAAGGCCCACCGCAAAGTCACCGAGAGCTACGTGGACATGGTCAACGACGAATTCGGCAAAGACTCGCCCACCGCCAGAGCCGCAGCGGACGAAGCGTGGGGACGCGTCACAACCGACGTCGACGACGAAGACGACAACAAGAAAGCAGTATCCAACCTCTGGAGGCGTCGGTGAAAGACGGAATGCAAGTAGATCCCTCCGCGCTAAGCGGGCATGCGGCAAAGATAGCGGAAATCAGCACAAGCGTGGGCGGCTCGACCTCCGCCCTGACATCCACGAGTCTGACGGGGCAAGCCTTCGGCGATCTGTGCTCGTTCCTCGTTTCGCCTTTTGAGTCGGCGAAGAAAGAGGCGGACGCGGTCATCACGGCGTCGGCGGCCGCCATCGATTTGACAGTGTCCGACCTGCGCACGACGGCAAGTTCCTACGAGACCGCGGATTCGGAATCCACGCGCGATTTCCGCAAGCTGGGAGAGATCCTGGGAGGCACGAATGTCTAAAGATGCAAACAACGATTCCCCCACCCCGTTCTCAGGGCTGGGCCTCGTCCAGGAAGGGCAGGCACTGGCCGAGCGCATCGAGGGCCAATCCTGGGTCAGCCCTTCGCTCAACAGCCTAAGCCCCGGCGGAGGCTCCGGATCCTTCTCGATGAAGCCGGTCGAATTGCTTTCCTCGCTCGGCGCCTCGTGGCTTTTGGACCACCTGTCGCCGCTCAAAGACTGGCTCGACCAACTCGCCAGCGACCCGACGCAGACGGAGAACTTCGCCCAGGCGTGGAGCTCAGTGGCGGACTCGCTCCAGAGCAACGCCGACGACCTGCTGCGTTCCATCCACGCGGACGTCTCCCCCTTGGACGGAACGACGGTCTCGACCTACTCCGATCTGCAGAGCGACGTCGCAAAGCACGTCGACTTGGCGGGAACCTGCTCGCACGCACTGTCGACGGGACTCACCGTTGCTTCAAACCTCGTCGTGACGGTCCACAACACGATTAGCGAAGCCATCGGCGAGATCGTTTCCAGCGTGGTGGACCGTTCCGGAGAATTCGCGGTCTCGCTTCAAGCGACAATGCCCAAGGTCATCACCGAGGTCTCGTCTCTCTCGCTTGAATGGGCGAACAAGATGCGTCGAAATCTTGACGATCTGCTCAATTCCACGCAAGAGCTCGCAAAAATGACGAAGGAGACCGAGGACCTCTTCAAGCGCCTGCACACCGCGATGGCAAGCGTAAACGGAGGGAACAACAACGATCCGAACTCGGATTCGTCGCCGCATTCCTCCGACCGCGTGACTATCGGCGAGTCTGCCGAGCAAGAGAACGCGCCCGCCGCCGAGGAGGCCAGCGCCTCCGAAGGCGCAGCGGAAAGCGGGTCCGGAGGCCTCGGAGGAGGCAACAGCATGCGGGAAGGCATCGAGTCCGCAAGGCAGAGCCTAGGGAGCATCGACCGCGAGGCCGGACCCGACGCCGAAACGGACAGAGCCGCCCTCGATCCCGACGAAGACGGCGGCAGACCCTTCGTCCCCAAGGGGAAGCACAGTCTCTGACGTCGTTGGACGCGGCCGTTCGCCAATGAGTCGCGTCCAGCGGCGCCGGCGGAACACCTGCCCGCAGGCGCTTCCCCCGGCCACGCGGGCGCTTCACCGCTTCGCCGGCTCGGCTGGAGCAGCGTCGGCGCCGTTGCCAGCCCCGCTTTTTCTAAGGGGCCGTTGCGCCGGAGCTATCATTCAAAGGAGCACAGAAGGAGAACCGCATGAGCGAAGAGGAACACGATCAAGACGGGCAAGGCCAGGGCGGGCAGGATCAAAGCGAACAGGAGTTCGGGAAGGCGGCGCACAATCGGATCGACTTCGTCGAGTTCCCCGCGCCGAACCGCGAGGCCCTGCGCCAAGCCCAGGAATTCTACACCCGCACCTTTGGATGGAGATACCAGAAATGGGGCGAGGACTACATCGACACCGCGGACAGCGGCGTCGGCAGCGGCCTTGCTTCCGACGAGCCGACGTCGGCGCCCCTCGCCGTCGTCTACGTCGTCGACCTGGAACACATGCGGGAGGAAGTCGAGCGAAACGGCGGCGTCATTGTTCGAGACATCTTCAGTTTCCCCGGGGGCAGGAGATTCCATTTCAAAGACCCCGCGGGAAACGAGCTGGCGGCTTGGTCGGAGTAGCCTTGACCGGAACAAACGCCGACGGGCACGCAAGGGTCAGCCTAGGCCGGTGTGAGAAGGCTCGGCACAGGCTCGCCCGAAGGCCCAGGTCTCGGCTGGCCCGAAGGCGCCGGTTTGGGCTGGCCCAAAAGTGCGGTCTGGGATGGCTCAAAGGCGCCGTCTGGGCTGATCCGAGAGTTCGACGTAGGCGATTCTGGGCGCCGGGTTGGCGCGAGAGGACCGCAAACCACACGGGCGATGCCCCAAGGGCGGCGCGAGTTTGCCATTCGGTTCGGAAGGACAGCGGCAGCCCAGTTCGGAAGGACAGCGGCAGCCCAGTTCGGAAGGACAGCGGCCGTTCGGTTCAAATGGACAGCGGCCGTCCAGTTGAGGAGGGCCGCGCGACTCGTTAGGGAAAGCTGCACGCGAGGCCGAATGACGCTCGTCCGCATAGCGTGAAACGGCAGAAGATCGCGAATATGCACAATGTTTTAAATTATCTTGCATCTAGTTTTACCTATTGGAAACACCTAGCGTCCAGCCGCATATAGAACTACTATCGTGCCATAGCTAAACATTTTCAGAGGCTGAGAGTGAAAGGCTTCGCATGGATACACCGCATAAGCAGAGTCAGGACGGGGAGGGCGCAGTCGAGGCCCTCGTCGCACGTTTCGATCTGCTCCTGGGAAAGCTCGACTCAATATCTTCGAGCATGGCCCGCATTGAGAACGCCGTTGTGCCGGAGCCCCCTCTCGTCGGCGTCGGGCCAGCCAGGGCGCAGGACGACGCGGCATCCGACCGGGCGTCGCTTGAGGCGGCGCCCCACGAAACCGCAACCTTCAAACAGACGGAAGACCGCACGGGTCCGAAGGAGGACCCGGGCAGGCCAGGCGACACGAGACGGCCCGACGGCGCAAGCCGACCGAGCGACGTCGATCGGGCGGGCAGCGTCGATCGGACGGGCGGCCGCACTTCCGCGGACGCTAAGATCGGCGAGCTTCCCTTCCCCGAATCGACGGCCTACGTGGCGGTCCCAACAAGCCATGCGAGACCGGATGCGATCACGGCTCGCTACGTCGTGGAGACTCCTCACGATCCGCACCTCGAAGGCTCCGCGGCGTCCGCCGCTTCTGCGGCATCGGCGTCGGCCGCATCCGACTCCGCCGTTTCCGCGGCGTCCGCCAACGAGAGCGGCGATTTCCCAGTCGATGCGCCCGACGTTCAAGTCGCGGGCGACGAGCCGATCGATGCCGGCCAAACGGGCGAAGGCCACGTCGAGCCGGCCGAAGGCGAAGTCGCCGGGTGGGGCGTCGGCGGCCCATTCGACAAGTGGGCAAACTATCGCCACGGGTCTGCGAACCAGGCGGCAGCGCCTTCTCTCGGGAACGAGGGGCAGACATTCGAAGCCCAGCCCGCCAGGCCAAACGAGGGGCAGACGTTCGAAGCCCAGCCCGCCGGGCCAAACGAGAGGCCGACGTTCGAAGCCCAGCCCGCCAAACAATCCCTGTGGAAGCGGATCGGCGGGGAAAAGCAACTGGGCCGCTACCTCCTGTCGCTCGCGGCCTCGCTCCTCATCCTCATGGCGGCGGCGAGCCTCGTCGCCTTGTTGTGGAACGCGGTTCCGCACTACGTGAAGATTCTCATCATCGGCGTCGTCGCTGCGGCGCTCACCGGCGTCGGCACCCGGCTGTCCCTGCGCCCGGGAGGCAACAGGGTTGCCGCCGCGACGGTCATGGGAACGGGCGGCGGCCTCGGATTCGTGGCGATCATCGGCGGCGTGCTGCTTGGCGGCACGATCCCGCCAGGGGCGGCCATACTTCTGCTGACCGCGTGGTCCGTGGTTCTCATTCTCCTCGCGGGCAAAGCGCGCACATTCTTCGCTGCGCTCATCGTCGGCGCGGGCGGAATAGTGACGGTCATCCTGGCCAGGACATTTGCCTACGACAACCTCGCCCAGGCCCCGAAGGCCACTTGGGCGATCTTCCTCTACGTCGCGAGCCTCACGCTCGTATGCGGTTTCGTCGCGCGCAAAGAGGCCTCCTACAAGCTTCGTACCGCCTATGCGGCCATCGCCCTCGCCGCCACGGCGGCGGGGCTTGCAGCCACCCCCTACGTCGTCGCCGCGACCGTTTCGCCCGTCTCCTCCTCGGCCGCGCTTCTGGCCACGCTGGCTTGGACCCTGGGCGTGTACGCCATGGTCTCCCACTGGGCGATCGCGGCGTGGCCTATGTACTCGGACGCGCTGTGCGGCGGGTGGTTCGCCGGCTGCCTCGCGGCCGTGCAAGTCTTCTCAGCCATGCGCAACGCGCCCCTTCCGATCGGCGCCGACGAGCCGTGGGCGCTCCTCGCCTTGCTCGGCGCCGTCCTCACCGCAACCCTCGCCGTCTCCGTCCTTCCCCTGAACGCGCGATCGAGCGCGTACGCGGGCCTGAGCGCGAGCGCAACCGCGGTCACTTTGGGCGTCGTCGACCTTTTCAACGCCCGCTGGAGCTCGCCCGCAAGGGACGTGCACCCCGCTCTTCAGCTCATCGTGGTCGGGGCCGTGGCGCTGAGCGCCGTTCCCACCGTCAGACGCCGTTCCGCAGAGCACGCTGTGATCATGCCCGCGACTTTGCTTCTCTTCGAGATCCAGCAGCCCGGCGGGACGGCCCGCGAGGTCTTTTCGCTCCTCGCAGCTGCAATCACCGTAGGCGTCGTGCTCGTCGTCAGCCGGCGCGCCTCAAACCGCCCGGTCCTCATCGCCTCGAGCTGGGCGCTCGCAGCCGCCGTCGTCGGCGCCGTGCCCGTGCATCTGCTGCGCCTGGCGTCCGCCGCCGGATTGCAGGACGAATGGCGGCTGGTCCTCCACATTGCGCTGGTCAACTTGGCCGTCGCCCTTCTCATCTACGCGGGCCTGCCGACGAGCAAGTTCACACCCACGGAGCTTCTCTGCAGAAAAGGCTGGGGCGAACGCCCGCCCTTCACTCGCGTGGTCATGATGCAGACCATCGACCGGGGCAATCCGAAGATCGTCGTCAAACCCACCACGGTGCTGCTCCTGGCTCCGGTGGGCATCTGCTTCGGCGTGCTCTGCTACGAGTGCCTCGCCGTCCTCCTCGTCCGCGACGCAGCGAGCCCTCCGGCAAAGGCCGCCTTCCTCGCCACGCTCCTGGCGTTGAACATGGCGCTGACCTGGATGGCGTGGCCCGCGGCGGAGAACGTCGCCGGGTCGGCCGTCGTCGCCGCGAACACGACCATCGGCGTCGTCGGCGGCTTTTTCCTCTTCGGCGGGGTTTCCGGCGGGTCCTCCGTCTTCGGGACGATCGCCTTCCTGACCGCGGGAACCGTGTGCGTGCTCATCGGCTTCATTGCGCGCGGCAAGGCCCTTCGAATCTACGGGCTCGGGCTGATCATGGTCATGGTCTTGCGATTCGCGATCGTGGACATGGCCGGCCAGAACTCGCTTGTGCGGATCGTCTCGCTCCTCCTGGCGGGCCTTGTGTGCTTCGGCCTTTCACTCGCCTACGCCCGCTTCAGCTCCATCTTCGACGGCGGCGACGAGGGCGACGGGAAAGCGGAGGGCGGCAAGCAAGCGGAGGGCGGCGATCAGGCCGGCGGCTCCGCGAACGCGGACGGCTACGGCCCGTCCGCCGACGCCGCGGCCCCTGCGCCTCGCTGACCGGAAGCCGGGGAAAGCTCGCCTGCAGCGTCGAGATCGGGTGAAGCGGCCGTTCGTGCGATTGCCGCTCACACCTGCGACTGCAGGAAGGCGCGCACATCCTCCGCGGCGACGGGCCGAGCATAGGATCCGCCGTCGTGCACGACAAGGCGCCCGACGCCGTCTTGGAAGACGAAGCGGATGGCGCCGGCTTTGCCTTTCTTGTCGTGCGCCATGGCCTCCATGATCCGATCGACCGGCACTTCCTCGGGAATCTTCGTGGGAAGGCCTATCGCGCTCAGGAGCGCCTCGATCCTCGCGACGTCGGAGGGGCTGCAGTATCCCAAGCGCTCGCCGAGGCGGGACTGAAGGGCCAAGCCGATCGCCACGCACTCGCCGTGATTGAGGGTGTACCCGGCGGCAGTCTCCAACGCCCGGCCGATCGTGTGGCCGAGGTTCAATCCCATGCGCCTGTTGCCCTCGTGGACGTCCGAGGTCACGAAATCCCGTTTGATCTCGCAGTTGCGCCTTGCCGTGAGCTCTGCCAGGGCGTCGTCGCGGACGAACTCGGCGGGGCTGAGCCCCCGTTCCACAAACGCGTCCTCGAGGGCCTCGAAGAAGCCCGCATCGGCTATGCAGGCGTGCTTGACGGTCTCTCCGAGCCCCTCGCGAATCTGCCGATCGGACAGCGTGAGCCACCTGTCGAGGTCGATGAACACTGCGGCCGGCTGGTGGAATACGCCGATGAGATTGGTGGCCGCTGGGGTGTCGACCGCTGTCTTTCCTCCGATCGCGGCGTCCGCCGCGCCCAACAGCGTCGTCGTCAGGCTGACGTAAGGGACCCCGCGAGTGAACGTCGCAGCCACGAAGCCGGCGAGGTCGGTGACGACGCCGCCCCCGAGGGCGACGATCACGGTGTCGCGCCCGAATCCTCTGGCGATGAGCTCGTCCTCGACGCGTTCCTTGACCTCGCGGGTTTTCGAGGCTTCCCCGGCGGGGAAGACGACGAGGTCCGCGGGCCTCGAGCCGAATGAGGAGATCAAACTCTTGGCGGCCAGGGAGGCGACGTTCGAGTCGGTGACCACCGCCGCCCTCCGGTCGGGGTGCTTGTCCGCGAGGAATTCCGCCACGCTCCCCTCGAGGCCCCGTCCGACGACGACGGGATACGACTCATCGACCAAACGGACCAACTCAACGCGAAACTCCGTGTTCTCCATGAACACAAGTCTACGTCGGGCGTTTGCGCGGCAAGCCATTTCGACTCCGCCCTTGCTTTTACGCCCGGCAGAGCCAAAAGTGGCCCATGACACTTGTCATCGGCAGTTCGTGACTGCCGATGGTTTCGCGGAGATTTCACCATCAGGAAAATAGAAGCATGAGTACGACATCATCGCCCGCGCGACGAACGTCGCGCGATCACGCTTCCGGCGTCGAACCCGCCCTCGTCGTCGAGGACGTTCACAAGTCTTTCGGCAAGGTCCACGCGGTCGACGGCGTGTCTTTCACCGTCGACCGCGGCGAGATCGTCGCGCTTCTTGGCCCCAACGGCGCGGGCAAGACCACGACGCTCGACATGGTCCTCGACCTCTCGCGGCCCGACTCCGGGTCGATCTCCGTTTTCGGCGGCAATCCACGCAAGGCCATAGACAGCGGCAGGCTGTCGGCCCTTTTGCAAAGCGGCGGCCTCCTTCGCGAGTACACGGTCTACGAAATCGTCGCCATGGTCTCCGGGATGCTGACGGCAAGCCGCCCGATCGGCGAAATCTTGGAGCGCACGAATCTCACGGCAATCGCCAAACGCCAGATCGGCAAGTGCTCGGGGGGAGAACAACAGCGGGTGCGATTCGCCCTGGCCTTGCTTTCCAACCCCGAGTTCATCATCCTCGACGAGCCGACCGCCGGCATGGACGTCAACGCCCGCCGCCACTTTTGGGAGGCGATGCACGCCGAGGCCGAGGGCGGCACGACCATCATCTTCGCCACCCACTACCTCGCCGAAGCCGAGGCCTTCGCCCCCCGAACGATCATCATGAACAGGGGAAGGATCGTCGCCGACGGCGGCACCGCGCAGATACGCCACAATTTCGGAACACAGCACATCAAGCTGACCTTCGACACGCAGGAGAACCTCTCCGCCGCGAGCGCACACATGGCCCGCCGCGCAACGGTGTCGCGATCGGCCGATACCCTCTCCGTTTCCGGGCCGGACACAGTCGCCCTCGTACGGGAAGTCATCGCATTCCCTGGAATCTCGTCCATTTCGATCACCGATCAGTCGCTCGAGGAAGCGTTCGAGCAGCTGACCGACGTCGGCGACGAAGCCGCCGTTTCCCCTAAGGAGTCTTGACATGTCAGCAAAGAAACCCAGCCAAGAGGCGAGTGCGGCCCGCCCGGAGACGAAAAGGACGGCGGGCCAGCCGATTCGAGCCGTCCGCCCCGCGCCGTCGCGCCGCCCTCTCCACGGCCTCTGGCCGCTCCTGCGATACCAGTTCCGACACACCGTCCTCTATCCGTCGAATCTGGGCTTCGCCCTTTTGCTGCCCGTCATCATGTACTTCATGTTCGGGGCCTTCCAGAGCTACTCCTCGATTTGGCGCGGACACAGCAACGTCTCGGCACAGGTCATGTTCTCCATGGGCGCCTACGGCGCGACGATGGCGGCGGCCAGCATAGCCGCCGGAGTCGGAATCGAGCGCGCGTCGGGGTGGAGCAGACAGCTGGCCCTCACCCCGACGACGTCCGCCACCTACCTCGCCAACAAGATCCTTTTGGCGCTGGCCTCGGCGCTCCTGTCCCTCCTCGGCTTGATGGCTGTGGGGTTCCTTTGCACCGCGAAGGCGGAAGGCCCGATGTGGGTCGCTGTTCCCGGCCTCATCCTCTTCGGCAGCCTCGTCACGGCGAACATGGGGCTTGCCCTCGGCTATCTTTTCCGATCCGACGCCGCATACGCGATCATCGGCGGCGGCAGCGCGATCTTCGCGTTCCTCGCGGGCGTGTGGATGCCGCTCGACAACATGCCCGAGTTCTTCCGCGACTTCGCCCCATACACGCCAATGTACGGCCTTTTCCATTTCAGTCAGTGGCCCCTCAAGGACAGTCCGTTCAACTGGGCGTGGATCGTGAACATCGCAGCGTGGACGGCGTTCTTCGCGGCCATCGCAATTCGCAGAATTCGCAAGGACACAGCGCGATAGGGACGGCAATCCGGCGTCTCTCCCGGCCGTGAGGCCCGGCGGCCTGCCCGTGCAGACGCACCCTTCGACGCGCACAGCGACAATGAGGAGAGACAATCGCCCTCGGCGCCTCGGGCTCGGCGAAGCCCCGCGCCGGGGGCCTCGTTGCCGGAGGCGAGCCCCGACAGACGAACGCTTGGCCCTCCCGCAAGCGGGCGCTCGGCCCTCCCGCAAGCGGGCCCTGCGCG
>ERZ773054.421-NODE-421-length-34391-cov-47.944927_pt1 | contig 34391 bp, 29 predicted proteins | sample MGYA00580630_ERZ773054 | MGnify/ENA primary metagenome ERZ773054 (study PRJEB29015, sample SAMEA2737994) | human oral metagenome | biome: human oral; feature: human-associated habitat; material: dental | place: China | collected 2115 ... | reverse complement strand
CCACGAGAAGCTTTCCAGAAACTACTCGTTGCTTCCACCACTTGACACCGCCCTTGAGGTGGATAGGAATTTAGAAATAACTCCGATGCCGTGGTGTTGTGATACGAGCCGCTCCAGAATCCGCTCTGACAAGGCATGATAAGAGCGCTGTGCTGTACGCTGACCATCGCAATGAAATCGTCAATGGCTGGGCTGCACTGATCCGGGTTGGCATACCCAAGAGAGCCCGAGTCATAGGTAAGGTGGCCATCACGGTGGACTAGCTTCCAGAGAGTGCCTCGTCACGGAGCTTCTACTTCTGTGTCACGTGGTCGAATTCAATCAGAATCAGCCGATAGGACTAGTGCTCCTGCTGGGCTTCCGCCCGGTTTCAGGACTTCGGAAGAGCTGCAGGGAGACTCCAGAAAGCCCGGGTCCCCTTATTACCGCCAAATTCACTCGTCAGGTCTGAGGTGGGAGCTGCCATGCGAACACTACCTTGCTACACCCATGACGATGCCTTGAGCTTGGCAGGTGCGATCGAAGGGGTCGCACGGACCTACTGAGGGGGTTTAGCTGACGTGGCACCCAGGCCCCTGGTGGGGGGTAGGGAGCGGCGCATGATTCAGCGTATTTTCACGGCGAAATCGACGGACGTGGTGGACGTTGCTTGCCCACCACCCGCCTATGAGCGGGATCTGAAGCTCGTGAAGAGCTTAAGTACGACATGCACCATCATGCCGCCTTATCCTGCGGGCTATTGAGCGGCTGTATACGTTGCGTGCTTGTCGGCACAGATTCGGCCGTGGAATCGTCGGGCTGAGAGAATCCTTGCGGTAGAGAGTGTGAGGTGCTTGGAGACAGCGTTACGGGATCAAATGCCACCTTGCTTCTATCGTGACAGTGAGTGTGGGCGTCGCTTGCCCGTTGAGCGAGAGCTTCTTGGGTGTCTAGTGAGCAGGATGGGAGCGCGGCTGTTGATCGACCTCGTAGAGCTTCGAGTGGGTATCGTGTCATTTCCAAATCTCCAGCTCACCTCCGCCAGGTCTTTGTCTGTAGCGCCGCATGCCGGTATCACCCCTAGGCAATGGGCCTACTCGCTGCCGTTTCACGTGAAACGGCAGCGAAACTCTCGATGATGGCCGGGGGAATTCCTGAGCGGCTGGCTTCGTCAGGTGCTTTACCGTAAAACATGGCGGCTGTCTGCTGGGGCTGTGGCATATGCGAATTCCACGGATCCCGTACTCTAAACCCAAGGTGCTCAGCGGATAATCCAGAATCAAAGGGCTGAAAGATAAAGATTGCCGGGTAGCGGCAAGTCTTCAGGTGAGGCCAGGGGACGCGCTGCCCTGACCCAGCCGGTAGCCATACAAGCGGAGCTCAAAAGCTATGACGTGGGGGGATCCCGCTAATGAGAGTCTGATTGACTCGCAACATCCAGACATCATCCTGGTTATGTGGCCTTGCCGGACCGGACTGGCAGACCCCTCGACTTTGCCAGCACGGTATTGACGCTGCCTCACCACCACAGGTGGGACCTCTGAGAACTGGTTACAACTCCTTGCCTGACATACTGGAGTTCCAAGGCGACGCTGTGACCAATGCGCTGGAAATTTGGGAAGGGGCACCCGGCATGCAGTCGCCTGAGGGCTGGGCAGCACCGTGGACCCCTGCGGCCCTATCGTGCAGAGCACTCAAGAAGATCAGGGAACCCATGCGGGGAGAGCAGCATCGCCGAGAACGAAGACTATCTTGTATGGTCCGTGATGCATTTGTGCTCGATCTGAGTTACCTCTATTTGCTGGCTTTGCGCTTGGTAGCTGTACACCGCTCCGTTTCACGTGAAACGGGGTTATTCCTTCTTAAGCTCATCAGTCAGGACCACCCGAATGCGCCCGGCTGCGGTGATGCGGCGGGAAGAATCCTCTACGAGCCTGGTATCGACGGTGATCCGGGGTCTGGGGGCTTTCCTTGAACGAAGTCAAACGGTGCACTGGAGGCTGGAGAACATCGGTGAAATGACAGGAACCGACGCTAGTAGGGTGGGCGAAGCCTCTGGACGCTGGTTACAGTCAACTTCATGCCGGAGAATCGGTCCCGACAGATGCTGTTCGAGTAATCGAGCGCAAGGCAAACCAGATAGAGGTCAGCTGAACGTCAGCGGATCCTTGTGCCGCGCCTCATACATTCGCCGGATATCTTCAGCTATGGGGGCGGGCCCCGCCGATGTAGGTGTGTTGCAGGCCGTGTTCCGTCACGGCGGCAACTCGGGCAAGCGATACACGCTCCGGTTCGCGTCGACAATGAACAGTACAGTGCCGAGCTTGGTGCTACCCGATTCCATTGAGGGACCTCTTAATAACCATGATGCTGGTGGAAGCACTGCTGGGTGAGTGGGTGCTGTGAGCTCCCGACCAGCGCTCTACTCATGCCTGCTGCTGGATCTTCTGGGAAAACTGTTCTTTGGTGCAGTTGAAGTCTCCCGGGAGCTGCTAATACGCGACTTCCTCAGGGGAGGTGGCTCAGTGAAGGTTCTCCAGAAGCGCATCACGCAGCAGAGCATCATCGTCGATGCCACGGACAATAGCTGGCCTTGACTACTGTGGGGTAGAAACGACAGATACTCAGTCGGCAAGTGCTCTAATTCATCCTGGCTGGTGGCGGTCATCATCGATCTGTAGGTCCTGTACTGTTCGGATCCGCCTTGATCAGGTGTCTACGTAGTCCGTGGTTGCTGTCTTTGCTAATGACTTCCCGGGCCTACGACTCTAGCGCTGTGTGGCGTTAGTTCATGGGTGTTTTCGATCCTGGATGCGGCGTCTCGCTTCGCTCACCTTGCTCACAGCACGTCTAGTAGCAGTTTCACTCGGTCATCTTGGCACAGCATCCGCCCCAGGGTTGCCTCCTACTAACGAACTCCCGGTACACGACTAGCAAGGCTGTCTGCGTTTCACGTGAAACGCAGACAGCCACAACGGGTTAGAAAAGTCCCCTCCATCGAAAGGAAATGGATGCCTCGACTTGATGCCGAAGGACTGATCGGAGCTCCTAGGAGCGAATAGCTTCTAGTTCCGCCGTGGGAGCCTCATGTATGGGCGTGTGTATTGACCGGTGCCCGAAGCATGGATGGTAACTGGGCAACCGACCCCTCACGGGGAGACCTACAAATGCCTTCTTGTCTCGCTGCTGATGGCCAGCGACAGATGACCTTGAGGTGTGTATATCTACGACGTAGATAGTCTGCATCGCTGTCTGCGGGAGCAGTATGGTGCTGTGGTGCTTGCACCCGCAGAGGCCCCGGAGCTAAACCCCGCCTTGCCCACGGGGTGCCCATGACGTTTTGCCTGGCTGCCTTGGCATAGCATCCGCCCCGGAACGACCTCTCCCCGACATGCGACTGATGGCCAGGGTTAGGCCCATCTGTCAGTTCGTCTGGGAGAGCCAAGTTGGCTCGCATTGCCTATCCGCTGTCTTGGCTTCGGATCATCGTTGCTTGCATGCCTCTTCCCTTGCACCTTACCCATGGGGTTGAGCGTCGCTTCCCTCACATCCGTCGTTGGGGGCTTCTACGCAAAGCTGGTGGCTCACATAGCCCGTAGAAATACCCAGATACAGAGATATTTATATATCGCTATAACATTTAATAGGCTTGGTTACGACAGTCAAACCTCCAGCCACGGTTGCTGCCCAAAGAACCTGACCCCACCCTGGCCTGGCTGACTCGCTTTCTCATGGGCACTTGTTATGCATCGCGACCTCGTGGGTTTCGATGGTTTTGCTGGCTATCGCAAGGAGGTTACCGGAGCTGGTCAGAGCAGGGACGAACCAAGATCGCTCATGGTGTGGTCCCAGTTGTCCGGTGTAGCGGTGCCTAGCATCTCCTTATGCCTGCCCAGAGCCATCGGATGTTCTGCGCGTTCGGAAGCGGTCCCAGGTAATGGAATCGTCTGGGGATTCTTGAGCAGATGATACGAAGACCAGGTAAGAACTAGTCGACTCGTAGCATGCAGGCATCATCTGGTCTCGGGGTATCGCTGGCAGCGCCCCTTGCCGAGGTCAGGAGCACCTGCCAGTCGAGTGTCAGATTTACCCGAGTGCTTTTCTTCTCTCTGACGCCTCTGCTGGACGTCACCTCTCTCACAGCGTTCCGGGAGCACCTACCTTCGCTGAGCTTCTGCCAGCGGCACCTGTGTCGTGTGTGGAACTTAGCGAGAAGTAGTTCTGGAAGGGGTATTGCCAAGACAATCGAATGAAACTGGACTGGGTCGTGTCCTGGGTGAGGTGAACGATGCGAGGCACCACGCATCCGTGGCTGGAAAACCGGCGAAACGACGACCCGCTGCGCAAGATTACACGCAACGCCCATGCGTTCCGGCGGAATCTCTAAGTTGATATCAGGGTATAGAGATTCGTCGGTAAGACCATCTTGTCAGGATGAGTCTGCTGCCGCGAGGTGTGGTCCATATCTCACCGGCGTCGGGTGTCTGATAGGTGATGGTGATTGTTGATTCACAATGCCTTGGTTGGTCCCGGTCTCTTCGTGATTCCTTGTGAGAGCTACTGATGTTGCCGGGGATCTCCTGGCGGTAGACACAGCCAACCCCCACCAGACCCTTGCCGTGAAGTGCAATGCGCTGCGTCCGGCGGGGTGATCTGCGATGGATGAGTCCGGAGTTCTTTCACCTCACCCCCGCCCCTGCCGGCGGGATCCCGTACTTGCCTTGGTCACAGGATCGCAGGTACAAGGCTTTGTGGTACCAGTGCGTTTCACGTGAAACGCACTGGTACCAGTCTCGAGGTGTCGGCGACAACGTCATCCATTCGGATCTGCGCATTCTGTTTCACGTGAAACGCCGTTGAGTTTCAGTCCGCGTCATTGACTCAAGCTAAAGTTGGTGAGCATCAAAGGAGGAGGACTACATGGCCCTGTTCTTTCGCAAGCGCAAGCGTACTCCGAAACAAGACGCAGAAGTCGAGCCTTGGAAGGACCACGAGAGCGTTTCACGTGAAACGGCCATCCAGACCCCCATCGGACCGCGGCGCGCTTACTTTGATCGTGCCGATGACGACTGGGTGGCTGATGACGAGTATGGCGCTGAGTACGGGGACGAGACTCAGATGTCAGCGCTGCCGAGTCCGGAAGAACCCCGCATTTTCGTGGTCGCCAACCAAAAGGGCGGCGTCGGGAAGACGACCACGACCGTGAACATCGCTGCCGCCCTCGCCTTTGGCGGCCTCAACGTGCTTGTGATTGACATCGATCCACAGGGCAACGCATCCACTGCTCTCGGCGTCGAACATGACCCTGGAACCCCGGGAACCTACGAGGTACTGCTTCGTGGAGAACGGATCCAGGACCTCGCCGTCCAGTCTCCCCACACGCCGAATCTGCACGTCCTCCCCGCCACGATCGACCTTTCCACCGCGGAACTGGAACTCGTCAATGAGTCCGGCCGTGAGTCCAGAATGAAGAGGGCGCTGGCTCAATATATCGAGGAATCTGGGGTTGACTACGTCTTTTTCGACTGTCCCCCTTCGCTGGGGCTTCTCACGCTCAACGCTCTCGTTGCCTCTACCGAGATCATGGTGCCCATTCAATGCGAGTACTACGCTCTCGAGGGTGTCTCCCAGCTGATGCGTACTATCCAACGGGTCAAGGGAAACCTGAATGATCAACTACAGTTGACGACGGTGCTCCTGACGATGTTTGACAATCGCACGAACCTCTCCCATGAGGTAGCCACCGAGGTACGGTCGCATTTCAGGGAGGAAACGCTTGACGTGGAAATCCCACGTTCGGTGCGGATCGCTGAGGCCCCGTCCTATGGCCAGAGCGTCCTCACCTACTACCCCAAGTCTCCTGGCGCTGTCGCCTACCTCAAGGCCGCCGAAGAGATCGCCCGATCCATCGAGACTGAAGGAGCAGCCTGATGGCCAGAGCAAAACAGCACGTTGGTCTTGGAAAGGGCCTCGGGGATCTTTTCGCCCGGACCGACGAACCGGAAACCCAGAGCAAGCCTGCTGCTCCCTCCGAGCGGCTCCGGGATGGCTCCTACTTTGTGGAGCTGCCGCTGGAGCAGATCGTACCCAACCCCCGGCAGCCACGTCACGTCTTCGATGAGGATGATCTCAACGAATTGGCTGCCTCCATTAAAGAGTTCGGGGTGCTGCAGCCCGTCGTGGTGCGTGAGGTGGAGCCCGATCACTATGAGTTGATCATGGGCGAACGCCGGTTCCGCGCCTCCAAACTTGCGGACAAGGAGACGATTCCAGCTATTGTCCGTGGCACCGATGATGATGCCCTGCTGCGTGATGCGCTTCTGGAGAACCTTCACCGGGCCAACCTCAATCCCCTGGAGGAAGCCCTCGCGTACCAGCAGCTCCTGGGAGACTTCAACTGCACCAAAGAACAGCTCTCCCAGAAGATTCACCGTAGCCGGCCGCAGATCTCGAACACCCTCAGGCTCCTGAGCCTCCCCTCCACCGTGCAGACCAAGGTGGCTGCCGGTGTGCTTTCCGCCGGGCATGCACGAGCACTGCTGGGATTGACGAATCAGCGAGCGCAAGAGCTGCTTGCTGAGCGCGTTGTCGCCGAGGGGCTCTCAGTGCGCAGCACAGAGGAAATGGTCCGGCTCGGCAACGTCCCAACGGACGAGGAACCGACGCAGCGTGTCCGGCGGTTGCCCTCAGAACGTGAAGCCGCGGTCGCGGCTGTGCTCTCCGACCATTTTGATACCCGGGTGAAGGTTGCCATCGGTAAGAACAAGGGCAAGATCACCATCGAGTTTGCCTCTGCCGACGACTTGGACCGGATCATGGCTGTGATTGACGGGCGCACCGTCGAGCCATGACAGCGTAGACGACGCGCTAAACGATGTAGCTCTTAGCAGTTATGTCGATAAAGCGGGTTTTTAAGAGCTGAGGTTGACTCCCGTGCTTCTGACAAGGGATTTTGCCTGAGAGGCAAAATGAGCGCAGCCATCCCAAGGACGAGGAAAAGGTAGGCCCCTCCCTAGGAGCTGGACTGGGGTCTTGGTCCTCCCAGGTCATTCTCCCGCCGTCGGTTCTCCCTGCCTCGGACGCGGCTTAGTGGCTGCGCAGCCGTGCACGCTCGACCAGGCGTGCGAACACCTCACCCAGGTCGAGGTCCGCCGCCTCGAACGCCAGCGGCACCAGCGAGGTGTCCGTCAGTCCCGGGGCCACATTGCTCTCCAGGAACACCGGAACCCCGTCGCGCACGATCATGTCCACGCGGGAAATGTCCCGGTGTCCCAGGACCTCATGCGTCTGGACCGCGAGCCGGCCAGCGGCTTCGAGCAGCTCGTCGGGCAGGTCCCCTGGGGTGACGAAACGGGTTGCTCCCGCGGTGTAACGGGCCTCGTAGTCGTAGACGTTCGACGTGGGCCTGATCTCGACGGGCGGCAACGCACGCGACCCAGTCTCGTCGTCGATGACGGTGACGGCCAGCTCCGTCCCCGTGATGAACTCCTCGATCACCGCCATCTTCCCGTATGCGAAGGTACCGACGAGAGCCGACGGCAGCTCATCGGCCGAGTCCACTTTCGTGGCCCCCAGCGCCGACCCGGACCGGGCGGGCTTGACCATCAACGGGAAACCGAGCCGGTCCCCGATCGCCGACATGATCGCCTGGGCTCCGAGCTCCCGGAAGATGTCGTCGGGCAGCGCCACCTGCCGCGGGGTCGCCAGCCCGGCGGATTTGACCAGACGTGTCGCGACCGACTTGTCGAAGGTGCGCCGGGAACTCGCCCCGTCGCTGCCGACGAAAGGCACCCCAAGTGTCCACAGGGCCTCCCGCAACGCGCCGTCCTCACCCAGCCCGCCGTGCAGCACCGGCACGGCGACGGGGTCGGCGGCGTCCAGCAGCTGGGAGACGAGCTCGGCGTTCACGTCGACCTCCTCCACACCGAGGCCCTGCTTCCGGAGTGCCGCCGCCAGGCGCTTCCCGGAGCGTAGCGACACCTCGCGCTCGTGGCTCAGGCCCCCGGCGATCACGAATACAGTCATGGGATCAGTCTCTCATGGTGGTTGCGAACAGCGGCCGGCCGCCGTTCATCGTTCCCGTCCGCTGGCAGCTGGGTCATGTCAGGTCCGGGCCGGGTCCGGTGGTTGGGTTGGTGTGCGATGGAGTGTGCATGCCGAAGGTCTTCAGGATCTCCAGCTCGCCCCGCACCACCTGGGCGAAGCGCTCCACCCCCATCGCGATCCGGTCTGGTGGTGGGAAACAGTAGGACAGCCGCACGTTACGTGAGCCCTGTCCGTCAGCGAAGAACGCAGGACCGGGTACGAAGGCCACCCGGGCGTTCACCCCACGTGGCAGCATCGCGGACGCGTCGAGGCCCTCCGGCAGCGTCACCCACACGAAGAAACCACCTGCGGGACGAGTCCAGGAGCAGCCCTCTGGCATCTCGCGCTCCAGCGTTGCGAGCATCGTGTCACGGCGTACCCGGTACATGTCGCGGAAAACCCTGATCTGGCCGCGCCAGTCGGAGTTCTCCAGGTAGTCGCTGATGGCGAACTGCGAGAACACCGGTGGGCACAGCGTCGCCGACTCCTGGGCCAGCACCAGCTTCTCCCGCACCCCGTGCGGGGCGCACACCCAGCCCACGCGGAAACCCGGTGCGAAAGTCTTGGAGAAGGACCCCAGGTAGATGACGCTGGGGTTGAGGGAACGCATCGCCGGAAGCGGGTCGGCGTCCAGGGTCAGCAGGCCGTACGGATTGTCCTCCACCACCAGCACCCCGGCGTCGGCGCAGCACTCGATGATCCGGCGCCTGCGTTCCACGGGTTGCGTGACCCCTGACGGATTGTTGAAGTTCGGGATCGTATACAGGAATTTGATGCGCTTCCCCTGCTCACGGAGCCTGCCGGCGGTCTCGGTGATGGCCTCGGGGATCAGGCCGTCGCCGTCGCAGGCGACGTGCACCACCTCGGCTTGATAGCTCTGAAATGTGCCGAGTGCTCCCACATATGACGGCGACTCTGCCAGGATCACGTCTCCTGGGTCGCAGAAGATGCGCGTGACCAGGTCGAGGGCCTGCTGGGAGCCCGCGGTGATCGTGATGTCGTCGGGGTCTGCGACGCTGCCCTCCTCCGCCATCACCTCGCAGATCTGCTCCCGGATCCGCGGCTCTCCCTGCCCGGAGCCGTACTGCATCACCTGCATGCCGTGGTCGCGGATCATGCGGGCGATGTGGTCGCTGATCTCATCCAGTGGCAGGTCCTTGATATTCGGCATCCCGCCGGCCAGCGAGACGATCTCCGGACGGTTGGCCACCGCGAACAGCGCCCGTACCGCCGACACCCTCAGACCCTGGGCGCGAGCCGAATAGTGCTCGACGAACGGATCGAGGCGGGTGTCGTGGCGCATGGAGTTCATCCGGCATAGGCTAGCTGGAACACGGGCACTGCGGATAGCCGTGGCCGCCGTCTGTGAAATCTGTGAGGCGGGCGCAGCAGGGTCACTGCTTCTTGACCGTCGCGTACACGGTGTCGATCAGCCCGGCGAGCGACTCGTTGTCCTGGTTACTCAAGCCCATGACCATGATGGCGGTCGAGTCGAGGACGCGGGCGCACACCGGGTTCTTCGAGTCCACGAAGATGCCACATGATGCGTCGTGGACCTGGGAGATGTCGGAGATGCCGACCTCCCCCAGATAGGAGTCCAAGTTCGAGGCCGGCCCTGGCCGCTGGAACAGCAGCACGAATTTGGTGTTGCCATCGGAGTAGGTCGCCCGGATGATGGAACTTTTGCCGTCGGGTGCCGGGGACTCCTTGGCCTCGCCGGCCACGAAGTCGCCCACCTGCACCGGGAGCTTCAGCTCCCATGTCGGTGATGCCTCTGGGCTTGGTTTGCCCAGTGTCAGGCCTATCCAGCCTGCGACCACCAGCAGGACGACCGCCGCGATCACGCCCGCGACCTTCACGAACCTGGGGATGGGTGGCGGCTGGTGATGTGGCTGGGTGGCCGGCGTCTCGTCTGTGCTGTGTTCGTCGTCCTCGCCGTCCCCGGCCTCATCCCTCGGGACGTTGCGCCACCCAGCGGGTTCTTCGTCCGGTGAGAATGGCGAGGCGGCGGACCTGCGGGGAATCGGGGCCGTTATGCGCCTGAAGACAGTGGTCTTGTCCGGGCTCTCCGGGCTGACGGCGCTGCGCCGCGGTCCTGTGAACCTGGGAGGTGTCGGGACGCTCTCCGCCGTCCGCCTCGGAGCCGGGAACTCCGGCTCCAGGGGCGATTCGGGGCTGCTCGCACTACGGCGAGGGGGCACCTCGCCATAACGCGGGGAATGACCGGCCATCAGGCGAGCTCGTCGATGACCTTCTTGAGCGCGTTCTTCGACTTGCCTCCCACCAGGGATTTCTCTACTCGTCCGGCTTTGTAGAACTCCAGGGTGGGCAGGCTGAGGATGCCCTGCTGTGCAGCGAAACTGGCATAGATGGAGGTGTCCAGTTTCGTGAATTTCACGCGGCCCTCATACTCACGGGCCAGCTCCTCGAGGATCGGTGCCAATTGCTTACATGGGGCGCACCAATCGGCCCAGTAGTCCACCACCACTAGTTCCTGAGCCAGTAGCACCTCGTCGGCAAAGGTCGCCTCGGTCACATCGACAACGGCCATTTCACTCTCCTTGCTTTCCTGGCGAGTCTACGGTCACGCATCGCTCGCGGCCAGCCAGCGCTCAGCGTCAAGGGCCGCCTGGCATCCGGTGCCGGCGGCGGTGATGGCCTGGCGGTAGGTGTGGTCCACCAGGTCACCGCAGGCGAACACGCCTGGCAGGTTCGTTGCCTGGGACCCGTCGGCGACCTTCACATAGCCCGCCTCGTCGAGGTCCACCTGCCCCTTGACCAGCGCGCTGCGCGGGTCGTGGCCGATGGCGACGAACACCCCGGCGACGTCCAACTGCCTCCTCTGGCCCGTGACGGTGTCGCGCAGGGTGAGGGACTCCACCCGGTTGTCGCCGTTCATGGACTCCACCACCGAGTTCCATGCGAAGTCCAGCTTCGGGTCCTTCTCCGCGCGGGCGGCCATTGCCTTCGACGCTCGCAGCTCGTCGCGGCGGTGGATGAGTGTGACGCTGGAGCCGAAGCGGGTCAGGAAGGTGGCCTCCTCCACCGCCGAGTCGCCGCCGCCGATCACCGCGATGGGCTTGTCACGGAAGAATGCGCCGTCGCAGGTCGCGCACCAGGACACGCCACGTCCCGAGAGGCGCTCCTCCCCGTCGACGCCCAGCTTGCGGTAGCCCGACCCCATGGCCAGGATCACGGCCTTCGCCTCCCAGACCTTGCCCGCGGAGTCGGTGACGTGCTTGACCCTGCCGGTCAGGTCGACGGCCTCAGCGTCGTCGGTGATCAGCGTGGCGCCGAACTTCTCGGCCTGGGAACGCATCTTGCCCATCAGGTCCGGTCCCATCACTCCATCGGGGAAGCCGGGGAAATTCTCCACCTCGGTGGTGTTCATCAGCGCGCCACCGCCGTCGAGGGCGCCCTCGAAGACGATGGGGTTCAGCGCGGCACGGGCCGCGTAGATGGCGGCGGTGTAGCCGGCTGGGCCGGAGCCGATGATGATCAGTTCGTGGACGGTCATGGTTCCCCTCAAATCGGTCGTGCCGCTCCAGTCTAGTGTCGTGTGTCAGGCAGCCCGGCCACATCGACGGTTCGAAGGGCATGTCAGCGGCGCATTTGGCAGTGAACCACGATCGGGTCTGGTGCGGTTTCGCGACGAAGTCCTAATATTGGTCGCCAAAGACTCAGGAAGGATCCGCGTGCCGAAGATCGCAGCCCCTACCGTTGCTCAGCATCGCGCAATGGTTCAGCGCCGACTGATTGATGCCGCTGAGGAGATCATGCGCTCCGGCGAACCCGAGAAGCTGACAGCTGGCGCTGTCACCTCCGCCGCTGGGATCGCGCGCAACAGCATTTATCGCTATGTCGACTCTGTGGATGACTTACGTGGGCTCGTGCTGGCCCGTCATCTGCCGGCCTGGATCGACGCCGTCGCCGCCGAACTGGAGGCCGTCGACGACCCCGCGGAGCGCATCGTCGTGTGGGTGCGCGCCAATCTTCAGCAGGCCGCCCGGACCGGGCACGGCTGGCTGATGGGGCTCAGCCGGTCCATCGCGCCGTCGCCCGCTACGGCGAAGGTGATGGACGACTCACATGCGGTGATGCGTGACGCGATCGCCCAGGCTTGGGCGGCCCTCGTCAAGGACCCCACGCAGCTGCGGATCGCCGCCGGACTGACCCGCGGCCTCCTGGAGGCTGGTTTCCGCCAGCTCGACACGGGGATGCCCGTCGACGTGGTCGTCGACCTGGGCGAGAAAGCGGCCCGGGGCCTCGTCGCAGGAATCACCGGCGGGGATCGTTGACCTCGCAGACCGCTGCCACTTGGCGGATGGCACTGTCCGTCAGCGTGGCGACGGGAGCCTACGGGGTGTCCTTCGGTGCGCTCGCGGTCGCGGCCGGGCTCGACGTCTGGCAGACAATGGTGCTGAGCCTGCTGATGTACACGGGAGGATCGCAGTTCGCCTTCGTCGGAGCGCTCGCCGGCGGTGGGCTGCCCGCCACCGGAGCGGCCGTGCTCGTCGGGCTGCGGAATGCCGTCTACGTGATGCAGGTGAACTCCTGGTTCCATCCCCGGCTCGCCCAGCGGATCTTGATGGCGCACGTCACCACCGACGAGTCGACGGCGGTGGCTGCCGCCCAGCCGGATCAGCGGCTGCGGAAGCTGGGTTTCTGGGCCACCGGGGTCGGGGTGTTCACGCTGTGGAACGTGATGACGCTCGCCGGGGCGCTGCTGGGCAACCTCATGGGCGATCCGAAGGCCTGGGGACTCGACGGTGCCGCCATCGCCGCGTTCTGTGGGCTGCTGTGGCCGCGCCTGGTCGCGCGCGACGCGGTCGCAACCGCCGTCGTCGCAGCCGTCGTGACGGTCGCCCTGGTGCCGGTGCTGCCGGCTGGGCTGCCGGTCCTGTCGGCGGTCGTGGTCGGTGGCGGGGCGGCCTGGCTTCAGATCCGGCGCTCCGCCCGGGCCGAGGGGACGCGGTGATGTGGGGCTGGGTGCTGGTGGCGTCCCTCGCATGCTGCGCAACCAAGATGGCGGGCCTCCTGGTGCCGCGCCGCCTCCTCGACGACGAACGCACCGTGCTGACCATGGCGGGCATGACCATCGGGGTACTGGCCGGGCTGATTGGCATCTCCACCTTCACCACCGGCAGCACGATTCTGGTCGACGCCCGCCTGGCGGCCTTGGTGGTCGCCATCATCGCGCTGCGGCTGCGGGCACCGTTCCTGCTGGTCGTGCTGCTGGGTGCCGCTGCTGCCGCCCTCGTCAGGGTCCTGGGCATCGCCGGATAGCGCCCGGCGACTGCCTGTCGCGCCGTCGTCGGTGCGGCGCAGGTGGGTCCTTTCGGACTCAGGCCCCGATGGTCCGTCGCAGGAAGGTCCAGATCAGGGCGTTCATCCAGGCTGTCTGCGCATTGTCGGCCGCACCCCCGTGTCCGCCCTCGGTGTTCTCCCAGTAGCGGACATCCGCCCCGACCGACTCCAACGCCGCCGTGAACTTGCGGGCGTGCCCTGGGTGGACGCGGTCGTCGCGGGTGGAGGTGGTCACCAGCGTCGCCGGGTACTCCACCGACTCGTCGAGCAGGTGGTAGGGACTGAAAGTGCGGATGTAGTCCCAGTCGCCGGTGTCGGGGTCGCCGTACTCGGCCTTCCATGACGCCCCGGCCAGGAGCTTGGTGTAGCGGCGCATGTCCAGCAGCGGGACCTGGATCACCACCGCCCCGAACAGGTCCGGGTACTGGGTGAGCATGTTGCCGGTCAGCAATCCGCCGTTCGACCCGCCGAGGCACGCCAGGCGCTCCCGGGTGGTCACGCCCCGGGCGACGAGGTCCCGCGCGACCGCCGCGAAGTCCTCATAGGCGCGGTGCCGGTTCTCTTTCAGTGCGGCCTGATGCCAGCTGGGGCCGTACTCGCCGCCGCCACGGATGTTCGCGACCACATAGGTGCCGCCTCGCTCCAGCCAGGCCTTGCCGGTCAGCGGGCCATACTGGGGCGCCATCGACACCTCAAATCCTCCATAGCCGTTCAGCAGCGTCGGGTTCTCCCCGGCTGGAGGCAGGTCGTCGCGGCTGATCTGGAAGTAGGGGACGCGCGTACCGTCGTCGCTGATGGCGAAATGCTGGCTGACCGCCAACCCGGCGGCGTCGAAGTGTGACGGCTCCGCCTTCATCCTGACCAGCGGCGACGGATCCTGGCCGTCGAGAAGGGGTGCCAGGTCGCTGAGATACAGCGTCGGCGGCTGCAGGAACCCCGTCGCGGTGATCCACAGCTCATCGCCCTCGACGTCGTCGACGGCGGACGCCCACACCGACCCGGGCAGGTCGCGGTGGATGCGCCGCGACTGCCACTGGTCGCCGTCGTGGTAGAACGTCAGCAGGTAGTGCCGCACGTCCTCCTGCGCCGTGACCACGATGAAGTTCCGCGTGACGAAGAAGTCGGCGATCGAGGTCGACTCCGACGGGGAGAACAGCACTTTGACCCTCGGTCCCTGTCCCTCCCAGCCCGGCAGGAAGGATGCCAGCGGAGCCACCGCCAGCGACCCCGCGGGCACGAGCACGTCGTCGACCTCCCAGTCGGTGCGGGGTGTGAGCAGCAGCAGGTCGCGGTGGGGCACGGCAGTGCAGTCGGCGGGAACCTCGATCAGGTTCAGGGAGCCATCGGGGTTCAGCAGGAGCAGGTCGTAGTCGTAGAAGTCGCGGACCTGGTACACCCAGTCGCGCACGAAACCGGGGTCGTGCTCGCGGTCCGTGCCGACCTGCATGTCCGCCGGGTCGCCCTGGAAAACGATCTCGGCCTCGGACATCGGGGTGCCCCGGCGCCACCGCCGCGCCTGCAGCGGATAGCCGGAGCTGCTCACGGTGTCGGGTCCGAAGTCGGTTGTGACGAACACGGTGTCGGCGTCGATCCAGCTGAGAGTGCCCTTCGCGTCGGGACGCTCGAAGCCTCCCTCGGCAGGTGGCACGAATCGCTTGGCGACGAGGTCGAACTCGCGGGTGACGTCGGAGTCGGAGCCGCCGTGTGACAGGGCGATCAGCGCATGCCGCCACGGCTGGCCCTCCTCGGGCCGCAGGACGGTGGCGCCGTGCCAGACCCAGTCCTGCTGCTCCGCCGCGTTGAGGGCGTCGACGTCGATCAGCACCTCCCAGTCGGGCTCCTCCGTGCGGTATGACTCCAGTGACGTGCGCCGCCACAGGCCCCGGGGATGGTCCGCGTCGGTCCAGAAGTTGTAGAGCTGCCCGCCGCGGCGCACCACATTCGGGATACTCGCTGGAGAGTCGAGGATCGCCTTCAGGTCCGCGGCCAGGGCCGTCACCTCACCGTCGGCGTTGAGCTCCTCCGACGTGCGTACGTTGTGTTCGCGCACCCACTCCAGGGCATCCTGGCCAGCGATGTCCTCGAGATGCAGCCAGGGATCCGTGGAACCGTCGTGGGCAGGCAGGCCAGGGGTGTGAGGGTGGTGATCGCTCATGGGCCGAGCTTAGTGCCGTGTGGTGTGAGTTCGCCGGTGTTTTTCGCTCCCGGATGCGGCGCCTCGCGTCGTTCACCTCGCTCACGGTACGACCCGGTAGCGTTTCACTCGGCTGCCTCGCGACGCATCCGCCCCGGAACCGCCTCCCACTGACAAACTCCCACCACACAGCACCAGACACATCAGGCGGCACGCGGGTATTCGGTTTCGGTCCCAGTGTCGGCCGTGATTGGCGGACTTGGCCGGTGGGCGCTCCTGATGCCGTCAGTCGTCAGTAGGAGAAGACGTCGTCGATGACCTGGGCGGGGACGTCCTCCAGGGTGGCGTAGCGCCAGGCGGGCTGGTTGTCCTTGTCGATCAGGAGTGCGCGCACGCCCTCCACGAAGTCGACGGGGATCATGTGCTCCGCCAGCCGCAGGTCCTGATGCAGCACCCCGTTTAGGTCGAGGGTGGCGGCGCGGCGCAGTGCCCGCAGCGCGATGTGCACCGAGAAGGGCGAACGCGCCCGCAACTCGCGGCCTGCCTGCTGGGCGGCCGGGTCGGTGTGCTCCTCAAGGCGGTGTGCGATCTCCACCGCGTCGTCGCCGGCGTAGCAGTCCTGGATCCAAGCGGCATCGCAGAGAGGAGCTGCCAGGTCACCGTCCGCCGACTCGTCGGCCAGTTTGATGCGCAGGGCGTCGCCGCCGCCGATTGTCCCGGACGTCAGCGCCATGTGGGTGCCGAGCGCCCCTGCCCTGGCCAGCCAATACATCACACCCGCGTCGGGGAAGAACCCGATCTTCGTCTCCGGCATGGCCATCAGCGTCGTCGAGTCGACTATCCGGCGGTCCGCGTTCGCCGTCAAGCCGAGGCCGCCGCCCATCGTGATGCCGTTCAGGTGCGCGGTGATGTGCTTCGGGAACTGGGCGACGATCAGGTCAAGCAGGTATTCGACCTCTAAGAAATGCAGCCATGGACCGTTGTCGCTGACTGTCTTCGACAGTTCACGGACATCGGCCCCTGCGCTGAAACCGCGGGTTCCCTCGCCGCGGAGCACGACCTCCCGGACGGAGTCGTCGTGGGCCCATGACGTCAGAATCTCGCTGGCTGCCTGGAGCATCTCGAGATTGAGGGAGTTGATGGCGCTGGGACGGTTAAGTGTGAGAGTCGCGACCCCGTCGTCCAGGGTGGTGACGAGAAGATCTGTCATGAGAACAGCCTATGAGGTCTGTGTATGGTTCTCACCCTCATGTCCTGGGTGGTGTGGTCAGAAGCGGCCATGCTGGGACCGCCACCCAGGCGGATGGGGCGACGACCGGGCCGACGGCGAGCAGCGGTGGATGCATGCAACCGGCCCTTTCCGACGGTTTTTAGCAGCAGAGAGGTATTTTTAGCACGATTTCCGCGCAAATTGGTCCATTGGGTATAGGATCAGGCGTTATGTTGCTGCTGAGATTCTCTGCAACGAACCACAAGAGCCTGCGTGACGAAGCGGTCTTGGATCTGACACGTCCTACCCTGCGTACGCTGCGTCCCCGCGAGGGTGAGGGGTGGAATCAGCAGGTCTATCCGGTAGCCGGTATCTTCGGGGCGAATGCGTCGGGCAAGTCGACGGTGCTCGACGCCCTGCGCTACGCCCTCGCGGTCGTGGAATTCTCGGCAGGTGAATGGCAGCAGTACGACACCGTGCCTCACGTGCCCTTCGCTCTGGATGAGGTACATCCTGGGAAGCCCAGCTGCTACGAGTTCGACTTTGTGGTCGGTGAGACCCGTTACCAGTACGGTTTTGAGCTGGGAGGTGGCGGCATTGAATCGGAGTGGCTGCGCGACCTGCCCGGGAGCCGATTCCGGTCGTTGCTCTTACGCCGGGGAACCGATATCAAGCTTGCCCCCGGGGTTGGCGCGATCGGGCCGCTTAGCCGTCGTGAACTTGCCCTGAGCCGTGCGGCATTGTTGGAGCATCCAAGACTCACCCCCATCACACGAGCTCTAAACGAAACCAAGGTGGTTCCTTTCGGTGACACGGTACATAGCCACCGGACGCAGGACATCGCAGAGTCGGTGGCCTCGGGAGAGATCAGAGAGGAGCTGGTCCGGGTCCTGCTTCAGGTGGCGGACGTCGGTATTTGTGGTCTCAGTGTGCGAGAGGATCAGATTACGCCGGAACTCGCCGAGTTCCTGAGGCGCTTCAAGAACTTGTTGTCCGAGGAGCCGGAAGGCGACGCTGGGGCTCAGATCCGGCTGTCTGAGGAGCAGACGGAGATGGTGGTGCGGAACCTAGAGTTCACGCATCTGGGTTCGGGCGACAGACGCTATACATTCACCATCTACGACGAGAGCAATGGCACGCTTGCCTGGCTGTCGCTGGCGCTCTATGCCGTGCAGTGCCTGCGTCGTGGACATGTGATGGTCGTCGATGAGATTGATGCCAGCCTGCACTCCCACCTGATGGAGGTTCTCCTGGGGTGGTTCGCTGATCCGGAGATCAACCGACTTGGTGCCCAGCTGATCTTCACCAGTCATGACACCTATCTGCTGTCACCCCTAGCCAGCGTCACGCTGGAGCCGGAACAGGTGTGGTTCACGGAGAAGGAACGTGATGGTTCCAGCGAGCTCTACAGTCTGGCCGATTTCAAGCGACACAAAGACGCCAACGTCGCGCGCCGCTACCTGGCGGGTCGCTACGGTGCGATTCCCGCCCCTGCCCCAAGTCTGATCACCAACCTGCTTGGCGCATGAACCCGAAGTCCCGGGGCCGGGCTGGTAGAGCCGGTAGAGGTAGACAGCCTAGACAAGAACGTCGCTGGGTACTCGTTGCCACCGAGGGAAAGGTGACTGAGCCCGAATATCTTCAGCTTCTTCAACAGGTGCTTCCCCGACGCATCGGCCAGGTGGTGATAAAGCCCGTTGGAGTCGGACTGGATCCAGTCCATGTGGTTAAAGAGGCCATCAAGCATCGGGACCACGAACTGGACAGTGGTGACCCTTATGATCATTGCTTCTGCCTGGTTGACGTAGACAGACATGCAAACCTGAATGAGGTACTGGTCTTGGCAAGGCATGAAGGAATCGATGTGCTGGTCAGTAACCCGAAGTTCGAGATATGGCTGCACTGGCACCTCGCTGACTCCCGACCGGGCACAAGCAAAGGGCTGGATCACGAGATTGACAAGAGGAAGGTGTTGCGCGGCAAAAACCTAACGTCACAGTTCCCCGTCGCGTCGCATGATGCAGCTTGCCGCCGCGCTTTGCAGGCTGATCCAGGACTTGCTCCCTGCCAGGTAGGGCCAGTCCCCTCGACTGCACTTCCAGTTCTTATCGACTATCTCCTGCGCCGTGGTTCTTAACCGAGATGCGATCGAGAATCATGGCGCCTGTGTGCGTTGGCGCTTCCCCAGTGATGTGATTCTCTCAGTCGGCCTGCGACCCTGGGCGCATCTCGTGTAGCACTGCCCGGGCGGTCTCTTCGTCGATCACCAGGTCTGTCGCGACCCTGGCGCGCAGCGCGCCCAGCACCGCGACCGCCTTACCGGGGCCGCTGACCACGCAGATGCGGCGCGGGATCATCTGGAGTTCCGCCGGTGTCATGCCAGTGGCGCGATCATTGATGGGGATACCACCCCAGGAGCCGTCAGCCCGCAGCATCACGGTGCAGACGTCCCCGACGACCCCAGCGGCTTTCAGGTGGTCGAGGTCGGTCTCGTCGAGGTAGTTGGCGGAGTACACGTGCGACTGGAGACCGGAGCCGAGCCCCCCCACCCCGAAGATCGCCTTGGTGCAGGCGGATCGCACCTGCAGCATGTGCCGGGTGGATCGCTCCGCCCACATGGCGGTGCGGGTGCTGGGGTCGTCGAAGAACGCCGGCAGCGCGAGGAGCTGTTCATCACCGTGGAACGCGGCGGCGAAGCGCTGCAGGATCGAGCCGACGTACGGCAGTCCCGTCGTGCGGTGGTTCGCGCCGCCGTTCAGGCTGACGACGGTCACACCACTTAAGTCGCGGGGACGCAGCTGCTGTGCGACGGCGGAGACCGTGGTGCCCCACGCCACTCCGACGACGTCGCCGTCGGTGACGCTCTCGTCGAGCAGTCGCGCGGCCACCTTGGCGACCTGTTCGAGGCGCAGCACAGAACTGGAGCCGGGGCGTACGTTGACCAGGTGCGTCTGGACGTGGAAACTATTGCGGAAAATCTCGGTCAGGCGGTTCATGGGGCGGCCTGGGTCGGTGATGGTGATGCGCACCAGTCCCCGCTCCCGGGCCTCTTTCAGCAGCCGCGACACTGTTGAGCGGGATACCCCGAGGTGATGGGCGATAGCCTCCATCGTCTCGGCCTGGACGTGATACATGCGCGCCACCCGCAGCAGCAGTTCAGTGTTGCGTTCCATACTGCCCCTCCGGGATGCGGATGACGTGACGATGGCGTCAGCGTAACCCGTCCGGACGCCGATCCCAGGGGTCTGGGCCCTCGCGTCGCCCAGGAGGTCAGGCCAGCAGGCCGAGTCCCTGCAGCAGGATGCGCACGCCGATGATGATCAGCACGGCCCCACCCAGGAACTCCGCTGGCTTGCGGAACTTGACCCCGATCCGGTGCCCGATGCCGACTGCAGCGAACGACGTCGCCAGCGTCACCAGGCCGATGCAGAGGATCGCGTGGAGGATGGAGACCTCCAGCATCGCGAAGGACACGCCGACGGCCGCCGCATCGATGCTGGTCGCTATGCCGAGGATCAACAGTCGGCGCAGGTTGAGCCGGCCCCGGTGCTCGTCGTCCTCCTCGTCCTCGGCCTGGAAGGCCTCCCACGTCATCTTGCCGCCGATGCCGATGAGCAGCAGGAAGGCGATCCAGTGGTCGTAGGGGTCGAGGACGCTGGTGAAGTTCGCGGCCAGGAGCCAGCCGAACAGCGGCATCGCGGCCTGGAAGCCGGCGAAGGTCAAGGCGATCGCCAGGGCGTGACGGTAGTTGAACCGGCCCATCTTCAGGCCACTGGTGAGCGAGGCGGCGAAGGCATCCGCGGACACGCCGAGACCAATCATCCAGATGGACCAGAGGGACATGAGACGCCTTCCCGACTTCTTATTGAGAATCATTTCTGTTAAGCTGATTTCCCAGGGGGAAAACAGCTCCTGCGAAATACTGTGAAACCGGCGGGTCTGGTGTGTCTACAGATAACTGAAAGTGTGTCTGACCACACTTTTTGCGACACTAGGACATTGCTGCAACACGCCGGTTTTTCCCGGGAAAATCGTCCTTGAGAGTGGACATCCATGCCTGCGATGCCGCACTCTGGCGACGACGGCTGTTGCCGTCACCAGACGATTGACCCAGAAGTAAGGAATGATGACGGCCACCGGAGCTGACGTGACCCGGGTCACGGAGGACTACCTGGCGCTGATCTGGAAGGCCTGCGAATGGCCCGACGACGGACGCCACCCCAACACCACTGAGCTCGCCGCAGCCCTGGGGGTCACCGCATCCACCGTCTCAGCCAGCCTGAAGCGCCTGGCGCGGGAGGGGATGATCAAATACCGTCCTTACGGGACCATCGAACTGACCGAGGAGGGGGAACGGATCGGGCGTGCGGTGGTGCGTCGCCACCGCATCATCGAGACCTACCTGGCCAAGTCGCTGGGCATGCCCTGGGATCAGGTTCACGACGAGGCCGACCGGCTGGAGCACGCGGCCTCAGAGGCACTCGTCGAGCGGATGGACGAGGCCCTCGGACATCCTGACGCCGACCCGCACGGAGACCCCATCCCCCGCGACCACGATCCCAGCCGCAGCGGTGTCGTCCTGATGAGCAGCGTGGCCGCGGGAACCGACGTCCAGGTGGTGCGGGTCTCCGATGCCAACCCCGACATCCTGCGCTTCCTGGCGGAGCGGGGTATCGCCATCGGGACGCGGCTGCGGGTATTGTCGCGGCTCTCCGGCGCGGGGCTCATGACCGTCGGGCTCTTAGAGACCGAGGTCGAGCTCAGCGCGCCGGTCGCCGAGGCAGTCCACGTCAAACCGGTAAAACCCAGCTGATCCCATCCCCGCCCGGCAAGTCACCACCCTGGGCCACAACCGCTGAGGCTGCTCAGCGCAGCAGATCGTCGTGGTGGCCGACGTGCGCCAGCTCGATGACGCCGTCACGATGCTGCCACCAGGTGAGCCTGGGGGCGCCCGGTGCGCCGCGTTTCACGTAGGTCCGCCAGGGGACGGCGCCCTCGGGCAGGGACTTCTGGATCACCGACCTGCCCGGGATGATGAACTGATGGGTTTTCCGGCGGTCCCAGGCGTGTCCTGAAACGATATCGACGATCACCTGGATGATCTTTGCCCTGCCCCTTAGCAGGTCCCTTTCCATGGACTCCAGGAAACCCTCGCTCAATACGTAGGGGGTCAGTGAATCGTCGCGTTCCTCCTCGGGTGTTCCGGTCAGCCATTCATAATCCACTTCCCAGCGCAGTTGTTTCTCCGGATCACCGAAGACCTGGGGATATCCGCGCTGCTCTTCCTGATCTGCCATTCGGCGGCGCAGCTGATCCAGTTCCTCTTCCGCTGCGTCTGCGCGGGAGCGTTCCCTGGCCAGGGATTCATGGTCGGTGTCGAGAAGAAGCATCAGGTCGTCGATGATGGAACGGCGAAGCTTGTTCGCTATGCGGTCGGTCTGGTTATTCAGCAGGGCTTTTAGTTCGGCTGCGCCAATACCCGTGACAACGGATTCGGCAGGGGTGGTAGCCGTCGTGGTATCGGCCGGTTTCAGTGCGGTGACAGCGGCCGGACGATACGGGCGGGGTTTGGGAATTACCCCGGGTTTTGGTGTCGCCGAGCTTGTCAGTCCTGGTTTCATGGGTTTGGCGATGGATTCAGGAGCAGCCGGTGTGATGTCCAGGGAGGACCTGAACCGGTTGAGAGCTGCCACCTGGTCGTCGGTCAGCGCTGGCTTGGCAGCGCTCGTCCCCACCTGGCGGGACCTTCCGCCTCCCTGGTGGGCCTCGACGAACTCCGCTATCTGACGACATGCCCGCTCTGCGTCATCGCCAGGGTAGACGCGGAACAGCCGGTGCCGACGCCAGTGGTCCGTCCGCACTGCGCCAGCGAGAATCACGCGGATACCGCCGCCATAAACCTGGAATTGAGGATCGACGGTGTCGGATAGCCGCTCAGATGCCGTCATGCTGTCGAGAACGGCCAATTCGGTGCCGGCAACCAGATACCGGGCCAGCAGATCCGGGTCTATTCGCGGACGATTTGTGTCACTGGCTGGCGACACCACGACTAAAGCGCCATCGCGGGACGAATCGAATATCCGGCTGACCAGGATACCCACATCACTGACCCCCACATTCCATGCGGCAACCACGGTTTCTCCCCTGACACGTCCATGTCTGTCGACAAGTAATCGCTGTCGTTCCCCCCGGAACGCGAAGCAGTCGCCAGTGATCTGGCTGCATCCATTGTTACAGAGCGGGCAACAGAGCCAAATACGACGGGCCGGGAGTGGAAATCACGTCCTGAAGTTTGGACAAGACCATAGGAGGCCATGAAATGATTCCTGGCTGTGGATCGTACTGGATGATCCGAGCGCCGTAGGCTGGGTGTTCCCTATCGGCGGTATCTCTCGATAGGTTATCACGACCACAAGCAAACCTTGGCTGACAAGGGATTTTAGTGACCTGAAGGTTCCTTGTGAATAAATCCCTTAGTTGTGTTGTCACGGCCGGTAAAGCCGTGACGGCAAGGGCAGGCTCTCAGGGTTGATGCCGGGTGGAAGAGGTCGCCGGACTGGTGGGTTTTACTCGGTTACTTCCACCGTGTGGCTTTGGCGAGGGACGCCATCCGATGATGCGGACCCCTTCATCCCGGGCCACCTCACGGTGGCTGCAGCTCTGAGCCCGTTGCCGATGACGACCACCTCAGCGACCTCGTGGACCAGGACGACCGCGGCAAGGCCAAGCACCCCGGACAGCGCCAGCGGAAACAAGACGACGATGATCGCCAGCGCGAGCCCGATGTTGCTGGTCATGATTCGCCGTCCCCGCCGGGCATGGGCCAGCGCTGCTGGGATGAGTCGCAGGTCGGTGCCGGTGAAGGCGACATCTGCTGACTCGACGGCGGCTGCACTTCCTGTGACCCCCATCGCGATGCCCACACTCGCCGACGCCAGCGCAGGCGCGTCGTTGATCCCGTCGCCGATCATTGCCGTGGGCGTTTCACTTGCCAGGCGCTGGACATGGCGTGCCTTGTCGGCGGGCAGCTGCTCGGCATATACCTGATCTATCCCAGCTTCGGAGGCTATCGTCTGGGCTGTGACGGCGTTGTCGCCGGTGAGCATCACGCTGTGGATCGCCTGCCGCCGGAGTGCAGCGATGGTCTCGGCCGCCTCCGGACGCAGTTCATCGCGGACGCCGATGACCCCAGCCGCGTGCCCGTTGATCTCGATGACGACAACGCTCATTCCCTCGCTGGCCATTCCCTGGGCCTGCTCACCGAGGGAGGCTGGGCCAATCCATCTCGGACTGCCCAGCCGGACGGATCTCCCACCGACCCGGCCGGTGATTCCCTGGCCAGGGTGCTCAACCACTTCGTCTGCCACGGCCCTGTCCGGTGCAGCCGCGGTGATTGCCCCTGCCAGTGGGTGTGCTGAGCTGGCCTCCAATGCCGCTGCCGTCGCCAACACCTCGTCGCGCGAGAACTCCGCAACTGTGTGTACGGCGACGACCCGAGGCCTGTTGCGGGTCAGTGTCCCGGTCTTGTCGAAGGCGATGGCGCGGATCGTCCCCAGCTGTTCAAAGGCGGCCCCCGACTTGATGACCACGCCGAACCTGCTTGCGGAGCCGATGGCGCAGATCACCGTCACCGGCACCGCGATCGCCAGGGCGCACGGAGAGGCTGCCACCAGCACCACCAGCGCCCTCTCGGTCCAGAGTGCTGGATCACCGGTCATGACCCCGAATGCCATCACCAGGACGGATGCAATCAGGACTAGCGGCACCAGCGGCCGGGCAATCCTGTCGGCCAGCCGGGCCCGCTCTCCCTTGGCCGCATGCGCCTGCTCGACGAGCCGGACGATCTGCGTTAGGGAGTTGTCCCGGCCATCCGAGGTGGCTGTGATCCGCAGGGTGCCTGCACCGTTGACCGACCCAGCCAGCACCGGGCTGCCGGGGCCGGCCTCAACGGGGATCGACTCCCCCGTGATCGCCGAGGTGTCCAGCCATGAGCGTCCCCTGACGACCACGCCGTCCGTCGCCACTCGCTCTCCAGCACCGACCACGAGGACATCATCCTGCCGCACCTCGGCGGCTGGGATCACGTCTTCTCCGTCCGGCCTGGAGACACGGGCCGTCTCGGGGATCAGCGACAGCAGGGATCTCAGCCCCTCCCGGGCACGGTCCATGGCCCGGTCCTCCAGGGCCTCTGCGATGGAGAACAGGAAGGCCAGGGCCGCGGCCTCGCCGACGTGACCCAGCAGGACCGCCCCGATGGCCGCGATGGTCATCAGGAGCCCGACGCCCAGCCGGGAACGTCCCCGCGAGGTGAACAGGCGCCTGAATGCGCCTGGCGCGAACGTCCAGGCGCCAGCCAGTAGTCCAAGCGCATACCCGATGAGCGCCAGGGACCCGGAGCCGGTCCAGTCCAGGACCAGTCCAGCTACCCAGAACATGCCGGAGGCCATCGGCAGCAGCAGCTCGCGGTCACGCCACCAGGGCACAGATTCCTCGTGTCCCTCATGGCCGCAGGAGGCGTGGCCGTCAGCTGACTCCTGGCCACCACAGCACGCATCGACCTGTGTGGCGGTTGTGGGCCGGTCATCACCGCAGCATTCCCTGCTCACCGTTCCTCCTCGCCTTGGCTGGCGCGGCTAGATCCTGGGCCACAGCACATCGGGACGTCGCAGTCCGCATCGAGGCAGGACTGTCCGTCATCGACGGCCAGGACCACATCGACCACAGTCCGTAGCGCCTGCGTCAGGTGCGGGTCAGCGATCTCATACCGGGTTCTGCGTCCCTCCGGGACCGCGACCACGATCCCACAGCCACGAAGACAGGCGAGATGGTTCGAGACGTTGGTTCGTGTCAGGTTCAGGTCGCGGGCGAGCTGGGCCGGGTATCCCGGTGCGTCCAGCAGCGATAGCAGGATCCGTGACCGTGTCGCATCGGCCATTGCCCGGCCCAGCCGGTTCATCACGTCGACACGGGAAGCAAGAGTCAGCATGCAGTGACTATACAGCAGACACTGACCTAATGGGACCAAGGATGCCTGAGCCGGTGTCGTGCGCCGGATGTTCGTCAGGCCGTGGCTCTGGGGCGGATGCCGTGGCAAAGGCGAGAGCTGGGAATGGAATTCCGGACTCTTGTCCGCTGGGGTTCATCCGTCTGGTGGCTCGGGGAATTCTGGTTCTATAGGAGACCTGGATTGATGGTGGGGTCATGGTTGGCAATGACGTGGGTGACGCGAGGGTCGTTCATGGCCGAGCGCACCCAGGCCAGGGATTTCTCTGCGTCCTCAGCGTTGACCACCACTGATGGGCGTAAGCCTTCTTTCAACGACGGCTGGCCATAGCCGACGTCGCTTATCAGCAGGATCGCCTCTCGCGGGTCGCTGCCCAGTGGGCAGTCATCGGGGAAATCACCGGCGATCGTTCTTTCTTTCCGGATCAAGGTGGCGCACAGGCCCCAGGAGTGTCCTGGGGTGCTGATCATGGTGACAGTTCCGTCCCCGTATACATCGAAGGAGCGCCTAGCCGGTCCCAGGCGGCCATTCCAGCTGAAAGCCTGCATGTCCACGCCAGCCCATTCGTGTGGCAGATAGCGCAGCCGGTCCTGCTCTGCGGCCCTCAGCTCGGGGGCGGAGACCATGATCCGGGGTGCCTCGCGGACAAGCCGCAGGCCATCGGCATGGTCACAGTGCAGGTGGCTCATCAACACCATATCCAGGTCACCTACCCTGATGCCGCGTTCCTCGAGCTGCTCATTGATGGCTTGCCCCTGAGGCAGTACGGCTTTGTTGACTGGATACTGATGCAGCAGATTCTTGATCTGTCCCCACCTGGTGCGATTGATGGGATGCCAGCCGGTGTCGAGGAGTATCAGGCCATGGTCAGTGCTGATCAGGTAGCAGGAAACCGGCGCTTCGATCAGATGTCTCTTCGAACGCAATGCGTGGGTCCATGCCATCGGGCGATCGGTCGGCCGGTGGAAAGGCAGCGCCTCGTCCACGATCACCGTTCCGGTATGCAAAACCTCGACAGAAATGCTCATTGTCTGACTTTGACTTATCACTACTCGGACGGCAATGTGCCACGCCTGGAGATCCTGCCGCCAATTAAATGAACGACTTTCGGAAGCTTGTTCATAGCTCATGACATGCTGGCGTCGGCAAGGGGGCCGTGACCTCGTCGACTGTCCGTGGATAAGCCTCCCGGTTCCGGTGCGTCGTGGTGAGGTGTGGGAAGGCCCACTGGAACCGTGCATCGACGATGCCTCTGCAGCCGGTTGGTCGCGGAGGGCGCCTCGGGCGTCATCCCCGGAACGCGCTGGCTCCTCGACCTCTGCCGGCGTCACGCCACAGATAAAGGATGACACGGGTTTTATCGCAAGTTTGACCCTTTCCAACATATAGTGTTCCCACAGGCGGAAGTTAACAGTGGTTAACCTTTTGTCTTCAACCAACTCAACTGATCCCCACTCGGCGTAGTAGCCGAAAGAACTCCGATAGGAGGTCATGTGTCCTCGTCACGCCGGTCTCGGCGACGTCGCTCGAAGGTTGACCTGTCAGCCGTCAACGCCAATACCGAACTCGCGCTCGTTGACGGCATTGATCCCGAGGAACGCCGAGCCTCGATATCAGGCCGTTATTCCCCCACTCTGCTCCTGGTCGCCGTGCTCGCCTCAATCGGGGTGCTGGCCTACGCGGGCTTCCTCCTCAACCCGAACTTCCGGGGCGATCTCATCCCCTGGCTCATCGTCATCACATGCGAGCTGATCCTCATCTTTCAAGCCTCCATGGCCCTGTGGACGATGCTCTCGGGCTACGGGCGCCAGCCCAACTACAGGTTCCAGGCCGCCCAGGCGAGGCTGTTCGACCCAGAGGCCAACTATCAGCTGGATGTCAGCGACGATCCCACAAAGTGGCCGATGTACCTGAATGGCCGCCAGATCGATGTGGACGTCCTCATCACGGTCTACGGTGAGTCGCTGGACGTCATCACGACCACGGTCAAAGCGGCCATGGCGATGCAGGGCCTCCACACCACCTGGATTCTGGATGATGGGGATTCGGACGAGGTGCGCGAGCTGGCCAAGACCCTCGGCTGTAACTATGTGCGGCGACTCGGCAGCTCTGGCGCCAAGGCGGGCAATGTCAACAACGCATTATCTTTAGCCAAATCCGAGTTCTTCGTTATCTTTGATGCTGATTTTGTTGCCAGGCCCGAATTCCTCTACGAGACGATACCGTTCATGGAGGATCCGAATGTGGCATTCGTCCAGGCGCCTCAGGTATATGGCAATCTCAATAACATTGTCTCCCGGGGCGCTGGCTTTATCCAGATGGTTTTCTACCGGTTTATCCAGCCTGGGCGCAATGAATTCAATGCTGCCTTCTGCGTCGGCACCAACGTGCTGTTCCGCCGTGCCGCGGTCAAGGACGTCGGCGGGATCTACACACAGTCCAAGTCGGAGGACATCTGGACCTCGATCCTCATGCATGAACGCGGCTGGCGGTCGATCTTCCAGCCCAAGGAGCTTGCCATCGGTGAGACCCCCGACACCATCGAGGCCTACAGCAAGCAGCAGCTCCGCTGGGCCACCGGTGGCTTTGAAATCCTGTTCACGCACAACCCGCTCAGCCCGCGCCGTCGTCTCCACATGGACCAGCGGCTCATGTATTTCGTCACATGCACGTTCTATTTCACGGGTATAGCGCCGGGCCTCCTCATGCTGGTTCCGGTCATGGAGGTGTTCTTCGACCTACGGCCCATGACCTTGGCGGTGAAATGGTACGAGTGGGCGTTGTTCTATCCCGGTTTCTACGTCATGCAGATCGTGCTGGCCGCGGTGATCGCAGGCACCTTCCGCTGGGAAGTCCTCCTGCTGGCCGCCAACTCCTTCCCCATCTACATCAAGGCATTCTTCAATGCCCTGCTCAAGGTGGACACGAAGTGGTCTGCCACGGGAACCACGGGCGGCAGGACGTCGGCCTTCAACTTCATCATGGTGCAGGTGTGGGCATTCGTGCTCATGGTCGGCACCTCTATCATGTCAATCTACCGGGACTACCTGATGGGGCACGTCAATATCGCCACCTTCTGGTGCGTCCTGAATGCCTTCTTCCTCGGGGCATTCGTCGTGACTGCTTTCCTGGAGAATCGCCAGAAGAAGAGGAACAGCAAACGTGGCGGGGATCCGTCGCGTCCCAAACACGGCATGGAGCCGGAGCTGGCGTCCTCGCGGAGGACATCCGCCCTGGCCGACAAGCAGACGACTGAGCCCCTGACCGCCGAGGCCATCCTGGGTGCCCAAGCCGCCAAGGACTCCCTTGCCGCTCTACCCGAGCTTTATGACCGAAAGGGTTAACCCGTGTCCTTCCTCAATCGTCTCAAGCTCCTCGGCGGCCTCATTGTCGTCGTTCTCATCCTCGGGCTGCTGACCGTGTTGTTCAACCAGCGGCAGAATCAGGTGGCCAGCATCACGGCCCACGTCGAGGCTCCCCGCACGGTGATAGCCTCGCCTTACGGGGGTCTGGTCACAAAGCAGAACCACAATCCTGGCGAATACGTGTCAGCTGGTGAGGAGCTCTTCACCATCACCAGCGCCAACCTGAAGGACATGGCCAGCCAGGGCACGCAACCCAACAGCACCGAGGGATACAAGATCAGCCTGGAGGACGGCACCATCACCTTCTTCGCCACCATCGCTGGCTACCTGGACAGCTTCACGGCCGTCCAGGGAAGCTACGTCAACAGCGCTGAGTCCCTGGCTGAGATCGTCTCCAGCGCGAACAAGACCGTGGTGGCGAGGTTCCAACTCAATCCCTCGGACTATGGAAGAATTGAACCGAACGGGAAAGTGACCATCCATCTACCGAATGGCCAACTTGTGGAGGGGCAAGTGATGAGCGTCAACATCGCCACAGATTCAGCCACCAGTAACACCGTCACCGAGGTGACGGTCTCCAGCGATGCTCTGCAGGCAGAGGACCTCATGCTGCTCACCCGGCGTGGCACGCCCGTCACCGCGATCATGACGCTGCGCGACGACGGTCCGTTGGCCGGTCCCACGCAGGCTGTCTACGACTTCCTGTTGAAGATTGGTCTGCGTTGAGGCGGGCCTTCAGCCTCCTGCTGGGGACTGTCTGCCTGGTGGCCGTCGTGTTGCTGCCAGGCAGCGTTCCCCGGATCCAGCCTGATCGTCCGTCATTGCCTGACCCAACCCGGCCGCGTGAGCTGCCCGGTGAGGCGGCAGCCCTCAATGTGGTGGCTCAAAACCCAGGCAAGGATCTCAAGCCCGAACGCCTCGCAGAGGGGCTCAACCCTCCGACCAACCGATGGTTCTCTGGCCTGGTCTTCGGGTCGGAGCCCCTGCCGGTCTATCCCCTGCCGCTGAGCTTCCAGCTGACGGCCACCGGGTTCAATTTCGGGCTGCCAGAGGTGCAGTCCACCGAGAAGACCTTGTTCGGCGGGCACCGGCCGGAGGTCTCCGTCACCGTGCCCGGGATCACAGGCTGGCAGGTGGTGGCCTATGACACGGCCACCGTCGTCGTCGAGGCGCGAGGTGCGGACGGTCCCGTGGGGCGCGTCACGCTGGCCCAGGGGTCACCCCAGGTCACATTCACCGCGTCGAGTGCGGTGACGCTGGAGACCTCTTCGCTGCCCGAGCATTTCGGCATGGTGCCCGAGTCCGGTTCTGGCGCCACCCAGATCGCGGAGGGGCAGTCCGTGACCTGGGTCGCGATCCCCGACGGGGCATCGAAGGCCGAGGTGCTCGGCCAGGTCCATCCGGTGACGGGATCCGCCCTGTCGTGGCAGGTGGACGATGAGAAGACCTTCACGACCATCACGTGGCAGACCGCCGACGGAGCCCCCACCCTGGTGGCCACCATGCCCCATCAGACGGAGTCGGACACCGACCAGGACTGCCGCCTGGGCACTTTCAAGAGCGTCTATGGCGAGCTCAAGGCGTGCCTGAGGTCGTCGGTCACCTGGGGGGCGCCGAAGCTGCCGGCGCCGGCAACCTACGACCTGGGGAAGCTGGACGAGGCCGGTCGCGCGAACCTCATCACGCATCTTGAGACGGACGTCCAGCACCTTCCCGCCTACCCCGCGGACACCTATTTCGCAGGGAAGGCCCTCGCGAGGGATGCCCAGCTCCTGCAGCTGGCGAAGACCCTCGGCCGCGATGACCTGGCTGCGACGATCCGCAACCGTCTGGTGCCCGAGATGCGGACCTGGACGAACCCGGCGGGATGCGCCACGCCTGGGGCGGCCCGCTGCTTCTTCTACGACCAGAACAATCATGGTGTGGTCGGGCTGGTGGCGACCTTCGGCAGCGACGAGTTCAACGATCATCATTTCCACTACGGCTATTTCCTGTATGCCGCTGCCCTCGTCGCAATGGACGATCCCAATCTGGTCTCCGAGATGGCGCCGGTGATGACTCTGCTGTCCTCTGACATCGCCCGTCCCGTGGCCTCGGACCGGTTCCCGGCTCTGCGTGTCTATGACGCCTATGCCTCCCATTCGTGGGCCTCCGGGACCTCCCCGTTCGCTGATGCCAACAACCAGGAGTCCACCAGTGAGGCCGTGGCGGCCTGGGTGGGTCTGCGGCTGTGGGGTGAAGTCAGCGGCGACCAGGCCATGGCGGACCAGGGCACCTGGATGCAGTCCAATGAGGCCAACGCCGCCCTGGCGTACTGGTTGAATTTCAACAAGAGCGATCCGCTGTACGCACCGCTGGAGTACAGCTACCTGCCCCTCAACTTCGGTGGCAAACGAGACTTTGCCACCTGGTTCTCGCCCGACCCAGAGGCCGGACTGGCCATCCAGGTCCTCCCCGTGACCCCGGCGTCCACCTATCTGGGCAGGGACCCGGACCGGGTCGCGACCAACATCGACAACGCCCTGACGGCCGACACGTTCTCCCGCACCTACGGCGACATCCTGCTGGCCTACTCAGCCCTGGCCGGCGAGGAGGCTCGCGCGAAGGCACTCACCCTGGTGGACGAAGTTCCTTCCGACGATGGCTTCACACGTTCCCTCCTGCTGGCCTGGCTGTACTCGCTGAAGGCCTGATCTTCGGCGAGGAGATCGTGGTTGAGGTGGACGTTCGCCGTCCGCCCTGGGCAACGCGACCATCCAAGCGTGTGCTTCATTGTGCCGACAGACCCCGTCTCGGCAAGCACCGGTCTATCGTGCAATGTTTCCGGCAAATGTCATCTGACTTGGGGTGATGTTCTCTCGCCCGCAGTCGCAACTCCCCCAGATGTTTACGGCTGTGAGTGACGCCTGGTCCTTGATAGTTTGCAATTGCAAGCTTATGGTGGTGATCAACATCGATATCGATCAGCCCACATCGACCAACACTCTGCTGTTGCTCAGTCTCACCGAACTGTAAGAAGGACTAAGCGCAGGGGAAAGACAACAGGAACGACCCGTCGAAGCCTCTCGACCGAGGCGGGAATCGGGCATCCCGTGATGGGCGTCGCAGACGCTCTCGCGTGGGTTGGGTCGCGGTCAGTGCCCACATCGGTACACGGGCATACTGCCGTGCCCCCACCCGGAAAGCCTGGTCCTCGTAACTCTCCAAGACCTCCGGGATTTGTCGCCGGGCCCCAGCGACCTTCGGTCGCCCGGTTTTCACCTGACGTGAAAGCCGTCTTTCCCGAACGAACAACTCACGCTGACCACCTAAGGAGGTATGACATGACTGAAAAAAGCAAAGACCTGACTCGCCGTAGCCTGATCACCAAAGCTGCCATCGGCATCCCAGCCATGGGCGTTGCGGGTGCCCTCGCCTGGGTGAATCCGGGCACCACGCCACAAGCGTCAGCATCTTCCGCCGATGGCTACTGGGGCACGGACACGACTAAGAAGCTCCAGTATTACTACAACTTGTTCATCAAAGATGGCACCATCGCTGGGCAGGATCCATCGATCCGCAACGACAACCCCGGGTTGACCACTGGCTGGGATTGGAGCGACGCCTCAGGATCCGCGACCATCGACGCACTGCAGGACCACATGAACCAGTGGGGTTATGGTCTCTCCACTGACGGAGTGCTAGGGCCCAACACCATCTGGTGCCTCCACGAGTGGTTCCAACTTTCTCCAAAGACCTACCTAGGTGAGGGAGATTCCTGCATCGTGCCCCTACAAAACTGGCTCAACAGCTAGTTCCCGTAAACCCAATTTCTTGAACAATCTGAAACTCCATCTGAAAGAGGCACAACATGCAAGAAAAGGACACGAGCTTGCCCTGCCGTAGCCTGATCACCAAGGCCGCTATCGGCATCCCAGCCATGGGCGTCGTGGGTGCTCTCGCCTGGGCGAACTCAGCAACTACCCCGAAGGCGTCCGCTGGCGCCATCGATGGCACTTGGGGAAGCTACACCACCCTCGCGCTCTAGAAGTACTACGGCCTGGCGGTCCAAGATGGCATCATCTCGGGTCAAGATCCCAGCATTCGAAAGTCCAACACTGGTCTTGGCTCTGGCTGGGAATGGAGCGACGCGTCCGGCTCCACCACCATCCAAGCCCTTCAAGAGCACATGAATCAGTCGGGCTACGGGCTCACCGTCGACGGTGTCATGGGCCCAAAAACCATCGAATATTTCCAGGTGTGGTTTGGGAACGTCCCCTATGTCTGCCTTGCTGAGGGAGACCGTACGATCAAGGAACTCCAGGGGCGGTTGGGCTTCTCCTACACCCCCACCAGCTAGCTAGTTCTGCCTCTCTCAGCACATCGCTAAGAATGGCCTAGCCAACAAGAAGTTCGGGCCCGATGCGATTGATCCTGCCGTCACTCGCATCGGGCCTGAATGCATGGAAACGTCTTCGTAAGGGGCGCGTGCTGGCTTAGGTCCTCGGCAGTCCTTGTGCCAGTTTCCCGGGGTCTATTTCCAGGGCTGTGACAATGCGCAGGATGTTGTGGAGGGAAAGGTTGCGCTGTCCGCGCTCGACCTGGCCGATGTAGGTCTAGTGCAACTCACACTGGTCGGCGAGTGCCTCTTGGCTGAGCCCCAGTCTCTGGCGCTGCTCCCGCACTCGTGCACCGAATGTCCCTGCTGCTGGGGACAGCGGTGGTTTTGGGGCTGGTACGCATACATGGCTAATCACATACGTCTCAAGACTTTAAGTCCAGAGATTATCGATGATAAAATCAGTGCTCGTGCCGAGAGCTGAAGAAATCTTGAAGAAGTTTATCCTGCGTGCTCGCCGCATACAAGCTCACTCACTTGTGCAAGACCAAAATAAACTGCGTTGCTATGCAGAAGGAGAACTTCATTTTGAGCTGAGTCTAAAGGGAGCAAAATTAGAACGGTATCTTCCTGAAAATGAAGAGGTTTTTGAGTCTCTTGCTGCAAGGATAAGACCGATTACAGTAAAGAGTGAATCTATCTATTATGCTAAAATTTTTGAAGCAATAGATGATGCACTTGGTGGTCAAGAAATTGATGAGGATACCCAGAAGCAAAAACAAGATCTTCTAGAGGCTTGGGGTGCTGCCGAAGTCCAGGGGAGGCGGACCCGCGGATACTCAATACAGGCTATTGACGTAGATGGAGAGAAGGCCACAGCAATTATTTCAGATACTCAGCTCGCTGCTGCGTGGTTGTATGCTGATGTTGTCCATGAGGCTTATTCATGGGGTGTAGGTGAATATGATTCCGAGGACGGCGTTGATGGT
>ERZ773054.420-NODE-420-length-34397-cov-21.572914_pt1 | contig 34397 bp, 21 predicted proteins | sample MGYA00580630_ERZ773054 | MGnify/ENA primary metagenome ERZ773054 (study PRJEB29015, sample SAMEA2737994) | human oral metagenome | biome: human oral; feature: human-associated habitat; material: dental | place: China | collected 2115 ... | reverse complement strand
CGGCGGGGGAAGCAGCGGGCCGTGCGGCGGCGTCCTCGCTTCCGACGTCGGAAGCGAGGATCCACGCGGCCGTTTCCGCGCGCGGCACCCACGTTATCGTGAAGATCGAGGGGACATCGGACGGGCATTCGACGCTCGCGCCGGGAAAGACGACGCTGCCCGCTGGGCATCCGCCGTGGGTTTCAAGGATTCGGGTGAGGGTGGACGCGAATTCTGGGAACTTTTCCCGCCACCGCAGCGTCCGAAAGAGGCTCGGATAGTCCGGTGAGCAGCCTGCCGGCTTTCCAGCGTTTCCCGGCGTTCCAGCGTTTCCCGGCTTTCCAGCGTTTCCCGGCGTTCCAGCGTTTCCCGGCGTTCCAGCGTTTCCCGGCGTTCCAGCGTTTCCCGGCTTTCCGGCGACGGCGTGAACGGCCAGAAGGAACCTGCACCCGTTGCGCCCGCCGCTGCTGCGCCCGTCTGTCTCATTTTGTACCCACAACGCTTCGAGCGCGCCTATCCGCAGAGCTGTGCGGCTCGTTTCGTCGCAGACGTGATCAACGAGTTCCGGCAGCCGAAGCGATCGGCGCACGCCCTCCCCCAGAATCTGTTTTGCAGCCTCGGGGCGAAAACCCATCTCTCGGCTGCGTCTATACAAATAGTTGTTCGACCCCTTGACCTTGACGGAGAAAGGCCTTGCCTCCCAGACGCCCACAGCCTCCGTTCCTTCGTTGAGCGGGTTTTCGGCACCAAAAGTCGCTTCCCAGCCAGAACGCGCAACAGCTTCGACGATCAGCACCATCCGCATCTGACTGGGATCTTTCAAGCGAATGAAGCCGGTGCCCTGCTGCGGAGCGACGGCGTCGGACGAGTTGATGGCTTGCATCATCCACTCCTAGCTATTGACTCTCAACGGATCTTTCCCGCGCGTGCCACATCAGCGTTTAGAAGGGCTCGACAGCGCGGTGAGCCTGTTCCGGATCTTCCGTCTGGTCTTTTGATAAGTGTTTTTCCACGAGCCCAAACCTGTTTCCGAACTTTCGCCTGTGGCCTCATCCTGAGACTCCGAGACCAGATCCAGTTCCTTTAAGCGTATTTTTATGCTCTCGATCATCTTCTCGAGCAATCCTTTGTAATCGTCGAAATCAAGAGCCAACCCCCGCTCCCTCATAAGCGCTTTTACAGCGCCATCGGCCGTAAACTCACCGTGAGCAAAAGCCACTCGGTTTCTAACCAGTTGAAACAGACGCTGAAGTCCGTTGATCTCAAGACTGGTCAACTCATCAAGAGACGACAGATATTCATGCGAAGCCCGTTTTCCAAAGCGTTGCGACTGAGAACCCAGGAGGGGACGATTCAGTACCGCATCGACTTTCTTCTCAGACACTGGAGAATGCTTAAGCATCTCTCCAACCATAACAGCAAGGCGAACTCTGGTATCCGCACCGAGAGATTGCGAACTCCATAGTTCCTTAACCACTTCGAGAACACCAAGAATCGTCTCGATATGCAGATCCTTTTCCGTGCTTTTCGCGTTATATGCTCCAAGATAGCCGTTTCGAAGGCACTCGCAGTCTTTTGAAAGGCTATGCATATCAGCGTCGCCCGCAGCTAGAACTCTCATGGCAGAAAGAAGCTCGAAGTTATCGAGACAAGAGGAGGCTGCCTCTAACAGAGCTTTCTCGGATTCGCGCCCCATCGCAAAACGATGAAGCTGGATCTCATATTGAGAAACCTTCGGCTGTTCCTGTTGGCGCTGATTCTCCTTTCGGTCAAGTCGAGACCGGCCGCCTTTGCTCTCGTTGTCAACAAAACTCACAAGAAAAAGCGGAGCAGCCTGCATAGCGCACCACGATTTGGCTGCGCGCAATGCACCAAAGACCGCTTCCTTCTGTCCCGTCGCTCCCAGTATCACAACCGCTGGCTTAACCCGCTCAAGATTCTCACGAACGATTTGCTCTACTTGGTCAAAGACCTCGTCAGCTGATCTTTCCGAAGCCGCACCTGTCGCAGTCGACAGTGATGCAGCATGTTTCGATGCGTTTTCCTCAGTATCCGACGTATCCTCGTACATCTTCAAAGTCGGTAATGAATTTCTTTGCCACCGATTCCACATGTTTTGGGGGACTGAGTCGCGACATTTTTTGGCAGCCACACATGACTGACAGTTTGAGGAATGCAAAATCATAAAATCTATGGGGATGCTGGGTTTGTCACGTAGTGTCGCGCGGGGAAAGGCAGTCACAATCTCACGCGACGCTTCTCGACCCAGGATCTTCTGCACAACCGTCGGAGGTCGGTTCTTATTGCCTTGGGCAAAAACAACTAAAACGCTTCCTTTGTCAGGGCGTTTCATCCACGAAGGCACGATCTCACGCAGTTCCGAGTTGAATACCGCTTGGATGTCCTCTGACGAGGGTTCACGTGCCTCGTGTGTGGCGTCCTTCCCGGCCTTATTAAGCAAAGAGATCCTGGTCCTGCCGTCCGTCTGACCAGCTAACCACTTATCGGCGCGGTATGCCTTGCTGCCCATCATTTCACAACGGCGTTCGGCATTCTTAACTGCGTCCCCCGCCTGGATCGAGTAGGGAGAGCCTTCCTCAACATGCCCCTCCTTCAACCAGAAGACAGAACTAGCCTTCGGATCCTCGTCCCGAAGCAAGTTCTCATAGTGCTTCTGTACCCAAGCGCGCACGGGTATTCCTGCGCCGACATCAGCGCGCACCATATCGATCAACGCAACTCGTCCTAGATCGTTTTCGCTGATGCCATCTTCTAATTTTTGAAGACGATCCAAGCTCTCCTCTATACTTCTCATCTCTTTAAGTTCGTCTTCCGACAATTCGATATTGACGGACGGTGCAATATCAAGACATTCTTTTATGCGTCCTACGCTTCTCAACCAGTAAAATGCGCCGATACCGGCGTCTTCTCGACTAATTTCTCTGACTTTGTGCTTCGAGGTTGCTATTAGAACGCACCAGGACAGTCCTTCTGCATCTGCATTGCCCAGCAAAGAAAGAACGACTTTATGAGATCCCGAAATTCCATCGATAAGTACATCGCCGCACTCAACTCCAATCTTCATTTCCTGCATTTCTGACTCTTTTAAGCTGCTTTCGGCAGAATCCACTTCTAAGTCGAATCCGAAGACGTCTCGTATCAGGCCAGCGTCATTTAGTTTCTCAAGAGACGCCTGCAGCACCTCAAAGATTGTTTCAGTCGATCTTTCGCCCGAAGACGTGTAGAGAATTCTCAAACAAACAGTTTTATACCCATTATTTCTGTCTATCTTGCCGCCTATATGGCTGAACACTTGCCGCAAAGAAGCGTAAGGAAATCTATTAGTAATATTATCGATTGAAGGGGGATAATATAGATCAAAAATGGCGCTAGCAAGTTTTTTACAATCATCGGAATCAATGAGCGTCCACAAATGACATATTCGCTTTTCTCGCTGTCTAAGAACTTCTTCTTTTTCTTTGTGCCCTTTGGCAAAGACGTCGATTCCCAGATCGCCGTCGCCTACTGCGTGAATGATGAGCGTCATCGCTGCCTCCTCTTTGAGTGAACGGGCCCACAATCGGCCCCCGGAGCACGCCTAGTCTTACCGCCCCGGAAGCGTCCATACTATTCCAAAATTTTCCGAAGAAAAAGTCGTGAAAACTCGGCCGAAAAGTACTAGGCTTCTCGTGTACACCTCAGTAGCCCAAAGGAGGGCTTGAATGAAACTCATCATGCTGGAGACCAACGGAAATCAGCGGTTTGTCTTCTCTTCCCCGCGTTTGCGCGAAAACGTAGGGGCCTCCTACCTCATCACGCAGCTTGCCGACTGGACCGAGCAAGCCGCCAAGCGCATCGACAAGTTCGGCTGGGTCTCGAAGTCGTCCGGCAAGGTCATCCTGACCGTCGCGACCGAAGACGATGCACGCAAGCTCATCGGCGAAGTCACCCGCAAGGCCTTTTCCGCCGCACCAGGATTGGACGTCTCCGGGGTCTTCGTCGACCTCAACGATTCCGGCGACGTCGAACATCCCCACGTCAGCGATTCCGATCTCAGGAAAGTGCACAAGACAGCCGTCGAGTATGCGCTCAATCGTCCTCCCGCGCAGGCGAGATTCTCGCAGATGCCTTTCCTTCAGCGCGGACGAGACTCGGCGCTTCCGGCGTCGTCGCGATTGGGCGTCTGCGACGAGGCGAGGGACGACAAGGCGACCGCCCTCTCGCTTTCAAGCAGAGTTTGCCGATATCGGGCCAACGACGCACGCAAACAGTTCATCGAACTAGCCGTCGAACAGAAGGACCTAGAAGAGCTAGGAAGGCGTCACGATCTGTTGGGGCGCGAAGATCTTCTGACCCGCGACCCGACTATGCTCGAAGAAAAGCTAGCAAGGTCGATTAGCTCCGAGACAGTCGACGGCAGGGATCGCACGGAGGACGAGCGCCTCTCGAAGGTGGCGGTCATTCACATTGACGGCAACGGCGTCGGCGAGATCATGCGCAACCTTCAGGAGTCCCTTGAGACCATCCCCGACGGCGTCTTCCGTTCAGAAGTTCTTGCTGAGCAGAGCAGCTCCGGCGTTGCAGAAGAATCCGCCAGTGCGGGCCCAACGGACGACCCGCACAAGTCCCCGGACGCCCTCCGCCGCTTCCTCCTCGAAATCAACAGACGCCTTGAAAAGGCGATGCGGATTTCCTTCCTCACCGCTTGGGCGAGGGTCGCCTCCCTGGCCCAGAAAGACGTCAAAGACATCGCGGCGATCCCCGTCGTGCCGGTGATCCTCGGCGGAGACGACGCCACCGTCATCACCGATGCGACTTACGCTTTGCCTTTCACGGAAAAGTTCCTCACCGCGTTCGAAGAAGAGACCGGCAAAGATGCACTGCTCAAGTATCTGGGCCCCAAAAGCAGGCAAGGCACAGGAGGATGCACCAAAAGCGCCGGTGAGGATGAAAACGCTGAAAGCGCAGGTGGAACCGTCAAAAGCATGGGCAAGGACAGAAGCGCAGACGGCGCGGGCGAAAGCGCAGGCAACAACGGCGAAAACTCGGAAAGAGACAGCAAGAATGCAGAAAGCGCGAGTGAAAAGCAAGGAGGCCCAATGACGGCCGCGGCGGGCGTCGCAATCGTCCCCAGGAAGTTCCCTTTCCACATCGCCTACGACCTTGCGGAAAGGCTCATCAAGAGCGCGAAGGCCCTCGGCAAAGAGCGCGAAAGAGAATGCTCCACTCTGAACTTTCACGTGCTGTTCGATTCAACCGTTTTGGACCCCGACGAGCTGTTGCGCTCCTATAAGTCTTTCACTCGGCGGCCGTTCAAGGTGATTGCCGAACTTGACACCGAGGGCAGGGCGAAGAAACGCCAATCCGACGCATCCGAGGAAGCAGCGGAGGGCCCGCATGGACGCCCCGCTCTGCGCGAACACCCCGCATGGAAAGAGATGTGCGAGTGTGCCGCGCTTTTCAAAGGATTGAAGCCGGCCGGCGAAAACGAAGAGCCCTTGGCCTTCCCGAAAACCAGGGCGGCGCGAATCAGGAAGCTCCAGTCTGACGCGGCCAGGGAGGAGATCGCTTCAAGTGCCGAGCAGGCCCAAGCCAAGAAGCAGGATTCAGACAAGAAGATCGACGCCGAGTGGCAAGCCGCCAAGGACTCCAGCGGCGAGCTAAGCAATCTGCTGGACGCGATCGGCGGGCCAGATCTCGTCTTCGACCTGATCGAGTTGGCCGACCTGCTGCCGCAAAGCTATCTGGAGGAACTGGAAAGAAAAGAAACGAGCCAAGGAGGCACAGCAGACCAGCAGAACGATGAGGGCCAAGAAGGTGCCGTCGGCAAACCGGACAAGTCAAGCAAAGGAAACAGCGATTCGACGAACGGAAACGGCCCCGCGGCCGCTTCCCAGGAGGCAAGGAAATGAACAGCATCCCCGTGACGATCAGATTCACATCCGACTGGGGCGTAGGCACCGGCGCCGGCTACGCCGGCGGCGTCGACTCCGTCGTCGAAGTCGACGAAAACAACCGGCCCGTGGTGCGCGGAACCGCCGTCACCGGAGTGATTCGCGAGCAGGCTCTCACCGTGGCTCGGGCTCTCGACGGCGGGTGCTCGGGAAGATGGCACGCTTTCATCGGCTCGCTTTTCGGAGGCGCACCGAACCTCGGAGACGCCGACGAGGATGAAACCGTCCCGCGGGCGGTCGTCTTCTCCGATGCGCGCATCTGCGAAGAAGCGAAGGCTGCCGACGGCGCCGGTACCGCTAAAGTAACCGAGGTCGTGAGCGTCTCAATCGACGAGAAGACAGGCGCCGCAAAGCCCGACCATTTCCGAATCATCGAACGGGCTCCGGCCTGCGTGCTCAAGGGCCGCGTGGACTTCGTCGATTCGGCAAAGTGGGACGACGCCCAAGTCAAGAATGCAAAGTTCGTGCTGGCCCTTGCCGGGACGCTCGTGCCGGCGATCGGATCAGAGAAGACGAACGGCGACGGGCGATGCGAGATCACCGTCGGCGACTTCGGGGACTCTGACGCGGGTGGCTCCGCGGACTCGGGCGAGGACGCAGGCCGGCCCCTCAGTCCCGTCGAAAAACAAGCCAAAGCCGTCCACGCGGCATGCAAAAGACGGCTTCAGGAGAAACTGGAGAACCTCCCCGAGGTGCCCGACCCTGTTCAGGTCGGAGCATCAGGCGAATCTCCTTGCGTCGCGAGCGCGGAGGATGCGGATCCCTCGAAGCAAGCCGATCAGCAAGGGCAAGCGGAGCCGAAAGGGAAACCGGATGGCCGTCAAGCGGACGGCCGGGCCGATTCGCCGTCGTACCGCTCGTTTGATTTGAACATCGAGCTGAAAACGCCGGTGGTCTCCTACGAAGTGCCGATGTCCAATGAGGTGCGCTCACTCGATTTCCTGCGCGGAACCGTGGTGTTGGCGTGGGTGCATTCGCGCCTGCGCGGGAAGTTCCCCAACGACGAAAGGATTCGCGACGCAGCGGTCAAGGGCGACCTGTTCGTTTCGGACGCGACGGCATGCGTCGCAGGGGTCCGCGGGAGGCCCGTCCCCATGGTCTTCTCCTATCCGAAGGTCGTCCCCGGCGAGCGGTCGGACGTCAGCAAGCCTTCGGACGGCGGCGGTCCGGGCAACGAAACTTCGACCGGCCAATCGGGCAAGTCGACGGGCGAACCCGGCAAGGTGGAAAGCAAACCCAGCGAGTCCGACGGCGGCCCCGACCAGTCAACGCGGGAACTGTGGAACCGCCTCGTCTCGAAGGAACCGGAGAAAGTGCACGTTCCGGTCCGGTCGGGCTACATCTTCGACTTCGGGGACGGCGAACCCGGCAAGCCGAGGTACGGCACGGGCGCGCCCCCGGTGACCGGACGCCAGTCCACCGCGCACGACGCCGTTCGGGGAACCGCGAAAGACGGCCAGCTCTTCCTGGTGCGGGCGCTCGCGGCAGGCCTCACATTGCAATCCGAGGTCACGATCACCGAGAGCCTGTACAGGCACCGGCCGACGGTCGCCAAGAATCTGTGCGAGCACCGGACAGGAGAACCGCAAAACAACACACAGCAGGTCAGCCAGCGCACTCTCGGCGAGATGCTGCCCGAGATCCTGCGCGGACAGGCCCGCCTCGGATCGCGCAGGCTCGCCGGAACGTTCGGCCTCGCCGAGTGCGAGGCGACGGAGAAATACGCGTCCGACGGCGCAGCCGCAGCCCGCAGCGACGCCATAGGCGGCAACGGCACACCCGCAGGCGGCAACGCTGCTGCGGGGAACGGCGCAGCCGCAGATGTCCACGTCCGCGCAAACTTGGACGACAATGCAAACACGGGCAACCCCGATGCATGGGACAGCGAAGGCGCCACGACCATCTGGTTCACCTCCGACCTTCTTTTGCGCTCGCGGTCGCTCGGCGCGGCGGGCAGCTCAGGCGACATTATCGACGCGTTCAACTGCTCCGACGCCTTCCGCAGCGCGGATGCGCGCATCAGACTCTTCTCCCCAGAAAAGGCGGGCAGAGAGGGCATTGAGGCGTCCAAGCAAGGCGCCAGCGACTGCGAAGGCGACCATCGGTACCGAGCGGGATTAAGATACCGCCGGGTTGATTCTTGGTCGGCCGCCGAGGGTCAGCCTCGCGCGACCCGCCTCGCCGTCCAGGCCGGCTCGGTCCTCAAGGTTTACCTCGGAAACAGCGCCGAGCAGCGGCGAAAGGCCCTCGCAGCATTGCGCGAGCTGGAAACCGTGGGCATCGGCGAATTGCGTGCTCAGGGATTCGGCAGGTTCGTCGTCGGCGATCCCCTGCTGAGCATTAGAGACAACGACGGCAAGGGGTTCCACGTCAAGCTCCTGCACAGCAACGACTTTCTTTCGGACGAAAAATGAAACCTACAACCTTAACTCACCAGCGATCCATCACGAATTCGGCGACGTCACACGTCGCCAATCTGAGAATGCAAATCGGCCACAATCTGGCGACGCCGCACGTCGCCAACCCAACAACACTAACCAGCGCCAATCCGACGCCGCACAGCGCCACCTCGACAGCACAGCTCAACGCCAGCGTAGCGACGCCACTCAATCCGAATCCGGCGTCGCCGTCCAAAGAAAATCCAGCGTCGCCATCCAAAGGAACCGCCAAGGAGGAGAACCGATGAGTCTTACGCGATACAGGCTCGACGTCGTTCTGGTGACGACGTCGCCCATTCACTCCGGCGGGCCGGAGGAGGAAGTCGACAGAAGGCCAAAAGCGATCGGCAACGACGATCGAAAGGCCGTTCCGCAACTATTCGCGCGCAACGCAAGCGGAACGCCCGTGCTGACGGGACGCTCGGTCAAGGGTGCGCTGCGGGCCGCATTCTTCGAGGCGCTCGACCGCAATCTTGTCGAAGCCCCGGAAATCTCAAACAGCCAAAGGCTCAAGGACCGGTTGAGGGCTCTGTGGGGAAAGGGCCCACAGGATGAAAAACAAGATAACGAAAAGGCAAGGGGCGAAGACGACGCTCCTTCCAGCTGGGCGTCGGCGCTGACCTTCGAAACGGTGTCCCTCGGAGGCGTCAAGAAAGCGAACGAAGGCATCATGAAGGCGGATTCGTTCATGCACCGCCCGGGCATCGCCATCGATCGCTACTGGGGGTCAGCGGGCGACGGCGCGCTCTTCTTCCACGAAGTGGCCCCCGAAGGCCAGAAGCTTCATCTGGGAATCACCGCCGAAGTCGACCCGTACCGGTTCGCGAAAGGAGATGAGCCTGCGATCGAAGAGCTCGAGGCAGACGTCGAGCAGCTGTTCGCCGTGATTCTCGGCCTCCTTGACTCGGGCCGCGTCGCCTTCGGAAAACGCAAGGGCGCGGGCTGGGGGCGCGTGAGGATCGCCGAGTCGAGCGAGATCAAGGACGGCAAACCCCCTTACTCGCTCACGAAGGCACGCCTGGACGACGTCGAAGGCCTCAAGGTCTGGCTGAAAGGGAAGCCCATTAGTGAGACTGACGGCATCGAACCGGCAACGCTCCGCAACGGCAACCGAATCACGATCGACATCGAATGGGAAAGTCCAACGGGGATTCTCGTCGCCGAAACTGACGAAGAGAAGCAAGAAGAGAAGCAAAAGGACGCCGCGAAACCAGGGGTGTCCGAAGGGCCCCAAGGCGAAGCCGAGAATGCCGACGGGCAAAAGAGCGCCAAGGAGAAACTGAACGTGGCGCACCCGCTGCGGGCGTACAAAACGGCCGACGGCGAGCAGAAGGCCCCTCTGGTGCTTCCCGGAAGCTCGGTCCGAGGCGCCCTGCGCACGCGTGCTTCAAGGATCGCCCGGACGATTCTCTATCGGAAGCGGGAAGATGAGACGCCGGATTGGTCCAATGTGCCCGTGCACGACCAGCTCGCCAACGATCCGACGCTTGTCCGCGCGCTGTTTGGAACGACGGAGCGGCGCGGGGCGGTGACCGTCCTCGACACGCTTTCCATTCCGAGCGAAGACAACAAAGCCGAAAAGCTGCGTACCGTCACCCATAACGCCGGAGACCGATGGACGGGAGGAGTGATCGACGGCGGCCTCTACGAGGAAAAATACCCGGTCCCTAAGTGGAATGTGCTTCGCATCGAGGTCGACCCCGAACGAATCGTCGGACCTTCGCAAAGCGACGATGGGCCTCAAGACGACGCCAGGCCGAAGGCCAACGCCGGATCGAAAGCCGAGGCCGGGCCTCACCACGACAGCGGATCGCAGGGCGCTCCCGGCGCAGACAACCGACGCGACAAAACCGCGCTCCGCCGCCAACAGGCCGCAATCTGCCTGCTGGGCTTGACCCTCGCGGAACTCGCAACCGGGACGCTCCCTCTGGGCAGCCGCGGAACCCGCGGAATGGGCGAAGTGAAGGTCAACCGCTTAACCATAAAGGGGCCTGAAGACATCCTGCCTCCGCCTGCGCAAGAGTGGGACATTCACGACGACGACGGCGGATCCGTGGCGGAGAAACTTCTCGCACAGCTCCGAGAAGTCAACAAGAAGCTCCAAAAAGGCGCGGCTGAGGGTTTGGACCTCAATTGGACGGACTTTCTTAATGAGAAAGACAAGAAGGCATAACGATGAGTCAGAACAACCCCACAACACAACGGAACAGCGGCAGGTCGCACAAGGGCGCGGAATCCGCTGACGCGAAAGACCTTTCCGCCCCGCTCCGCGAGGCAAAATGGAGTCGCACCTTCATCCCGAACGCAACGCTCAGCGACGCGTTGGAGCGCGCCCGAGCAGCCGCAGTGGAACTGACGCAGCAGCTCGCATCCGCGCAGGAGGCCCTCGGGCAAGGCGGCGAATCTGGAAGTTCGTCCCAAGCTTCCAAATCCCACGTTCTCCAAGGGATCGCCTATACGACGTCGGGCGCGAAGGCGATCGTCCGGATCAACGGAACCTCCGTGGGCTCGCCTGCGGCCACGAGCTCTCTTGAGTCCGGTACCGTCTCTGATGACCACAACGCGACCACCGCCGTCGGCGGCGTCAACTCGCCGCTCATCGATTCATCGCACACCCCCATTCCAAGCAAAACCGTATACGAACTCCGCCTGTGGCAGGTGATTGCCCCAGGAAGCTCTTCGGAAGGCCCCCAGTCGGGTGAAGCGCCGAACGACCCCCAGCCGAGTGGATCTGCGCGCAATCGCGGATCGGGTGAAACAGCGGACACTTCCGATGCGAGCAAGAGCGCCAATGGGCGCGATTCGAACGGGGTCCTCGCCCACGAGATCCGCTGGCTCAATGGGAACGGCTGTGCGGAGGTCGTCGTCGAACGGCTTCGAGAAGGCGAGAAGCACGATCCAACCGTGCGTGAAAAAGCGGAAGATGACGGGACGAACAAAGACAACGGGGCGAAAACGCTCCGCCAAGGGTGCTGGTGCCGAGAGAACAAGTACCTTCAGCACGGCGCGGATATTTCCGGCAAGGACAAGCTTGACGAAACTGACATCATGCGCAGCATAGAGGTTTTTGTCGAGGAGCCGGAGTTCGGCAACACGGTGTTCGCCGACGAGCTCATGTCCGGAAGGTGGGCGTAAGAAAGTGGGCAGAAAAATGATCGGAACGTCGGCCGCCGCACAGCGGCTCGCAACAACAGGGAGGGAAAACTGACATGGGCACATTCCATTCAGCGGTCAATCGGATTCCAGTTCTTCGCCGGAAGGCGCATAACCTCGTCGCCAAGGGAATGCTGCCAAAAGACATCTTCAACGACGGCAAGGCTCCCGGCCACGACCGACTGGCGAACGAGGGATGGTCGGGCACGATCGACCTCGAGATGACGGTCCGCACCCCGCTCGTTTTCGGAGACCAGTATAAGGAAGACGCCGAAGGCCGCAGAGTGGAGGAATTCGACGGCCTAAAGAAGATTCCCGGCTCGAGGAACGTCGTCGAAGTGCCGATGGACGTCTCAGGGCGGCCGTTCATCAGCCCGACGATGGTCAAGGGAATGGTCTCGCGCGCATACGAAACCCTGACAGCATCCCGCTTCCGAGTGTTCGGCGAGCACCGCGCCCCACTCACCTATCGGGTGGACCCGTCGCAGGCGAATCAGCTTTTTCCCGCGAGGGTCTGCCGCGACGAGGCCGGCGACCTCGCCGTTGAAATCCTCAACGGGAAAGGCGAGAAGAACGAGATGGCGCTTCTGGTCGACTCCCTGAACATCAAAGGCATCGAGGTCGTTCGCGAAGGCCACACGCAGCCTGCCCCGAACGCGAAAGCGCCTCAGCGCCCGCGAGTGCCCGGAGCCGGACTGCTTCCGCCTGTAGAGCAGGTACTCAAGAGGTTTCGTTCGCTAACTCCCCACGGGGATCCGGTTCGCGTCGGTTTGACTCGCCTCAAAGACGGCACGCCTGTGGTTACGCATGTGCGGCGCAAGGACACCGGCAAACTCGAAGAGTTCTTCCGTGTTACGCGAAAGGGCTATCGGAGTGCCAGACCCATTGAGGTTGAGGGGTACGCCTGCCGCACAGCACCCGAAGGCAAGTTTGCAAGCGACCTGTTCGAGAACAAGAAGTACGAGAGGTTCTTCTTCAAGATCGACTCTTTGGAGAAATTCAAGATCGACTCTTCGGAGAAAGACATCTCGGGAACGATTCTGCGGCTCACTGAAACGAACATTCGCGACTACAGGCTGATTATCGAGAGCTATCGCAAAGCGTCGGACGAGTACAAGGGACCCGAACCCCATCTGCTCAATCGCGCGTCGCAGAAGCGCGAGAATCGAGCCGCAAACGGCGCTTCAGCACAGGCCGACGACGCACCAGCACCAGCCGGCGACGCACCGGCGTCAGCCGGCGACGCATCCAAACCGACCGACGACGCGCCGACGCCAACTGAAGGAACACCTGCATTGGCCAACAACGCGCCGACGTCGGCCGGCAGCGCATCGGAGCCAACCGGCAGCGCACCTGCATTGGCCGACAGCGCTCCGGCGCCGATCCTCGCGGAGGGCGACCTCGTCTTCGTCCGCCTCGACTCTGACGAGGTGCCCGACTGCTACGGGAAAATGCTCAAGAGCGTCGCCGTATGCGAAGTTCTGCCCACGATGGTCGGACGGCGAGCGTATCGGAGCAGTCCGCGGGAGCTCGCTGAGAATCAGTTGGCCGCGCCCCTGAAGAATCGCGACGAGGCGTCTCCGGCCGACAGGCTCTTCGGCTACGTCGTGCCGGAAACGATGGAGAACGCAAAGGGCGGCGACGTCGCCTATCGCGGTCGCGCCTCCTTTGGACAGGTCGACTCGTCCGGCGTGAAAGTGTGCCGCAAGGAGAAGAAGCTGGCGCCGCTTCTCGAACCAAAAGTCTCTTCCGCCCGGCGCTTTCTGACCGACTCCGGCGGCGCCACTCCTCGAATCAAAAGAGACAATGAGAGCGCCAGCATCGCCCCAAATGACAGAAAACAGGAAGTCAGCACCAAAGAAGAAAAGGAGGAATGGCGTCTGCGTGCCCGGAGAGAATATTTCGGGCCAGGTCAGCTTCTCGGCGCAGCGGCCTACCCCGTTCACCGTGAACCGCAAGTCGACGAAACCGGCTTCCTCAGAAGCGCAACCGAGCTTCCCCAGCTCGACCTCGAGCAGGGCAATGACGACGTCCGGATCACCGCCAAAACTTGGATCGAAACGGGAAGCTCGCTCAAGTGCACCTTGCGTTTTGAGAATCTCAGCAAATTTGAGCTGGCGTCCCTTGTGTGGGTGCTCACTCCGGAAAACCTCGTCCCGTCGGAGGCGCGAAATCGGACTGAGAACGCTGAGGAGAAGGCCAAAAGCGAAGCCGGCAAAGGGGACGGCGAGGAACCCGCCAAACCCGTTGGATTCCTGCGCATGGGCTTGGGAAAACCGCTCGGTTTGGGCGCCGTGGAAGTGCGCATCGCCGAAGGCGGCTTGAAAGCCTGGCGCGGGCGAAGCCTCGCAAAATCCTACGAATCGCTGGAAGCATGCCTTGGGTTCGGCGCAAAGATGCGCAAGCCGTCGAAGTTTTCCTTGAAGAAGCTCATGCGCGAGGTCGATCCCGATCGTCGCTTGGACCTGGACCGCCTGCCATGGATCCAGGCAATGCAGCGTGCGGCCTACGGCTATGACGACGGCGTCGAAGTCCGCTATATGTCCCTGGACGAAAACAAGGTGAACAACCAGACGAACAGCAAAACCGGCGAACCGCAGGAAGGCCGCGGCCTGTCACCCACTGACCTCAGCGGCTCTTCGCCGAGCACCAAAACATACCGTCCATCCCCAATGAGAATTTCGACGGAATGAAACGTCTGGAAACCCACTATGAGTGAGAAAAACACCGACGAGTCTCGCGCTACCGGCCATGCGCCGAAAGATTTCCAACCGTTCCATTCGGCCGTCAATCGGATACCGCTGCTTCGGGAAACGGCACAAGCTCACGCAGCAGAGGCACAAGCTCGTGCAAAGGAGGCACAAACTCACGCGACGGACGTTCGCAACGCCGTCGGCGCATTCCCCAAGACGCTCTTCGACGACGGCGTCGCCAGCGGTCACGACCGCCTGAAGCCCGATAGATGGTCGGGCTCGATCGACGTGGAGATGACGGTTCACACCCCTCTGGTCTTCGGGAAGCATGACGACGCCCAAAAACATGACGACGCCCAAAAACATGATGACGCCCAAAAGCACGACGGTGACCAAAGCGGCACGGAGGAGGACAGCGAGGCCCCCACCAGCGAGGTCTCGGGAAGCCTCCGAAGCGAAGAATGCGAGGACGGCACGCCCGAAGAGCCTTTCGTCAGCCCGACGATGGTTAAGGGAATGGTCTCGCGCGCCTACGAAACCCTGACAGCCTCGCGTTTTCGGGTGTTCGGCGCGCATCCGTCCTCTTCAAACAAGCTGCGGCGCACCGACTCGTTCCATCGCGCCCAGCTCACATATAGGGGCGATCCGGCCAGCGCTCTCATGCTTGTTCCGGTGCGAGTGGAGGAGGCACGCGGCGACGGCTCCCTGAAGCTCGAGCTGCTGCGGGGAACGACGCCGCACGAATCGGTGCGCAGCTCCGACGACGGCACGAAGGAGTACTCGATCCTGAGGGCGGCGGCGCTCCCCGACCGCGAAAGCAAGCACATCAAACCCGTCAACAAGAAGTCTTTCAAGGAAGCCCGCCGCCTCGCTCCGCACGGCAAGCGGGTTCGTTGCACGATGACCCTGTGCATTCAAGGTCAGCGCAAGGCCCCGCTCTACGCTTATTGGGTAGTCACAGACATCTTCGACGACGCCGGAAAGAAGCACCACTTCGACGACAACACCGAAAAGCCGCACCACCTTTTCGACGTTGACGAGGAGATCGTCTCTTTTTCCAATTCGGCAATGGAGAGGTCGGCACGCGACCTTCAAGGCGACTCGAAAGAACGGCGGGACAGATCGGGAAGACGGCCGGGCGAATCGGGGAAGAACGGCACCCGCAACCGGGACGCGCACTGCGGAAAGCCTGAGACAAGAACCGCCTGGGGCTACGCCTACCGCACAGCCCCCGACGGCAAATCCGCGGGTCAATTGTTCGAGAAGAAACACGATGAGCGCTTCTTCTTCAAGATGGACCCGAACCAAAGCGAGTTCGCCGTCGCGCCCTCGTCCGTCCACCAATCCTACAAGGACATCATCGCCAGCTATCTGTCTCTCAGAAGACAGGAGATAGAGAAGGGTGGAAGAGCGGAAGCGCCTCTGCCCAATCGTTTCACCCGCATGGCAGACAAGAGCGAGTCCAACGCCCTCAAACCCGGCGATCCAGACTTTGCGGCGCTCAAGAAAGACGACCTCGCATACGCGGTGCTCAACGCAGACCAGACCACGGTCCGCGAACTCGTTCCCGTCATGATCGGACGGCATGCCTACTCGAAGAGCCCGTGGGAGCTCGCGAAGGATCAGAAGACTCTTCCGCTTTCTGAGGCCGGGGAGGCTTCGGCGGCCGATCGGCTTTTCGGATACGTCGTGCAGAAAACCGGAGGCGACGATGCTCAGAGCGGCTTTCCCGGCGACGTCGCCCTTCGCGGACGAATCGAGTTCGGCCCGATCGACGCCTCCGGGCCGAACGCGTTCGACCCCTCGCTGAAAACCGTGTGCAAGCTGAAGGAGGCACATTTTCTGCCGCCGTTGCTGGAGCCCAAACCGTCTTCAGCCCGAAGGTTCATTACGGATGAAGAGGGCAAGACGCCAAGCCCAGCGGCTGCGGGCGCCCCGGCACCGGACAGCGCGGCAGCGTCGGAAAGCGCAGCGGCCAAGGCGAATGCTCAAGATTCGAGCCGTCAGGCGATTGCGCGCAGCGAGTGTTTCTCACGCGGGCAATTCTTGGGAATCGCCGCATACCCCGTGCACCGTTGCCGTTTGGGGCGGAACGAGCTTCCCTCGGCGGGCGGGCAAATCCTTGCCAATGGAAAAGAGACTGAAGAGAACGTCAAGGTTTCCCTCCTCGTCACCTCGTTCATACAGGCAGGTTCGGTACTGCGTTGCCGGATCCGTTTCACAGACCTCGCCCAGGAGGAACTCGCAGCCCTCCTGTGGGTTCTCACGCCGGAAAACCTCGTGCCACAGAGCGAGCGCAACAAGCACGCTCATGCCGAAAGCGAAGGAAACACGACACAGCCCTCTGCGACCAAGCCGCCGATCGGATACCTGCGCATGGGGCTCGGCAAGCCGTTCGGACTAGGGGCGATCGAGGCGAGAGCCACGAGCATGACGGCACACAAAGGCGGGGACCTCGCGGAAAGATATGAGTCACTGGACGGATGCCTCGGCCACATGCCGACAGGGCCCGAAAGCCCGTCGCCCGGCATCGCGGACTTCTCTTCCGTTCTCGGAAGGTTCAAGCTCGACGAACAGCCCTGGGTCGAGGCGATGCAGCGAGCGGCATACGGGTACGACGACGTTCGGCAAGGCGAGCAGGGCAAGGCCCGCGAGGTCGAAGTTCGCTATATGACACTCGAAGAAAACAGAGCCAACAATCAGACGGTGACTCCCCCAAGAAAGAAAGGAGAAAGGAAAGCCGTCCAACCGCCCGCCGGGTCCCCGGCGAAAGGCAGGGGGCTTTCCCCCATCGACCTTTTCGGCTCAATGGCGGAACAACCGCTGACCGTCCAGCCCAGAAAACAGAAGAAAAAGAGAAAGTCATCGGGCGGCAAATCGAGGAAGAAAGGCAAGAATGACGGAAAGAGAGCGAGATCAAAGAAGTAGCCCGACGCCGGGAGCGCTGTGTGTGGCTGTTGCACGCTCGTCTTGCGGTGATGCGACTTTCAGGGCTGCGACTTTGACTTTCAGGGCTGCGACTTTGAGCGATGGGCCATGGCGTCCGCAACTGCTGTCGCGCGTGCGCCCCGCGAGTCTCCGGCTCTGGACGCCCTGACTCTGCTGTGGGGTGTGGGAGTCTTGAGGGGACACGTTTGCTGGGGTTTTGCGAAGAGACTGCTGTGCACGCGCAGATGCTGGGAAAGTTCTGACAATGGAGGGCTTTTCGGCGTCGCCCCGTCGAAAGTCGGCGCGGAAGACGGGGTTTGGGCGATCGGTGGCGCATTGCCATTTAGTGGCGAAATCCCGCACAAGTGTGGTCTAATAGAGGCGGTGTTTACCGGTGAGTCAGGGTGCATGGATCGCCGGTGGCGATTACCGTCGAGTAAACGGTGCTGCGACGCGGTTTGCAGAGACGGCGTCGGTAAGCACCCGGCACCAGAAGGTGCATTGAGACACGTGCTCCGGATCTGCCACTGGCCCACCGCCAAGTGTCGGTAAGCACCCGGCACCAGAAGGTGCATTGAGACGTCGTACCCGGCTCGACACCGTCGATGAAACGTCGGTAAGCACCCGGCACCAGAAGGTGCATTGAGGAGGAAAAGTGGACGTGGACCCCGCGCGAACCAGCTTCGAGTGACATCGATGGTTGGAACGCAAGGAGTCCACTACCAGATGCCGCGGTAGAGCCCCACTTCATCGAGAGTCACGGCGGTTCCCAAGAGTTCAGCGCGGCCAACGCATGCTCCGCATAAGGGGTAAACGTGAACCACGTCGTCGGTTTCACTGATGATCCCTTCGATATGCGCGCAAACTGCGCTGAGGTCGTCAGCTTCCAAACGCAGCCGAAAAACCGATTCCTGTATCCGGTACCCCCACCCTTGGAGGTAGGCGGCCAGGCGCGTGCGCCGCCTGTCGGAAGAGATGTCGTAAGCGACAATCGCGGTCATCGCCATGACACGCCCATCCATTCGTAGTCCCGCTCCATGATCGCGCGGCCAAGCAACTGCGCGCTGTGGTGGATGTGTCTGCGCCACGTGCCGGAAAACCCTGGGAGAGCGCCCTTGACACGGCGCTGAAGCGTCGCTTCATACCCGTCCACCAACGCCTTCTTGCCCTCGCGGTTAAGCCACACCCCCTTGCCGTCGTCGGAAGGCGATGCGTGCTCCGGTCTCAGCCGATGCGAGCGAAGCAAACTGACCACCGTGCGGTCCACAAGCAGGGGACGAAACTCCTCCATGAGGTCAAGCGAAAGGCTGGGGCGTTTGTCGGTCGAAGCGTGCAGCACTCCGAGCGACGGCTCAAGCCCCGCGGCGAACAACGCGGCCGTGCACTCCCCCAGCAGGATCGCGTACCCATAGGAAAAGGCGGCGTTTGCCATATCCTTCGGCGGACGCCTGCTGCGGCACGGAAACGACACTCCCTCCGGCACCAGCCCGGCAAGACAGGCGAAGTAGGCGGAAGACGCCGCCCCTTCAATCCCGAAAATCTCATCAATCGACGCCGCGTCGAAGAGGTCCTCCATCGACGAACGGATCTTCTGGCACGTTTTCCCAACGTTGACGTTCCTGTCCCGACGCCCGATGCGGTGGAGAACATGAACCTGGTTGCGCATCTTGGCCCGAATTAGACTCCGAGCAAGAGGCATACGCGCCTCGACATCGGCGGCAAACTCCGCCTGCCTCAAAAGACGCTGGGCGTTCGCCGTCGAACGCGGCCCGGCAAGCTGGCCCAGATATGTGCCGCGCCGGGAAAGGCAGAGCACGTCGACGTCATTGTACAGCGCCCACGAACGCGCCCCGGCCGAAAGCCCCACGCTCCCGGTCAGCACGATGCGATTGACGGCTCGGCGAGGAATCGAGACGTGAGGCAGCAGATCAACGCCTTCAACGATCAAACGCTCCTTCGACACCCGCACGCACGCGCCGTCGCGGCCTATGTACAGGACGTGATCAGGGTTCACGTCAGGCTTGACGTGATGATGGGGGTCGCAGTTAGGACGACTTCTCGAGAAATCCACACCTAGGTAGCAGAATTCTTCATCGAAACTGGTGAGCATGGTCTTCTCCTCATTGACTGTCAGCCCGCGAGAGCGGACAAGTTCGGTAAATAGGTCGAGAGCGTCGAGGAGCTCGTCCTCGCGCGGCGTACAAACCACGACGTCGTCGGCGTAGCGGACGTACGCAAATCCCGCGTCGCTCATGGCGATGTCCACATCGGTGAGAGCGAGATTCGCCAGAAGCGGCGAAAGGCAAGAACCTTGGGCGATCCCGCGGCTGCGGCATCTGACGCGCCTCCTTCTAGGGGACGCAATCAAATAGATCAAATCGATGGTTCGCTCGCATGTCATTGCCCGGTAGAGCGTCGCAAGCGAATCGTCGATGGAGATGTTTGAAAAGCAATCGTGGATGTCGGCTCGAAGCACGAACCTGTACCCCTCCTCCCGGAGGGCTGCGATGCGCTGAACGGCGTCGGGCACGCCAATGCCTGGTCACAGGCGTTTAGGCTAATTCCAGACAGATTCTCTGTCCCACTCCTTTGGAAACCCCATTTCCTCAAGAGAACGGCGACAGCTTCCAGTCAATGGCATGTAAGACTCCTCTACAAGGCATCGAACTTTACCAATCCACGAAGACCCTGGAGAGGCCGTACGCAATAGAAAAGCCAACATGATTACAACGCCATAAAGCGACTCGCTCTGCCCTTGAACATCAGGAAGAGACTCAAGTCCGTTTATATCTTTCAGCTCAGAAGTTGAAGCCGGGATGAACGATCTATTCCAAAGTCGTGAGTGATGAGCACACGTATTTCGAACAACAGTTAGTTGCTCACACCAACTAGCAAATGGATGCCGTTCTCCATACTTCTTGCGTCGGTTCGGCTTAAGCTTCGAAATATTGACATCTATCCCCAAGGACTGAGCCACTTTCTCTTGGTCTCTAGGGCGCAAGCCACTATACAGCTTTGAAACATCAGAGAAATCGAGAACTTCCGTCACCACCCAGAATGGATAAACTCGATTATACACATTTTTATAATGTGCAATCGCCTGGTTTCGCCCCTCAGCCCGATCAATACGTTTCTCAACTTTACTGAGCCACCTACGATGATCGAAGGAATTATCATAAAGCATCGATTTTTGATAAGCTAAAGGACCATTTTTCACAATGAATTCACATAAAGTAGAACGAAGTAAAATCTCAACTCGTTCAAGTGCGTCAAAAAGAAGCGAACGCATTTTTCTATCAAATTCATACAATTTTATTACATCGTTAAAACATGTCCCCGACTCAAAAGAATCCAGGCGAACTCCCCCTTTGAGCCGTCGATAGGGATACCAGTATCCCGATAAACGATAGTAACCCACGCTCCGAAGCCATTGTTGGGCGGTGGCTTCGTCGAGTGCCATTCCATTTTTACCCAAAATCTGGATTTGTTCGTCCAAGGTCGTTGCGGGCTTTACCTGCGGGCTCATACCTTCTCCCAATATAAAGAAATCCAACCCGCACCCAACCAATAAAGGTTGGGCCGGGTTGAACGATTGTCTTTAGTTTAACATCACCACACCCCGCTGTACAGGCCGACGTCGTCCAGGGCAGGCGCCGTTCCGAACACCTCGGCGCGCCCGCAGCAGGCCGCGCACAGGGGGTAGACGTGGACGACGTCGTCGGTCTCGCTGATGAGCTTGTCGATGCGCGCGCAAACCTCCGAGAGCTCCTCGTTGCTCAACCGCAGCTGGAACACGGACTCCTGCATCCGGTAGCCCCACCCTTGCAGATAGTTGGCCAGGCGGGTGCGGCGGCGGTTGTTTGCGACGTCGTAGGCCACGATCACCGTCAGCGCCATGACACGCCCACCCAATCGTAGCCGGGCTCCAAGATAGCGCGGCCGAGCAGCTGCGCGCTGTGGTGGATATGCCTGCGCCACGGGCCGGCAAACCCCGGCAGAGCGCCCTTGACGCTGCGCTGAAGAGTGGCCTCGTACCCGTCGACCACCGCTTTCTTCCCGTCTTTGGTGAGCCAGACGCCAGCGCCGTCGTCAGACGGGCCCGCGTGCTCCGGGCGCAAACGCCGGGACCGAAGAAGCCCGAAAACCATGCGGTCCACGAGCAGGGGGCGGAACTCCTCCATGAGGTCGAGCGAAAGGCTGGGGCGTTTGTCGGTCGAAGCGTGCAGCACTCCGAGCGACGGCTCAAGCCCCGCGGCGAACAACGCGGCGGTGCATTCGCCCAAAAGCAGCGAATACGCATAGGAAAGGGCGGCGTTCGCCATGTCCTTCGGCGGGCGCCTGCTGCGGCAGGGAAAAGAGACCTCCGGCGGAAGCAAGCCCGCCACGCACGCGAAGTAGACGTTCGAGGCTGCGCCCTCCAGGCCCATGATCTCCTCGATGCTCGCGGCGTCGGGCAAGTCCGCCATGATGCAGCGGATGTCGCGGCACGCCGCTTCCAGTCCGACGACGCCGATGTGCCAGCCGCCGCCTTTGCTCTCGCCGACGTTTGCGTTCCCTTCTCTTTCCCTGCGCGCGAGCCTGTGCAGGACGTGGAGCTGGTTGCGGAGTTTGGCCCGCACGATGCTCCGGGCGAGCGGGAGCCGCGCCTCTTCGTCGGCCGCGAACTCCGCCTGCCTCAGGAGGCGCTGGGCGTTTGCCGTCGATCGCGGCCCGGCGAGCTGGCCCAGGTATGTGCCGCGGCGGGAAAGGCAGAGCACGTCGATGTCGTTGTACAGCGCCCACGAGCGCGCCCCGGCCGAAAGGCCGACGTTTCCCGTGAGCACGATGCGGCTCACCATTCGCCGCGGGATCGACATTTGGGGCAGCCCGTCGGGCGCGTCCACGATCAGCCGCTCCTTGGCCACGTGCACGCGTGAGCCGTCCCGTCCGACGTACACGACGTGAACGGGGGCGGCGGCCTCGGCGGACGGCTCGAGCGGCCGGTCCTGCGAATAGTCGATGCCGAGATGGCAGAATCCTTCGTCGAAGCTGGTCATGGCAGTTGCATCCTCGTTGATCGTCAGCCCGCGAGAGCGGACAAGTTCGGTTATAAGGGCGAGCCCGTCCACGAGCTCGGAGCGCCCCGGCGCACACATTGCGATTTTGGAGCCGTGGCGGAGATAGGCGAATCCGGCGTCGCACATCGCGTCGTCGACGTCGGTCAAAGCGAGATTCTCCAAAAGAGGGCGAAGCGACGAGCCTTCGAGCACCCCTCGCAGCCTGTCCTCGGCGCCCGGCCGAACGCCTTCGAAGCGCGGCAGGCCAAGCAGGCAGAGGAGGTCTAGCGTGCGCTCGCAAGGCACGCCTCGGCGGAGCGTTTCCAGAGCGTCATCGAGATCGACCCCCGATTCGCACCCTTCGATCTCCAGGAGAAGGACGTTCGCGCAGCCTTCGCCCCGCAGGCGGGTGAGGCGACCGACGACGGCGTCGATTCCAAGCCCGGTGCGCGCTCCGAAAGAGCTCGACGATTGCAGTGCCTCGGCCGCCGGGCCGACGGCAGCCGCAACAGCGCGTTCCACTATGCTGTCCCGCAGCGAGGGAATCCACAGGACCGGCGACGGCGCGGCCAGGCCCTGTGGGGATCTCGTTATTCCGGCGGCGGCCCCCAGGCCTCCGCGCAACGGGCCGAGCCTTTCGCGCTTGAGCGGGTAGAGCGGGCCCGGCTTGTACAGCCCGGTTCGGAGTTCGGCGGAGAGCCTGCCGAGAAAGATGGCGAGATCGGCCCCTATCTCTTTCGCTTGGCGTCGAAGCTGCTGGTCAAGGATGTCTTCGGCCAGCACCGCGTTCCACGCGGCAGCCAGTTCTTCGAACGACGTTAAGCGCTCAAAGACGCTCCCGAGCCCGGCAGCTCCCCGGAAGGCAGATCCGGCTGGCGTTGGCGGGCGGGCCTCGCCGTCGAGGCCGGGAGCGCCCAAGAGGAGTTCCGGCGGCTTTTCGGCTCGTTCGGAAGTTCTTGCGATTTCAAGGATGCGAAGCGGGTAGCGATCCTTTCCGAAGCAGCCCGATCCAGCAAGGATCGGACGACGCCGGAAGGACCCGCGCGCTTGCGAATGTAGTGAAGCGTCCATTGCTTTCTAACCTTTAATAAGTCTGGTATATGTTTCCGCGTCGTTGACGCAGAGGAGCACCCAATCTCCGATCCTGTGTTGTTGATTTTCGATCTGGTGCTTTCGCGTGATTTTGATTTCAGTGTAGACCTGTATCGGTTATTCCGCTGGCAAAATAGGCATCACTTTGCAGCAAAGGATTCTGGATGCCCAGTAAGACGAAGTTGACTCTGGCGTAGTCGTGAGGCGTCGGTTTTTTGGCTTGGGTTCGTTGGAAGCCGGTGGCGTACTAGTGGGTAGGGGGCGTCGGCGGCGCTGGGGTGGTTTGTGGCGGTATTTCGCGGTTGTGTGGTTTAATTGGACAGGTGCGGGCCGATTCGATGTGGTGCTTTCCAGGTCGGCGGCGATTTCGTTCCGGTAAACGGCGGTGTGGCGCGGTTTTCTGGGGGCGGAGTCGGAAAGCACTGAGCACCAGAAGGTGCATTGAGACATTTCGAGTATCGTCACCTTGTCGGTGTAATTGAGGGGGGTCGGAAAGCACTGAGCACCAGAAGGTGCATTGAGACAACGAAAACTCGACGCTAGTAGCATTGCTTGGCCACACGTCGGAAAGCACTGAGCACCAGAAGGTGCATTGAGACGGAATCCAATTGATTGGTCAGTTGCGTCAGTCCTTGTCGGAAAGCACTGAGCACCAGAAGGTGCATTGAGACTCTTCAAAGTCGAGATTCCTAGTGAAAACATTGACAAGTCGGAAAGCACTGAGCACCAGAAGGTGCATTGAGACAATTCAAGCGAACTGAGGGCAGACTCTAGAGACTCAGGTCGGAAAGCACTGAGCACCAGAAGGTGCATTGAGACGTGACCTTAACCTTGTTACGCCAATCCTTGTCTTTCGCATTGTCGGAAAGCACTGAGCACCAGAAGGTGCATTGAGACAGGCAAGGCATGTCGCCGCAAATCTCCCGTTCCCAAGTCGGAAAGCACTGAGCACCAGAAGGTGCATTGAGACCGCTTAACATGCCGCACATACCGAACCATCCCGTAGTCGGAAAGCACTGAGCACCAGAAGGTGCATTGAGACATAAAGATTGAGCCCTTATTATCCATGGGATTCCGTCGGAAAGCACTGAGCACCAGAAGGTGCATTGAGACTAGTTGAACGACAAGAGATTGGCCGCTCCTTGGATGGTCGGAAAGCACTGAGCACCAGAAGGTGCATTGAGACAGGAAAACTCCACCGGCCCAATGAGAACCCTTGGTCGGAAAGCACTGAGCACCAGAAGGTGCATTGAGACTCAACGGACGGCACCGGTGGGGGCTCGCCGGCCGACGGTCGGAAAGCACTGAGCACCAGAAGGTGCATTGAGACACGCGGTTGACGAAAGCCGACCACCAGTTCTCAACGTCGGAAAGCACTGAGCACCAGAAGGTGCATTGAGACGTCCATCGACAATGTGCCGTCATCTGCCGTGTCAAGTCGGAAAGCACTGAGCACCAGAAGGTGCATTGAGACCTGCTTGTCACGCGCGGCAACCGCCGCGTTCTCGACGGAAAGCACTGAGCACCAGAAGGTGCATTGAGACACGTCTTGAATGTCCATGGTTACCAGTCCTTTCGGTTTAGTTCGGGACGGAAAGCACTGAGCACCAGAAGGTGCATTGAGACTTGGTGTCGACAGACGTCTACCGGCATGACCGGGTAGGACGGAAAGCACTGAGCACCAGAAGGTGCATTGAGACTCGTTGTCGCAGGTGACCTGGATACCGTCCTTCACGTCGGAAAGCACTGAGCACCAGAAGGTGCATTGAGACGAGGAGCCCCTGAATATGTTGTGATTTCAATAATCGAGTCGGAAAGCACTGAGCACCAGAAGGTGCATTGAGACTGAATGTCAGCCTGTGCCTTCTCCAGCTCAGCTTGCGGTCGGAAAGCACTGAGCACCAGAAGGTGCATTGAGACGAGGTGCTCATGGCCGCGATGGAGCGCGAGGTCGACAAGTCGGAAAGCACTGAGCACCAGAAGGTGCATTGAAACCCCGTCGGCGCCGCATCGATCCGCGTCTCATACTGCGGGTCGGAAAGCACTGAGCACCAGAAGGTGCATTGAGACTTGGGAAGCAACGGTTCAAGTCGTTCCCTCAAGGTCGGAAAGCGCTGAGCACCAGAAGGTGCATTGAGACCGTGAACAACTTGACGATCGTTGCGACGTCGTCCTTGTCAGGTCGGAAAGCACTGAGCACCAGAAGGTGCATTGAGACATGACAGCATTGCCGTCATTAGGTCTAATAGGGGTAGTCGGAAAGCACTGAGCACCAGAAGGTGCATTAAGGCTTTGAGCGCGACGAGGCTCCGCACTGATCGACACAAGTCGAATGGAGCTGGGCACCGGGAGCATGGCGCTCTGCGGACTGCCACGCAAGGACCACGCGGCGTCGGGCGTACGGATTCGCTTCGTCCGACGCCGCCTTGCGGTCGGCAAGCACGGCGATCGGATCACCGCCTTCCTCAACGTCGCCCTTGAGACCGATGGTCCGGCGGCGCTTCAGGCCGGACTCGGCTACGTCGCCGGGGCAGCAGGATCGCCGAGGTAAGAGGAATCGCCAGGGGCGAGTAAAGGAGTATGCGGAGCCGGCTTGGGCGCCCACCCGTATTCGGCCGCCTATCCACACCTGGTCCCCAGCCGCCCATCCGCATTCGGCCGCCTATCCACATCTGGTCTCCGGCCTCTCATCCGCGCTTGGCGACATCACCAAGGTAAGAAGAAAGGAGTAAGCAGAATCAGCTTGGCTGCTCATTTGCGTTTGGCGGTCGGCTTGCAAGAGCCGCCTCGAACGTCGCCTCAGTTTTGCCGCGCGTGCCTGGGTCGGCTTGGCTCAGACGCTCATTTGCGCCTGGCCGCCGGCTTGTAAGGCGAAACGGTCGGATCGCCGTCGATCCAGAAACGCCAAGGGAAAGCCTCGCCGTCGCCGCCGGGCCCGGCAACGCCGACCCGCGGCCCGCTTCGCACCAGTTCCGCCGGAACGGCATCGGCGGGCACGGCCAGCTCAAGGCAGATCCGCGAACCCGCACCGCCCAGAAGTTCGCCGTCGTCCTCGCGCGTCAACCCCAGCGCCGCCGTCAGCCTAGCCGGCCCGCGTGCCAAATCCCTGTCCTTCCGAGCGACGGGCCGCCGCCCGCGTGCGACGTCGACGCCCTCCACAACCTCGCCGGCGCGCAGAAGCACCGCGCGCGAAACGCCCTCCGGCCCGCACACGACGTTCACGCAGTGGTGCATCCCGTACGTGAAATAGACGTACACCCGGCCTGCCGCCTCAAACATCGAGGAATTGCGGGCCGTCCGGCCGCGGAAGGCATGCGACCCGGGGTCGATCTCGCCGGCATACGCCTCGACCTCCGTCAGCCGCACGGCCACGGTCCCCTCCGGCGACGCCACCGCCAGCCTCGCCCCGAGCAGCGCGGGGGCGATCGCGACGACGTCGTCGCCCGACAGCAGCTCAACGAGCCCGGGCGCGATTGTGGCCGGCCCCGGGCCGGCGGATTCACGTGGAGTCATGACTCCAGGTTATCGGCCGACCCACTGCGCGGCTCGCGTGTTCGCTTTTCGGTGTTGGCGTCTGGGCGGAATGCGCTAGGCTGAGCCCGGGCGAGTTGCGCGCTAGTCTGAGTACAATCATGAAACTTATGCATCGATTAGCCACTTGGTCAAGGAGAACGAAATGATCGAAAGCCGATTTCGTGTCAGCCGCGCAGCGGGAAATGACGGTGTTTCCGGCGCGTGCGGTCAAGAGCCGGGGAGGGACTCGGGCATGCGGCGGCGTCCTAGCGGGAAAGCAACCGAGACGATGCGCCTCTGCCGCAAAGCGGCCGCGCGTTCGCTGATCGCACTCGCCGGGTCTGCGGCGCTGCTGGGCGGATGCCGCGCGGACTCGACGTTGGAGTTCAAAGCCGACGGAAGCGTGAGAACAGAGATCGTATTCGAAGACGACACCGACTCAATGCGAACGCCCAAAGGAAACTGCGACGACTTAAAGATCGCTATACCTCTCAGCCTGGAATTCCTCGATGGGGCAAAGATCGATAATATTACAAAACCTGGAGGGGTCTTTACTTGCAAAGCGACGTCAAACACACCCATAAACAGCATATACGGCATTAGTTTAAGAAAATTAGGAAATTCTTATTCGCTTACATACGAGCCTTTAAAGACAGGAAGAAGAATTCCAATTAAGACTGCACAGACAACGATTATCATGCCAGGAAAAGTTCTTAAAACGAATACAGGGACAATTCACGGCAACAAAGTAGTAATCGACGGGACAGGATATCTCACAGACGGTTTTCAGATCACCTCAGAAGCGAATGGCACGAGTAGTTCGCCGTCACGCTCAGACAGCGCGAAGAAAGGGCTGCCTTTGTGGATGTGGGTCCTTATCGGCACCGGAGCCCTGACCGCAATTGTTGGGGCTAGCGCCTTTTCCGTGAGGAAAGAGAACGCGGATTCCAATCGCATCGACGCCGGTTTCGATTAAAACCCGCACTGGCCTCGACTAAAACCGGCATCGGCTTCGGTCAGAAAAACAAGGCCATCCTGGAAAGCACGGGCATATGCTGTACCGCTCTTCTCAACTGTCGAAAGGTCTGAGAACCTCGAACGGCGGCATACGTCTTCTTGCGGTGGGGGGCTGGTTTTGCCTCTGGACGTTCTTGCTTGCGCCAAGTCTTGCGCGCTCGCTTCCCTCTGGAGGCTGGGCTTCTCCTGAGCCTTCGACGTCTTTCCGGTGTCTCGAAGGCCGCGTCTGCGGGTGCGGCTGAACTAGACTCGACGGTAAAGTGCGGAACTGCCGCGTCGGTCGTTGGGCAGGAGGCTCGGCATGGTTTGTGGACAGCTTTTCGGCAAGGGGATGGAAAGAAGGCGGCGTGCCTGTTGGCGCTTTTCTGTACGGGGACCTCAGCGTTCTCTGAAGCAACGGGGCCTTGCGATGCTGTGCGCAGCAATATCAACGCTGCTGTTGGGCGGGTGTCGCACGGACTCGACGTTTGAGTTCAAAGCCGACGGGAGCGTCAGGACGGAGATCGTATTCGAAGACGACACCGACTCAATGCGAACGCTCAAAGGAAACTGCGAACAGTTAAAGAACTATATCGGACCAGTGGGCCAGTTCATTGTTGATGGGAAAATGGAGGACGTCACCCCTTCCGGCGGCCACCTAACTTGCAAAATCACATCGAACACACCAATCGAAAGAGCAAAGTTCACAACTGAAGGAAATTCTTACACTCTTGCGCTTAAGCCTACGAGTGAGACTAAAGAGGATATGGAGGGGTTGACTGCGAAGACGACGATTGTCATGCCCGGGAAGGTAGTCAAGACGAGTATCGGCGACATTCGAGGGAACAAGGTTGTGATCACAGGGGTCGACTATCTGGTTGACGGCCTGAATATCACCTCAGAAAAGGAAGGATCCCGCGGCCCGTCTTCGAATCCTCAATCTGGAGGCTTGAAGGGCAAGCGCCCTTCCGGCGCGGACAATGGGCAAGGCTTTCCGCCGTGGGCGTGGACTGCCGGTTTGAGCGGGCTAGGTTTGGCCTTGGCGGGCCTTGCCGTTGTTGCGGCTCGAAAGAGGCGCCCTCGAAATCCCCAAGCAAACCCGCCCGGCCATTTCTGAGGCGAGAAGGCGGCTGCGCGTTCGAAGCCTGTGCAGGCTGGGCTAGGCTGTGCGGTAGAGCGCGGAATTGCCGCCTTGGCTGTTGGGTAGGAGGCTCGGCATGAGTGTTGGAAGGCTCCCTGGTTGGAGTTCATTGGTGCGTGCGGGCGTGGGGCGACGACGGCGCGGCGCCTCGGATGCCAGAAAGAAGTCGCTGGGTCTGCCCGGCGTGGTTGTGGCGTTGGGCCTGTGCCTGGCGTGTTTGACCGGCTGCCGGATTGACGCGAAGGTCGAATTCAAAGCCGACGGGGGCCAGTACACCGAGATCGTATTCGAAGACACCACCGACTCAATGCGAACCCTCAAAGGGAATTGCACTCAGTTGAAAAACTATATCGGGCCGCTAGGTCGGTTTGCTGTCGCGGCGAAGATGGAGGACATTACCGCGCCGGGTGGCCATCTTCGGTGCAAGGCGACCTCGAACGTGCCCCATGACGAGGTGACGGTCAAAGACAACGCGGACACGTTGTCGATCTCCATGAAGTCCTCGCCTCCAGACGGCGCCGACCTCGATGGGCTGACAATGACGACGACAATCACCATGCCGGGCAAAGTCATTAGAAGCAGCATCGGCAAAGTCCGCGGCAACAAAGTAATAATCAACGGCTATGACTACCCCATCACCGGCTTCACCATCACCTCCCGTAAAAACAACTCGGGCGGGCCGACTGCTAGTAAATCGACAACAGACAAGGCCGCGCCGACCAACCGCCACGGCGCCCACGCAGGTTCGTCGCCGTGGGTGTGGACCGGCGTCAGCTCCACAACGCTGGCCGCACTGACCCTCGGAGGACTCACAACCTTCCGAACCGCACGCAAAAAGAAACAACACACTGCGCAAGCCGCAAACAACTCGAGGCCGGAGACCGTCTCAGCGCGACCGTCCGACAGCCCCAACTGGCCAAGATGACAACGCGACCGACCCCGACGGCCATCCATCCGCCTTTTCCCTGACTCGCAGAGGCACCGCGCAGGAAACGCTCTTAGCCCCATACGCGAAATCACCGCCAGCCCCGCACCGAGGCAGCGAGGGGCGATGGCAACACATCTTCCGCCCGATAGCAGCTCAACGAGCTCGGTCGCGATTGTGGCCGGCTTTAGGCCGGCGGATTCATGTGGGAGTGCATCTCCAGATTATCGGCAGACCCACAGCGCGGCAGGCATGGTCGCCCTTCGGTGTTGGCTTCTGGGCCGAATGCGCTAGGCTGGGTACGACCGTGAAACTTATGCATCGGTGTGCCGGCTGGTTAAGAAGGGGCGGGAATGACCGACAACCAATTTTGCGCCGACCGCGCAACGAGAAATGACGATGTGTTCAGCGCGTGCAGGCAAGAGGCGAGGAAGGCCTCGGGCCATCGTTCCTGCGGGGAAAAATCGGAGGAAATGCGCCTTCACCGTAAAGTCGCCGTGCGTTTCGCGACGGCTCTCGCTGCGTCCATGGCCCTGCTGTTAGTAGGTTGTCGCACGGACTCGACGTTTGAGTTCAAAGCCGACGGGAGCGTCAGGACGGAGATCATCGTTGAGGACGAAACCGGTTCTATGCGGGAGCTCAAAGGAAACTGCGATGAGCTGAGAACTGTTGCATCTGCGACCCGTAAGTTTCTGGCGGAGGGGAAAACAGAAGATATCACGCCTCCCAACGGGAATTTAACATGCAGAATCACGTCTAAAGTGATGCCTGACAATGTTAAGTTTGAGGAAAGAAGCAATTCATACACAATTACACTGCCCGCTTCAAATGTAAGAAAACCAGATTTGGATACAGTAACTGCTAGAACAACAATAATTATGCCTGGGAAAATAATAAAAGCAAATGTAGGGTCAGTCTCTGGAAATAAAGTCAAAATAAACGGAATTGATTACATAGCAGATGGTTTTACCATTACTTCCCGCAAGGGCAGTTCGGCCAGCCCGGCTGCCGACACTCCGACAACGGCTGCTGCATCTTCGGGACGTCGGGTCGCGCGAGATGATTCATCGCTGTGGATGTGGACCGGCGTCGGCTGCGCAGCGCTGGCCGCACTGACCCTCGGAGGACTAGCAGCCCTTCGAACCGCACGCAAAAGGAAACAACACAGCGCTGTACAAGCCAAAAACAACCTGTATTAGAGTTTTCCACCCGAGGAGATGCCTGTGGACGTAAACCGCCCGGTAGCTTCAGCCAGGATACGGGCACCGATAGGGACATCGAAACCGCAGAAAGGAAAAAGCCGGGCGGGGACATGCAAGTCGTGTCCCCGCCCGGCTTTCGAGTTTACCGGCTGCTGTTGTCGGTTGGGTGCGGGCCTGCCGGTAGGAAGGTGATGCGCCTGTCGGGTTCGTAGGCCGAGATGTTCTTCTCGCGGAGGCCGGAGCCGGAAGAAGCCTTCTTTTTGTCCGACCTGCGGGCGTGTTTGCCTGTCAGGCCGGAAAGGGCTTGACGGGAAGCCACGCGCTGGTTTGACGAGTCCGCTCCTCGAGACGGGCTGGCTGCCCGAGCGCCGAGAGAGCGCCCGGCGGACGTGCTCCGCGCGTCCCGACTCTGTCCCACTCGGGTGGCTGAGGCTCCGCCTGCGGTGCGGGTCTTGGATCCGGAACTGCTCGCAGTTCTTTCCGAGGGTTGGCTTGTGGTCCGACTCACTGTCTGACTTCCGGCGGTGTTCCTGGAGGCCGAGACGGTTGAGCCTGTCCGGTTGTAGGAGCCTGTCCCGTTGGTTCTTGAGACGGCGGGATCGTTCGTCCGGGCTCTGGAGGCGGTGGTCGCCCCACGCACAATCCCGCTGCGTGAAGCAGACGATCTTGTCGAGACGGCAGTTGCTCTGGGAGCTGTGGTCGCCCCGCGCAGGATGCCCGATGAACGACCCGAGGCCGAGGCTGCGGCCGGGCGGGCAATGCCTGAGGCTCCGCCCCGAGACGAGGACGGGCTTGTCCCCGAGACGGGGGTGCGAGCGGCGGTGGTCGCTCCGCGGAGTATTCCGCTCCCGCGGGGGCTGAGTGCGGCGCGGGTGGCGGCGCCCGACTGAACAGCCGTTCTCGGCGAAACCGGTGCGGCAGGGGACGCCTTTGCGGCGCGGATGGCTTGGAAGACCTTGTAGCCGACGGCCCCGCCGGTCATCGTCGCCGCCACAGCAAGAGGGTTATGAACGGCAGGCGAGTCCAGGCCCGACGGACGCACCGGCCCGCTGCGCAAGGCCCCGCCGTGATCGTCGAAATGCTGTGGCGCGTAATGCGAGCCTTGCAAACCGATGCTTGCATCCGCACTCGGAGCGCGTTGCGGGAAAAAAGTTTCGTTGGCGTGTCCGGGCGAGCCGACCGTCTCACCAAGGCCGGTGGCCCTCCACTCGGTGGCCGAGCGCGGCAGGCCCGCATTCTGGCCCGGCCCTGAAGACACTTGCCCCTCAGCTCCGCCAGAAGCAGAACCTTGAGGAGAACGGGGGTCTCGACCCCCTCCTCCTGTGCCGGAGGTGCCCTCGGAGACTTGACCGCGCCCACCAGCGGAGGATTGCTCTTCGGGTTGGAAGGGCAGGCCCTTGCCCTCGGCGGCCGCGACATGGTCCAGATTTGCCAGCTCTTTCGAAGCGTGGGCATCCAACTCCGCATGCTTCGCGTCACGCACTTCCCGAGCGTGGGCAAGCGCAACCGTGGCTACGGGATTGGACCCTGCCGTAGATTCGAGAAAATTGTAGTACTCGTTAGATTCCGTGAGTTGTTTCTGGAGTTGTTTGCTGGTGTCTTGGGCGTGACGTCCAGCGGTTGTGACGGTGGTGCGGCTTTGGGCAATGGCGTGCATCCCTTCGGCTGAGCGGCGCACGCGGGTGGTCAGGGAATCGAGCTCGCCGGCGGCGGCCTCCGCCGTGGCCCCATTCATGCCGAGGTCGGCGGCGACCCGCCCGGTCAGGTCGGCCACCAGGTGGAGTTTGTCCCCGATGGTTTTCACCGCATCGGTGGTGGCGTCGTTGGCACGCGGGTCCCACGGCTCGATGCCGAACAGGTGGTCGACATTAGGGGTGGCCATGATTCCTCCCAGCATTCGCATGGGCACGGGCCCGGTCGGCGTCGGCGCGGGCGTCCCCGTCTGTGGCGGCGCCGTTGCAATTGTCGGCGTCGTCGCCCCCGTCCCCTGCGGGCAAGCCTCCATACGGCTCCTTGCCCGTAGGGTCGAAGAAGGTGTGAAAGACGGCCGCGGCTTGGGCGAGCTCGGCCGGCGGGGTGTAGGAGAACCTGTCGGTCAGATCCGCCAAAACGTCCAAGTATCGTTGGCGGTCGGCCTCACTGACGGACTGGAAGGAAGCGACAGCGTGTTGGAGGTTAATGATTGTGCGCGTGTAGCGCGCCGAGGTATTGCCCAACTCGTCGCTGATCACGGCCAGAGTGCCAGTCAGCAGCCGTCCGTATTGGCCGAGCTCGGCGACGTCGGACCAGGCGTCCATAGAAGCCTTCACATGGGAGTAAAACGTGGCCTTGGCTTCTTGGAAATGCGCCCCCGCTTGGCGCAGCGTCCCGAGCTGCGCACCGAATTTGTCCGTGTTAAGGTGAAAAACGGTCACCGGCTAAACCTCCTGAGGGCGTCTTACGTAAAGAAATATTGTGATTGCTATGCGGTTGTCGCTGCACATCGGCGTCCGGCTTTCGCCTCCGTCCGAATCGGTTGCGTAATAGTAGAGTACTCCCAGACGAGCGGGTGCACAACCTTTTCCGACGTTATGTAATGTGACAGTGATCACATGCACTGCATGTCGTGGAAAGCGGCGACGACACGAGCCCCAGTCCGCGCTTCGCATGCAAGGACAACATCTAAGCATCGTCGCAAAGACAAGAAACTGCGACCAACCAGGACCGAACGCACCCACCGACCTCACTCGGCGAGATACAATTAGCACCACCGGGTATACCCCGGCCAATCACGCCAAACGCGCCTCGAAGCTTTCGAAACCCGCCCGGCTTGCCGCATCGACCATTTCGTCAAGGCGCTTCGCCCAGGCCCGCCGGTCCCAGGCGAGCGCCTGAGCGCGGAAATCCACGGGCGTGCCGTCGGTTCGAGCTTCCTGCAGCGCGAAGTTCCGCACCCCGCGAGCGCGCAGTTCTCCGAGCAGCTCCTCGAAACGCTCCGTGGCGGGCGCGCCGGGGTAGACGGTCGTGCGGACCTCATAGTTGAGAGGGCCGACGTCGGCGGGCTCAACCGTGCGATCGACACCAGCGGGCTCAAACATGCGATCGGCACGCTCAACCATGCCATCGGCGTCGGCAGCCTCAGCGGCAAGAGCCGGGCACGCGCGCTCGGCCGACGCCTCGAGCACGGCGTCCAGCGACTGCCAGGCCTTTGCCCCCGCCCCGAAGCCGGTCGCCGCGGCGTAGTCATCCGGCATCGCCTTGACGTCGATGCCCACCCAGTCGGTGTGCGGCAGCGTCTTCGCGAGCGCACGCGGGTAGGCCCCGGCCGTGTGCAGGCCGACGCCGAAGCCCATCTCGCGCACCCGCCT